>WNGP01001183.1_pt1 | contig 26575 bp, 24 predicted proteins | sample 5407671 | NCBI WGS metagenome assembly WNGP01 (sample SAMN13153381, study PRJNA577476) | soil metagenome | isolation source: 40 cm soil or saprolite under Garry oak tree replicate 2 | place: USA:California | collected 2016-06-15
CCACGTTATGCGTCGGCTGAAGCGTTCTGCGGGACGTTCCACAGCGACGAAGGCTACGAGCAAATGAATGTCAGCTATGATCAAGCGCGCGAGGGCAGATTGCCGGGCAAAACGCCATGTGAAGTCTATTGCCACACATTAACGGACGGCAGGATTCTCGCGCGGGAATTGCATAAACAAGGGTTCCACACCATGACGTTATTCGGTCTCGATGCACCGTGGAGTTTGTTTGCGCGCGATAACAGGACGATGAGAAAACTCGCTCAGGAGAAATTCATCGAAAGTATAAATCAGTGGTTGGAAGAGCCGCTGGAAGATTGTCTCGCAGTTGCCCGCGACGGCACTCTTTGCATCGAAAGCAAGAGCCCAGTCGATATCGAGGATGCCCTCGGGATGTATCATGGAAATATTTTTCAAGACGCGCCGAGCTTTCCTTTTGCCGAAACAAGAAGACAGGCCGGCACATGGGGTGTCGAAATGGAATACGAAAATGTTTTTCTCTGTGGCTCAAGTGCACAGCGCGGCGGCGCGGTTAGCGGCATTCCCGGGCACAATGCAGCGATGAAAGTGCTGGAAGAGTTGAGAGCCGTGAAGAGTTAGAAGGAAACGTCCAACGCCAAACGTCCAATGTCGAAATCGGAGAGGCGTATATCTAAATTAAACGTCAAACTTCGAAGATCAAACGTTGCGGCGGCTAATCCTGCTGATGTCGCTTCGATCGACGCGATTATTGCGGCTGCTTATGATGGGATTTCGGGCCCGGCGGGCGAGAAGCGCGATTGGGAGCGGGAGCGGTCGTTGTTTTATCCAGGCGCGCGTTTAATTCCGACCGCAAAGCCGGGCGCAAATGACGATCTCGCACCGCAGATGCTAGACGTAGATGGCTTCATTGCGCGCGTGGAACCGTATTTTGCCGAGCATGGATTTTACGAAAAGGAGATTGCGCGGCGCATAGAACAATTCGGGCGCATCGCGCATGTCTTGAGCACCTACGAATCGCGTCACAACCCGGACGATCCCGAACCGTTCATGCGCGGAATTAACAGCATACAGCTGTTCTACGACGGCGCTCGTTGGTGGATCGTGACCATCTATTGGCAGCACCAAAGTACGGAGCACCCAATTCCGGCAAAATATTTCTAAAGAACCAAGGGAGTCAGCCATCAACGGCTGTGCGCGGCAAATGCACTTACTTCCTTCGCGAATCTGTCGAGAATGATAGTGGCTGACTTGGGTGAATAGCGCAGTGCAATGTACGTATCCGAGATCTGTCGGATGCGCTCGGATTCCTTAGGCAACAATTGAGCGGCCCGCTTTGAAAAATCTGATGGACCCTCCCATGGGCTGCGCCGCACGCCGAGCCGAGCGGCTTCCCGACAAAAACGCTTATACAACGCCTTAACCCGGTCCACGCGCGAGCGCGACCGCAGTTGCATCCAGCCGGCATAAATCACGAGCAGAGCGGCAGCGATAACGAGCGTTTCGGCGATGAGCAAAAACGGTCCACGTTTGGCAATTCCAACCGAGGCCAGCAATGATTCCTGCGTGTCGGCGTCGAAACCAAGGACGCGAGCGTCCCACTCGTAATTCAGCGCCTCCCAAGCCAGCCGGATGTTGGTGAATATCGCCGATCGCGTCAGCTGTGTGACGAACGCGCTTCGGCGAGTTTCCATTTCTCCGGAAGCGATGCGTCTCTCGAGAAACGAGTTGAGATCGAGACTGGCCCGTCCAGGCGCAACTGCGCTGGTTGGATCCACTCTTGTCCATCCGCTATCCGGAAGCCAGACCTCACACCAGGCATGGGTATCGGCCTGTCGCACGAGAAAGAATCGGCCCAGATCGTTATACTCACCCCCCAGATAGCCGACGACAACACGCGCGGGAGTTCCCGCCAGTCGCATCAGGGTGGCAAAACTGGTGGCGTAATGTTCGCAGAAGCCAACTCGCCGATGAAAGAGAAATTCGTCCAGATCGTTCTTCTTATATTCGCCCGGCGACAACGAATAGCGAAACCTTTGCGTCCGGAAAAACTGGAGCGCGCTGTTTACTGTAGCGCGTGGATTTTTCGAATTCCGGGCAATCCACGATTGTGCCAGGTCGCGCACGGCCGGACTGATCGATGTCGGCAGCTCGAGCGCTTCCTTACGTTCACGCGGTTGGAGTTCCTTTCCTGTAACTTCGAGAGATGAAATGACCTCATATCGACGCGCTTTTCGAATTGGCTGAACGCTCCAGAGGTAATTGCCACGTGCAAGCATCGCCTTAGGAGGAACTTCAAACGGCCGATCGAGCGCAAACATCCAGCGGGCACCATGCGGCGCGATCGTAATCCGCTGTCGAATTGCCTTGTCGCCCGGCGATTGCGTGGAGGAGTCAGAGCTTGATGCAGGAGCATAAGGAGCGCGCCATTCCATACCTTCGCAATGCCACATGACTATCCCGCGCCAGTACATCGGACCGGGCGGCCGAGTTTTGCGATCGGGAAACTCCGCGCGGAAAGCGATGTCCGAAGAATTTGTAAGAGATGCGATGCTACCCGGAGAAAGACGATCGGAAAAACCGGAAGCCGCCGAACGGAGGTCGCGAATTTCAAACCGGAAGGCGGTATTTATTCGGGGAAACAAAAGAAACAGCAAGACGACGAGCGGCGCCGCCTGAGCAAGGAGTTTGCAAGTCGCACTTACTGGCGACCAGAAAGACTCGGATGACGATCCGCCGTGAAACTGGATCAGCGCCACGAGCAGCAACGCGAATGCGGCCAGAAGACAAAGCGCGATCGCGAAGTCCTGGGAGAGAAAGAATCCACACAGACAAAGCATCCAGGCGATCATTACCATGACTTGGAACTCGCGTGCAGTATGCGCTTCCAGAATCTTGAGTGACATGAGGACGACGAGAACAGAAACGCCAGGCTCAATGCCCTTGAGGGAACCGTAACTAAAAAAGATGGCGGCGAGTGTCACCGCCGCCAGAACCAGTTTCCAAATCGCACAGCGAAGGCGATACCCTTTTGGCTCCATCCAAAATTTCATTGCGAGCGTGAGCAGAAAGAAACTTGGAACCCAGGTCGCGAGAGTGCCGAACATTGGCGGCAGCATAAAGAGCAATGCGGCCGCCAGCCAAAGCAGCGGTTGTCGCGGAATACTCGTGTCCCTCGGTGTTCTCACTGGAACCGGCTAAGCGCGCGCAGGCACTGGTGGAAATGTGATTCGCCAACTGCCGGTGGAATCTCAGTGCTTGGCAAGCGAAGACCGTAGGGACGCCGTGCGCGTTCGGCTTCGATCACCCAAAGCGCAAGCTGTGACAGCCTGCCTTCCACATCGGCAAACCGGAGAGCAGAAAAATCGAGATACACCGAGCCCTCCGCTTCAGCTGCAAATTGTTTTGTCATGAGCGGTTGCCCGCGCGCGACGGCTTTCCAATCGATGTGACGTTGGGATTCGCCGGGCGCGTACGCACGGACTCCCGCAAAGTCATCGCCTTCTCCGAAGTCCGCTTGTGGCCGGCTATGGGGCGAGCGCGCGCGACGCAACGGGAGCGCAAGCTCTCCCGCGGGTTTCGGATACACAAGATAGGTTTGAGAGGTCGCGAATTTCTTCAAAACGCGAACGAACCCGAGCGGATAAACACTCGTTAGGCACAACGTTCCTATCTTGTGTGCGCCCCGCTGCCGAGCGGGAAATCGAAGCGTCACACGAGCGGCCTTGCCGGCTGGAATGCGGTCGATGCGTTTGCGCTTTTTGCCGGGGCCCGACAGAGCGAGGTCAATCCCATTGCGTGTCGCACGCGATGCGTTCATTATCTCGACGGGTAACGAGACTTCCTGGCCAGCAAACGCCGGCTTCGCGGATTCGAGTGCTATCGTTATACCTGCGAGATTGATCAGGGTGTGCGGAATTGAAACTAGAAAGACTGCCGTCAACGCGAACAGAAGCAGGTAAACTGCCGGACTATTTTGACTTGAGGCCGCGTACCACATCGCGGCCAGAACGAACAACAGGCCGGCAAAACTTACGGTTGGATAGACGAACGGGAATTTTCTTTCTTTCACGGGACCGGCACGCTGTGCAGCAGATTATCGGCGAGTGTGCGCCCACTTTGTCCTGGCTGCTCGATATCGTACCCCAGCCGATGCGCCATGACTGCGACTCCCACCGCTTGAATATCTTCGGGCAAGACCATGTCGCGTCCGTTCATCAGCGCCCAAGCCTGGGATGCATGTAGCAACGCCAGACCTGCGCGCGGGGACAAGCCGGTGCTGTGACGTTGCCGCGAAGCATCCAGCAAATCCTGCAAGTAATCGAGCAGCGCAGATGAAGCGTGCACCTTTCGGACGTTATCTTGAATTTCGAGCAATGTTCGTGGACTAAACACCGGCTTCAATTCCTTAAGCATTTCGCGGCGATCCATGCCTAGAAGCATGGCGCGTTCGTTGGCGCGGTCTGGCACGCCCAGCTCGATCCGCATCAGAAAACGGTCGAGTTGAGATTCGGGCAGCGGAAAAGTGCCGACTTGATGTTGTGGATTCTGTGTTGCGATCACAAAAAACGGCTCTGGCAACTCATACGTCACGCCGTCGACTGAGATGCGGTGTTCCTCCATCGCTTCCAGCAGCGCGCTTTGCGTCTTGGCAGTCGCGCGATTTACCTCGTCAATGAGCACAACTTGTGAAAAGAGCGGGCCGCGATGGAACACGAAGCGTTGCTCGCCTCGATCGAAGATGGAATTGCCGAGAATATCGGCCGGAAGCAGGTCACTCGTAAATTGGATGCGCTGGAAGGCGAGGGCAAGCGAGCGCGCCAACGCATGGGAGAGCGTTGTCTTGCCCACGCCCGGGATATCTTCAATCAAGAGGTGGCCGCGCGCGAGCAGACAGCCAACCGCCAGCTTTACCGCCTGATTCTTGCCTACGATAACTTCACAAATCTGCTTTGTGAACACGTCAACGTGGTCCGTCACTCCGACATGATCTGCAGGAACGATGCGGTTCGCAAACGAGGATACGCGAAAAATGGACTTACCAAGGCGGACTGCAGTGGCGCGTGTCCGAAATGAAGTCCGTGACGACGGGACCTCGTGACCAAATATGCGAGACGACTATTCGACTTCGCTCAGGGCAGGCAGTGCCTTACCAATCTCAAATCTGTTGCTTGCTTTTGCTATTGTTTAATGGCTGAAAAGGTGCGCGATGCGGATTTTTGTTCCCAAGGAAACAGCTTCGCGCGAACGACGCGCAGCAGTTGTGCCAGAGACGGCAAAGAAATTAGTGGCGCTCGGTGCGGAAGTTGTGGTTGAGACTGGCATCGGCGCTTCGATCCATCGCAGCGACGCGGAATACAAGAACGCTGGGGCTTCTGTAGTTGACGATCGATGGGTGGGGCTGGCCGATGCGGACGTTGTGTTGCGATTGCGAAAGCCGCCGATCAAGGAAGTAGCTCTGCTCTGTGAGAGCTCTGTTCATATCAGCTTTCTGGATCCGTTCAACGAACGCGATCTGATCGATCAGTTCACCGCGGCGAAAGTGAGCGCGATCAGCATGGAGATGATTCCGCGAAGATCCAGCCAGCGCGTGTTTTTGTGATCGGCGTGGGCGTTGCCGGTTTGCAGGCAATCGCGACCGCAAAACGGCTTGGAGCGCGCGTAGAAGCGTTCGACACGCGTCCGGCAGTGGAAGAACAAGTGCGCTCGCTTGGTGCGCGCTTCGTGAAAGTTGATCTTGGGGAAACAGGCCAGACCGAGCAAGGTTACGCCACCGCGCTAACTGAAGAGCAGCTCGCCGCACAGCGAGAAGTGATGGCAAAACATTGCGGCCTCTCCGATGTCGTCGTTACAACAGCGCAGGTTTTTGGGCAGAAGGCGCCGGTCATTGTGACAACACAGATGGTGCAAGGGATGAGACCAGGGAGCGTCATTGTCGATCTTGCTGTTGAGGCGGGTGGAAATGTGGAATGCGCCGCGCTGGAAAAGGTCGTGGACGTAAACGGCGTCCGCGTATTCGGATACGCCAACATGCCTTCTCGCGCTGCCATGCCGGCGAGCGAGATGTATTCAAATAACCTTGGCAATTTTGTCGAGCATCTCTGGAACAAAGAGCGCAACGCAATAGTCATTGATGCAGCGGACGAATTGCTTCGCGGATGCCTCATCACGCATGGGGGCAAGGTCGTGAACGAAACCATTAAAGCGCACTACCATTTATGATCGCCACTCTGATTTTCATTTTTATTCTTGCTGCGTTCCTTGGATTCGAACTGATTTCCAAAGTCCCCTCGCAGTTGCACACGCCATTGATGTCGGGGTCGAATGCGATTTCCGGGATCACGATAGTGGGTGCGATGGTGGCGGCAGGCGTGGGTGGTGGTGATTTTGCCACGGCGCTCGGATTTCTCGCGGTGATTTTCGCCACAATCAACGTGGTCGGCGGCTATCTCGTGACTGACCGAATGCTGGCCATGTTTCACAAAAAGAAAAAGTAAGCCAGCATGGAGTGGCTCTACATCATCGCGGCAGCGCTTTTTGTGGTCGGGCTGAAAATGCTCAGCTCGCCCGAGACCGCTCGCCGCGGCAATGTCGTCTCAGCAGTAGGAATGCTGCTCGCCATTGTCGCTACACTATTAAAAGGTGACCTGAGCTTCACGTGGATTGCAGGCGGAATCGTAGTGGGCTCCGGCATCGGCGCGGTTTCGGCCTACCGGGTAAAGATGACAGCGATGCCGGAAATGGTCGGGCTTTTCAACGGCTTTGGTGGTCTGGCGAGTTTGCTGGTCGGGTGGGCCGAATACCACATGCATCCCGACGCGCCGACGTTCACGATCGGTTCGATTTACCTAACGATTTTAATCGGCGGTGTCACTTTCAGCGGCAGCGTCCTCGCGTTCGCGAAACTCGCCGAATGGATTGTCTCTGGCAGGCCGGTGACGTTTCGCGGGCAACACATCGTTAACGCGCTGCTGCTTGCCGCTGCCGTTTTGTTTGGTATCGCATTCACGATCGGGATAGGGCCGCGATACACAATTTTGATCTTGGGAGTAATCATCTCGCTGGTTATGGGTATTCTTGCTGTGCTGCCCATCGGTGGCGCGGATATGCCGGTCGTCATTTGTTTGCTAAACAGTTATTCGGGCCTCGCCGGTGCGGCTGCTGGTTTTGTCCTCGCCAACGATATGCTGATCGTGGCCGGGTCGCTCGTCGGCACGAGCGGGATCATCCTTACCCAAATCATGTGCAAAGCCATGAATCGCTCGATTGCGAATGTTCTCTTCAGCGGATTTGGAGTGGCTGGTGGAACGGTTGCAGCCGCGGGTGTAAAAGGCGAAGCGAAATCCATCTCGCCACATGATGCTTATTTTGCTCTGGAAGCGGCGCGCTCGGTCGTATTTGTGCCGGGTTATGGAATGGCGGTGGCCCAGGCGCAGCACGCGGTGAAGGATCTGGCCGATCTTCTCGAAGCAAACGGCACCGAAGTAAGATATGCGATCCACCCCGTCGCGGGGCGAATGCCTGGACACATGAACGTATTGCTCGCCGAGGCTGATGTCCCCTACGATCAGCTGGTCGAAATGGATGCGATCAATCCCACGATGCCGACAGTTGATATCGCTCTTGTAATTGGCGCCAACGATGTCGTTAACCCGGCAGCGCGCGAGGAGAAATCAAGCCCTATCTATGGCATGCCGATCATCAACGTCGATCAAGCGCACACTGTTTTTGTGCTCAAGCGCTCGATGGCGTCTGGCTTTGCCGGCATCGAAAACCCGCTTTTTTTCAAGGACAACGCGACCATGATCTTCGGCGATGCAAAGAAGACGCTGCAAGAGATCGTGAGCGAATTTAAGGCGGCGTAATCTTCTGTCTCGTTATTATCCACGGGAATGATATGTCCGCTTGGCCGACGGCGGAGAAGGGACCGGGTGGGTGTCGCGATAACATTTTGTACCCAAGCCCAGCACGAACGCCGCGAGAACGAAAACAGCCACTCGCTTTTCCGTGGGAGTGAGGAGGAATCTCTGTCCGGCTTGATCGAATTTGAAATGCCAGCGCTTTTTCAATTCTGAGATTGTTCCTTTTGCCGTGCTCGGACCAGAACAGAGCGATAATGCGTTCTGATGTTGAAGTCGTAGAACCGCGCTTTTGATTCCGCCGACATTAAATTGCGATACACCGAAGGCGTTACATCGAGATAACGATATATCGCGCCATTCACGAATTCGATTTCGAGCATATGGCGGCGTTTGCTGTAGCCAACCTTTGCGATCGCAGTTGAATTAACGGGTTCCCGCGGAATGTGGGAAACGATCGGATTTGATTTGGGCGACTCGGCGAGCAAGGCCGCTCCGGCGACAATCAGTATCGCGACGAGGAGCATGAAGCAAATGCGTTGCATGACGGAGATGTTTTATAGATTTCGACCGACCTGTCGTCGAGCGAAGTCTCGAGATTGGGAGCATACGCGCCTCACGTGCTGGTTTTGGCGCCTCGCCAAAGCGCACTTTCTTTGCCCTGGGAAGAAGGTTTGTGGCGTCCCAAACGGCACGCGAGGCGGGTGCGCTCCCCAGAAATTTATTGGCCCAGCGGCGTCGAGATATCAGTGCCCGGTGGCGGTGTAAATTCAAATGTCGATGGAGGAAGCGGCGCGCGCGTCTGGTTTGAATACGTGGTCGCGATCCGGTCGCCGTTTGGCTGTAACATTTCCGTGCGTTCAGCCTGCAAGTTGTCACTAATGCGCATGGTAAGTTTTTGAAACACCCGCTTCATCGAAGGCGTTCGTGGCGTCAGCTCAAGCTCCCAGCCATTGTCGGCCCTCGCCGCAGCGATGTGGAAAGTGCTTTCAACATTCTCCAGATTCAACGCGGAATTGATCGCCGCAATCGTCGAATCGAGCGGCGAACGCTTGCCCAAGGGATAACGCTCGGCCGATTTGAAGTTCGGATAATAAATCCAGAGTTGACGGCCATCGCTCACCGTCAGGCTAGGCGAGTCGCCTTTCACTTCGCGCCGGAATTTGTTCGGTGGCTGGAACCAGACCTTCCCTGAATTCACGATTGGTTTGTTCATCAGACGGATAACCCGTTGTTCCTGAAAATCGGCCCGCGTGACGGGGTTCTCACGAATTCGGGCGAGAAGATTCTTCAGATCGGTGTCCGAAAGCTGCTCCGCCTCAGCAATGCACGCGACAACGCAAAAGAAAAGCGCATTCAAGATAGGGACCGGACGTAGACAAATTCGCCGGGGTTGGATGATCGGATTCATCTGATTATTCATCTTACCCTGGCTTATCTTCGGGCCACGCCTTGGGCTCAGCCGCTGCCATTGCCGGCAGCGCAAAGAAAATCGTCGCGACCAGGCTCCAGAAGATGCCGATAGCGCACGCGATTCCGAGTCCGCTGAGAGAAGGATTGCGCGCTAGTCCGAGCGATCCGAAACCAGCAACGGCGGTCAATCCTGCGAGCAAGACCGGTTTTACCACGCCGGCGACATCGTGCTCAATCTCGCGCGTTTTCTGCCAAACCAGCACAACATAAATTCCGTAATCCACGCCGATTGCTAGCACGAGACGGAACGAAAGCACATTGAGCATGTTCAAATCGATATGCAGCAATTTCATCGAAGCGATCATCGCGCCGATCCCGAACGCGAGGGTGACGACTTGAATGATCCAGAGACGCAAGTCGCGATACAGGATCGCCAGGAGGAACACATCAAAAAACGCCATCAATGCACTGATGATCAGAAGTTGCCGGTGCGACCAGGGTAGGAGATCGGCGAGAGCATAGCTCCAGCCTGTGAGGATTACCGGGATGCCGCCGACTGGTAGATTACGTCCCAAGTCTTCGCGCTGCGCGTACGTCGAGACCGGTTGGTTGGTCGTGACAAAGCCTGTTGTGAGCAGCGGATCGTGCGCAAAGTAATGGTCCACCAGAAACCACCAACTCGATGATTTTGGCAATTGGTCGCGCCAATTTGGCAGGGGACCGGTTGCATTGGCAAGATGTTGTAAATCGCCAAGCAGCGTGAAAGCCGGCGCGAAGGAATCGCGGCTGAATCCTTCGGCATCGAGCGTTTGTTCAAGTGTCTCACGCGCAGCTCGAAAATTGATCGTGCTCAACTCCTCCCGGTTTTTTTGCATTGAGCTTGGTGAAAGACAAAGCGCCGCAGGTGCGGAGAAGCTTTTGATTTTACTCGCCGCCTGGAGATCTCGCCAATGCGCGGCAATTTTCTGCCAGTGGTCATGCAATTGTTGCGCATTGCTCGCACGCACGATTGCGAGCACGGGTTCCCAGCGCACCGGCATTTTTTGCATGATCTTTTGAAGAGCAAGACTCGCGCGACTGTTTTTCGGTTCGAGTGACCGTGCGCTTGCCTCGAAGTGAAGCGGTGGAATGGGCGAAAATCCGATTGCAGTCAGCAACAACAGAAATGCGCTTGAAAAGATCAGAATGGGTGCTGGCCGCTGGACACTCCACCGCACATATTTCCGAACGACCTCGAAGATCCAATCGTGGCGTACCGGCGGCTGCCGTTCGCGGACGAATAGAAATACAATTGAGCACATAAAAAGGCCGGCCACGAAAATGCCAATTGCGATCAGCACCCCGAGTTGAGAGAAGCCCATCGATCCGCTAAGCACGAGCGCGAGAAAACCAACAGCAGTTGTGAGCGCACCAAAAAATATGGCCCGGCCAAGTTTTGCAATCGATGTGGCAATGGCCTGATGATGCGACTCGCCGTCGGTACGTGCTTGCTGATAACGTCCAAAAGTGAGAATCGCGAAATCTACGCCCAAGCCAACGAGAATGGCGCAAAATCCAACACTGACCATGCTGAGCCGTCCAAAAATGAGCAGGCCGAGCGTGAGCGCTACCAAACACGAGAGGAGAAGCGAAAATCCCATACCGAATAACGGTAGCCATCGGTGAAATCCGACAAAGAAGATGCTGCCCACCAGCAGGACTGAAGTCGCCAGCGTTGCCAGGATGTCGTAGCGCATGCTGAGGGAAATTTCTGCCACATACGCGGAACGCCCGGTGATAAGGATTTCCAACGGGCCGCCGCTCCATCCCTCGCGGGCGGTCGCACGGAACGCATTTACCCGGCGCATCAAACGCTGGCAGTCGAACGCGCTAATTGATCGCTGATTTGTCACTGCCAGAAAAACTCGCATCGTGCGGTCCGGTGAGGTAAGGGGCTGTTCTTCTTCGATCGCGGTGCTTTCTGCAAAAGGCTTCAACGCTGGTGCAATCAGACCAAGCGGATCGAACGAAAGTTCGAACTCCGGTCGCGGCGAGCCCGCTTCAATCTGCTGATGCAATCGCTGAAGACGATCGCGAATCTTCTGCGGCTGCAAGACCGACATAGTCTGATTGAAAACGTTTGGTTCCAGGTTTAGAAGCAGCGGCACAGCGATCGATTGTAGATCGCGAATTCCATCCGGGGTGGCAATCGGCGAACCCGCCAGGACACGCGTGCACCAGGGTTGCTGTCGCAGTCTTTCAGCAAAGACCGAGGCAAAGTCTTCCAGTTTATCAACATCACCCGGGCCGCAAAGAAGCGCGAAGGTGAGCTCCCGCGTCTGTGCAAAATCGCGATCATAAATCTTCAATCCTTGCACCGAACGGAAACTTCCGGGCAAGACGTTGAGCACATCGGAATCGAGCCGCAGCGACGTCACGAGAATCGCGATGCAAGTAACCGCCAGCGCTGCCACGCAGCACCAGACCAGCGCACGCCGCTGCGTTACAGCTCGGGCGATGAAATCACTGATGCGCATGCATTGAGCGGATAAGATGGTGCGTCCTGCGTTTCAACTCCGAAAGCTTTTTCGGAGTCAACCGCGAATGCTTTCGGGATTGAAGCGGAACAGAAAAGTCTCGTCGCCCGCGCTGTACTGCACCGCCTGCCGACCTCGCGAGTGAATGAGTCTGTCTCGCAAGCCCAGCCAACCGCGCAGTTGTTGCGGCGCCTGTTCGAGAGGGCCAGACCAACCGCCGCGGGCAAATGTCCCTTTGACTTCGGCGAAGGACGCGTCCTGGCGAATCATTAGAAGCGTTACACCGGGGGATTTTGAAAACGTGAGCTCGAAATCGCTCTTCTGTGAGAATCGAAAAAGCACGTCGCCGATGAGCGTCATCTTCGGTGTACGATACAACAGCTGTCCGCTGCGCACCTGCCAGTCAGGCGTCGGTTCAGTGAATTGATGACGCGAAGTTGTGACACAACTCGTTAGGTTGACGATCGCCAGCGCGATGACGATAACGCGCAGGATCGGCATCGCGCTTACGGAATCGCGCCGATCGGTTCGGCCGGTCTCGGCGACGTTTCCTTTTTCGGAACGAGCGAAAGCCGCGGCGAAAGCGGAAGAAAGCGTTGCGCATTGACGAAAAAGTAAAAGAGCCACATTCGCCATTTGATCTGCAAGTTTTTACCGTCGTTGCCGGCGAGCACGGCGTTGACGGCAGCGGCGATCTGCATCGTGTCAGTGGGATTAAGAAACACTTCGATGAATTCTTTGCCGCGTCGATACCACGAGTTCACGATCGTAAGATAGATATCCATGATGCGATTTACGTAGCGGGAATAATTCTTGAACACGCGGTGCCTGTGGGCCTCGTTGCGCAGAACTTCATCGAGTGCGTCGGCGGCCTTTTCCCCGGACATAATGGCCAGGAAAACGCCGCTGCTAAAGACCGGGTCGATGAATCCAGCGGCGTCGCCTGCGAGCAGCCACCGGTTGCCAAAAAACCTTGTGTTGCGGTAGGAATAATCGCCCGCGGAATAAACGGGTGAGACACGCTCAGCCCGGCTCATTCGCTCGAGCACCATCGGCTGCTCACCGATGCATTTTTCCAGCGCCGCTTCCGGCGAAAGTTTCATCGCGCGAAAACTCGCCGTATCCATGACAACGCCGACACTCATGCGCGTTTGCGTAAGCGGGATCATCCAAAACCAGCGGTCGAGTCCGCGAACCATGCGAATGAGCGTGCCGTCGATTCCTTCTGGACGATCGACATTCTCGTAATGCGCAAAGACGGAAAATTTGTGGAGATGGTCATAGGTCTTTTTAAGGTTGTAAAAATTCCCGAGCACGGTTTGGCGCCCGCTGCAATCGAGCAGGTACCTGGCTTCGACCGTTTCGTTTGCGCCTATGGAATTTTCGATGTGGATCTCCACGCGGTCGGGCGTGACCGCGATCTTTTTTACTTCGGCTTCCTCCCGGACTTCAGCGCCGTTCTCGCGCGAGTGATCAAGGAGGAGTTTGTCGAAATCGGAGCGAGTCACTTGATACGCGCGATCGCGGCGAGACTGGAAGCCGTCCTTAAAATAGAATTTCACGCCCCTCGTTCCACACGCTGCTACGATTTCGCCGCCGTATTTCGGCAAAAAAGCGCGGTCAAGTTTTTGGCGCACGCCGAGACGGTCGAACGTTTGGGTGCTGAATGGCAAAAGCGATTCGCCGATATGAAAGCGCGGAAATTTCTCGCGCTCGAGAACGATGACGCGCCGGCCAGCGCGCGCGAGCAGGGTCGCGGCGGTACTGCCGGCGGGTCCTCCACCAATGATGCCGACGTCGTACATATCGATTTTTAACCCCTCGAAGCTAACCTTATCGGGAAATTGCGTCATTTGCCAGCTGCAGATTGACAGATGAAACACGGAATAAAATGTGAGGCGCCTGGCGGAGGAGAAGGTCGTTTCGGCGAAGGCACCGAAAGTCCGAGTCGGACGGGCGTTAATACCGGAAGTGCGCTGCCGGGATCAACCTGTGCTAACTTGGCGCCGAGAAATGAAGTTAATCGATCGGTTTATCAGCCGCGAATTGCTGGTCAACGTCGCGTTTGCCATCGCTGTGCTCAGTCTGGTTCTCGTCGTCGGAAACATATTCCGCAAACTTCTTCCTTTGCTGGTGAATCACGACGTCCCAATGGAATACCTCATCACATTCATCGCCTACGTGCTGCCGTTCTCACTCATCTTCACCATTCCATGGGGGTTGTTGACGGCGATTCTGCTCGTGTACGGGCGGCTCTCCGCCGACAACGAATTGATCGCGTTGCGCGCAAACGGCGTGAGCATTTCGCGCATTTCCATGCCGCTCGCAGGGATCGCGCTTCTCTGCACGGTGATCTGTCTCTGGCTCAACGTGCAGGCTGCGCCGGCTGCCCAGGAAAAGCTGCGCAGCACTATTTTCGATCTCGCTACGCGCAATCCGATGGCGCTCTTTGGCAGCGATCAAGTGATCGATCAATTTCCGGGCCGCAAGATTTACGTGGGAAAAAAGGAGGGCAACAAACTCGAGAACATCACCGTCTTCGAATTGAACCAAAATTCGCTCCCGGTAAAAGTCACCTATGCGCGCACGGGCATGCTGGAAGCTGATTTGGCAAACAAGCAGATTTTGATGCACCTCTACCAGGCCCGTTATCAGGAACGCGATTCAAAGGACCCGCTCAACCTGCGAAAGGTTCGCGACGGAATCAATATGGTGGAAGGCACGTTGCCGATCAGCCTCGAGGAGCTGTACGAGAAGGAGAAGAAACGGCCGAGTCGTTCTGCATTGTCGATCGAGCAACTGCTTGAACAGCTTAAGAGCGAGAACCAACACGAGCGCAGCGCCAGCCGCACGGAAATAAACAAACGCTTTTCATTTCCGTTCGCATGCATCGCGTTCGCGATTATCGGGGTACCGCTCGGCGTGACGGCGCATCGGCGCGAGACGTCAATTGGTTTCGCCATGGGTTTGATCGTCGCCATCACCTATTTTCTCTTCGTCATCATTGGCGATACGTTGCGCGGAAACCCCAGAGTGCACCCGGAGCTGCTCGTCTGGTTTCCAAATGTTCTTTTTATCGTCCTAGGCGCGTTTTTGTTCCGACGACTGGCCCGACAATAGAGGTTACGATGGCAACGGAGGGGTGGGCGACGGGGTTGGCAGTGGTGTGGTCGGCAGATCTGGGGCTGGGTTAGGAACAATTGGCGGCGCTGGGTTCGGAGTGATCGGTGGCGCAGGATTTGGAGTTATCGGCGGAGCTGGATTCGGTGCGACGGGTGGCGCGGGATTTGGAGCAACCGGTGGCGCCGGGTTCGGCGTGACCGGAGGGGCTGGTACCTGAGCCAGAGCTGATGCCTCGAACTTCAGCCATAGCGCTCCCGCGGCACAGATGCTCATCGAGAGTCTCCAAAGAAATTTAGTTTTGATCGTCATGTCGTTGCTAACATTTCGCGCCGAGCCCACGTCTCGGTCTTGTTGTCCCAGACTCAACCGTTGACAAAGACTTGAAGCCTTCGTCAAAAGACTCGCACTTCACGACTGCGTGGCACGAACTGATGTTTTCCTTTCTGATTCTCCAATGGCGGCAGAGCGTCGCTACAATTGGCGTTTGAAATCCGGACGATGATCGAGCGCTTATTCAGATTGTCTGAGAACGAAACCAGCACGCGTACCGAAGTGCTCGCAGGGGTGACAACGTTTCTCACCATGGCTTACATCATCTTTGTTCAGCCGGCCGCGCTCTCCGGGAAATGTTCGGGGTTGCCACAGGGATCGCACTGAATCCATTCCTGCGTTCCTGATCATCATCGGCATTCCGTTGTCGTGTTCTATTGCCGATGGCCTGGCACTCGGTTTTATCAGCTATCCTATCATCAAAGCATCCAGCGGACACGACCGCGAAATTAGCTGACTGACTTATGTCCTTGCGATCGTGCTTGTGCTGTATTTCGTCTTTGTGCGGAGCCAAATGGGTTAGGGCAACGACTGGTTTACGCCTAATCTGCGGCGTGACGTTTAAGCCTCCTCCGCCGCGGATCCCAGGGAGAGAGAAGGCACTGTGCTGCTCAAGTCGCTCTGTCGACGCCGAAAAGCAGGAATGCGCGTTGAAAGCATATTCCACAGACAAACAGCTACACAGACCAACACCAGGCCCGATGCATAAGGGCGAATGTCATTGAGCACATCAATCGCCCGGAGCGTCGCTTGGAGCTTTTTATCGATCAGCATCACGTGAACGATCATCGCCGTGCTCGCAGCCGAGATGATGAAATGAATCATGCTCAATCTGACGCTCACCCCCAATGCAACAGCGCTTACGACCGCGCCCCATAACAAGTAACGTTCCTGCATTTGACCCAACAGCGCGAACATCAGTAGCCAGGGCGCGGCGATTGCAATCAGGACGCGCGGATCGCGATCACGCGTGTGTCGTGCGGCGCCGTACGCGCACACGGCCAATGCGCCCAGGTAAAGCAGGCGCAGCGTCCATTGCAGAGTGAGGTCGAAATGCAGAGATCCAAGATTAAGCGACCAGAAAGGATCCTTCAGCGACCAGCCAACATTGGATAGAAGCCAGGGGAGATTGTAGCAAGAACTGATGAAAAGATACGGATAATGTTCACTGCCGTAGAGGAAACCGACCTGCAGCCAGGCGAAACTGCCGCCATCCAAAGCACCAATTAGAAACCCTGCGCACGCGATGATACCGGCGATCCAGACCCCTGCGTGGCGCAATTCGCTTCCCAGAAAAAGTAACGAGCTGAGGCCGGCCACAAGCGCGATGAGAATCCACGCTCCTAGATTGCACAGCAGCCACGGCGCAACTATTAATGCTACCGTCGCCGCGAAACCAGCTAGCATGCGCAATGCGCGGGTCCATCTTTTCTGCCACAATGGCCAAAAGACAAAAAAAGGCGCGACGAATAATAGTTGACCTTTGAGCATTGCGCCCACGGCCAGTAGACAGCCACAGCAGAACCAGCGATTTTTCAGGGCCGCGAGTGCAGCGAACAGATAAAACGGCAGGATCCACACGTCCCATTGCGGCCAGCCGTGCGCGTCGAGAATCATCGACGGTTCAAGCCAGGCAACGCTCGCCGCTGCCAAACCGCAAATCAAGGCGCGCTGTCGGTGTGGTAAAGCAGACAGGAAAGGTGACCGCGTCACACTGGACGAACGTCGCACCCACAAGCGGACCAGGAGGAAAATCGCGACTGCAGAAATCAGTTCGCACAATAGATTCATCTTTAACAGCGGGTTGACGAGCTTTGGGTGTCCATCATCGACTCCGGGAAATTCACCGCGCACTTGCCTTGCCCAGATTGCCATGACGAGAAGTCGCAGCGGTGGATAATCGAGGCGGTAATCATTCTCGTACGCCTCGCGCTTCACTCGGTCATAGAGCGCGAAATAGCCGCGGCAGAATGCGGTCCACGAATTAACAGCGGCTTCGTCGGATGATAATCTACGGGCTTCGACCAGCGTCTCGCTGCCCCAGTAAAAGCCGTTGATGATATCGTGCTGAAAACGCACATGCCGTGACTTCTCCCCGGTCCAGCGTCGTAGTTGAATCCCTGCCAGGAAAAGCACAACGATGAACGACGCAAGCAGAGCGCGCCGGGCAAATTCGCTAGCAAACAGATGTCTAAAGAGCGCGCGAATGGCCATCGGTCCAAGGAAAGGACAGCAGTTCGATTCGAAAGGTTACAGTTTAGTTTGAAACGAATGCTCTCTCCGTTGGCTTATCGCGACAGCGGTAGGATACGGCGGTGAACTCTTCGTTGTTTGCCTGATGTAAGCTGACAGAAGTGAGGAATCAAGGCTCCGGGTTTAGATTCCGGCTCCTTTGATTCAATGGAGAACGGCGAGTAAAGTATAGCTTGTCGCGCGATGCGGCGTGGGCAACATGTACGCCGCTCAATCAGCGCGAAACGATCCAGCGTAGCTCAGTGGTAGAGCGGTCGGCTGTTAACCGATTGGTCGTAGGTTCGAATCCTACCGCTGGAGCCAATAATCGCTGACAACCTCAGTAAAGCGGGTTGGAGTTGGGGCTGTGTCTCAGCCGTGGATTCTCGCGGGCGAACGATCTTCATTGCTGACGCACATCACGACGACGGAAAATATCTCGTTGTGCGAGCAGATGAAAAGTTGACCGCTTTTATGGAACTTGAATCGGTGATTGATGGCACATATTACACATACGACTGGTTTTTCGCCAGTGCTGACGCGAGCAACTTTCACCACTCTTTGAAATCGCCAGCGGTGCTCGTGCGTTTGATTCACGACTCCCGCTCGGAACCCGAATACGGAATGTCTAGACGTTGTTTATGGCCGTGATGAAATACCACTTCGTCCAAACTTTGGATGGAATCTGGCTTTCCATCTCCAGATCGATGCCAGGTCTGTCGCGAACATCGTACAGGGTCGCCGTTATGGCGGTCGGGTACCAGCGGGGCGCCATGTCTTAACCGTGTACAAAGTGCCCTACGTAGGCTATGCCGAGCCGACTTCGACAACAGTGAACGTCCAGCCGGGGTGGGCCTATGTGTTTACTGCGATGTGGGATTCGAATTTGGTTTTTCTCCACACATCAGCGGTGCCGTTGTCCCCCGGTGCGCTGTGGCAACTTAGACCTTAACAACAGCTATTTGATCTTCGCCAGAACGCTTCTTGCGGTCGAACGTTTCCCCGGACATCAAGGATGGTCGTCGCTCAGCGCTTGGAGTAGCGCCTGCCGCAGCACGTACGACTAAAGCCCTAGGAGAAATTTTCCTGAAAAATCAGGGACTTGCCCTGATCGACAACTGACGCGAACCATGTAGAAACCTCCTCGATTACGTCATCCGACAGTTTCAACTTATCTTCGGCACGGCTGAATAAGCCGCAGAGGCTGGATCTTCGCTGAGACACCGTTTGGCGCGATTTCCAGATCCAACCGGAGCCCCGAGTCAGCCGAAGTGAGGCCGCTCTTCCAAAGCGCCTCGTGAGGATGGTTCCTGGTTCCGCGCGGAACAATTTAGAAATTTATGAAACCAGCATCTCAAATTAGTCCCAGTCAGCGCGGCTCGCCTCGTGACAACCGCGCACCGGGTAGTCACCAGAGTTTTCCGTTAACAGATGACTCCCTTCAAGCTGGCGCTAAGTCGAATTCCCGTACTGTTCTTCCGGCAACGAAGTCCCCCGCCTTTCACAAGATGAGCAGCGGCTTCTTTGGCGCAGAAACCAGCCGGCGGTATGTCGCCGAGCTTTTGCTATTCATTCTGATAACTGGAATCTTAGCCTGGCCGATTATTTCGGCTTTCGTTGCTGTGACTCGCTTGGTCAGGAATCATTAAGAGCGAGAAAAGATCGTTTCGGCGAGACTCCAAAACGACTGTCTGAGTCCATGAGAAACGCCGGGTGACGTTTCGAAGTTGGCGGAAAATTACAACTTCGCGTAAACGCCAAGCAAAGGACGGGGCGATGGCGTTTTCGAACAGAAGTCGCTGACGAAACCGTCCCTGGTGCGGATCTCGACATGACCGGCGGCGCGCTTGGCGCCGTACACAAGCACCGAACCGAGCGGCGCGGCGAATGGGTCTTTCACCGGTAATTTTTTGAATCCGTAATTACTGACGAGGTCCTGTGCGGCGTCTTTCGCGAGTTCGCTCTTCGGGCGGGAATCGATAACGCCGGAAGCGAGCAATGCCTCTTTTACATAATGCCAGCACATCGAGCGCGAATGCGCATGCGCCCGTTCCTGCGCGATCGTCGCCGCTTGCATCAGCTTGCCATCGATGTGCCGATCGATCTTGGCAAACGGGTAAACGATCCGCTTGGGATAATACTGCGTGATGACGGGAGCTGATTCCTTTTTGCCATCTGGGGTTTTGTAGCTGTAATGGGCAACCGTTTGTGTCCTTTTGGCTGTCTTTTCTGTGATCACTTGCACTGTATTCTTCTTGGTCTCTTGATCGCGACTGGTTAAATGCAATTCTGAAGAGGCCGATTGAGCGGAAGTGGGAGCGGAGTCGCCATCAGCGCTATTGGCTCCGGAAGCCATTGGTTCTTTCTTGCGCAATGCCCGGTTTGCCAACTGGGGCACGTTTGTTTGCCCGCCGCTAACCTCTGTTTTTGCCGGGTGAGACGCGACTGGTTCTTGCTTCCCGGATTCGACCATCGTCGGCCGAACAGGGCCGACCGCGCCCGAACTCGCGGTTTGGGCGGTGGACGCCCGGTGTGCGCTCGCCTGTTCAACACGAGTTTCCGTTTTCTGCCGCTCAGCGAGCGTTGCGGCTCTTGCGCCCTGCAAACTGGAACCTCCCACTGAGCTCGTTTGCTCAGCGGGAGTTTGTTTCTTTTGTCGCTCGGCGGCAAGCGCTCCCGCCATTCGCATCTGCTCGAGCGTGAGGGTGGTGGGAGCTGATTTCATTTCGGTCGCGGTCTCCGACTCTGAACCCCTTCCCTTAGAAACCGGCGCTCCTCGCGAAGGATTTGGTTTTGCTTCGCGAGCGCCTACCACTTCCTGCGCGTGCATTTGCCCCGCCAGGGCAAGGCCGCAAAGCAATCCGATGAAAACTTGTTTGAGCATCAAAAGCACCGTGATAAATAAATTCGGTGCGATTGGCAAGCGCTTAATTGCAAAACGCCCGGGAGCTTAGAGGGTTGAACGGGCGATCTGAATCACCGGCAACGGAAAGCGCAGCCGCGCAACATCTGAGCGAACCCAGTTCGCAAGTAATCACTTCCCTTTGGAAGTCTGCGACGCCCCGCGAATCCAAATACGAATCTCGCCAGAGCGAAAGCTTGCGCGGTTCTGCGCATAATTGATCGCCTGACGTTTCTCTGGGAAAACGGGCTCGACACCGGGCGCTCCAAAAACTTTCCAGCCCCAGCGGCGGTTTGATTTCAATCACTGTCATTGCGTGTGACTCGTTGAAGTTCGGAGAAAACGCTGTCAGCCGACCAAATGGCAGCACATCGGAAATCAGATCGACGCCGCGATGATCTTTGCGCGGGCGGACTTCGTATTCGTGCGACGGATTCAATTTAGGCAGCAGGAACTGCTGCAAGGATTGTTACATGAAATGCAAAGCCCATGATGGCCACATACTGTCTCGCCGACGCACCAAGCATGCCTGCCTCCACCTCTGCCTCAATTCTTAATTCAACCTGCCCAGATTCATCATCCCAATCAGCGTCCACACCCAAGATATACCAATAGGCGCCCCCGAACCCCGCCCCGGCCCCCACGGCGCCGGTGAAAGCGCCGGTGAAACCAGTCTTTGTAAATGAAGCTGTCGCAATTGCCCGAGAGAACTGGTGCTTATTGAAGACTGGGCCAACCAGCACACTGAAGGTTTCCTTTTGAGTAGAACTTCCTCCGTGGGTCTCTACCTCCACCCGCGAATCGAACTGTCCATCAATGATGAATAGTCGGTTTGCATCATCGGGGCCAGCGACCACGGCTTCGATCTGTTGAAGATTTTTGATTGCGCCAGTTGGAATTAGGACTGCCATATGGTCTCCTACATTTTTTGTTTAGAGATTGCCTTTCCTAATGCTTTGACCTAGCGATCCGCAATTACAAATGTTGCAACGCAGAAAGCTGTGGAGGTTCTTTGGGGGTTCGTTGACCAAACAATTGTTGGGCCAACTCAGGGGCTAACGCTTGGCGCCATTTAGCAAGCGTATGACTGGCAAGACTCAGTTCACGTTTCTCAACGATGAAGAGCATCGCCTGCTGAAAGTTCGCTACCGCCGGCCCTTTGTCCTCTGGCCTGATCGGGGCGACGATTTTATCCATGATTTGATCGTGTCTCGAATTTCACATATCAGGAATTAGACGGGGCTTCGTCAACCCGCGCAGGAATCGTCGATAACATCATGGCCAGATCATTTTGCCGTCCGGCAATCAGAAACGATTCTAGCGCGATCCTGACGGCGGCAAAAGACATTAGCGTTTTTGAGAGGAGTATGCATTTCCACAAAAGTTTTGATTTCGGCAATTTACATTCTCCATCCTCAGGCTGAAGCCTTTGCGATCAGATGGCCTTACCTCGGTGCGACGAATGCCACGCGGAGATCAGTTCGCGAGCGAAGATTCGCCCGCATTGCGGATACGCAAAGCGTGCGCCATTGGCGGTGATTTCCAAAATAGTGTTCGGTATCATATTCGGCCTAGCACTTGCCTACCTGATTGTTTTGGCGCTTCACGGTTAGCGTTTGGCACATGGCAAAACAGCCATCTGATACTAAATCTGATACTGGCGCGGTAAATTGGGTCGAAGGGCGTTTCGACTTTACGAGCGTAGAGAGCATTTCAGAAACGGTGAGAAACGCCCTTTTTTCTTTAACAGCCGACCACTCTACCACTGAGCTACGCTGGATCGTTTAAGGACGGGCGTATATTTCTCTGCTCGATGCAAGCCAGCAAGTAGCAGTTTCAAAACTGGCGAACGCCTTGAGATTTGGTTGCGGGGGCGGGATTTGAACCCGCGGCCTTCAGGTTATGAGCCTGACGAGCTACCAGGCTGCTCCACCCCGCGTGTTGAAGATGCGGAAACGCTGACCAAAATCAACTGCAAAATGACAAGCGACTTTAAATTGAGAGATTTCTCGCCTCGATCAGAATGAGAATATGGCGCAAAGAAAGATAAATCACGCCTCTCACGATTCCGATCGTGGCAAAATTCTTGTCGGCACAGCCAGCTGGTCCGATCCGGGTTTTGTTCAGCATTGGTATCCCAAAGGAATTCGCGCGCATGAGCGGCTCGGCTGGTATGCGCAACACTTTGAGATGGTTGAGGTAAACTCGACGTTTTATTCCGTGCCTGATTTGCGAATGGTTGAGCGCTGGTGCTCCGCCACGCCGGATCGGTTCATGTTCGATGTGAAACTACATCAGCTCTTTTCGTTTCACTCGACACCCGCGAAATTGTTGCCGCCAGATTTGCAGCGACGCGCAGAGACCGATGGAAAAGGCAAGGTAAAGCTTACGCCCGATCTGGGAGCGGCGTTGCTCAACGTCTTTTTGCGTTCCATGTCGGTCTTGCGCTCGGCTGGAAAGCTGGGCGCGTTTCTTTTGCAACTCTCTCCTGCATTTTCGCCGCGCGTGCACAAATTGGAAGAGCTCGAGCCTTTGATCGGGATGCTGCGCGATTATCGGTTGGCCATTGAACTTCGAAATCGCAACTGGGTGATTGGCGATCAGCTAAAAGCGACAATAGATTTCTTGAAGCGACGCAGGGTGGCCTTCGTGAATGTAGATGCTCCTACGGCTGATCACTTCACAATCATGCCGTCGGACCTGAATGAAATCACGAACCACGGCTTCGCCTACCTGCGGCTGCATGGCCGAAATGCTCGCGCCTATGTCACTGGAAGAACGGTGGCCGCGCGTTTCAATTACGACTATCGCGAGGATGAAATTCGTGAAGTGGCAGAGCGCAGCAAGCAGCTCGCTCGCGAAGCAGACGAAGTGCACGTCGTGTTTAATAATAACGCGCTCGATTACGCGCCCCGGGCTGCTGCGCGCCTGCGCGCAGCGCTCGGACAGCTAATCCCGGTGCGGCCGCAGACAGAGGAGTTGTTTTAGTTTACGGTTCAATCGTGCAGGAACCATCGCCAACGGCAGAGCGCGTTTACGAGTCCCGATTACCTGGGCCACTGGGGCGGCTGAAGCGCTGGCTGGCGGCGCACCACATGACGTTGATGACGATTGCCGACACGCCGCATTCGATCGCACTCGGTTCGGCCATCGGAATTTTTTTTGGCTTCACCCCTCTCTGGAGCTTGAAAACGCTACTTTCCATTGCGGTCGCCTGGATCTTCCGGTGCAACAAGATCGCGGCGGCGATTGCCGTGACTTTGCACGATATCATCCTGCCGTTCATGCCGGCGATTTACTGGTGGGAATACAAGATCGGCTACTGGATTCTGCATGGAGCGCTACCACAGCGCATCCGAATCGCCCATATCGCGATGCAGGACTATTTGCACTGGAGAGCCTTTGTTCGTGTGATTTGGCCAACTTTGGCCGGCTCACTCTTTCTCGCTCTGCCCTCCGGCCTCATTGTCTATTTTGTGATGCGAATGCTATTGAGTCGTGCGCGGCCGTCTCCAAAAATCGTCTGAGCGACCACGCCTGTCGCGGCGAGAACGTTTTTCTATCTCAGCGTGTTGCCAATCAGAATGCGTCGATTAAGGTGCTGCGGTTCAGGGGTCCTTATGCATTTTTCACACCGATTTCTCATCGTCATCTTCACCATTACTGCCAGCGCAGCCACTCTGCGTTCGGCTATCGCAGCGCAAGCGTACGTCATTCTCGATGCGCAGACCGGCTACATTTTGGAAGAGCAGGAGCCCCGAAGAAAACTGCAAGTCGGCAGTCTAACAAAAATTGCGACCGCGAGTGTGGTGCTGGATTGGGAGGAACGGAAGGCGGGCAATCTCAATCAGGTAGCTACGATTCCGCAGGAGGCGTTTGCCGGAACCCAGGAAAACAACATTGGTTTTCAGCCCGGTGACAGCATCACGCTGCGTGATCTCCTGTATGCCGCGCTCGTCCAATCCGACAACATCGCCGCGTACACGCTGGCGCACCATGTTGGATCGCAGTTGGGATCGCTCATGCCCAGTGAGGGTGCCTCGAAAACGAGTCCAGTCGACGCGTTCGTTACGCAGATGAACGCGTTGGCCAAGCAGCTCAAGATGGAGCGCACACGCTTTGTCAACCCGCATGGCATCGACTACCAAGTGCGCCCGATGCCATTTTCAACCGCGGAAGACATGGCGCGCCTGACCCGATATGCCATGAACAAGGCAAGTTTCCGTTTTTATGTTTCCCAAAAAGAGCGTCAGATTTCATTCGATCGAGGCGGGCATCGGCTCAATTATATGCTTCGCAACACGAACGAACTTTTGGGAACAAACGGCATCGACGGCGTCAAAACCGGCCGCACGACGCGCGCGGGTGATTGTTTGATTCTCTCTGCTAACCGCGCACCAGAAGTTGTGAAGCAAGGACAGATGACAGCTGTGTATCAGCGTCATTTGTTCGTGATATTGCTCGGCAGCACAAATCGGTTCGGCGAAGGCGCGGGCCTTGTGCAACGCGGCTGGCAGCTCTACGATCAATGGGCTGCCGGCGGCCGTGTTGCCGAAACAAAGAAAATGCTCTGATCCCATTGTCGCGAAGATGAAGCCACGGATTGGTGTTCTGACCAGTGGTGGTGATTGCCCAGGTTTGAACGCGGTTCTGCGCGGAGTCGTGCTCGCAGCAGAAAAACTCGGTTGGGAGGTGGTCGGTTTTCGCGATGGATTCGAAGGACTCCTTCCCCCCGGCAATCATGTCATTCTCGACCGGGAGAGCACTAACGGAATCATGGCGCTGGGGGGTACGATCATTGGCACAACCAATCGCGGTCATTTCGTTGCCAAAGTCGGTGCTGGTGATCGAACAATTGTACCTGCGAATGTGATTGCCGGCGCCAGAAAAATTCTGGATGAGCTTCGTGTAAAAGCGTTGATCATTGTTGGTGGCGATGGATCAATGGTGACCGCGCAACAGCTGCAAGAAGCCGGCATCAATTGTATCGGAGTCCCAAAGAGCATTGACAACGATCTTGAAGCGACGGCGACAACCTTCGGATTCGATTCTGCTGTCGATGTCGTGATGGACGCGCTCGACCGCTTGCACACGACAGCCATTAGCCACAAACGCGTCATGGTTGTGGAAGTGATGGGTCGCCATGCCGGTTGGATCGCATTACACGGCGGAATTGCCGGTGGCGCTGACATCATTTTGATTCCCGAAATTCCATTCGATTATCAGAAAATCGCCAGCGTGATCAAAGCGCGCGACGCCGCCGGCAATCTCGGTTCACTCGTTGTCGCGGCAGAGGGCGCGAGACCAAGGGACGGTCAGCAAGTCAAACGTGACACGAAGGATGGCGAATTTCGGCTCGGCGGAATCGGTGAAATCGTAGCGCACGAAATCGCAAAGCGCACCGGCAAGGAGACACGCTGTTGCGTGCTCGGCCATCTGCAGCGGGGCGGCGCGCCCACGACGCTTGATCGAATTCTCGCTACGCGTTTTGGAGTAAAAGCTGTGCAACTCGCGAATGAAGAACACTTCGGATCGATGGTCAGTTATCAGAATTATCAGGTGCGTCAGGTGCCTATCGCCGAAGCTGTTAATCGGCTGCGTCTTGTACCGCCTAATGGTGAGGTGGTGCAAACCGCGCGTGACGTCGAGATTTCATTCGGAGACTGAAACAATTTTTCTGTAGCGGCGCTCTATGAGCGCGATTGTGTATTCCGGCGGTCACAGACCGCCGCTACAGTTTTAACAATGAAGATCGTTTCGCGTATTCCGGCAGCCTCGACACATGGATAATTTCTCTGGTGGCTCATGCGGCATCAAGGCGAGTAGGGTAGTATACAGCTGTCTAATGACGCAAAGTGCTGCGCACGCGCAAAGCACCAACTCGGTGCTGATGATCCGCCCAGCCCGGTTTTATCCCAATCCGGAAACGGCCACAGATAATGCGTTCCAACGTAACGCCGAGCACGGCTCAGGTGCGTTAACGCTGGTCGCGAGAAAGGAATTCGACGCAGCCGTGCAGACGCTGCACGCGGCCGGGGTCAACGTGCATGTTTTTGAAGACACAGCTGAGCCGAAAAAGCCAGACGCGGTTTTCCCCAACAACTGGATCTCGACGCATCATGATGGGCGGATCGCCCTTTTCCCGATGTATTCAGCCCTGCGGCGACGCGAGCGTCGGCAGGATATCGTCGAGGAACTACGTAAGCACTATCGGGTCACCG
>WNGP01001049.1_pt1 | contig 26565 bp, 27 predicted proteins | sample 5407671 | NCBI WGS metagenome assembly WNGP01 (sample SAMN13153381, study PRJNA577476) | soil metagenome | isolation source: 40 cm soil or saprolite under Garry oak tree replicate 2 | place: USA:California | collected 2016-06-15
AGGCGAAGAGACTGCTACGTAATGCGTGTTTCACCCATGGATCTACTGCCATTTGCCCGAAAGATCGGCTTTTCGATAGAACGAAAAAAGAGGGTACTTCCATCCTTGGGTGACAGTTTTGAAACCCCCGACTGCTTGATCGATTAGCATAGTCGGGGGAAAGGGGTAAGCGGGCCCGGTGGGATTCGAACCCACGATTTTGGGCTCCGAAGGCCCACGTCTTGGTCCTGGCTCGACTACGGGCCCGGCAAGGTCGAGACGGAATGTAGCAACTAGTTAACCATTCGGAGGAGTGGAGCTAGAATCTCAATCATTAGTTCTGAGACTCAAGTTTCTATTGAGAAAGTGCTTTAGCTATTCAGGTGTGATTAGTCGAGGCCCGTTCTTGCAGACAGCTTTCTTACTGGATGTGGGAATCGCCGTCGCCGCCGCTCTTCTCGTCAGTCTTCTCTTCTACCGGCTCGGCCTACCTATGATTGTCGGCCAACTAGTCGCAGGGATGCTCGTCGGACCCTTTGGTCTCGGATTAATTCGTGACACAACAGCAATCGATTTCCTCGCAACTCTCGGGATAATACTGCTCTTGTTCGTCGTGGGACTCGAACTTGACCCGCGAAAGTTTGGAAAGGTCGGATCTAGGGTCTTCGTTCTAAGTACGGTCGAGTTTCTCACTGCTTTCGCAGTAAGCGTATTGACGGCTTTGTCCTCGGGATGGGATCTAGGAACGGCACTCTTTCTCGGATCTGTCCTTGGGCTCAGCAGCACGGCTATTGTTGCGAAATTGATCCTCGATCGCTACCCCGCGCATGATGAAAATTTCACGGCGCTAATGATGGTGATGGTAGTGGAGGATGTGATTGCCGTTTTCTTGCTCTTCCTTACGCCTGAGCTTGCAGGGGGAGGCCAACTTCAGGCATCAGGGTTATTACTCATCGCGGCAAAGGGATTTTTCTTGTTTATCGCGAGTTTCGGGTTTGGGAGGTACATAGGCCCAAGACTGATCAACAAGGTGAGCCAGTATGAGCTGGAGATCGGGGAGGTCGCATTTCTCCTCGCCTTGTCATTCGGTTTCCTGTTCGGAGTACTTTCGGACTATCTCGGTTTCTCCCCCGCGATTGGGGCTCTGCTGGTCGGATTCTTTCTTCCCGTCAAGCAATCGAGGTATGTAAGAGAGAAAATTCTACCCCTTAAGGACGCCTTCATCGTGTTTTTCTTTTTGTCAATGGGGACCCTGATTGACACGTCGAGTGCACTATCCGTTGGCCTACCCCTCGTCGTCATCTTAACCGGGGCAGTTCTAGGGAAACTTGCTGGAGGATTCTTCGGAGCGCACCTTGCTCGGATCGAACGTCCCATTCTAGTCGGTTCCATTCTGGTTCCGCGAGGAGAGTTCTCACTAGTGCTAGCTAAGACAGGAGTTGATGCCGGACTAGTAGGTCCCCAGCTCTACCCTGTAGCGGGTCTAGCAGTTCTTGTAACTGCTCTCGCATCCCCACTGATCGATAGACTAACCCGCTCGCCAAATGGACCGTGAAAAGTGATTAATTGTCAGATGTCCGTCAGCCATACTCTCTTCGAAAGTTCCAATCGCGATACCCGGTTCTAAGAAGAGCGGCGGTTTCTGAGGCGATGGCCGTTCGGCGAACTTAGTTTGATCTGGGAATCATTACCACGTTTTGAAGCTCTCTCAACAGTCGCCGCATGGGTTCTCTAATTATTGTAGAGCGTTATCCTCTAAGTTTGAAGGGCGTCTTTAGTCTCCTCAAGAATCGTCGTACGGGGCGTCCCAGCCCCTGAGCTTCAGGAGTCGCTTGGTTGTAAATGGTCGCAAAATCTGCGTGGTATTGTTGGGCAAGGTTAGTATCGGATAAGAAAGTGGCGTTCTCGAAATTCGCATCTTCTGCTCGGCCGGTATAGTTGTAGCTTCCCCACTCGACATTCTTGCCGTCAACTATGATGAATTTGTCGTGCATGATGCCTCCAGGCGGAGAGATCAGCCGAATCGTGGTTCCTGCCTTCTCCAACTCGTCATGTAGTGACGCTTGGGAACCCTTTGTCTGGGATCTGTCCATGACCAGGGAAACTTTGACTCCCCGCTTGATGGCGTCGATCAAGGCCTTTGAGACGTTCTCGTTTGTGAATGCGTAAGCAGCTATCTCGATGATTTCCATCGCTCCGCCTATTCTGGTGAGAATCTCTTGTTCAATTCCTCCTTTAGGAGAGAAGAAGGCGGTGACAGGCGAGTCTGTAGGATCTGCGAGCTCTTGAGTTTGTTTCGCCGTGGACTTCTCAGTTATGATCGGCACTGATTCTACCGGTGTGTTCAGGGGAGAAGAGCTTTTGATGCGGTCAAGAGCTGACCCTTTTGATTCGTCCTCAAGCCGTGGCTTGAGGGTGATCTTCGCCCCTGTCTTGCCCTCTGTCGAGAGAAAGAGTTCCGTCTTGTTTCCACGGGTTCTTGCGCCCTCGATCCAGAGCTCAATAGAGTCCACTTTGAGAGTCTTGAACCATTCTAGTAGCTCTTCAATTCGGACTCTATGCCCCTTGAAGGGAATATCAGTTGCTACTTGGGCCGAAGGGTTCTCGGGCGGCCTGAAAACAAGTACGAGCTCGTCTTCTCCGATCGGTCTCTCTTCCCCAAGCACGCTCATAATCAGTCATCTTTGTGGGTCTCCCTTGAAGAACGGTTCGAAACCGTGAACACTTGACCATAGTAATTCGAGAGGTGCCGTCGGTCGATTCAGCTTTCAGTCAGCGAACTTGTAATGTCGATAGCCTTGAGAGGTTACGTCTACTAGAACGAACTCGTTCTCGGGTTCTGCGACAAACTTTCTTCCATCTGGAAACGGTTTTCCTTCGTGCAGAATTTCATACTCAGCGAGAGACAGTGATCGACGATGACGTAGCTTCTCGGCGTGACCAAACTTCTTTGCAATGGTCGCCCATTCCTCCTGAACAGTCCAGCTCGACGCTTTCGCTTTGCATCCGCTGCCATAGTTTCCAGACCCTCCTCTTTTCCCTGCGAGATCCGTTCCCCTTGTCGCCTTGGTCTCTAACAGCATTGATAGACAGCTTTTCTCCGAGGCGGAATAGCTGTTGCCGCTCTCCCTAGCGTGTACAAGTCCGTCCGCCACCTTGTCCAGATACTCCGTCTGGAACTGATGTGTCTCCATGAACCGTTTCATGTAATCAGCTTCTGCTTTCTCGAATTCTTCCCTTGTCTTGTAGCTGTCCATCCTAGGCTCATCGCCGATCTCTCCTAGAATATTCTTCCAGCGAGGAAGACCTCGCCAAAAATGTCTCAGCAGATAGGCAAATCCCTTCTCAGCCATTTTCGGGTAAGGAACGTGAAAGGACATTGGCCCCACGTGATCTACCAGAGATTCGCTAGGTCCCGCTTTTATGATGCCCGAGGCGACCGCTTGCTCCGCCCAGTCGTCAACAGCGCCTTCCATGGCTCTGAGGTAGCATCTCTCGGAATGCTTTCCGTGGACGACCGCCGTGGTCGAGAACAGTGGTCTCCAGAAATCATCCTCGTCCTCCATGTGAGTTCCTATAACCGGGTCGATAGTCAGCAACCGAGGATCCTCCTTAACCAGCAAGGCGACCGCCCCCGCCCCCTGGGTCGGTTCTCCGGGGCTGCTAAGGGGGTATCTAGCTATGTCGGTAGCGCAGATGATGCTGTTTCTACCATTGCTTCTGCCTGCCCATGCCCAATCTAGTGAACTTTCCAGAGCGTCGGCAGTGCTCACGCAGGCGAATTTGTACTCGACGCCTGAGGTTCTCTTCAGAGATCCTTTACCGTATCGTTGTTCCAGCATTCCGTGAACGTAGGCCGCGACAGGTTTGGACTCGTCTACCCCGGTCTCCGTGGCTATGTCTATTCTGGCTAGGCTAGCCGGGTGAACGTTGTTTCTATCCATTAACTCGAGGATTGCATTCGCAGCCAAAACCGCGCTGTCCTGATAAGTGTCCGGAATGGACATCTTGGCGATTCCTATACCATGAAGATATTTTGAAGGGTCAGATTTTCTGGACAGTGAGAACTCGGTTGGTTTCTCGGGCCGACTCTCGTCGGCTAACTCTAGGTATAGTCGAGGGATGTAGACGGATATGTCGTCGATGCCAACCGCGCTTCTCACTAAGCTTCCTCCAGACACGCTACTAACATGGAAAGGTCGTCTTGGGTTCTATCGGTGCTAGATGCGCGGGTCGCGGGAAGATAGGCGAGATGTTCTACCTCTAGGAGTTTGCGGTTACGATTCGGCATCTTTTTCTGGGTTCTGTTAACTTATCGTTGGATAGGTTAACTTGCTCTCATCGACTCTAGGGATTACCGTCGTCGTCGGGTTCCATTTCATCGCTTCAACTGGGAGCCCTTCCGCCTCAAGCCCACTCAGGGTCTTTCTTGGCCTGGAACGGTCGAACCTCAACCGCCCCAGAACAGGCACTAGGCCTATCATCTATTGTAAGCCTCTCTCACACCCGTAAGCCTTCTTCCAGGTCAATAGACCATTCACAGGCTTCTTACACAGGCGCTCATACACGACGACGCACCACCATACTCCCTCTGCAAAATAATAGTTTGAGGCCATGATTCAAACCCTCTTCGGAAACTCTCCCGACCTGCCCTCACTCATCCTAAGACTGGCGATTGGAACCTTGTTCATCATTCACGGATATCCTAAACTGACTACCGCTCAAAGAAAGCAAGGCGGCGCTTGGCTGAAGAGCCAGGGAATGCCGGCAGCCATGATTCCCCTCGGTGGCTTCGTGGAGTTCTTCGGTGGAATAGCACTGATTCTAGGAGTACTCACGCCAATTGTCGCGGTCCTTTCAGCATTATGGATGCTTTCAACAACATGGTTCTCACTCAGCAAGGTGAAGAAAAAGTATGCGGGTGGGTATGAGATCGATGTTACACTCTTCTTGGCAGCGCTTGCCCTGGCTCTACTTGGCAGCGGAATCTTTTCTATCGACCACTTGCTGGGACTGTAGGAGAAATAAAAGTGTCTGCGAGAAGAAACATGAATGTAGCCAAGACTTCCGCTCCGACCAGCGATAGCGCGAACAGTGAACTTGTCAGAAAGGCCTTCCTGAACGCGTCTCGCATGATGAAGGAATCGGGCTTTGGCCTCAAGAGCGACGTGAAGATTGTAATCGATCCTAAGCTTCCATTCATGGGATATAGTATGCCACTGGGCAGAGGCTACAGAATAGTCGTATCAGGTGGCTCGGTCGGTTCAGGAATGCTTGAAGGCCTGATAGTTCACGAAATGTCACACATCTACAGGATGGAGAATAATCACGTTTCTCACGATGCTGAAGTAGTCCAACAGGCAATTGAGAAGATTGACACAAAACGCTTGTCGGATGACTATCGGCAGAAGATCGTTCATGACTTGCTGAATGATATTCAGGACTTGTACGCTGACGATATTTCGATGAAGGTCCTAAGGAAGAATCAGATACTCGATTCAGCCCAGATTAGCAGCTTCCTACAAGACTGGGTAAAAGACGAGCCTATCGAGTCTGGTGATTCGAAAAGGGACCGTTGGGTGAACGCGTCAGTAATGGTCCATAATGCTCGAGCACTTGGCCAGATGGCGAGACACGGTATAAAGGATACCAATGGAAAGGCCGCGGATTCGAACAAGAGATTTCTCTCACGAATGCCGCCCGCGGCGTCAAGTCAGTTCCCATACTTCCAGGACCTAATGATCAATCTGAAAGAAAACACGACTAGAGATCAGTATCGAAAGCTTCTCACAGACTATCTCAACAGGTTCTTGGAGGTAGCCGAAAAGAACTAATGCTTGATCGAAACAGTCCTGAGTGACCGGATTGAGTGAAGGATTCGACTTCAACAGCGCACTGAAAGAACTAGACAAAAGTGAAACTCATCTCACGGTAAGAGTCGAGTTCCGCAGATGGGGAAAACCAGTAACAGTCGTACAAGGACTACCAAAAACTGGAAGGTCCCTAGCAGAGGTCGCTCACAAACTCAAAGAACGCTTAGCAACCGGTGGGACAGCAAAGGAAGGCGTGATAATGTTGCAGGGCGACCATCGCGCCAGAATCAAAGCAGAATTAGTGAAGCTGGGCTTTCCAGACGACCACATAGAAATATTCTAGCACTTCCGAAACCGGTTGACTGTAGCATCCATTAAGTCTTTTTGGACTAGATGACAATTGCACGCGTTGATGCGGTGCTTCAGTAGGGATTGTTCTTCCGTTTGTCTAAGATCTACGGAGAATTGACGGTTATCTTCCCAGCGAGCCAATTGTGCCAGGCGCAAGTGTATTTGTAAACCCCCTGTACGTTTAGGGTTACCGAGAAAGACTTTCCCTCGGAGATCAATCCTGAGTTGAATTTCAAAGCTCCGGCTGGAGCTACGAGAGCGGTAACCGTGTGACCCACTGTATCGTCGTTCACCCATTCTATCGAATTATTGACTCCAATTGTTACAGTGACGTTAACGGGAAAAGGGTACGTACCGTTTACGAAGTTGGTCTGAAAATCCGCTACACTAAACCCTGTGGGCTCGGTTGAGGAGCCCTTCGGTATTCTGATAACTGTTACAATTGGCTTGGCTGAAGACAATGAACCGACATAGATGTAGCCAGCCGTCGCCGTTACGACAATCGCAATGACAACGATCGCCAGGATCAGAACCCGCCGCCGCATCTCTTTCATGGAGATCGCGTCTCGTATTGAAGTTAGCCCTTAGGTGGCCGCAACGATCGTTTCTCGAAATCGCTAAAGATACTTGCGAGGTATGGCGCAAGTGGTGGAAGGTTCTGACTTCTTATCCGGTAACGACAACTGTTCCGTGCATCCATGGGTGGTACGTACACTTGTACTGGTACGTGCCGTCGACCGCGAAGGTCGCCGTATAGGTCGCGTTCTGATTCATATTCCCAGAGTCAAAGCTACTTGCCCCAGAAGGAACGCTCGTGGAAGTCACTGTGTGAGGAACAGGATCGTTGTTAGTCCAGGTTACCCTACCTCCCTTCGCGACACTTACGCTTGCTGGATCATAGTTGAGGCCCTGCGTACTTCCAACTCCTTTCGGCATCGAGACGCTTACCGTACTGCCTCCAGAGTTCGAGTTTGAAAATGCGAAGATAGGAGAACCTGTGCTCAGCTGATATACTCCGAGCCCGGCGACGCCGATCGCTGCGCCTATCGCAAGCACGATCAGGATCGGGACAATAAGGTCAGCATACTTCATTTTCTTTGGCGGAGTGGTATCCAACTTACAACACAGAGAATAGTGGGCCAATCAGTGAGAAAATAAGCTTTCATAAGTGAAAACTTGCCGTCCTTTTGAGATGGTGCTAGCTAAAATAGGAGTGGGCCAGGGTCAATCCGATCCCGAATGGTCGACCAGACCAGACGTGAATTTCTCAAACTCGGATTAGCAGCTGCAGCAAGCGCAGTGACAGCATCCGCGATCGAGATTCCACTCTTTGGGAACCAAAACTCGTCGATGCAGACTCAATTGAATAATGCCAATACGCAACTCGCCAACCTGAAAACAAGAGTCAACACGGTTGTTGGCTTTGTTAGCCTCAGCATTACTGAGCAATCTCTCCTAGAAAAGATAGTCGAGACAATAATTCCCACCGATACGGATCCTGGAGCGAAAGAGGCCGGTGTGATCTACTTCATCGACAGAGCGCTAGCGGGTGATTATGGACAGAGCGCCAACATGTTTATGGACGGACCGTTTGTGCCACCAGCCCAGACTGGTCCCATAACAGTGGGAACGCAAACCTACTCGGCTGGTTCTCCGAAGGTTAGGGTTGGTGCGGGCACCAATTACCAGTATCCTTTGAACCTTAGAGAATTTTGGAGAGTTGGACTAATCGCCCTTCAGGCCTACGCTAACAGCGCCTACGGAGGGAACTTCGAGACTCTCTCATCAGCGAACCAACTCTTGCTCCTGCAGGATCTCTGGGGTAACAAGCCGACCAGCTTCGGCAAGATCCTTCCGTCGGACTTTGCGTATGAGCTTACTTTCATGACCTGGGCCGGATTCCTGATGGACCCGATCTACGGAGGAAACCAGAACATGGTCGGGTGGACATACACGGGATTCAACGGGGTCAATTTCGGCAATTTCTACGGCGAGGGCAAAGACCAGAAAACTCTCATGGTCGCGACTACGCCAACAAGGCTCAAGCCAGCAAGCCTCGCGCAATATCAGCAACAAGCGTCTGGGAGTTCCTAGAAATGCCAACCACAATTACGGAGCCAGCCGCAGATGTAGTGATCCTAGGCGTAGGCTACATGAGCGGTGTCATAGCAGCCGAGCTAACCCTTCCAGGTCTAACTTACAAAGTCGTCGCGATAACCAAGGGTCCATACTGGGACTACGTCAACGACTTCTCTACAACGAAATATGATGAATGGGGAGTTGGGCTGGGGCGGAAATATGACAGCCCGCTTCCCCTCCAATCGGCCACGATCAGAAACACCCCCCAACAGTTCGCATTGCCCGTGCGAAGATACACCATGCCGATCCAGTACCATGCGCTCGGGCATGGAGTAGGCGGCGCCGCCCAGCACTACGGCGGAACGATGGGACGCCAGGGACCGTGGGGGTATACCCAAAAGTCGTCGACTGTCACCAGGTACGGACAGTCATTTCTAGACAGTGTCAATCCACATAGCGACCTTGAGGACTGGCCCTTGACTTACGCCCAGTACGAGCCATATTATGTGGAGTGGGAGAAGGCTCATGGACTCTGTGGAGACTACAATGGGAGTGCAACCAACCAACCGTCTGACACGGGCTATCCTTGGATGAGCCAGAACTATCCGCTACCTCCTTCGCCCCTCACTCCCGTCGGACAGTTATTCCAAACAGCGACACAGGCCCTCGGGTATCATCCCTTTCCTCACGTGAGCGCTCTTGCGTCACAGCCTTACATTAACCAGTACGGCGTACCGGTCAATCCGTGCGTCTTCGACGGCTATTGCGGTGGTCCTTGCGACTATGCTTGCGAAACCGGAGCGAAGGCAAACGCTGCATACAGAACTATCCCCGCAGCCATGAAAAGTTCAAACTTCACGCTGGTACTGAACAGTTTCATCTTCCGTCTGGACACTGATCCCGCAAGCGGACTCGTTACCGCTGCTCGATATTACGATCCGCAAGGAAACGTGCACATCCAACCTGGTAAGGTCTTCTTCAATGGAATGTGGGGTTACAACATGATCAGGATTATGCTGCTCTCAGGAGTCGGAGCACCCTACATATGGAATTCAGCTCCTGCCTCCGTCTCAGGCGCAGTGGGGAGAGGCCTTACCAACGGCTATCTCCCTTACAAGGGAACCAACGTGTCTGGAACTCTTCCTAGTAATGGCGGCAATGCCTATCCTGCTGGCAACGGCAGCGGAGGTAGTGTAGACATTTATGATCTGATGGACGATAACTTCGACCACACGAATCTGAACTTCATCGGAGGAACTGAGGTCGGTGCAGGAGGGTATCCAGGAGGAGGGCCGGGAAATATTACGTTCGCAGGGAGCGTCTCGTCAGCGAGCATGGGAGGCACGTTCAAAGCTACTCAGAAGGACAAGTATCTGCCGACAAAAACGACTTTGAGCTCGACGCCCTTCGCTCACGACTTGCCCACGACGGACAACTACATCGATCTTGACCCTCACTATACGGACATCTATGGAGACCCGCTGGCAAGGCTGACCTACGACTGGACGCCCAACACATACAACGGAGCAATATATCTCGTCAACAAGGTCAAAGACATCTTCACCAAAATGGGCGCACAAAACGTCACGATAGGCAGTCCTGTGCCACCTGGAGGTAGCACTCACAACGACTGGTGGGGTCACCACCTGAGAGGAGGGTGCAGAATCGGTCAGGACCCGAACACCTCTGTGTGGAACAAATGGAACCAATGCTGGTCGCCAGTGTTAAATCCAGTTTTCAACATATTCGGCGCTGGAGAGATTACGAATACCAGCGGCGACAATGTTCCCTCTGGAACACACGTCGCCGGTCCACAGTCCTATCGCGCCGCTGAAGGTATCAAACAATACCTCGCACTCGCAACGCCTGGTATCCTGCCATAGTAGCACAATTCTCAATCTTTCGAGGGACGGGAAATATGCCGGCTCTGAGACTATCCGACAAGCCGAAGCACGTTTCCTTACCTCAGATTGAGAGTAGAATCCCCAAGCCAGAGGAACTCGTTGTCCTCAGCAAACCATTGCTCATTGCAACAATCATGGTAGGAAAAGCGTTGATGGACTGCACGAACAAGTGGGCCATCGGAGGGGATGTAGCAGAGGTAATTTCGGGCGTCAACGTACACCCAGATCACATCGCAATACTCACTACTAGGGAAGGATGCGACGAGATAACCAGAAATCTAGCCGGATATCAGATCGAACCACCTCTCAATGTTGAGAGGGAGATAGAAAGAGACGCAAAGGTTGACCTGAAACTCCGCAAAGTACGGATCAAAAGCTACACCGCCCGATTTGATATTCATGGATCCCGGCTCGATGTACACGGCGACTTACAGATCAAGGTGGGAGACTGGGATTGGGGAGACCCACTAGATTTTGAACCGGACTACATCTACGTAGTGGGTGTGAAGGTGCCGATAGTCCCGCTTAAGATGAAAAGCGAAATCTACACTGGTCTGGGCTGGATGGATCGTGCATCGAAGATCCATGAAGCCGTGAAGAGAAGCCGCCACATGTTCGGTTAGGCAAGATCGCTGTGGCTCAACAGATTCTTCCTACAACTCCGCAGATCCTTCAGAAAAACCGGGGAAGACTAAGTGGGAAGGACGCTTGGAGGCAGAATCTGAATCTTGCATCGTTGGCCGCATTCAAGATCGGAAGCAGCCTTGGCCCTAAGGGTGCGTACAAACTTGTGACATATCACAGAGGTCCGGAAATGGTGATGAAGGTCACCAAGGACCCCGTCGATGTAGTCGACGAGTTGGGTATTGAGTACCCGGCGATAATGACTCTCGCCGAAGCAGCAAAGATACAGCGTCAACACACCGGCGACGGAATCACTACTCTTCTCGTTCTCGTCTCAGCACTCCTGACGGAGGCTGACAAACTGATTGAGGTTGGCTTCCACGCCAATACGATCCTTGATGGCTATCTGAAAGCAGCCGAAAGATCGATCGTGATCATTAATGAAATCGCCAAGAACTTTGGGGAAGATCTTGAGGAGCGTCTCTTGGAAGTAGTTGATTGCGGAAGACAACTGCTCAGCCGGAGATTAAGAAGCGATCTATCTGAGGCCATTAGCCAGATAACGGAGGATGGAACGATTGACGTCAGCAGAATACGGATTGTAACAAAGCCTGGAGCGCAGACGAACGATTCCGAGCTAGTGCGCGGAGTCATAGTCAAGCAGGGGAAAGCACATCCAAGCATGCCAGACTGGATCGACGGGCCCAAGATCGCGTTCCTAACCAAGCTGGAGATCAAACGCCTAGAGCTGAGGTCGAAAGACGAAGGCCCGTTCTCGGTCAAGCTGAACATCACAAGCCACGAACAGATTCAGCAATTCAAATCGGTAGAGAACCGACTTAGGACTCTGCTAGTTGACAGGGTGAATATGACTGGAGCCAATGTCTTGATCTGCCGATCCAAAATGGACGACCGACTGTCAGACCAACTTAGCAGACAAGGAATATTCGCTATGCAAATGGTAGACTACCGGGATTTCGAAGCCGCAGCAAAAGCAACAGGTGGCTCCATCATCAGTGACGCTTACCAGCTTGAGAAAGAAGACTTGGGGCTTGCGCGGAAGCTCGAAGTCGACAAGATCAAACCCGATGACATCGTAGTTCTTTATTGCGATCGAGGCGCCACGCTCTTGCTTCGTGGTAGCAGCCCCGAACTTGTCCAGGAGTTGGAAAAAACGGTGAAGAGGGCGCTTCTCATCTTGAAGCATTCGCGTTCGAACCCGAGAGTGGTACCTGGGGGAGGCGCGATCCTCGTCGAGCTAGCCTCACAACTTAGAATATACGCACTAACGTTTGAGGGAAGAGATCAATTCGTGATTGGTTCATTCGCTGACGCTCTAGAAAAAATCCCCGAATGTCTCTCATGCAACTACGGTCTGGATCCTATTGACATGATGATTCAACTCCGCAATCATCACGCCAATGGTAAGCAGGCAATGGGTGTTGGAGAACATGGATGCGTCGACATGTATGATGCGAGCATCATCGAGCTTGGCTCCGTAAATAGGGCTAACATTCACAGGGCCTACGAGCTAGTATCGTTGTTGTTGAGAGTAGATGACTGTTTCTATGTGAAGGATATTCCAAGGTTCCATAAACAGTAGTCTAAATCGTTCAGACAAATCCTCAGTGTGTCCTCGGTGCTAATTCTAACCATCGGACACTCAACCAGAACGCTAGAGGGTTTCCTCGACATCCTGAGAGCTCATAGCGTCACGCGAATTGTCGATATCCGCACAATCCCACGGTCAAGGCACAACCCACAATTCAACCAAGAATCACTGTCCGAGAGCCTGAAGGAATCTGGCCATAGACTACATTCCAATGAAGCAACTGGGTGGCTTGCGTCATCCCAGGGCAGATTCCCCGAACATGGGTTGGAGGAACTCCTCCTTCAGAGGATTCGCGGACTACATGCAAACGCAAGAATTCGTGGAGGGCATCGACCAACTGGTTGGGCTAGCTCAAGAAGATCAGGTTGCCATTATGTGTGCCGAGGTTCTGCCTTGGCGATGCCATCGGTGGTTGATCGCTGGTGCACTATGGGTCCGCGGACTTCAGGTAGAACACATCATGACGATCAAAACTCGATCCAAACACACATTGACAAAATGGGCTCATGTCGAAGGTACACAGATTACTTATCCAGGGGAGCCTTGAGTGGATTCATCTGCAATACGTAAATCGCAATGCCGTTCAGGACGTCGTTTGAATCTCAACAGAGAAATCAATTGCTTGGAGATATGGAAGACCTTTTCTGTGTTGCGAACTTTCAGGGTCAATTCCGCGTTCGGGCTAGAGTCGTATGGGTGAAGCCTTATGTCGAACCAAGCGTTCCTAACGGATTGTGAGCGGGGGAGACTGTTCTGACCGCTGAAATCGACATGTACGCTTGTCCAAACTGCAACTATGAAATAGACAGTTGTCAGTGCGCATGTCCCTATTGCGCGGAAACCGAGGGCTGTGAATGCGCCGTCGGACACAACAAGGCGACGGGGGGCTAAGATGATGAGTCGCGCAAGTGTCAAGGTCAACGATCTGTCCTGGATGACGGGAGGCCCGCAGGGCAGTGGCGTCGATTCATCAGCTAACATTTTCGCCGGAGCATGCGTGCTGGGTGGGCTCTGGACGTTCGGGCTTAGAGAATACTACTCCAGTATCAAAGGGCCCCACAGCTACTTCGAAGTCAGAGTAAACAGCGACAAGATCAGGTCCCACGTAAACAATGTGGACGTCCTAGCGACGTTCGACGCGGAGACTCTCATCCGCCACGCAGAAGAAGTAGTTCCTGGCGGTGGGATACTGTACGATCCGACATTTGCTAATGTCGAGATCGATAAGATTGATTCGATCGAGACTCCTGTCGTATTGAGGATCAAGGCGAGACTGGCAAAGCAGGGTTTGCCTGGAAGCGTTAGCGGAATACTTGAGGAGGCGAAGAGAAGAGGCGTCAACCTGTTCTCGATACCTTACAATGACATCATTGCGAAGACGGCGGCCCAGATTGGAGAGCACCAGCTGAGCAAGCTTTCAAGAATCGTCAACGTCCTATCTGTCTCAGCCTCTTTCGGAATCCTTGGTTTTGACGAGAACTATCTCAACCAGTCCATTGAGAGAGCCTTCGCCAGCAAGAAGAAAGCCGTCGACATGAACGAGATAGGTGCAAAGCTCGCCTACGACGCCGCGAAGTCCCAGTTGAAACAGCCGTTTCCATTCCAGCTCCACCCTATTCAGAACCAGCCGAGGCTATTGCTCATGGGTGTTGAAGCAGTTGCACTTGGGAAGCTGGTGGGCGGTTGCCGGGTCCAGACCTATTATCCGATAACTCCTGCTGCTGACGAGAGCGAGTTCTTAGAGTCGCACGGAAACTTCGATATCTCGGGGGGAAACAATCCGAGCCAAAGAGGCTCGATTCTAGTGACGCAGACAGAGGATGAGATCGCGGCCATAACCATGGCGACGGGAGCTGCGTTGACCGGAGCGAGAGCCGCAACGTCCACGTCGGGTCCAGGCTTTTCCTTGATGGTCGAGGGATTGGGATGGGCGGGAATGAACGAGGTTCCGCTCGTCATAACCCATTACCAGAGAGGTGGCCCAGCGACGGGACAACCGACGAGACACGAGCAGGGAGATCTGAAGTTCATTCTCAGCGCCGCCCACGGAGAGTTTCCGAGAATCGTACTATGTTCAGGGGACATGGAAGAAAGCTTCTACGACGCGATCAGGATTTTCAACTATGCAGAACGATTCCAGATGCCAAGCATCCACCTGATCGACAAGGGACTAGCGAACAACAGCATGACCATTTCGCCACCAAAAGGCGATCTAGTCCCAATTCAAAGGGGAAAACTGATCCAGGGAGACCACGAGGGAAATGGTGAGGCTGAGCCGTACAGAAGATTTGCTTTCACTGAGGACGGGGTCTCGCCGAGAGCAGTTCTCGGAATGCCAGGCTATCGTTTCTGGAACACCGGAGACGAGCATGATGAGACGGGACACATCGAAGAAGACCCGGACAACAGGGTGAAAATGATGACGAAGAGGATGACGAAGCTGGATACAGCCGCGAAGGGGATTCCAGCAGGGGAGAAAGTGAACTTCTTCCGCTCCTCCAAGGAACAAGCCGACGTTACGCTTGTAAGCTGGGGATCAACCAAGGGGCCCATACTAGACGCGATGAAACTACTGGAGAGAGATGGAATAGGCGTAGAGTTTCTACAGATAAGACTCGTTAGTCCCTTTCCAACTGAGACCGTCAAGCAAAAACTGGCAGATGCGAAACTCATGGTGGACATTGAACAGAACTATTCAGGCCAGATGGCAGCCGTGATAGCAGAAAAGACAATGATAGATATCAAGAATAAGATCGTGAAATTCAATGGTAGACCGATGTCACAGGACGAAATCTACCAATCAGTCAAACAGGTCTTGTCGAACCCGGCACAGAATAGGAGAGTGATCTTAACCCATGGCGCTTAAGCTCACTGACCTCAAGACTGACGTCCATAACGACTGGTGTCCAGGCTGCGGAGACTTCGGCATCGAGGCTTCATTGAAAATGGCCTTGACAGAGATGCCGGTTGACATCAACAAGGTTGCACTGTTCTCCGGAATCGGATGTTCCAGCAAACTTGTCCACTTCACCAACGCCTTCGGCATCCACACACTACACGGCAGAGTGCTAGGTTACGCGCAAGGCGCCAAGCTCGCCAATCCGGATCTCGAAGTGATCGCGGTTGGAGGAGACGGTGACGGGCTAGGAATCGGAGTAGGACACTTCGTACACGCCGGAAGACGAAACATAGACATGGCCTACATCATACACGACAACGGCGTCTACGGCTTGACCAAGGGCCAAGCCTCTCCGACACTGCATCTGGGAATGCAGACGAAATCCCTTCCAGAGCCGAACATAAACTCCAACATAAACCCGATAATGCTCGCGCTAGCATCAGGCTTCACCTTCATCGCCCGCAGCTATGCGTACAATACTAGACATCTCAAGGAGATGATCAAGAAGGCCGTCGCCCACAAAGGCTTCGCCCTGATAGATGCGCTTCAACCATGCCCTACTTACAACGATATCAACACTAAAGAATGGTATGGAGGCGAGGACAGAATCGACCCGGCGACAAAGAGACCGCTGCCACGAACCTACGATCTGGAAACTACAGGTTACAATGGGAGGATAACTGCAGATATGAGCGAAGACGACGTCGACAAGAACCTTCTCCAAGTAATATCGAAATCGAGAGAATGGGGAGACAAGATCCCAATAGGCATCTTCTACCAGAATGAAACGGTGCCGATATACGAGGAACGAATCAGTGAAAGAATCCCCAGCTACATGAAAGAACCGCCCGCAAAACAGCAACTCGCCAAGAACGACGGAAAATCAGTGGTGAACCTTTCTAATCTATCGAAGGATCTTCTCTTCGAAAGCTTGGTACTAGCACAGTAGCCTGCCCGTCGGCAGTCTAACGAATAAGCGGTGACCGGACGTGCTCTCCCACTCGCTCAACGACTAGAATCCCAAAAAGAGCTCCTAGGGCTCCCATTACCGGATTTCCAACGAGTGCAATTACTGAACTGACTACGAGCGAGATTCCCGTCGTGTTGAGTGCTCCTCCAGCCTCTGCGATCAACAGCCCAGCGATCGCCATAGCTAGGTTGCCGAGAGCACCAGCGATGACAAGACGCTTCTTCGAGATGCCTTCCGAAAAGGTATTCCTACCTCGGAGAGCCAGGTCGAAGACCAGTCCGTTAGGGATCAGGGAAAGACCAATGGCCAAGGGTGCGTTTGGGTCTCCGAAGAGTAACAGCCCGTTGATTGTTCCCAGAATGGCGGCACTCCACGGTCTCCTCGTGAGAGAGACGAGTATTGTGAAGAGTGCGGATATGAGAAAGAACAAGTCCAGCTCGAAAATGGTATGCCCGAGTGCCACGCCGGAGGCATAGCCATAGACAAGATACAATGCGGTCAGACCGGCCAACAGTGCAAGATAGCGGTTCGTGGAAGAGACGGGTTTCTTGTCCATCGATCTCTGGTTCCTTCGCGAGCGAATCCTGCTGAGCTGACTTATTGTGATGTACGAAGGGTACTAAGTCAATACTATAGAGGACAAAACTAGGGTTCTATTTCGCGCGAACACCTTTTTTCTCGTTTGCAACTCTACTTGTGGCCGGCCATCCATTTCTTCTCTTCCTTGTTAGGAGTGAGCTGGCATCCGGAAGACCAGAGGAAGGTTCTGGCGGTCGAGGGGCCTACATGCTCAAATCTGTCCTGAACGTTTGTCTGCAACCGCTCCTCGTCTTTACCATAGGAGTCGATGTACTTCTTGACTGAACCGAACTCTTTCTCCAGTTTCAGGAACTCGCCCGCGTTGTGGATTGTTGCCCGTATCTTCTTCTCATTACGCACGATTCCCGCGTTGCCCATCAACGCCTTCACGTCTTTCTCATTGAACTTGGCGACCTTAGGAAGAGAGAATTGCTCGAAAGCTTTCTGGAAATCAGGCCACTTATTCTCAACCACAGTCCAGTTGAGTCCGGCAGTAAAGACAGATTTGGTCAATCGCTCGAAATACTCAGAATCGTCTTTCGGGGGTTTCATACTCCTCGGAGACATATTGCCTGCACGATGGATTTGCGATATTTATGCGCCCCGCTTTCTAAGTCAAGTCAGGCTTACTTGATACGCTTCGAGCAACCAACTTGGTAGCCGTCTACTACCAGGTTTATAATCAAGGCACGCTGGTAGGGCCATAGATGGTCGTCACGAAAGAGAACCCTCTCGGATTTCCAGAGCTCGGACAACCTGCCGAGATCGAGCTCACCCCGAGGGATAGTAACATTCTGCAAGCAATCCAAGAAGAAGGCTTGACGGTCTTCGCCTTCGATGGATTGAAGCGCTTACTCGGCGTTCATCAGGAGATGTTGTCTAGGGTTCTCGACAGACTAGAAGACGAAGGTCTCTTGGAGAAGGTATCCGAAGGGTATCGGCTGACTGTCAGAGGCAGCCACCAGGTCCCTCGTCCACTAAGCTCGACTCAGCTACGAGTCCCAATTGTCCAATCCCTCCTTCCACACGACATTGATGTTCAGAGGATAATCGCGGGCCTCAAGGGTCGCTGGTTCGGAAGTCTGCGCTGGCTTGGATACTCACAGAACGAAGAGGGTCTGATTCTGAAATGGATCACCGAGGAAGACGGTATCCAGATTGATGCGAAGTTCACTGAGAACTACCTCAGCATCGACGCCAAAGTCGGAGAAGAGAAAGACGTTAGTCAAGCAGTGAAAGCGTCCCACCAGCTAATGGGCCACATTTCACGACTCTACAGCGGACCTAGACGTGGTCGGAACATGTTAGCACCGGTTGCGTTCTTTCCAGACATGTCTTTCGCCTAGCCTTGTGACCCGGGTTAGCACTCCTCGGTCAACAAATAGCTCCACACACTCCTAGTGGGTAAGGTGAAAAAATGAGTAAACAAACAAATTCGTCAGCGATACTTGAATCAATCTCCGACGCAATAGTCGATGTTACCGAGAAAGTCTCTCAATCCGTCGTCCGGGTAGGAGCCGGAAGATGGAGAGGCGGAACAGGAACCGTCTGGAGTAAAGACGGACATATTGTCACAAGCAACCACGTCATCGGTGACATGCGCGAAGTCGAAGTAGGCTTCAGCGACGGCACAAAACACACAGCCAAAGTTGTGGGACGAGATCCGTACTCGGACATTGCACTGTTGAAGATCGACTCGAACAACCTCACACCAGTTGATCAAGGAAACTCCGACAATCTCAAAGTAGGCCAATTCGTCCTCGCGGTCAGTAATCCCTTCGGCAGACAACCAAGCGCCACATCCGGAATCGTCACAAACCCAGCATACAATGTACGTGGATGGTGGGGTGCATCAATGGACAAGGTTGTAGTCTCAGACGCGCGTCTCAACCCAGGATACTCCGGCGGACCATTGGTCGACGCTAGGGGTAGACTGATCGGAATCAACGCTGCATACGCCAACAACCGCGGAATCTCAGTACCAGTCAACACCGTCAAGAGCGTCATCGACAAGCTAATGCACGATGGAAAGATCAAGCGCGCATACATGGGCATAACAGCAGACAGCATCAACCTACCAGACAGCCTATCCGAGCAAGCCAGCATCGGCCAAGACGGTGGACTGATCGTTTACGGCGTAGACCAGGACAGTGCTGCGAAGAAGGCAGGCCTAGCAATAGGCGATGTCATCGTGAAGCTCGACGGGAAACCGGTTGAGAGCCTCATGGATCTTCGCGGACTACTCGACGACAAGGCTATCGGAAGACACGTCAACGTATCCGTTCTTCGCGGAGAAAAGCTCACACAGCTGACGATAACCCCGACCGAAGCAGAAGAATAAACAAACCCCAGAACAGAGACTCTGGCCCAGGAGCCAGGGTCAACTTTTCTTTTTCTATTCTCAAAGCGTGATTCTTCCCTCCATGGTATTGTCCCGTGGAGGATATTGTTGTACTGTAAACGTTGATAGGAAAGCTGTGCCTATTCTAGGTTGACAATGTCATCCGAATCCGGTTCAAGCCAAAAGCAGCCTCAGTCTATGATTGACCTCACAAGCATGACGCCGATGGAGTTCACGGTAATTTCTGAGCCGTGGACCAAGTACAAACTGGAGGATCAGACCAAGCTCTTCGTGAAGCTTGTAGTCGTCAAAGTCGTAAGGGGACTGAATGAGCAGGGACAGCCCTCTTACAACATGAACGCCCAGAACATCATTGCAACTCACGGCGCCCCGAACCTCAGAGGTCAGCCCACGACGACCCAGCTCAACTTGGCCGACCCTTCATCCTACAAGGTCGTCGCAAGCCTCGATTTTGACCGAGTCGGCGACGAGAAGTGGAACGAGTATCATCTTACGGACGGAACCGTTCTGAAGGCAAGGCTCGAACTTTCGAACGTCTCAAGAATAGACAAGTATCAAGGAGATGGCGACCCGGTGTACCTTGTCAATACAAGTCAGCCACTCGTCAGGTTCAAGGTTTCCGACCAAGTTCTGAAATCAGTGAAGGCCCCGGTTCGACAGCCGGACGTCAAGGCACCCTATGGATAGGGGTTCGATCGTTTCCACCATCTCTACTCTAGTTGGGCTTGGGCCAATCGGGGTGGGTATTGGCCGTTTCTAGTTATCTTCTTTCGTTGATCCTGGATGCCAATTCAACCATCTCCAGCATCTCATTGTATTCTTTCTTGTAGGCAAGGAATAGCGCTGAATGCTTCGGATAACGTGAGAGCAATTGATCTATCTTGGTACCGAGGGATGGTTCGGGGTTCAGACTGAAACCTGATACTTTCAGGCTCTGCCCTTTCATTACTCTGGATACAAGGCCAGCATTGTATCCATCCCACTCGACGAGATTGGCATGAAGGTCGCTGATTTCCTCGAGTTCCTCGTCTGCTATTTCGCCGGGTACAAGTTTCGAAAGGCTCGGAAATGGATGAAGATGGGCTTTCCACTTCGCGGCCAGGAGTTCCATTTCACGGTCTGAAATCTTGCCCAAGTGCCTTACTCAAGTCCCGGGTTATGTTTGGTTTTTCCCTTAGCGTCTAGCCATTCCTGTTCCAAGGTCGGACTTGTCGTTGATTGCTGCTTTGATTTTCCTGCCTATCTGTTCCAGGTCAGCGTCGCTCGCGTTCTTCCGGTCAGGGAATCCACCGGGCAGCTCGTGAACGTAGCGAGGAATAACGTGCACGTGCATATGGAAGACCTCTTGGGACGCGGCTCGACCGTTTGATTGGCCGATATTGATCCCGTCAGCCTTGGAGGCTTTCATGACCCCTCGCATAACCTTGGCTACAGAGACGAACACTCTTCCCACCTCTCCGGGTGGCATCTCCACCATGCTCGGATAGTGCTTCTTTGGAATCACTAATGTGTGTCCCGGATTCAGCGGGTGGATATCTAGGAAAGCGAGCGAGTGTTCGTCCTCGAAAACGATTGCCGCTCCGGCTTTCTTCGATACGATCTCGCAAAAGATGCAATCCTCACTCGTGAGTCCATTCCTCCTCCTTGACCTTGTCTCGCTGGTTTGCCGCTCTGGCAAGATCGAAAAGGAGGCTTGACAACCGGTTCACGTATGGAACGGCCTCGGGATTAATCGCTTCTATCTTAGCGAGTGCTACTACTCGTCTCTCGGCTCTCCGACAGACCGCTCGGGCTACATGAAACTGAGCTCCGGCAACACTTCCCGTCGGAAGAATGAATCTACGCAAAGGGTTCAGCCGGTCGTGAATCGAATCAATCGTCTTCTCCAAATTGTCAACATGGGCTTTGCTGATACGTGGAACGTTTGCGCTGACAAGCTCTGAGGCAAGATCTCCACCCAGCGTGAAGAGATCCTCCTGAACGCTCTTCAAAATCTTCCTGGTCTTCGCATCCTTCACAATCGCGCGAGCCAAGCCTATCTGCGAATTCAGCTCGTCAACCGCTCCATACGCTTCCACCCTCGGGTTCTCCTTTCCAACCCGGGTCCCGCCGTAGAGACCCGTCTCCCCCCTGTCACCTGTACGCGTGTATCCTTTCATGGTTCTGTTAACTCCTCCTTGGATGAGTTAGCTTCGGGGCATCGACTCCGGGGATTGCCGTAGGCGTCGGGTTCCCTTTCACAGCTTCAACTGCTCCGCCTTGCGCCTCTAGAAGGATGGGAGGCCGGGAACGTGCGAACCTCACCCGTCCCCGCCGAGCCAGGTTGATCGCTGCAACCGTGTCTCGGTCCATTACTATTCGGCATCTTCCGCACCAGAGCTTACGTCCCAGTCTCTTGTCTGATTGGAGTCTCTCCCCGCATCTCGGACAAGTGATACTGGAGCCCATGGTCTCACGCCTAGACAAACGGATAACAGGAAGTCCCAGCCATTGTGCCTTATACTCTATCTGACGCTGGGCTTCCGCGAAGCTCCAGCCATTCATTCTACCCCGATACTTTCTACTCTGACCATTACCCTTACGGTAGAGACTGCGTATACCCTCGATGTTTTCTAGAACTATCGCTGTTGTCTTTCGGACTGCCACTGCAACAATCGTCTTCGTGGCGCTATGGAGCAGATGATCTGTTCTTGAAGTTCGGCGTTGTCCATACCTGGAAGCGATCCCTGTTCTTATCCTAGCATCGTCCCGTCTGAAGGAGGATACTATACGCACGGTGGTATTGGCTATTCTCACTATCTGCGAGAGGTCGTAATGACGGGTCTGCTCATCGTTTCCAACCGTCAGGTTGCGAAGATTACGGTCCACTCCGACTATGGAGGAGCATTCTATCTTGGGAGTGTCCCGGGCGATGTACAAACTCAGTCTATTTATTGTGAGGGTAAAGGAGCGAACAGTGATGCCTTCTTGAGAAATTGCTTCTTGAGTATGCTTGGTCAAGGGTATGCCTAGCCGTCTCCCTCTTGATATGGGGATATCTAGCGCTCCCTTCTCTATCTTGAAGCCGTAACAGGAGACGAGCTGCTGTCTGACAGCGTACGGGGTCTTAGTAGGAAAACCCCTCTTTACAGACTTGTTCCTAGCAGCTAGTATTCCTGCTGCTCTGCTTATCGCGCAAAGTTTGTAGTAGCTGGGAGAATCGTATTTAGCTAGCTGGTTGTAGGAGAGGATTGAAAGCCTTCTCAGCGAAGACACCTCGTTAGCTAGACCAACCCGCAAGGACTCATTGACCATCTTCCTGAACATCTCCAGTAGCCCTAGAATATCCTTTGATGGAACGTAATATTGCCAGACCGACTTAACGGCCAACACGACAAACGACAAGAGCCAAAATCCCGCGTATAAGTCAGAGAGGAATCCGAGGATAAATTAACAGAACCCCTTTCATCAAACTAGGAGCTCACGTACCGATCTAGAACTGATTGTTGCTTATAGTAGCTTAGCAAGCGGCTCGCCTCCGCCCAATTTCGATAAGGAATTAGCAGTCTCTTCCATGCCTCACCCAGAGCGTCTTCTAAGTTGATGAACCGTGATGGATCTCCGGTGAGCGCTCTTCTGGCGAGTTCCCTGAATCTCCAGACTCCAAGCGGGACCCATTCCTTTGTCACCTCTAGAAAGACGATTGCTCCAGCCTGTCGGCGGTTCTTGTTGAGATATTCCAGGACAGGAAGCCGTGAGGCATGGTAGGCACCGGCGATGTTGGTGGGATAGTCTTTCCTTTCTCTGTTGAGTTCGTAATCGCCAAAAACCTCTGGCCTTGGCCCTGTCAACCAACCTTCGAGGGCTTCGAACATCCAGCTGGTCGGCAAGAGGAGGACGTGCACATTGTTGCCCACAGAGCGGGCGCTGAATAGGCGGAACTCGTCGAGTCGAGGATAATCTGAGACCTTGCTCCGAAGGTCCTTAGCTAGAATATCGTCAATTGCGGTAATGCTCCATTCTGTCGGAACTAGCCTACGTGTCCTGCTGGCTCCAAGGAGACCAATAGAGAACATCCTGACAATGTGCTGTTGGGATATTCCATTACGGTAGAGGGATTGCGCTCCTTCGTTGGCAGGAAGATCAGTGTCGGAAACAACCTTATCGATTTGTCGTGGGACATCTGGGTTACTGGCGAGGCTGAGCCGTTCTACAACTCCAGAGGGCCCGTGGGGCGAGCTTCTTGTTAGCAAGTTGATTCTTACGTACGGTTTCTTCTTCAGGACGAGCTCGGTGTCGGTTGGAGTCTCTGACATCACGATCTCCTGGACCAACGACAATGTCTTGCCCGGGTTTCGAGCATCTTGGACCCTTACAGTTGACTTTCCTCGAACCAGAGCAAACCGGTATCGTATCAGCTCGTCTATCGACTTGTCAAGCCACCGATCCGGGGCATCAAGCAAGGACGGGTCCGGCTCCTGCAACACTGGGACCAGGGGACCCGCTAGGAGATTGGGATAGCCATAGCTGCCCAGAAAGACGCCTGGAGGAGAAGCTCCAAAGAACTCGGTCTTCCCAACGACCTTCTCGATATCAACTAGACTCTTCGCTCTGAGGAAGACGGGGCAGCGAGAGGAGTTCTGCACGCAAACTAGCCGGTTTCCCTTGCAGATCTCACATGATACCTCGTGGCTCTGCTCGCTCCGTGCAGGCCGGTAGAGTGTCTCCTGCAACCTTATCGTCCGCCGGGTAAGGAAAGCAATTTCAAGTCGGCCGGGATCATCTATACCTAGCCACAGCGGGTTCAAATCCGTTTCCCGCCGGTTCTGGTGAAAATCCACGATCAAGGAAGCCCTCCTCTACCAGCCACTGGCCAATTCTAGGGTCCGATGCACAGCATGCGCTCGATACTGCAACATTCCCGAAGGAAAAGTAGGCCTATGCGGCGTCCGCCAAAACATCGGCGGAAAACTCCAACTCATGGTCTATGGAAAAGTCATCACCGGGCACATCGATCCGATCGAGAAGAAACCCGTAGTCCACTACATGCCCGGATCAAAGATATTCTCTATCGCCACGACAGGTTGTAACTGGCTCTGCCATCCCGCTGGAGCTGAGATCCTACTATCAAACGGCGACAAGAAACCAGTAGAGGAGTTGCTGCCCGGAGATTCTCTCTGGTCTTACGACATAGACAACGGGATGAATATTCATCCGAACGTCGTTACACGAACAGGCTCTCGTCTTGCCAGAATCTGGGACCTGAGATACGGAGCTAGGGGTGCGGGACATCTCTTCCTCACTGCCGAGCATCCCGTCATGACTGACTCCGGATGGAAATCAGTAGAGAGAGTTGCACCAGGGGAAAAGATTCTGAAAGCATGGTATCAGAATACCAAAGATTGGAAACGCAAGAGGCCAGGCTCGATTCAGCGAGCTGTATTCAACTGCACGAAATGCGGGGAGCCTGTGAAGGGAATAGACAATTGGAATCGTCATCGGGGAAGATGCTACACCGAGGGAATGGGCATGTCGCCAGAGGTCCGGGAGAACCATCGGCAGAGAATGATAAGCGACAACCCGATGAAAGATCCCGACGTTGCAAGACGCGCAATAGGTTCAAGCAAGGAAAGGTTCCTACGAGACCCGAATCACGGCTGGCACAGGAATACTGAGAGGCTCAGGACTTGGCTACACCGCCATCCTTCCGAGGGCCAGAAGAGGTTATACGCGCTTCTTGACCAAATGGGCTTGGAATACGATCAGGAGTATCGAATTCAACCGGAGAATCGACTGCCAGATTCCAGAGTTACGCACATCGCAGACGCGGCGTTTCCCGATTCTAAACTGGATGTCGAGGTAGATGGCTGGTGGCATTACAAGCACCAGCGAACCCGTGAGAGAGACCTTGTTATGGATCAAACGCTCCGCGCGAACGGGTGGCAGGTGCTCAGAATATCGGGCAGGCAGGTGTATGATCATCCCGAAGAAGTAAAGGCACTCATCGTGCAACATCTTGTAGCACCCTTGATGCTAAACAAGCGAACGTGGGTTGATGTATCAAGCGTAAAGCCTACTGAACAACTTAGGATAGTATACAGCTTCGAATGCATCCCTAACCATAACTACGTTGGAGACGGGATAATCCTCCACAACTGTGGGTACTGCCAAAACTTTGACATTAGCCAGCGTAGAAAAGTGGAAGGAACAGATCTGATGCCTCCTGACGTGGTGAGCTTGGCGCTTAGCCACGGTTGTCAGGGGATTGCTTACACGTACAATCAGCCCACGATTTTCATGGAGTTCGCGCGCGACATTGGGGTTGAGGCGCGGAAGAATGGGCTCATCAACATCTTCGTCTCAAATGGGTTCGATACACCAGACACTGTCGCGATGATGGACGACTTTCTTGACTGCATAACGGTCGATTTCAAGGGAAGCGCGGAGACGAACTTTGTCCGAAAGCATATCGGAATACCTGACGCGCAACCAATTTTCCAAACGATACAGGAGATCAAGAACCGGGGCAAGACGCACATCGAGATAACGGACCTGATCGTCCCAGAGATCGGCGACAATCTTGACGAGGCGCGGAAGCTGAGCCGGTGGCTCTACGACAACCTAGGACCCGACGTGCCAGTCCACTTTCTACGATTCCACCCGGACTACAAGCTCATGCACTTACCAAGTACACCGGTGAAGACTCTCGAAGAGCACTGTAGAGTAGCTAGAGAAGAGGGGCTGCGATACGTCTATGTTGGGAACGTCCCAGGTCATCCGTGGGAGCATACGTACTGCCCGGAATGCAAGAATATAGCAATCAAAAGATACGGATTCGACATCACCGGATGGAACCTCGACGACAAGAACAGATGCGCAAACTGCGGATACCAACTGCCAATATTCGGCCAGCTCAGTTCCTCAGTCAGCGAAGATAGATTCCTGCCCGTAGTCAACTAAGTGCTGCTTAGGCTTTCTAGTTCCAATTCAGAGTATTTGTTTCGACTCAATTCGTGGTTAGTGGCTGAGAGGAGCATCCGGACTAGTTCATCGGGGCTAATCCTTCTAACTCCTTTCAGATGATGAAGCAGAAGTTCTACCCGGCCGGGCTGGAAGGTTAGCCTCGCTAGGTACTGGTCTTGGTGGACCTTGTGTCTCTTACCATCATCGACAGAGTAGTGGAGATGAAAGACTAGATCCAAAGTATCGAACGTTCCTTTCTCCTCTATACGTTGAATTACCCTCTTCACCTCATTTTCATCGAGGATGTCGAACCCGTCCTTGTTACCGACTCCAAACTTGAACACGACTCCTCCGGACTGGTAACCGGGAATATCCGCGACCGTGATTTCTAGAGATTTTTTCCCCTGAGCGAGGGAATGGAGGCCTGCGAAGATTGCCTTCTGCAAACTCT
>WNGP01002628.1_pt1 | contig 26561 bp, 26 predicted proteins | sample 5407671 | NCBI WGS metagenome assembly WNGP01 (sample SAMN13153381, study PRJNA577476) | soil metagenome | isolation source: 40 cm soil or saprolite under Garry oak tree replicate 2 | place: USA:California | collected 2016-06-15
CATGATTATTCCTGTCGTAACGCTTCCACCGGTTGCAGGAACGCAGCCTTGCGCGCGGGATATAGACCAGCCACGATGCCCGCCACCATCAAGGAGAGAATCGCTATCACCGCGGACGCGGGAACAATTCGAGGAGTATCAAAGCCCTCGGGCGCAGGCAACTGCGCCAGCAAAGTAACAAATGCCACGCAGATGGCCAAGCCGATGCCGCCGCTTAATGCGGTGAGGAACGCTCCTTCGACGAAGAATTGCGTAAGGATGTTGCGGTGAGTAGCGCCTAACGCTTTGCGTAAGCCTATCTCTTTCGTACGCTCCGTGACCGACACCAGCATGATGTTGATGATGCCGATTGCGCCCAGCCCAAGCGTCACCATTCCCACCACACCGAGAAACCAGTCCATGGCATTAAATATCTTTCCTACACGCATGGAATTCTCGATGGTGTCCCAGTCCATAAAGCTGTCTTCCAGCTTAGGGTTGAAACCGTGCCTCCGGGCGATAATTTCATGCACTTCTGTCTTTGCGCGCTCATGCTGTTCTTTCGTGATCGGCTGGTAATTGATGAATGAAAGCGCGTCGTCGGAGTTTTCGGCTTTCAGTGGGAACAACATCCGCATGGTCTCGATGGGAATAAAAATTCGGGCGTTGGTGCCGTTGTTCCCTTCCCGTCCTACTTTGGCAACGACCCCGATAATGTCGAAGCTAATACCGTTCAACAGGATCGATGAACCTACCGCGGGACGTCCTGGAAAAATATTCTTTAAGAGCTCCCAGCCCACCACCGCAACCCGCCGGCGTTCCGTGCTGTCTTCGTCGTTGAACCAGCGTCCAGGGCCGACCGGAACTGTGCGGATCTTGTTGTAGACGGGAGCGACGCCGAAGACCTGACCGTTGGTGCTGCCGTACTCACTCACCGCACGAATGTCCTCGCGGTTCAATACTGGCGATATCGTGCGCAGCGATTTGGCTTCATCGCGAATCGCGAGATAGTCGCCATAAGTAAACAAATAGGGCCGGCCCGAAACCAGACTGCCTTCCACCGCCGGAATTCGACCAGGGAAGATGAACATGATGTCTTGACCCAGATTGGCCAGGTTCTTCTCCTGACCGCTGCGGAAACCTTCTCCCAGACCCACCAGCAAGAGCAGCGAACCTACGCCCCAGGCTATTCCGAACATGGTCAGGAATGAGCGCAGCTTGTGCGCCCACAGTGTGGCCAGTGACTGGCGAACGATATCGAGAAGAACTCTCATGGGGAATCGCCCCTGCCGTCAGGGGCACTTGTACCAATTACGACGGGCAGTCTCAGATCCCGCCGTGCCATCTACTTTCTAATACGCGGCGGAAGAGCTCCAGGTTCCCGCAAAATTTCGGCGATCTTTGCTTTAGACACGAGGAAAGTTGAAAAGGATAGCGGATTCACGCTTCTAAGCAGTCAGCGCGCTTAAAAATGCTAACCGGCGGATTCAGGTTTCGTCTAAACGCTCGTTTTCTGTTTGACCCCATCGGCCTGCGTTTACGTGACGACATCATTTGAGGAGGTTCGCACCGTGTACAAACATTTTGCGCGCGTTTTAGCAACAATCCAAGGATTGCTGCTTTTTATTACCATGGCTCACGCTCAGTCCGCCATTCTGGATCTGCCCCGTGCCAGCCAGCGCGCTGTGGTGACACAGCGCATCGGAATCACCGACGTCTCCATTAGCTATCACCGCCCACTGGTTAACAAACGCAAAATATGGGGCGGGGTGGTGCCCTACGGAGATGTGTGGCGGGCAGGCGCCAACGAAAATACCACCATTGCATTTACCGATCCGGTCAGCGTCGAGGGAAAGACTTTGCCCAAGGGAACCTATGGTCTGCACATGATTCCTGGTGAAAATGAGTGGACCCTGATTTTTTCCAAAAACTCCACTTCCTGGGGCAGCTTTACCTACGATCAGAAAGAAGATGCTTTGCGAGTCGCAGTGAAGCCGCAACCGGCGGACTTCCACGAAGCGCTCACTTATGACTTTGACGATGTGAAGCCTGACTCGTCGATCGTCACTCTGCGGTGGGAAAAGGTCGCCGTTCCTTTCAAAGTGGCGGTCAATCTGAACGACGTCGTACAACAAAGCCTGAATCAGCAACTCCGCGGCCTAGCCCAGTACACGTGGTTTGGATGGGATGACGCGGCAACCTATCTGGTCGACAACAAGGGCAACCTGGACGAGGCTCTGAAGTACTCGAACAATTCGATACAGAACGAAGAGCGCTACGAAAACCTCTTCACCAAGTCGAGAATCCTGGGTGCGCTGGGACGGAAGGACGAGGCCAACGGCGCAAAAAATAAGGCTCTAGCCAAAGCCAATGCGCTGCAGCTCCATACTTATGCTCGACAGCTTCAGAGTGAGGGCAAGCAAGCCGAGGCCATCACCATCTTTCGCGACAACGCCAAGAAAAATCCCGACCAGTGGATTGTTCACGTAGGCCTGTCACGCATGTATTCCGCACAAGGCGATTTCGCGAACGCCAGCAAGGAAATGAATACTGCTATCTCCAGCGCACCCGATAACCAGAAGCCGCCGCTGCAAGGCTTCGCCAAGCGTCTGCAGGCCAAGGAGGATATCAACAAGTAATTATTTCCGATTGGCACTGCTCGTGGCAGTGTGGCTTTGGGGGATTAGCGGCAAAGGGACTACTGTTTTTGAAGACCTGATACCGGGATTCGCGTTTCCACTGCGGCCTGTACGTTCTTCGGTTCGGGATATTCATACACCCCGCGTCCGGCCTTGCGTCCCAAGCGGCCGGCTTTGACATACTGCACCAGCAGGGGCGCGGGCCGATATTTGTCTCCCAAAGTTTTATGCAGATATTCGAGAATGTGCAGGCGAGTATCCAAGCCGACCAGATCGACCATTTCAAACGGCCCCATAGGATGGTTCAAGCCAAGCTTTAAAGCTTTATCGATATCTTCCGCGGACGCAATGCCTTCCTGAAGCATGCAAAAGGCCTCATTACCGATCATGGCGTTCATGCGGCTGGTGATGAAACCCGGCGATTCCTTGATGACTACCACTTCCTTGCCCATCCGTTTGCCCACTTCCACCGCGGCAGCGAGTGTCTCGTCGTCGGTTTCAAGGGCGCGCGCGATCTCCAACAGCTTCATCTTGTGCACAGGATTAAAAAAGTGCATGCCCAGACATTTCTTCGCTCGATAGGTGACGCTGGCAATTTCCGTGATGCTTAGTGACGACGTATTCGAAGCCAGAATGGTACCGGGGCGGCAGACCTTGTCCAGCAAAGTAAAGATCTCGATCTTCGATTCCATTTCTTCAGGGACGGCTTCAATCACCAGGTCGGCTTCACGCGCCGCTTCTTCGACACTGCCGGCGTATTCCAGGCGGCTGCGGGCAGCCTCCGCAGCTCCGGCAGAAATTTTCCCCAGGCCGACAGCTTTGTCGAGATTGACGCGAATTTCATCTTCGGCTTTGCGCAATGCGTTGAGAAGCAGATCTTCCAGGATGGTGCGATATCCGCCCAACGCGGCGACATGCGCGATGCCCCGTCCCATGATGCCGGCACCAATGACGGCGATTGTGTTGACCTGCCCCACTACAACTGCCCTCCCTTTTCCAGGTGGGCCAGTACGCCGTCCAGGCTGTTGCGGGCGACACGCAAATGTTCGATCACGCGCTTTCGTTCCTCCGCCTCCATGAAGGGGATGGAAGCGCTGATGCGCCGCAGGGTGGTAACGATATCGTCCACGTAATTGATCAGACGGATGAGTTCTCCAGTAGCTGCCATGAATGCTCCTCTTCCTAAAATTCGCAATGACGCGGAATTGTTTCTGAGTCGAACCGCTCGATGCCGGCGAATAACTATTCTCAACGGTGGAGAAGAATTAGTAAAGGCGAAGTGGGCTGAGCAAATGGAATGTTCCATTCATGAGGGAGTTACGCGCCGGAGTTGGACTACGGCCAGGACTCCGGTAGCTAAAGCTGATGTTCCAAAAGCAACAATGAGAAGCGCAACACCTCTGTTGGCAAAAGAACTCGTTGAGGAAAGAAGCGTGCTAAATGCAAAGTAAAGAACAAAAACACCTGCAATCCCAGCAGCCAGACCGCAAATAACGAATACGAATCTGATGCGCCGGATTGCGTGCGGTAGCAGTCCTCCCGACACTGCCAACACTGGCATTGCGGCCTTTGTGAGGATCGTGCTAGTGGTATTGCGCTCGAAATAGTACAGAAGAACTAGTGCCAAAATTGTTCCAACCCAGAATATCCATGCTTTCTGTGTGACTATCCCGAAATCTTCCAAGCCGGAACAGAACAGCAACGTCCACGGGAGCATCCATAGGGTGGTAATCGCAAGTTCTTGCCACGGGTTCGGAATCCGCGTGATCATACTTTCCATTGCGTAGACGACTTCATAAACCAGCAGTAGGCCCGTTACTCCCGCTGTGAACTTGGAGATTCCGCGCAACGCGGGCAAGATCATAGGCAACATTTTACTCGTCTAGCGTGATGGCTGTCGTAAACGCTCGTGTCACACCCCTTGTCGGAATCCTAAAATGCCGGGCCATTTTGGACTTCTAGTGTCCTTCCCTTTTACCGTCCTCCGTGTACTGTCGTGTACTTTCGCGTCCTCTGTTGTTTCCCACTTTTGCATTTTTCCGCACTACGCATGCAATTCCTCTTATGGTTACCATCAATGTTTTTAATGGGCTTTTAATGGGCCGAATGCACTCTCATGGAATCTAATAGGCATATGAGCGATAAACCTTTGAAACACTATATTTTCGCCAGTGATTTCGATCAGACTCTTACCTTCAACGATTCCGGCTACGTTCTCAGTGAATTGGTGGGAATTCCTACCGAGGAATTTGAGCGCAAAGCGCAGGGGATGGCGAAACTCAATCTGGTGCAGCAAGGCGCGGAGCTGGCTTACCTGTTGTTGCACGATCCTGAATTTCGTTCGCGCGTGCGGAAAGAGCACCTGTACGAAGTGGGCAAGCGCATCCGACTGAAGAAAAATATCGAGCTGCTCTATCAGATTCTCGAGAACAAAATTGATGGCTATCAGTTCGACTTTTATGTTCTCTCCGCGGCGCCGGTCGAGGTCATTCAGTCCGCGCTGGAAGGCATCGTTCCCAAGGATCATATTTACGGCACAGAATTCCTTTACACCGTGGACGGGGAGATCGACACCATCACTCGCACTACGGCGGGTTACGGCAAAGTAGCAGTTCTCGATCAGTTGCAGACGCAGCTAAAGGTCGGGCCGGATCACATCGTCTATACGGGCGATGGCAGCTCTGACCTTCATGTGATGCTGCACGTCAACGAGCGCGACGGTTTCACCATCGCGGTTTCCGAGGCTAAACATATCTCCCAGATTGCTAAGCGGACCGTGCTCAGCAGCAATGCGCTGGCCGTTCTCGCGCCCATCCTGGAAGATATTGTGGGCTGGAAACGGCTTAAGATTCGCCAGTTCTTCGAGTCCTATGGAATGCTGATCCAGGAATGGGACAGTGTTCGCACCGATTGGCTCACTTTGCGGCCGGTCCTCAGCGACTGGCCGGAGTCCGAGGCCATGACTGCAGGGGTTTGATAGTCTGCGGTTTGATAAGCTAGGGGCGCAACCCTCGCGCCCCAAGGCCGCATGCTTCGTGATAAAAATCTCGTCCCACTTTCCCGGCAGCATCAGCACGCGCTGGCTCTGTGTGTCCGTCTGGATCGTGCCTTGCAGGCGGGCGATGTCGATGGCGAAGCATGGTCGGAGGAGATTCGGCAGATTTTTGCGCTGGAAGTCGCCACCCACTTTGCGGCGGAAGAGAAAGTCGTGTTTCCTGCCGCGGCTGTCTTTCTCAACCTGCATCCTCTGGTAGAGGAACTCCTCGCCGAGCACTTTAACTTGCGTGACTTATTCACCCGCGCTACTACCACAACTTTGGACATCAACAGTTTGCGGAGCTTTGTGGACCAGCTTTCATCCCACATCCGGAAAGAAGAACGCCGACTGTTTGAAGGATTGCAACAGGTGATGACTCCGGCTGAATTCACTCGTGTCGGCAAAGCATTGGAAGAAGCGTTGGCGGATGCTTCGACTGCCTGCATCTTGCCAAACGAAGCGACGCGACTACGCCCTCGAACCTGAAGTAGTCCCCTGAATCCAGTTTCCCGTCAAATTCATCTAGCAGCTATGACTTCAGAATGGGTTGTTGCGTCTCCACTCGCGGATTCTGCCGAGCGGCCCGATTATTCGGAGCCAATCGTCGAGGCTGGTGCTGCCGGCTTGCACGATGCGGCTTTGCTGGATGCTTACTCTCAAGCCGTGGTCGGGGCCGCGGAAAAGATTAGTCCGTCGGTGGTCAAGATTGACGTCACTCAAGCCGACCGCCGTCGCTCCGGGCAGCCACGAGAGCGTCAAGGCGGCGGCTCCGGATTTGTGTTCACGCCCGATGGGTTGATTCTCACTAACAGTCACGTAGTGCACGAGGCGAGTCGAATCGGCGTCTCGCTCGCGGATGGCCGGCGCTTCCCTGCTCACACCATTGGCGACGATCCCGCAACCGACCTGGCTGTGATTCGTCTCGATACGCACAATAACGACTCGCCCCATCTGGTGGCAGCTCCGCTCGGCGATTCGCAGAAGCTTCAGGTGGGACAGTTGGCGATCGCCATCGGCAATCCCTACGGCTTCCAATACACCGTCACTGCTGGTGTAGTCAGCGCGCTCGGACGTTCACTTCGCTCCTACTCAGGACGATTGATTGACGACGTCATTCAGACCGATGCTTCGCTCAATCCCGGCAATTCTGGCGGCCCTCTGGTGAGTTCCGATGGCAAAGTCATTGGCGTGAACACGGCTATGATTCCGATGGCGCAAGGTTTGTGCTTCGCCATTGGAATCAACACCGCGAAATTTGTTGCGTCACGCCTGTTGCGGGATGGAAGAATCCGGCGCAGCTACATCGGAGTCGAAGCCCAGAGCACTCCGTTGCATCGGCGGCTGGTGCGCTTTTATGACCTTCCTAAAGAAAGCGGAGTCGTTGTGGTGTCGGTCGAGGAGGGTAGCCCGGCGCAGAGGACAGGACTTCGCGAAGGCGACGTGATTGTCAGTCTCGAGGGCAAGCCCGTAGCCGGCGTGGATGATCTCCATCGGCTGCTCACCGACGCGCGTGTCGGGATCAGTAGTTCATTAACCGTGTTGCGATACACAGAGAAGCTAGTGCTCAATGTCGTGCCGGAGGAATCGCCAGGCAGTTAGGCTGTCCGACACCCGAGACCTGAGACCTGAGCCCGAAATGCACGCACATCTCGAAAATCAAAAACTGAAAGGAGATAAGCAATGCCAAAAATGAAAGTTGCACAGGTACCCAAGGCAGGAGCCGACTTCGAGATTGTGGAGCGGGAAATCCCGCAGCCGGGACCGGGCCAAGTCCGGATTCGCGTGCAGGCTTGCGGAGTCTGTCACAGCGATATGTTGACCAAGGAAGGCGCCTGGCCGGGCATTGTGTATCCGCGCGTGCCGGGACACGAAGTGGCAGGCGTAATTGACGCAGCCGGCTCGGGCGTAACCCAGTGGACGAAGGGCCAGCGAGTGGGAGTTGGCTGGCACGGCGGGCAGGACGGCACCTGTCTGGCTTGCCGGCGCGGCGACTTCGCTAACTGCGCAAACCTCAAGGTTTCCGGAATCAGTTACGACGGCGGGTATCAGGAATATATGGTGGCGCCCGTGGAAGCACTGGCGCGGATGCCGGAGTCGCTCGATGCTGCCGAAGCCGCACCGCTGATGTGTGCGGGGATTACCACCTTCAATGCGCTGCGCCATAGCGGCGCGATGCCCAGCGACCTGGTGGCGGTCCAGGGAATTGGCGGACTCGGACATCTGGGAATTCAGTTCGCGCAGAAGTTCGGCTACAAAGTCGCAGCCATTGGACGCGGGCCGGAGAACAGTGTCTTGGCCAAGAAGCTGGGAGCAAGCGTGTACATTGATAGCGCCGCAGAAAACCCAGCTGAAGAGTTGAAGAAACTCGGCGGCGCCCGCGTTATCCTCGCTACCGCGCCCAATTCGAAATCCATGTCCGCGCTGATCGACGGTCTCGGTGACAACGGCACGTTGGTCGTTGTCGGCGCCGCGTTCGACCCAATCGAAGTCTCACCTATCCAGCTCATCCAAGACAAGAAGAACATCCAGGGCTGGGCGTCAGGAATCCCTACCGACTCCGAAGACACGCTCCGCTTCGCCGAGTTGACCGGCGTGCGCCCCATGATTGAAAAGTATCCGCTCGCGAAAGCCGGGGAAGCCTACGCCCGTATGATGAGCGGGCATGCTCAATTCCGCGTCGTGCTCACGATGTGAGCGGCGAACGCATGGAAGCCGGGGCCGACCGAGCGGCAGTTCTACGAGCGTCGAAACAAGCATTTGAAACAAAGGCTTACAAAATACCACAGACGTCCTTCCAAAAAGCGTAGCCTTCCGCGGTCAGATTTCCTATAATTGGGCGAAGTAGTTCCGTTGACGCTACTTAAGAGCACCCTCATGCACCCAGGCGTGGCCCCGAACGTGCACAACTCAGACGGGAGGAGGCTATCCCTCCGGCCTTTGTCGGCGCCGCGGCCCATGAACCGGGACTTTCAAATTCGATTCACCGCCATTCTGCTGGCAATAGTTACCGCTGCGGCCGCAACCCTCGCGTGGATTAATTTTCAAAAAGAGAGCGAATTCCAGATTCCCTACGACGGTGTCTGGTGGATTGAGCGCAACGGGAACCTGACCGCCGACCGTGTGGAACCCGATGGGCCAGCAGACAAGGCCGGCATCAGGAACGGCGACAGACTGCTGGCGGTAAATCAGCACGAGGTGAACAGCGCAGCAGGACTGATCCATCAACTGTACCGGACTGGACCGTGGTCGAAGGCTACATACTCGCTGCAGCGGCAATCCATTCCGCTGGATAGCGTGGTCATTCTGGTTCCGGTAGAGCGTTCGCTGAACCAGTGGTTGCGGCTGATCGCGCTGATTTATCTGGGCATTGGAGTGTACGTCCTGCTGCGGCGCTGGACCGCGCCTGGGTCCACACATTTTTACATCTTCTGCCTGGTCTCATTCGTCTTCTATGCGTTCAAGTACACGGGAAAATTTAATCCGTTCGATTGGACAATTTATTGGGGCAACGTCATCGCGTGGCTCCTCCAACCTGCATTGTTCTTGCATTTCGTGCTGACCTTTCCGGAAGAACGGGGATTCATCCGAAAGAACCGCTGGGCATTACCCCTTATCTACATGCCCGCGGCGTTGTTACTCGGAGTTCAGATCTTTGCGATCAGCTTCCTGAGGGCAAGCGAAAGGTTACGTTGGAACCTTGAGCGGCTCCAGATGGGATATCTGGCGGTATTCTTCGTCGCCGCTGCCGGAGTTCTTTGGTACAGCTATCGGCGCGCCAGCACGCCAATCCTGAGGCAACAGTTAAAGTGGGTGACTCGCGGCACTATTCTTGCCATCACGCCATTCACTCTTTTCTACGTGATCCCTTATCTGTCCGGGGCATTGCCTACCACCGCGATGAAGGTTTCCGTATTATCGCTCGGTCTGCTGCCTCTGACTTTCGGTTATGCCATTTTCCGCTATCGGTTGATGGACGTTGATCTCATCTTCAAACGAGGGATGGTATACACGCTCGCGGCTGCTGCTATTGCAGGCGCGTATTTTGCAGTGGTGGCCGGTGTCGCAGATTTGGTGCACACGCGATTGCCGAGCTCCGGACCGGCGGGACTGATCATCGCGATCGTAGTCACGGCACTGTTGTTCGATCCGCTGCGCAAATGGATACAAGAGCGCGTCGATCAGTTCTTCTATCGCACGCGTTACGACTATCGCAAAACCCTGATCGAGTTCGGACGCGAACTCAGCGCAGAAACCGACTTGGACAAGATGCTGAGCTCGGTGGTCGACCGTTTGTCGCGCACGCTGCTGGTGGATCGGATGGCTATTTTCATGTCCACCGGAGAAACGTCGAACCGGTTCTTGCTGGCAAAGTCTTTTGGTATGACTCAGACCAGCGGCGTGGATTTGGCCTTCCTTGGTTCTTCGCGGCCAGAAATGGAAGCTGGCGGGCACCTGTTCTTCGATAACACGCATATGGTTCCCCGCGAAGCTCCGGCGGCACAGGAGACGATCGCGAAATTGGATCTCAACTACTACATCCCCTGTCGCGCCCAGCAACGGACGATCGCTTTCCTGGGTTTGGGCAAAACGGTGGATGGTGATTTCCTCACCAGTGAAGACGTCGAGTTGTCTGAAACTCTAGCGGGCTATATCGGCATTGCCATTCAGAATGCGCGCCTGTATGCGTCGTTAGAGCAGAAGGTAGCGGAGTATGAGCGGCTGAAGGATTTCAACGAGAACATCGTGGAGTCCATCAACGTGGGCGTCATGGCAGTCGATCTGGCCGACCGTATTGAATCCTGGAACTCGCAGATGGAAGTGATGTACGCGCTACCTCGCTGGCAGGCGCTCACTCGTCCGCTGAGCGAGGTTTTTCCGGCTGCATTTGTGGAAGAGTTCTATCGAGTGCGGCAGAATCCGGGAATCCACAATCTGTACAAGTTCCGGCTAAGCACGCCCACCGGAGAGAGCCGCATTCTGAACGTGGCGATCGCACCGCTGGTCACTAAGAAGTTCAACGTGATCGGACGGCTGATCATAATGGATGACATCACCGAACGAATGGAGCTGGAATCACAGCTCTCGCAAGCCGACAAACTATCTTCCATTGGGTTACTCGCGGCCGGAGTCGCCCACGAAGTCAATACGCCCCTTGCCGTCATTTCGTCGTACGCGCAGATGCTCGCAAAACAATTACAAGGAGATCCGCAGAAGGGCGCTCTGCTGGAGAAGATTACCCGACACGCTGGCGCTGCTGGAACATCAATTCAAGACCACCAAGATTCAAGTGCAGGATGAACTGGCTGGGCACCTGCCCCTTATCAGTGGCAACGCCGGGCGGCTGCAACAGGTGTTTTTGAATTTGTTTCTAAATGCGAGAGATGCGATGCCCAGCGGTGGAACTCTTCGCGTTGCGACCTCCAATGGCGAAAGGGTCAGCGTTGTGGTTTCTGATACGGGCAGCGGAATCGCCCAGGAACACATTCAGCGGATTTACGATCCGTTCTTTACCACCAAGACCGCGCCTCGCGAAGGCCAGCAGGCCCGGGGCACGGGATTGGGCTTATCGGTCACGTATGGCATCATCCAGGAGCATGCCGGACAAATCCGCGTCGAGAGTCGCCCTGGATCGGGCACGACGTTCTATGTCGATTTTCCGATGAGCAGGAAGGCTGTCAATGTCTGAAGCTGCCGTAATCGCGCGCCGGAATCTGATCGAAATGCCGTCTTCGGCCACAGGCTCGATATTGATCATCGACGATGAAGCGGGAATCCGCGAGTCGCTGCAGACCTTGCTGGAATTAGAAGGCTATGACGTGGAAACCGCAGCCAACGGCGAACAGGGCATCGCACGCCTTGGCGATCGGTCTTTTGACCTGGTGCTGCTCGATCTTGCATTGCCGGATCGTAATGGGATCGATCTTCTGGCTGAGATTCGGGCCCATGCACCGCAGCTCTCCGTAATCATGATCACTGCCTACGGAACCGTGGAAAACTACTGGCCGATGTGCGCGCGGCCGTGGCCCGCCACCGGGCCGAAGAAGAAAACGTGCAGCTTAAGCGCGCCCTTAAGCAGCGCTACAACTTCGAGAACATCGTGGGCAAAAGCGAGCCCATGTTGAAGATTTTCGACCTCGTCGCTCAAGTGGCGCCCAGCCGTTCCACCGTGCTTTTGCAAGGAGAGAGTGGGACGGGCAAAGAACTGATCGCCAAAGCTATCCACCTGAATTCGCCCCGTCGCGACCGCCCCTTCGTCCCGGTCAATACGGGTTCAATGCCGGCTGACTTGTTGGAGTCCACTCTGTTTGGCCACGTGAAAGGCGCGTTTACCAGCGCCATCGCTTCGAAAAAAGGACTGTTTGAAATCGCCGATCGCGGCACGCTGTTTCTAGACGAGATCGGCACCATGGGCATGGACACGCAGAGCAAGATCTTGCGTGTATTGCAGGACCGGAAATTCATGCACCTGGGCGGCGTACATGAAATTCAGGTGGATGTGCGCATCATTGCCGCCACCAATGTGGATCTGAAACAGCAGGTTCGCGAAGGTAAGTTTCGTGAAGACTTGTTCTATCGCCTGAATGTGATTAGCGTTGACCTTCCCCCGCTGCGGCAGCGTCGTGAAGATATTCCTTTATTGGTGGATTTCTTCCTTACCCGCTACTCAGAAGAAAACGAGCGTAACCCGCGACGCATCACTCCGGAAGCGCTTCGCCCCTTGCTGGGCTACTCCTGGCCGGGTAATGTTCGCGAGCTGGAGAATGTGATCGAGCGCGCGGTCGTGCTCTCGTCCGGCGTGGAGATCGGTTCCGAACTGCTTCCTGACCAGATCGCCGGCCGTGGCAGTCTATTCCCACTGCTGGAGCACCGGATGGACGCTTCCCTCTTCGATATCATGGAAGATTGCGAGCGGCACATCATCGTAGACATGCTGGAGAAGTGTAATTGGAATCAGACCGATGCCGCTGAGCGCTTCCACGTGCCGTTATCCACCTTGAATCAAAAAATCAAGCGGCTGAATATCGAGATCAAGAAGAAGGGGCGGGAATAACGCTCGCGCTTTCGCTGATGCGTGTGATGTACATATGTGTGTCGTAGTACAGCTGAAAGCTTTATCCACCTCTGCTATAGTTCCGCAGTCTGCTTCTGATGGAACTAACTTCGCCCACCGAATTCGCGCTGGAGACAGTTGCGGCCGTCCAGGAATACTCCATACTGGCGGCACGTGCCATTGGGGGACTATTCCGGCGTCCCCGGTATTTTGCTGACATCGTCTATCAAGCCGATCTCATCGGCTTCGGATCGCTGCCCATTGTCGTATTAACCGGATTGTTTACCGGCGCGGTGCTGGCATTGAACAGCGCACACACCTTGCAGAGATTCGGGTCCCTGTCACTAATCGGTCAATTGGTCTCCGTGGGAATGGTCACCGAACTCGGGCCGGTGCTCACCGGACTGATGGTCGCGGGGCGGAATTCTTCCGGCATGGCCAGTGAACTCGGTTCTATGGTCGTAACCGAGCAAATTGACGCCATGCGAGCCTTGGGCACGGATCCAATGAAGAAACTGGTGACACCGCGCGTGGTGGCAACCATCTTCATGCTTTTTTTTCTGACCATCATTTCCGATCTGCTGGGACTGATCGGCGGCGGCATTGTTTCCACGATCATCTTCGGAATGGACTCGCACCAATACTGGAGTTCTGCCTGGCAGGCTCTGGTATTCCAGGATGTGTTCACCGGCCTGACCAAGCCCCTGCTTTTTGGCTTCATCATTGCCACCGTGGGCTGTTACTACGGACTCTCGGCGCGCGGCGGGACCCAAGGGGTGGGCCGGGCAACCACCCAGGCGGTGGTCGCGTCTTCAGTTTTCATTTTGCTGGTGGACTTCTTCGCGACAAAATTCTTGATGGCAGTTTTCGGTTACCGCTGATCGCAGGATCAAGCCATGTCTTCGCCTCCCACACCGGTCGAAGAACGAACTAGCCGCACTCAGGGATCTCAGTCTCCGGTAATCGTCTTTGAAGATGTATCCATTGCGTTCCAGGGAAAACAAGTGCTCGACGGAATCTCGGTCCGCCTACCTCGCGGGGAAACCAAAGCTATTTTTGGGGTTGCGGGTTCCGGCAAGAGCACGATTCTGAAAATGGCGATCGGCCTGTTGAAGCCGGACGCAGGACGCATTTACCTCCTGGGAGAAGAGGTCACGCAAAAGCCGGAAGAAGAGCTTTTCGAGCTACGCAGCAAAGTGGGGATCGTATTCCAGGAGAGCGCTCTTTTCGATTCGCTTACGGTGCGGGAGAATGTGGCTTTCCGGCTGATGGAAAAGCATGATTTGTCGGAAGAGGAGATCGAGCGTCGGGTACGAGAGGCACTAAGTTTCGTGGAACTCGAAAACACGATTGACATGTTTCCATCCGAACTCTCCGGCGGAATGCGGCGGCGGGTTGCGATCGCACGCGCCATCATCACCCAGCCCGAAGTCTTGCTCTACGACTCGCCCACGGGAGGGCTGGATCCGATCACTTCCACAACAATTGTTGAGCTGATCGTAAAGCAGCGTGACGTGTACAAAACCAGTTCGCTGCTGGTCACACATCGGCTGCAGGATGCGTTCATCATGGCCACACACTACTTTGATCGCAAAGCGAACCAGATGCGGCCGCTGCCGCCCGGCGAACACGGCGAAGTCCCCATGAGCTTTTTAATCCTGCGGGATGGCAAAGTGATTCTGGACGGCGACGCCGCTGAGTTGGCCCATTCGAAAGACGAATATATCCGGGAATTCATCTCGTGAAAGCGGAGCGGCATAAGGCAGTAAAAATAGTCTCTAGTTTCTAGTTTCTAGTCTCTAGTTTCTGGTTTCTAGAAACTGGACACCAGAAACTAGAAACGAGCATTTAGCTGGCTTTGGCCGCTGCCGCCTCCATCATCAGCTTGCGACGGGCGGCAAGTCTGACCTCAAATTGCTTGAGACGCTCGCGTTCCTTTTTTGAACCGTTGATGAGGGTTTCGATGTTCGCCAATAGCTCTGGATTTCCGATCTTCTCCCGCAACTCTTTTAAGAAGGGCCTGACTTTCGCAAAGACGGTAAACATTTCTCCGCTGAAACTCGGGACCAGAAATAGCTCCTGGTTCACGGCGCCTTGAACCGCAAGGGCGGCGGCCATATCCCAATATCCCGCCACTTGTCGAAGCCAGGCGTTCTCTGGCGTGCCCACCGCGTTCATTACCTTCATGAAATCGTCGGCACCCTGCGGCCAGAACGACCCGAACCACCAACTGCGCGCTTTACGCATCTCCGCCTCGCGGCGCAAGTCGTAAAGCTGAAGGATCACTTGGGCATCGGCAGTGGTCGGACTCTTTGGCATAAGAACTCCTAAGTTGGAATTGAGAAATTCGGCGAAACAGGGATTTGGATTACGCCACCGGGGCTGCTTCTACCGGACGTTCATAGTCGCATTCTTTGTTAGGACACGCAACCACCGGGCCGGCCTTCAGCGTCTTCTCGACCAGGTATTCATTGCCGCAGCTTGGACACTTCTCAGGCAACGGTTTGTTTGCGGAAGTAAATTTGCATTTGGGATAGTTCCCGCAGCCATAGAAAGTATTGCCCTTGCGGGCCCTCTTCTCTACCAACTCACCCTCTTTGCATAGCGGGCACTTCACCCCGATAAAATTCTGTTTGACGTACTTGCATTCTGGATAGCCGCTGCATGTGGTGAATTCTCCATAGCGTCCGTGGCGGATCATCATATTCCGGCCACACTTGGGACACAGTTCATCCAAAGGAATGTCGGGCACTTTCTTGCCCTGGTCGAGGCGGCGCGTGGTCTTGCAGTCCGGATACCCCGTACAAGCCATAAACTGGCCGAAGCGCCCGCGCTTCAAAACCATGATCCGGCCGCAGTTCTCGCAATATTCTTCCTGTGTGGTCTCCTGCACATCGGCTGAATCCAGATCGGGCAAATTGATCGGATTCTCTTTGGTGAAGGTGCAGCTCTTCGGATCTTCCTTGTCGTAGGAACTGCAAGCGTAGAAGGAACCGTGCTTTCCCCACTTGATAACCAGCGGCGACTTACAGAGCTCGCACTTCTCGTCGGTGGGCTTCTCCATTCGCTTGATATTTTCCATGTGCTTTTGCGCGTAACGGAGATCTTTCTCGAACTTCTTGTAGAAGTCGGCCAGTGCATCGGTCCATTTTTCTTTGCCTTCTTCGATCTCGTCCAACTCCTCTTCGAGGCGAGCCGTGTATTGAACGTCGAAGATATCGGGGAAGTTCGCTACCAGCAGATCGGTAACTACCAAGCCAATCTCCGTGGGTGTAAACTTCCCGCCCAACTTTTGCACGTACTGCCGCTCCTGAATGGTGCTGAGGATGGCCGAATATGTCGAAGGCCGACCGATTCCGCGCTCTTCCAGTTCCTTCACCAGCGAAGCTTCGTTGTAACGCGGCGGAGGTTCGGTGAAATGCTGCTCCGGATTCAGGCTCTTGAGGGTTAACTTCTGTCCAGGCTCTAGTGGCGGCAGCTTGTGCTTGAGTTCTTCATCCTCTTCATCTATGCCTTCCTTTGACTCTTCGTAAACCTTGAGGAAACCATCGAACTTCCGCACTGAGCCAGTCACGTGGAACCAAAACTTCTCCGATCCAGACTGCGCGTCTATGTCCACGCTAGTCTGATCGAAAACTGCAGGAGTAATCTGCGAGGCTACAAAGCGTTGCCAGATCAGTTTGTAAACTTTGTACTCATCTTCTTTTAGATACTGTTTGATCTGGTCGGGATGACGCAAGGCGGAAGTGGGGCGGATGGCTTCGTGCGCCGCTTGCGCCGCCTTCTTCTCCTTATATGTATTCGGCGTTTCCGGAAGATATGGTGCGCCGTATTGAGAAGTGATGTACTCCCGGACTTCGGTCAGCGCCTCATTGGAAACTCGAGTCGAGTCGGTACGCATGTAGGTGATAAGACCGACGAGACCTTCTTCGCCCAGTTCGACACCTTCATAGAGCCGCTGCGCGATCATCATGGTGCGCTTCACGCTGAAGCGCAGCTTGCGGGAAGAATCCTGTTGCAGCTTGCTGGTGGTGAAGGGCGGAGTCGCATTTCGGCGACGCTCCTTACGATCGACGGTACGAACCAACCAATCGGCATTCTCTAACGCCGCGCGAAGTTTCTCCGCTTCCTCGGCATTCGGAACGTCGACCTTCTCTTCGCCTTTGCCTACAAAACGCGCATCGAAAGCGGGAGGCTTGGCTGCGGAGAGATGAGCATCGATGGTCCAGTACTCGACCTTGTCGAACGCTTTAATTTCACGTTCGCGCTCGACGATCAGCCGCAATGCGACGGTTTGCACCCGGCCTGCGGATAAACCGCGACGTACCTTGTCCCAGAGCAACGGCGAGACTTGATATCCCACCAGGCGGTCAAGCACGCGTCGGGCCTGCTGCGCGTCTACCAGGTGGCGGTCGATATCACGCGGATGCTCGAACGCCTCTCGAACTGCGCGTTGCGTAATTTCATTGAAAGTGACACGACGGATTCGACCGTTTGCTTCAGTCTTCTTCTTTTTCTTTTTGCTACCAGCTCCATTTCCGCCCAGTTCTTCCGCCAGGTGGGACGCGATGGCCTCACCCTCACGGTCAGGGTCGGGGGCCAGGTAGATAGTTTCCGCACCGTCTGCCAATTTCTTTAACCTGGCGACAACTTTTTCCTTGCCAGGAATGACAATGTAATCAGTTTCGAAATCGTTGTTGACGTCGACGCCAAGAGTGCTTTTAGGCAGATCTTTGACGTGGCCTAGCGAGGCCTCGACCGTGTAGCCCTTTCCTAGATATTTCTGGATGGTCTTCGCCTTGGCGGGCGACTCAACGATGACTAAACCTTTGGCCAATGTGTCCTCAGTTGTAGGGGTTCTTTCCCGAAGCTAGCACGAATGCGGTCGCGTCAACAAGTTTCGACCTTGTCGTATACGGCACTCTTACTAATCCTGATAACGGAAACCTGCCTAGAAACTCTTCACAAAATTCTTTCCCGGCATCTGCTTGATTTTGCCTGCCAGCTCGAACAGCGCTGCAAAGATTTCAGAAGACGAAATTGCCGGCTCTAGTCTTTCCACCAGCTCATCGATGTGCGTGGCTTCGTCTGCCTTGAGCAGCGCAAGATCTTTTTTTCGTGAGGCGGAAGATCGCCATCCTGGAATAGAGATGCAGTTTGTCCGGCTTCCGATTCAGGGCTGGCTGCGGGTTCCAGCGCAAGCCGCACATCTGGCGGGAGTTCTTCCCAAACATCTTCCCAGGTTGCCACCAGCTTGGCGCCTTGTTTAATGAGCGTATTGGGACCCCAGGAATTTTTGTTAGTCACGTTCCCCGGCACCGCAAATACGTCGCGATTTTGCTCCAGCGCGCAACGCGCGGTAATCCGCGTGCCACTGTATTCGGCAGCCTCCACGACCAGGACGCCAATGGATAGGCCGCTGATGATTCGATTGCGTATGGGAGAGTTCTGCGGCGCCGCGAAGCTGCTTAATGGGAACTCAGATACCAGGGCGCCGCCAAAAGATAGAATCTGTTCCGCGAGGCGGGTGTTCTCTTTGGGATAGATGATGTCTATTCCCGTGCCAAACACTGCCACCGTTTTTCCCTTGGCCACAATCGCGCCGCGATGACCTGCTGTGTCCACGCCGCGTGCCAAGCCGCTGAAAATTACCAGCCCTCGAGCTGCCAAATCGCACGCCAGACGTTCCGCCATCGCCATGCCGTAAGGCCTGGGGTGACGAGTACCCACAAGGGCGATGCCGGGGAGCGAAACCGCTGCCGCATTCCCGCGTACATATAGGACCAGCGGCGGATCATAAATCTGTTTCAGTTGTGCAGGATAAGCCGGATCATCAGGAACGAGTAGGGTTACACCTGCAGTAGCGGCGCGTGCCAGCTCTTCCTGGGCCAATTCCATGGAGCGGCCAGTCCCCAGAGACTGTGCCGAAACTGTCTGGATGCCAGTTGCTTCCAGTTCGGTCAGAGATGCCCGAAAAACCTCTTGCACGCTGCCGAAATGTTCCACCAGACGGCGCGCCTTGGTGGTGCCTAGGCCGGCTGTGAGCGATAGCGCCAGCCACTCCACTGCGTGGGTATCGGTCGACTGAATTGGGAACACTGCGCCCGCCACGGCAAACCTCCTGAATGTTCCGACAGGCGGACTCTGACAGTTCGGAAAAATGCTGTCAAGGTTGGATGACACACATGTTTGTTAAAATCAAACAAAGGCTGCATGAGACGACTCCGAGTTTCCGCCATCTCGTACCTTAATACTGCGCCGCTGATGTGGGACTTCGAGCACGTCGGCTCCGGCTCAGATTTCGATGTCTCCTATACATTGCCCTCCAGCTGCGCCGCGGCTCTTCAAAATGGGTCGGCGGACATCGGCATCATTCCGGCTGCGGCCTACGCCACAATTGGGGACCTGCTAATCTTGCCGGGAGTAGCCATCGCTTCAAAACAGGCGGTGCGTTCCATTCTGCTGGTCAGCAAGGTTCCGGTTGAAAGAATCCAGACGGTAGCTGTGGATTCTTCCTCTCTGACTTCAGTCGCGTTGCTGCAGATCCTGTTCACGAAGTGGTGGGGCGGCCGCAGACCTTTCACTACGATGGCTCCGGATGTCGAACGGATGTTCAAACAGCATGATGCCGGGTTGGTCATTGGCGATCCCGCATTGAAGGTGGACCGCTCGCGCTACTTCACCTACGATCTGGCCGAAGAGTGGATTCGCTTGACTGGCCGGCCATTTGTTTTCGCCTTTTGGGCCGTGCGACAGGCTGCCTTGAAAGATCTATCTCCGACGCTCGATCTGGCATCAATATTTCAGGAGTCTCGTGATCATGGAGTGCAGGCAGAAAATCTGGAGCGGATCGCTAAGGAGTGGGCACCGCGGATGGACCTGAGCGAGTCTGATATCAAAAGCTATCTCAGTCAGAATATCCATTATTATCTCGATTCTGCGTGCCTCGATGGAATGCAGCTTTTTTTTCGCTATGCTGAAGAATGCGGCATTCTGCCCGCCGCCCCGCGTCTGAACTTCGTAAATGTCGCAAAAACGCTCATTGCCTAGTGATTCGCGGCTTCTGGTACCACTCATTGGTGAAAGACTGCTTCTAAGGAACTGAATGTCGGCTGTCCTCTTATTTTTCAAGGTCACGCGACTGTGGCGATGGTTGCGCCATCTGGGCGGCCCCGGATTAATCCTTTTGGGAATCGCCGATAATTCGGTGGTACCTCTGCCGGGAAGTATGGCCGTGCTGACCATCTGGCTGGCGGCCCATCAACGATCGTGGTGGCTGTACTACGCGGCTATGGCGACCGTCGGAGCCTTGATCGGCGGCTATATAACATACGGATTGGCTCGAAAAGGCGGCAAGGAGGCTTTCGAAAGGAAGCTGCCCAAGAAAAAAGCTGAGAAAGTTTATGAGCGCTTTGAGCGCTGGGGATTTTGGGCTGTGGCCGTGCCCGCCATACTGCCGCCGCCATTCCCCATCGTGCCCTTCCTGTTGGCTGCGGGGGCATTGCAATATTCTAAAAAGAAGTTTCTGGGCGCACTCGCGCTGGGACGCGGGATACGTTTCACTATCGTTGCTGGCCTGGGAGCGCATTACGGGAGTCACATAGTCCGTTTCTTTGCGAAGTACTACGAACCAGCTCTATACACCCTGATTGGATTGGCCGTGGTTGCCGGGATATTCACTTTGGTCGGATACTTGCGGTATCGCAGGAAGACGGCGGAGGAAAGTTCGAGCGACGTTGCCGTTCGAAGAATCGCCTGAAATTCAAGCCGCGTTTTGAATAAGCGCGCCGCCTCCGCTAGAATCGTGCTAGAGATCATGTCCTTAACCAAACAAGAAGCTCTCGACCTGTTTCGATCAGACGATCTGATCGGACTGGGCATGGAAGCCGACGCGCAACGCCGCAAGCTGCACCCCGAGGGTGTGGTCACGTACATCATCGACCGCAACATTAATTACACGAACTTTTGCACGGAATACTGCACCTTTTGCGCCTTCTACCGGCCTTTGAAAGGACCGAAAGCGAAAGAGGGATACATCCTCGACTTCGACACTATCTTCGACAAGATAGAAGAGACGGTAGAACTTGGTGGCACTGGAGTGCTGATGCAAGGCGGCTTGCATCCCGATCTCAAGATCGATTGGCACGAAAAGATGTTGCGTGGCATCAAACAGCGTTTTCCCAAGGTTCATCTGCACTGCTACTCAGCGTCGGAGATTATTGCCATCGCGGAGTACAGCGAATTGAGCATCCACGACACCATCGCGAAATTGAGAGATGCCGGTCTGGATTCCATTCCGGGCGGCGGTGCTGAAATCTTGGATGACGAAGTTCGATATCGGATCGCCCGTCTGAAGTGTCTTACCGAGGATTGGCTGAACGTCCACCGTACGGCTCATCACTTGGGCATGAAGACTACCGCTACGATGATGTTCGGAGTCGGCGAAACCTTCGATCACCGCGTCAATCATTTTCAGCGGCTCTATGATCTTCAGCAAGAAACTGGCGGGTTCACGGCATTTATTCCGTGGAGTTTTCAGCCCGCCAACACCGCGCTCGGGGGACGTCACTGGGACGAGGCTACTGCCGTCGAGTATTTGAAAGTGTTGGCGATCTCCAGACTTTTCCTGTCGAACTTCAAGAATGTGCAGTCAAGCTGGGTTACGCAAGGATTGAAGGTCTGCCAACTCGGCCTGCGATTTGGTGGCAATGATGTTGGTTCCGTCATGCTAGAAGAGAACGTTGTGCGCGCCGCCGGGGTCACCAACTGCACCACCGAAGAAGAACTGCGACACATTATCCGCGACGCCGGTTTCAAACCGGTGCAGCGCGATACCCTGTATCGAACCTATTTTCTGAATTAAGTCCTACCTGCAACTTCTTCTACGAACAGGTGCTTACGTGCCTCTGCCGACAAGTCGGCACTCGGCTTTCAGGTACAATAAAGGTTTCTGGTTGGCTTGTCCGACCTGACTGACGAGGATTCCCCCCTGATCAGCCTGCCCATTTCGTTTTCCGCTCTGGCCCTGATTGCAGTTACGCGAGGTCTTGGGCAATACATTCGACGGCATTTCTTCGGCAAAACTTTTCAGGGTTTGTATCACGCCAACTCTTTCGACATGGCGTTGTTGATTCCCTATTTCATTGTGCTGACATTATTGGCGTCGTATGGCGTGCATCGCTATGTGCTGGTCTATCTTTACTACAAGAATAGGAAAAACCGCACCGTAGATCCGTCGGGGCATTTTTCTGAGCTTCCACGGGTCACCGTCCAGCTTCCCATTTTCAATGAGCAGTTCGTGGTGGAACGGCTCCTCGAAGCAATATGCCGGTTGAATTATCCCTTGGACAAACTGGACATCCAGGTGCTGGATGACTCGACCGACGAGACGGTCGCCGTGGCCCGCGGTTTGGTCGAGCACTATGCGGGTCGTGGGTATCCGATCACCTATCACCATCGGGTTAATCGCGAGGGCTTCAAGGCAGGCGCTCTAGCGGAAGGGATGAAAGTTGCCCAAGGCGAATTCATCACCATTTTTGACGCCGACTTCGTGCCGCCGGAAAATTTTCTGCTTCGCACGATTCACCATTTCACCGATCCAAAGATTGGCATGGTGCAGACGCGATGGAGTCATATCAATCGCCATTATTCCTTCCTCACGGAAGTTGAAGCGATTCTGCTCGACGGCCATTTTGTGTTGGAACATTCCGGGCGCGCGCGAAGCAATGTTTTTTTTAACTTCAATGGAACCGCTGGAGTCTGGCGCCGCCGCGCCATCGAGGAAGCGGGAGGGTGGCAGCACGATACGCTCACCGAGGACACCGATCTCTCTTATCGCGCGCAGCTCAAAGGTTGGAAATTCATTTACCTGCAGGACGTGGAGTGTCCGGCTGAGCTTCCTATTGAGATGACAGCGTTCAAGACCCAGCAAGCGCGGTGGGCCAAGGGCCTGATCCAGACGGGCAAGAAGATTCTGCCTCAGGTACTGAAGAGCAATCAGCCTTTCCGGGTGAAACTTGAGGCTTGGTATCATCTGACGGCAAATCTCAGCTATCCCTTGATGATTGTGCTGTCGGTACTGCTGCTGCCGGCTATGGTCATCCGCTTCTACCAGGGATGGTTCCAGATGCTCTATATCGATCTGCCATTATTTCTGGCGTCAACCTTCTCCATTTCGAGTTTCTACCTGGTCTCTCAAAGGGAACTTTTTCCGAAAACGTGGCCTCGGGCTTTACTCTATTTGCCCTTTCTTATGGCATTGGGAATCGGATTGAGTATCACCAACACCCGCGCGGTGCTGGAGGCGCTCTTGGGTAAGCAAACCGAGTTTGCCCGTACTCCAAAATATCGTGTGGAATCGAAAATCGACCGCATGCGAGCCAAAAAATACCGGCGCCGCTTGGGCTGGGTGCCCTGGTTGGAGCTTCTGATTGGCGGCTACTTCGCTCTGACGGTCTACTATGCTGTGGTCAATGAGAACTACATTACCGTACCTTTCCTGATCTTGTTCGTCCTCGGCTACTGGTACACGGGACTCATGTCTTTGTTGCAAGGACGCTTCGCCGGTTTGTCTTTGAGCACGGAAACTCACACCAAGCCATTCCCGGTTGGGGTGTAGATTTTCGTCGCCTTGCTGCTTCCCATCGATTTCTTTCTTTTGTTTCGGCCTGGGTTTAGAATGCGTACCGCCTTGGCGTCCCGACGCAGGATGCTCGCGTCGGTCGCTCTCAGGAGGATCCAATGAACAAGTCCAAGCTCGTTGCCTTGTTCCTTTTCAGCATCCTGCTTCTCCCTCTATTAAGTTGCGGATCGCGCCACGATGCTGATGAAAAGTATTACCTCATCTCCGCCAACCTTCAGGTGCCGTATTGGAAGACGGCGGGAGCAGGTTTTATGCAGGCCGCTTCCCAACTCAAGGTGCGGGCCGAGTTCGCGGGTCCGGACAGCTATGATGCCAAAGCCCAGCAGCAATCTTTTCAGCAAGCCGTACAGCAAAAGGCGACCGGCATCCTGATTTCGGTGGCTGATCCCAAGTTGATGAAGGATGACATTGACCGCGCCATCGGCGCTGGAATCCCGGTCATTACGATGGATTCCGATGCGCCCTTGAGTAAGCGGCTGTTCTTCATCGGAACCAACAACTACCAGGCAGGATTGATGGGAGGACAGCGCCTTGTCCAGGAACTGAAGAACAAGGGCAACGTAGTGGTATTTACAATGCCTAGCCAGGCCAATATGGAAGAGCGTTTGCGCGGATATCGCGACGGCCTGGAAAAGAATACACAAATCAAAATCGTGCGGGTGGTCGATATCCAGGGCGATCCGCGAATTGCGTTCGATACGGCAACCACGATTATTGGAAAGGAAAAAGACAAAGTGGACGCATTCGTCTGTCTGGAGGCGCAGGCCGGCAAAGAAATAGCCACTGTGCTCAGCAATAACAGTGTGAAGAACAAAATCATTATGGCCTTCGACACTGATCCCGATACGCTGGATTGGATTCAGAAAGGCGTAATTGCCGCTACGATCTCGCAGAAGCCTTACACAATGTCCTTCGTTGGCCTGAAAATGTTGGATGACCTCTACCACCACAAACTGAAGACTCTGGATGTGGATTGGTCGAAAGACAGCTTTGCCCCCATTCCGGCTTTTGTGGATACCGGATCTTCGCTGGTGGACAAAAGCAATGTGGATGCATTCCTTCAAGCAAGTAAGTCGGTCACTGGCAATCAGAAATGAAACAATCTAGCGCTGGTGTGGCTGAGAGCTGGAGATCAACTCCTAGTCATGTTGTTCATGGTGATTGAGCGTTTCAAGCAACAGGATGCGAGACCAATAGGATAGCGTTTCAGCCGGAACGGCCGAATGTTGCCGGAGGACGTTTCTTACCACGCGAGCTGGGTTGATTCGGAAGGCGCTCGCTGTTTCCAACTGATGGAAGCTCCACATCCGGAACTACTGAAAGTCTGGGGGGCCCGCTGGAGCGACTTGATCGACTTTGAAATCGTTCCCGTCATAACTTCCGGCGAATTTTGGTCAAAGCAGCAGCTCGAATAGATCAAGCCGGCCTGCCCGATCCGGCACGCCTCGCCTCCTTTTGATATCCTAGGCTTCGTGCGGATGATGTGGTGGTTTCTGATTCTGGCCTCCAGCAGCGGTGCGGTGCTGTTGGCGGGCATAGTTCTTTATCTGCGTGTGCGCCGCCATATGAAGAAGGAGGCATCGCTCGAGGTGGAGCGCGAACGCGAAGCCGGTGGGCTGTAGATCTCTGCCTCTTTAGTCGATTGGGAGAATAATTAAATGCAGAAAACGGCTACTCAAATCCTGAGCCGTCATGATCGCGGCCTCGAGTGGGCGCTGCAAATCGCGGTGGTCGCTGGCGCGAGCTTGTTTGTCGCCTTATGCGCACGCCTTACTCTGCCATTGCCGTTCACTCCTGTGCCTTTGACCCTGCAGAATTTTGGTGTCTTGCTGGTGGGGCTGACGTTGGGAAGCCGGCGCGGCTTCGCCGCGCTGGCGCTTTATCTGGTTGAAGGAGCGGTTGGCATGCCGGTATTCAATCCCGCTGGCCTCGGCGGGGTGGCTCAACTTCTGGGTCCCACGGGCGGATACCTGCTGGCATATCCATTGGTAGCGGCTCTAGCAGGTTGGGTGATGGAGCGGGACAAGAAAACTTTCACGCGTGCTGCTGTAGCTGGTTTGCTGGCCGAAGTTGTGCTATTTGCCAGCGGAATTTCCTGGCTAGTTACATTCACTCATTCATTTGCACAGGCAGTACGTTTTGGACTTTACTGGTTTGTTTTTGCTGAAGTGATCAAGATTATGGCGGCCGCCGCCATAGCTACCGGCTGGCAACGAGCTCACAAGGCTCACTCATGACGACAATTGGGGCACCCCCGGAAAAAATAACGCAGCAATTTCCTGCGGACACCACATCCAGGCCGATCCGCGAAATTACGGTTGCGCACAGTCCCGACTCCGACGATGCTTTTATGTTCTACGGGCTGGCGACCAACAAGGTCCGAGCGCCCGGACTACATTTCCAGCACACCCTGTGTGATATCGAGAGCCTCAATCGAAAAGCAATGGAAGGTGAGGGCGTATACGACGTCACTGCTATTTCGTTCCACGCATACCCTTATATCCAAAACAATTATGCTCTGTTGCCCAGTGGAGGCAGTGTAGGCGAAGGCTACGGCCCCATGATTGTCGCTAACCGCGCCTACTCACCCAGCGATATCAAAGGCAAACGTATCGCGATTCCTGGGACGCTGACTACCGCTTATCTGGCTCTTCGACTTTTTGCGCCGGGAGTCGAGACCGAGGTGGTCAACTTCGATCAGATCATTCCGCAGATACTCGACGGCAAGTACGACGCCGGCCTCATTATTCACGAGGGACAGCTGACCTATTCAAAGTCTGGGCTCTATCGCATCGTGGACCTGGGCAGGTGGTGGCTGAAGGTAACAGGACTGCCGTTGCCGCTAGGAGGAAACGCCATTCGCCGCAGTCTAGGGCCGGCCTTGACGTCCAGGGTAGCCGCAGCGCTACGCGAAAGTATTCAATACGCGCTCGATCATCGCGAAGAGGCTCTGGCCTATGCCATGCAGTTTGCTCGCGATCTCGATACTCATCTCGCCGACCAGTTTGTGGGTATGTATGTGAACGAACGCACTCTCGATTACGGCCGCGATGGCCGTGAAGCGGTGCGCCGGCTGCTGGACATGGGACACAAATCAGGGATCATCCCCCATGCTGCCCGCGTGGATTTTGTAGATTGAATCGCGAGGCTGATACTTGCCTCTATCTGACCCTCTCGGGGAACGAGAAAACCGGATCAATATCAACCGGCGTG
>WNGP01002353.1_pt1 | contig 26557 bp, 24 predicted proteins | sample 5407671 | NCBI WGS metagenome assembly WNGP01 (sample SAMN13153381, study PRJNA577476) | soil metagenome | isolation source: 40 cm soil or saprolite under Garry oak tree replicate 2 | place: USA:California | collected 2016-06-15
TGCGGAGCAAGCGCGGCAAGATCCACCGCGGCACCTATGGCAACACGCGCCGCCGGAAGAAGAAGCGGACAGAGCAAGAGGGGCGGGGGAAACAGGAGGCTTCCGGCCCTTCTTCGCCCCGTGGCAGCCAGCCGACCTGATTCACCTCTCTTGCATTTCGCCAGAGGGGCCCCAATACTTACGCGCTGCGCCCCCCTCAGCCGGCTCGGTGCCGGTCTGCTAAGCCGTTATTTCGCTTTTTCTTAGGAGCAAGGTGCGCTGGCTCGGCGGCAGTTCCAGGGCCTCGGCGATTCCCACTCCGCAAAGCCTCCTCCGATCCGTCTACGTCGGGCGGCTCTGCGTTGCCACGGCCATCTACCTGAGCGCGGCCCTCAAGTTCAACGTGGCCGGCCCGCTCGACGTGCTCGTCACCTCGTTGCTGCTTGTGACGACCCTGGCGGTCGACATTGCGTCGTACTTGCACACCAACGTGCGCGGTCGCTCGCCCGGCCTCACGTTCCTCTACGCCCAAGCCATCTTCGACGTCGCGCTGATCACCACGGTGGTGCACATCACCGGGGGTCCCCAAAGCGATTTCTCGTCGCTCTACGTTCCGCTGATCGCCGTGACCGCCGTGCTGATGCCGCCTACCAGCACCGCACTGGTGACCATGCTCGTCGGCATCGTGTACTTCGGCGACGTCTTCTTCGGTCACCGTACGACGATGACGCCGGAGATCGGGATCCAGCTGACGGTCTTTGCGATGGTGGCGACCGTGACGGCCTACTTCTCCAGCCGGGTCTCGGTGATGGGGGCGGAGCGGGAGGCGTTGGCAGGCGAGCTGCGCCAGGTCCGCCTCGAGGCCGCCGACGTGCTGCGCAACATCCCCACCGGGGTCGTCACGGTGGACAGCGACGGGCGGCTGCTGTACTGCAACCCGGCGGCCGAGCAGATCCTCGGCTTTCGGGAGCGGGACTGGCGGTCGCGACCCATCACCCCTGAGTTCGCGCGGATCGCGCCCGAGTTCTGGGCCGCCGTCACGGCCACCGCGCGGCGGGGCGTACGCGCGATGCGGGTGGAGGCCACGGTGCGGCGGCCTGATCGGACGTTCCCGATCGGCGTGACCACGACCACGCTCGACGTGGGCCCCGCGACGACTCCTCGGGTGACGGCCATCTTCACGGACATCTCGGACTCGAAGCGGCTGGAGGAGCTGCACCTGCGAGCCGAGCGACTGGAAGCCGTGGCGGAGCTGTCCTCGAGCCTGGCGCACGAGATCAAGAATCCGCTCGCGTCGATCCGGTCGTCGGTGGAGCAGCTCGGCAGGGCCAAGCGCGCCAATCCCGACGACAAGTTCCTCGCGGGTCTCATCATCCGCGAGAGCGATCGCCTGTCGCGCCTCCTGTCCGAGTTTCTCGATTTCTCTCGGGTGCGCGTGACCGAATGCCGCCCGGTCGATCTGCACGCCGTGGCCGCGGCGGCGATCCGCATGGTACGGCAGCACCCCGATTGCCCGCCCGAGGCGCGCATCGAGCTCGAGGGCGAGGTGACGGCGATGGAGGGGGACGAGGACCTGCTACACCGCGTGGTGTCGAACCTGCTGCTGAACGCCGTGCAGGCGGCGGGGGCGGGCGGGCGAGTGACGGTGCGGACAGGGCGCGCCGCCGCGCAGGAGGTGCCGGGCGGCGCCGCGATCGACAACCCCGTCTCGCTGCGGGTCACCGACAACGGGCCGGGGATCCCGGAGACCGTGCGGGCGCGCTTGTTCGAGCCGTTCGTCACCGGTCGCACGGGGGGCACGGGCCTCGGGCTCGCGATCGTGCAGCGCGCGGTGGAGGCGCACCGCGGTCTGGTCCTCGTGGACACCACCGAGCAGCGTGGCACCACGTTCATCGTTTACTTCCCGGCCGCCCGGCGCAAGGAAGAAGCCGCATGAGTCAACTGCCATCACTCCTGATCGTGGACGACGAGCAAGGGATCCTCGACACCCTGCGCATCCTGCTCAAGAACGAGGGGTTCGACGTCGTCACGGCGCAGGGCGGGAAGGCGGGGCTGGAGCAGATCAAGGCCTCGGCTCCCGACATCGTGCTCACCGACATCAAGATGCCGGGCGTGAGCGGGATCGACATCCTGGCGGCGGTGAAGGAACAGGATCCGGAGACGCCGGTGCTCCTGATGACGGCGCAGGCCTCGCTCCAGACCGCGATCCAGGCGGTGAACGAGGGGGCGTTCCACTACGTCCAGAAGCCGTTCTCCAACGACGAGATCGTCGCGCTGTGCCGCCGCGCCGCCGAGGTGCGGCGTCTCAAGGCCGAGAACAAGCAGCTCAAGCAGGAGATCCGGCGCCGCGAGCGGTCGGGACTGGTCAAGCCGCTGGGCAAGGCCCGCGCGTTCCAGGAGGTGCTGCGCTTGGCGGAGCAGGTGGCCCCGACCGAGAGCACCGTGCTGATCCAGGGCGAATCCGGCACGGGGAAAGAGATCATTGCGCGCTACCTCCACGAGCTCTCGGCGCGCAGCGACGGACTGTTCCTGTCGATCAACTGCGGCGCCCTGCCCGAGAGCCTGCTCGAGTCGGAGCTGTTCGGCCACGTGAAGGGCTCCTTCACCGGAGCCGTGCGGGACAAGCAGGGGCTCTTCGCCGCGGCGCGGGGGGGCACGTTCTTCCTGGACGAGATCGGCGAGATGTCGCCCGCCACGCAGGTGAAGCTGCTCCGCGTGCTCCAGGAGCGGGAGGCGATCCCCGTGGGGGGTACCGAGGCCATCGCGACGGACGTGCGGGTCGTGGCCGCGACGAACCGGGACCTGGAAGAAGACATCAAGCGCGGCCGTTTCCGCACCGATCTCTACTACCGGCTCAACGTGATCGCCATCCATCTGCCGCCGCTGCGCGAGCGGCGTGACGACATCGAAATCTTCGTCACGGCGTTCCTCGAGCGCATCGCCAAGGAGCGCGGGGCGCCGCCCCAGCGCCTCGAGCCCGAGGCGTTCGAGGCGATCATGCGCTACGATTGGCCGGGCAACGTACGCGAGCTCGAGAACGCGCTGGAGCGGGCGGGCGTGCTGACCAAGGGCGAGACGATCGGCGTCGCCGCGCTGCCCGCCAAGATCACCGAGCACCGGGCCGAGCCGCTGGTGGCGGAGCGGCCGAGCGTCAACCCCACTCTGGACGTCATCGAACAGGCGTACATCACCTGGGTGCTGCATAGCGAAGGCGGTAACAAGACGCGGGCGGCGGAAGTGCTCGGGATCGACCCGTCCACCCTGTATCGCAAGCTCAGCCGGTACGAGAGCGGAGAGAAGACGGGGACCGAGGCGTGAAGCTCTCGGTCTTGATCCCCGTCTACAACGAGGCGGCGACGATCGAGGCGCTGGTGGACCGCGTGCGCGCGATCCCGCTGCCGGTCGAGGTCATCGCCGTCGATGACGCCTCGGACGACGGCTCGCAGGAAGTGCTCGACCGGCTCCAGCGGGCTCGCAAGCTCGACCACCTCCAGCGTCACCCGAAGAACCGCGGCAAAGGCGCCGCGATCCGCTCCGGCATCGCCCGCGCCACGGGCGACGTCATCGTCATCCAGGACGCCGACCTCGAGTACGACCCCGCCGAGCTGCCGGCGCTCATGAAGCCGATCCTCGAAGGGAGGGCGGACGCGGTCTTCGGCTCGCGCTTCCAGGGGGGACCGCACCGCGTCCTCTACTTCTGGCACGCGGTCGGCAACCGCTTTCTCACGCTCCTCTCCAACATGTTCACCAACGTGAACCTCACCGACATGGAGACGTGCTACAAGCTGGTGCGGGCCGATCTCTTGAAGCGGCTCCCCCTCACGGCGGACCGGTTCGGGTTCGAGGTCGAGCTCACGGCGCGGCTGGCGCAGGCGGGGGCTCGGATCTGGGAGCTGCCGATCTCGTACAGCGGCCGGACGTACGCCGAAGGGAAGAAGATCACCTGGCGGGACGGGTTGGCGGCCGTGGTTCACGTCCTACGGTACAACCTGTTCCCACCTCGGGGTCAGTGGCGCAGCCGCTGACCCCGGCGCGCGCGGGCCTGGCGGCGGCCCTGGTGGTGCTCGCCGTCGGCGCGCTCACGCTGAACCACATGCTGGTAGGGGTCTTCTACGACGACGGTCTCTACGCGGGGATCGCGTATGCCCTGAGCCACGGCCAGGGCTACGTGCACCCCAATCTCCCGGGGCACCCGGCGGTCGTCCATTATCCTCCGCTGTACCCGTTGCTGCTCGCGCCACTGTTCGGCACGTTGTCCGTGCAGGCTGCCGGGTTCGCCGCTAAAGTGCTCAACGTCCTCTGCGCCGCCGTGGGTGCGGGGCTCATCGCGGCGCACGCGGCTCGCGCCCAGCTGCTCGGGCCCGGGGGGGAGGCGCCCCGGTGGCTCGGTGCCGCCCTCGTCGTCGCCGCCGCGATCGCGCTGCCGATGCTCACGGTTCTGTCCGTGCTCTTCTCCGAGCCCCTCTTCGGCCTGCTGCTCGCCGTCGCGGTGATCCTCGCCGACCAGCCGCCCACTTTCTTGTCGCCGGATCGGGCCACCCTCCTCGCTGGCGTTGCCGCCGCGCTCAGCCTGCTCACGAGGTCGATCGGCGTCGCCGCAGGGGCGGGAATCGTCCTCTATCTACTGGTCGTGCGCCGGGCACCCTGGCAGCGCGCGGCGCTCGCGGGCGCCCCCGTCTTCATCGCGGGCCTGGCCTGGGGATTGTGGGTCCTGCGCCATCGGGGCGGGATCGATCCCGAGATGGCGACGGACTACGGCAGCTACTTCGAAGCCCTGCGGGAGGCGGGCCCCCGAGCGGTCTGGCAGAGCCTCGGTGACCTGCCCCGCCCGCTCGCCGACCTCACGCTGCGGTGGCTGCCGGGCGCCGCCCTCACGACGCTGTTTGGGATCGCCGCGCTCCTGATGCTCCTGTACGGGATCGCTCTCCTGGTGCGGCGCTCCAGCATCGGCTTTACGCTGGTCGGCTACCTCGCGATTCTCGCCGTCTGGCCCTTTCCCGCCGATCGCTTTATTTGGGCCGTGCTGCCGTGGTTGGCGCTTGCGTGGGCTGCCGCCGCGACGGCCCTGTGGCAGCGCGTGGACCTCCGGCGGCTACGACCGGCTGTCGTCCTCGTAGCCGCAGCGGTGGTGGCCGGGTACGCACAGCTCGAGGTGCGAGGGCTCCTGGGCGGTTGGTGGCGGGGGGCTCCGGCCCTGGTGTCGAACGGAGCCGGCGAGATGTTGCCGGCGCTCGAGGCATTGCCGCCGAACGCCGTGGTCGCCGCGGATTTCGAGCCCCTCTTGTGGCTGCATACCGGCCGGCTGAGTGTGCCATTCTACACGCACGGCTACCGCGGGCGGGACGGGGCGATCCTGCCCCCAGCCCGCCAACGCGCCTATCTGGAGCGGCAGGGCGCGACCTACGTCATGATCTCCGGTTACGGATCCGAGTCTGCGCGGGAACTGGATGCGCTCCTCGGGGCCTACCCGGGTTGGCTCACGATGGTGAAGCGCTGGCGCGGAGGCCGGGTGCTGCTTCAGGTGAACCCTGGCCATTAGCGCCGCCGGCCGCACGGGCCTCGCGGTGGCCGGGCTGTCCGCTGTCGGCGGCGCACTCGCGCTCAACCACTACCTCGTCGGCATCTTCTACGACGATGGCTTGTATGCCGCGCTCGCGTGGGCCCTCGCCCACGGGCGCGGGTTCGTCTATCCGAACCTCCCGGGCGCCCCGTCCGCGGTCCACTACCCGCCCTGCTTGGTGACGCAACGCCGCCCGGCCTCGCCGGCGCGACTATAGCAGCGGCGGCGCTCGCCATCCCCTGCCTGACCGTGCTCACCGTGCTCCTGTCAGAGCCGCTGTTCGCGCTGCTGTTCGTCGTGGCGGTGATCTTTGCGGACCGGCCGCCCGCCCGACTCTCAGCGCCTGCTGCGGCGGTCCTGGCCGGGGTCGGCGCGGCGCTCGCGTTGCTGGTGCGCTCGATCGGCGTCGCGGTCGGTGCTGGAGTGGTGGTGTGGCTGTACACGACGGGTCGCGCCGCAGCGCGCGCGCAATCCTGGCGGCTGGCGGGGCTCGCCGCGACGCCCCTCGTCCTGGCCGGTCTCGGCTGGGGCGCGTGGATCGTCACGCATCGCGCGGCGATCGATCCGCTGCTCGGGCCGGACTATGGCTCCTATTTCGAGATCGTGCGATCAGCCGGCGTGGGCGCGCTCGGCGCTACCGCGACCGACCTCGGTCGCCCCCTCGGCGTCCTCGCCCTCAACTGGACGCGGTCTCGCGCGGTCTATTTCGTGTGCGGCGTGCCGATGCTCGCAGTCTGGGTGTATGGCCTGGCGCTGCTCGCCCGGCGGTCAGCCGCTGGCCTCGCGTTGATCTTGTATCTCGCCATCCTCGCCTGCTGGCCGGTGCCTCCTGACCGCTTCCTCTGGGCCGTTTTCCCGTGTCTGGCCCTCGCGTGGACGTGCGGTGCCGTGGGTCTGTGGCGTCGGGCGCGGCTGCGGGTACCGGTGGCCATCTTGACCGTGGCCCTGGTCGTCGGGTATACGCGGTACGAGGTGCGGGGATTCGCCGGGCGCTGGTGGACCCTCGCCGCGCAGCGGATCTCGGACACCTTCGCCGGCATCCTACCCGCCCTCGATTCCCTGCCGCCCGCCGCCGTAGTCGCGACCGACCACGATCCGCTCGTCTGGCTGTACACGCACCGCGCTGCCGTTCCGCTCTACATCTTCGGGTATCGCGGCCATGTGGTCCTCGAGCCACCGGCTGCGGTGCACCGCGCCTACCTCGAGCGACAAGGCGTGACGCACGTGCTCCTGGCCGGACCCGATGCCGATGGCGCGGAAGAGCTGCAGCGCCTGCTCGTCGCGTATCCGAGCTGGCTGGTCCCGATCCGGCGCTGGCCTGGCGGTAAGGCCCTCTTCGAGGTACGGCGTGAGCCCTAGGCGGCTGTATGGGGTTGTGGCGACCTGCGCCGCCGTGGTCTATCTCGGCGCGCTGTGGAACCACTTCGCCTGGGACGACACGTTCATCATCCTCGGGAGCGATCTCGTAAGGTCGTCGAGCGGGTGGTGGCACGCCTTCGCGAGCCCGTATTGGCCGCCCGGGTTGGGTGGCAACCTGTATCGGCCCCTCACGATCGCGACATACGCGCTGGACTGGCGGCTGGACGGCGCCGCGTGGTTCCACGCGGTGAACGTCCTCTGGCATGCCGCGGCGACTGTGCTGGTGGCGGTGCTGGCGCGTCGCTGGGCCGGCGACCCGGCCGCACTGGTGGCGGGCGTGGTGTTTGCCGTGCATCCGGTGCACGTGGAAGCGGTCGCGAACGTCGTCGGACGGGCCGAGCTGATGGCGGCCGCGTTCACGCTGCTCGCCGTCTACGCAGCCGTCGAGCGACAGAGCCCGGGTTGGAGCACGGCGAGCTGGATACTGGGTCTCCTGTGTAAGGAAAGCGCGGCGGTGGCGCCGGCGTTGATCGCGACGGCTTGGGCGCTCGGTCTGGGACGCCCGTCGCGCGGCCGCATGCTCGTCTTCGTAGGCTGTTGGGTGGCGTCTGGGGCGGCGTACTTCGGCGTGCGGGAGCTTGTGCTTCACCCCTACACCGCGTTCCTCGTCATCGCTCCCGTCTTTATGGGGCAGTCGCCGGCAGCTATGCGCCTCACCGCGGTCGCGGCCCTTGCCGACGTCACGCGCCTGCTGCTCGTTCCCCTCACCCTACGCGCGGACTACTCGCCCAACGAGCGGACCATCGTGTCCACGCCACTCGATTGGCGGTTCGCGGCCGGGGTCGTTTGTCTCATCGCGTGGGGCACGCTGCTCGTGCTGGCCTGGCGCTCGGGCCGCAAGGTGGAGGCCCTCGGGCTCGGGTGGATCGCCCTCGCGTTCGCCCCAGTCGCGAACCTGCTGTTCCCGAGCGGCGTCCTGATCGCCGAGCGAACGCTCTACCTGCCGTCCGTGGGCCTGGCCCTGGCGGCGGGCGCGTTGGCTCGAGGTCTCCGCGGCCGCGCGCTCGGCCTGCTCGTCGCTGTAGTGGCGGTGCTGGGGGGAGCGCGCACGGTTGCGCGGATTCCCGTGTGGCGGAGCAACCGGGGCGTTACCCTGAGCATCCTGCAAGATTCGCCGCGCTCCTACGTCGGCCCCATGGCCACCGCGGCGATCTACTTCGAGCAGGGACGGGCGGACAAAGCGCTCGAGGCGACTCGGATCGCCGCGTCGATCTTTCCGCTGGATGCTAGGGCCTTCCTCATGCAGGCGCATGCGGCGCTCAAGCTGCAGCGCAATGCCCTCGCCGATTCGCTCCTGTCGCGAGCGGATCGCATATGCAGCCCCTGTCAGGGGCTCTATGACGCGGAGGTCGCGATGGCACGGCGACTGGGGGACACCACCGTGGCCGGCTATCTCGCCGCCCACGCGCGGCAGTTGCAAAGGCCCTGAGTAGGGTGCTCCGCAGTTTCACGATGGCACGTCCGCCGGCCCTGCGACGGGCGGAAAGCCTTGCAGAAACCGAGACCGCGAGCGTGGTGCGGCATCGATGGGGGCACGTGGAATGACTATAAGAGATTGTACCGCAATCACTTAACCAATCACACCGTAACCCGGCATGGCCTTTGCTTTCCCCTGAAGCGGCGCGTGTCGCCGCAACCGTATCTTCGGCACAGCACCGTATCGCATAGGGGGTAGTTGGATGAACCGCAAGGGTTTCACTCTAATCGAGCTGCTGATCGTGGTCGTGATCATCGGCATCTTAGCCGCGATCGCGATCCCGAAGTTCGCGAACACGAAGGAGAAGGCCTACATCGCCTCGATGAAGTCTGACCTTCGTAACCTGGTGACCGCCGAAGAGGCGTACTTTGCCGACTCGGTGAAGTACAGCTCCAGCGTCGCGTGCGCCAACCCGCCCACGCCGGGCACGGTGTCCTTCTGTACTACGACCGGCAACACCCTGGCGGCTCCGGCCGTCGGGACCGGCACGCAGGCGGGGTGGACGGCGAGCATCACGAACCTGAACACCACGAAGAGTTGCGCGATTTACATCGGTGCCCAGGCGCCAGCGGCGCCTGCCACGACGTCCGATCCAGAAGGCGCGCCGGTTTGCCGGTAAGCCACAAGCTGGCCTCGCGGCCAGCCGTTCGAATGGGCAATGAGTCGTTTTCCATAGGAGGTTGTCAGATGAACCGCAAGGGTTTCACTCTAATCGAGCTGTTGATCGTGGTCGTGATCATCGGCATCTTGGCCGCGATCGCGATCCCGAAGTTCGCGAACACGAAGGAGAAGGCCTACATCGCTTCGATGAAGTCCGACCTTCGTAACCTGGTGACCGCCGAGGAGGCGTACTTTGCCGACTCGGTGAAGTACAGCACCAGCGTCGCGTGCGCCAACCCGCCCACGCCGGGCACGGTGGCCTTCTGCACCACGACCGGCAACAAGCTGGCGGCCCCGTCGGTCGGGACCGGCACGCAGGCAGGGTGGACGGCGAGCATCACGAATCTGAACACCACGAAGAGCTGCGCGATTTACGTGGGTGCCCAGACTCCTGCGGCGCCTGCCACGACCACCGACCCTGAAGGCGCGCCGGTTTGCCGGTAAGCCTCTCAAGTCGGAAGCAGCACCGGAGCGGCGGGGCTTTCCCCGCCGCTCTTTTGTTGTAGGTATTGATGCGGTAATGCCATCGAAACCGTCGCTCCGCACGGAGCTGCTCTTCAACCTGGCGTTCCTCGCCGCCGCCGCGCTGCTGCTTGGCGTGGGGACGATCCTCCTGGCGAGCACGTTTGCACCGGAGCGGGCCTTCCCGCTGGTCCTCACCATCGTCGCGCTCGATGTGGGAATCTTCATTGTGTTCGGTCACTACGTCGTGACCCGCCATGTCCTGCGGCCGGTGGAGCGCCTGATGGCCGTGGCCGACGCCCTCGCGAGCGGCGACCTAGGCGCTCGAGCCCCGGAAGCCGAGACACGCGATTTCGCCACGCTGGCGGAGCGTCTGAATCGCATGACCGACCACCTGCTCGACGCGCAAAGCCAGCTGGTGCACTCGGAAAAGCTGGCCGGAATTGGGCGGCTCGCCGCCGGAGTGGCGCACGAGGTGGGGAACCCCCTCGGTGCCATCGGGACGTACGTCGAAGTGCTGCGGCGACGCGGCGCGGATCCCGAGGTGGTGGCAGGGCTGGCGCGCGAGCTCGAGCGTATCGACGCGATCGTCCGCAGTCTACTGGATTACTCTCGGCCCCGGGAGGAGGCCCTGCAGGCGATCGAGCCGGCGGCGGTGGTGCGCAGCACCTTTGCCTTACTCGCCGGGCAGGGGGCGCTGAAGGCGGTCCGCGCTGAGCTCGAAGTGGTGGACGGTGTTCCTCCGATCCTTGGCCGGGCGCACCTGCTCCAGCAGGCGCTCGTGAACCTCGTGTTGAACGCCGTCGACGCGGCGCCGAAAGGGGTGGTGGTACTCGGGGCGCGTCGCTGGGCATACGAGCCGGGGCGCGGGGCGCCCCAGCGCGCCAGCGACTCCGGCCGCGCCGCGTTTCCCAGGCCGCCGACGCGCCGCCCCGCCCGGAGCGAGTTCGCGGCCGGCCTCCCGGGCGCGCTCGTCTTCGTCGCGGACTCAGGCGCCGGCGTGCGCCCAGAAGATCGCGAGCGCGTCTTCGACCCCTTCTTCACGACCAAGCCTCCAGGGCAGGGGACCGGCCTTGGGCTCGCTATCGTGGCGCGCGCGGTCCACGACATGGGGGGCGTCGTCTGGGTCGATTCGGCCCGCGAGGGCGGTGCGGCGTTCAAGATGTTCTTTCCTGTCATCCCAAGCGGGCACGTCGTTCCCCCTCTCCGCATTGCGGAGAGGGGGCCAGGGGGTGAGGTATGACCCGCGTCCTCATAGTCGACGACGAACCCGGTCTCCGCCAGTCGCTCGGGCTGCTGCTCGCCGACGCGGGCTTCGAGGTCGCGGCCGAGAGCGACGGACGCCGCGCCCTGGAGCGGGCCACCCAGGAGCGGTTCGACGTCATCCTCTGCGACGTGCGGATGCCCGAGCTGGACGGTCTGGCGTTCCTGCGGGCGTACCAGAGCCGCGGCGGCGCCGCGCTGGTGATCATGATGAGCGCTTACGGCGGCGAGCAGGCGGCCCTCGCGGCGATGAAGGAGGGGGCCTACGACTATATCCCGAAGCCGTTCCGCGCCGACGAGGTCATACTCACCCTGCGCAAGGCGGAGGAACGGGAGCGCCTCAGCTACACCATCGCGACACTAAAGGCACAGCTCGACGCCAGTCCCGAGAGCCGCGCCATTGTCGCGGAAAGTGAGGCCATGAAAGGTGTCCTCGACCTCGTCGGTCGGGTGGCCCTGCACAAGACGACCGTCTTGATCACGGGCGAGAGCGGCACCGGCAAGGAGGTCGTCGCCCAGGCGATCCACCGGGCGAGCCCCCGCGCTGCGCAACCGCTCGTGGCCGTGAACTGCGCCGCGATTCCAGAGTCGCTGCTCGAGTCCGAGCTGTTCGGCCACGTGCGCGGCGCCTTCACCGGCGCAGCCGCCGACAAGGCCGGCCTCTTCGAGCAGGCCGACAAGAGCACCCTCTTCCTGGACGAGATCGGCGAGCTGCCGCTGGGCCTCCAGGCCAAGCTGCTGCGCGTGCTCCAGGAGGGGGAAGTGCGCCGCGTGGGTGACCAGCGGGTGCGGCGAGTGGACGTCCGGCTCCTCGCGGCCACGGCCAAAGACCTCGCGTCGGAGGTGAGCGCGGGCCGGTTCCGGGACGACCTGTTCTACCGCCTCAACGTGGTCAGCGTGCATTTGCCGCCGCTCGCCGCGCGGCGTGCGGACATCGCGCCGCTGGCTCGACACGTCGCCGTCCAGCTCGCCCGCCGGCTGGGGCGTCGCGTGACGCTCAGCGCCGACGCGGTCGAATGGCTCGAGCGGCAGCCGTGGCCGGGCAACGTGCGCGAGCTGCAGCACGCCATCGAGCGGGCGGCGGTGCTATCGGATAAAGAGATTCTGGAGCCGGGTGACCTCAACCAGGTCTCCCCTCTCCGCAGTGCGGAGAGGGGGCCAGGGGGTGAGGCCCGACCGTCCGACGTTACTCTCCGTGCCGCCGTGGATGCGGCCGAGCGCGAGGCGATCGCGACGGCGCTCGCCGCGGTGGGCGGCAACCGCCGGGAGGCGGCACGGCGCCTGGGCGTGAGCCTGCGCACCCTGTTCTACAAGATGGAGCGGCATCACCTGGAGTAGTGCAGTTTCTTGCATCCGCGCAGCGTTTTGCAGGACAATAGTGTGAGGCGATTTAGGCTAAGATGTTACAAGGCAGCGACTTATGGTATGGCATGCATTGTGTAATAGGTTCCGCCATGGGGAGGGAATCGCGTATGCGCCGCAGCGGCTTCACAATGCTCGAGCTGATGGTCGTGATCGTGATCGTCGGGGTGTTGGCCCTGATCGGCTTCCCGAAGATCAAGGATGCGATCCAGAAGACGTACGTGCGCTCGGCGCGAGTCGCCACGGGCACGTACGTAGCCACAGCGCGGGCGGCGGCGATCCAGCGCGGCTGCCGCGGCGTTGTGCACTTTTCGCCGTCGGCCGGCAGCGTGTGGGTGACCGTGTGTCCCCGCATGGCACCGGGCGGCGGCACGATCGACACGATCGGCGCGGTCAGCCAGCTCGGGACGCTCTACAATGTGACGCTGAGCGACACGCAGGATTCGGTGCAATTCGATCCGCGGGGTCTGCGTCTCAACAACAACTCGACCACGGTACGATTCACCGCGAGCTCCGGGGAACAGGATTCGATCGTCATCAACCAGCTGGGTAAGGTGGTGCGCTGATCATGAACACCGAGCGTGGCTTCACCATCGTCGAAGTCATCGTCGCGATCATCGTGCTGACGGTCGGGCTGCTAGGCCTCGTCGCTACGTCCGCGCTGGTGACCCGCATGATCGCCCGCGGGCAGCGGTCCAACAACGCGGCCACGTTCGCGGCCCAGCGGCTCGAGATCCTCCGCGCGACCGGCTGTCGCGCGCGGGCGCCGGGCAACGATACCCTGACGACGCAGAGCGGCACGGTGGTCGCGACCAACTCCTGGGGGTTCACCGACGGCGGGAACAGCCACTGGACGATCGTGGACACGGCCCATTATCAGACGGCCCAGGGCAAATGGCGAACCGACATCATGGAGACCGAGGTCTCATGCCTCTTCTAGGACGTCGAGGGTTCACCCTCGTGGAGCTGATGATCGCGATCGTGCTGCTCGGGATCTTCGCCACCGGTGTCTACAAGGTGATGTTGAACAACCAGCGCACCTTTGCGGCGCAGGCGCAGCGGATCGATCTGCAGCAGAACATCCGCGCCGCCGCGACCATCCTGCCTGCGGAGTTTCGCGAGCTGGACGCGGGGGACTCGGACATCGTCGCCATGGACTCTTCCAGCATCACGATCCGGGCGATGCGACAGCTCGCTTTCATCTGCGATGCCCCTGTGCTCGGGGGCGGCCTTGGGCAGGTCAGTTTCACGGTGCGGCAAACGCCGTTCTTCGGCGACCGGCCGAACTTCCAGGGCGGCGATTCGGTAATGGTCTTCGATGAGGGGAACCCCGGGATCCGTAGGGACGACCAGTGGCTGCATGGCGCCGTGACGGGGTCCGGGAACCTCGCCTGCACGGACGGGAGCCCCGGCTTCCAGGTGCAGTTGCAGCCGCAGTGGCTCCAGGGCGGCGTCAACGTCAACGGCGCGATCACGGCGGGCGCACCGGTGCGGGGGTTCGTCTCGCTCACGTACAAAGTGTGGCAGTCGCCGTCGGACAATCAGTACTACCTGGCGCAGCAGGTTGGAATGGCGCCGCCGCAGCCGTTGGTCGGCCCCCTCATGGGAGCGAACGGGCTCGGCTTCACCTACTACGACTCAACTGGGACAAGCACGACCGGCGACCGGGCCCAGGTGGCCCTGATCGGGATCAAGCTGCGCGCCCGTACCTCGCAGGTGATCCGCCAAGCCAACGATCCGGCCCTCGCCTACAAGTACGACAGCGTCAGCGTCCAGGTCGCGCTGCGGAACAACCCGCGCTGCGGAGCCGGATCAATGCCTCCTCGGCCGTGCGGCTGAGGGGAGGCGCACTCATGAACCCCAAGGAGTCGTCCATGAAGCACGTGATGCGGAACGAGCGCGGGATGGCGCTCGCCGTCGCGATTTTCGCGCTCGTCATCGTCGGGGCGCTCGTCGCGGGCGCGCTGTTCGCCGGCACCCAGGAGCAGCGTGTAGGGGAGAGCACTCGGCGGCTGGAGCAGGCGTTCGGCGTCGCGGAGCTCGGCGTCTACGACGTCGTGCGCACCTGGGACCCGGTGGCCTACAACCAGCGGGGGGTGTATCCCACCGACTCCATCGACCTTCCCAACAGCTACGCTCGGGGAACCACGCCCTCCCACACGGGCTCGTACGGCGGGTACGTGTATCGGATGAACCAGAACGTGTACCTCATCGATGTCACCGGCCACGACACGGTCAGCGGCACGGCGAGCTTTGGCGGCGGCCGCGCGCGGCAGCGTCTCGGAATGCTCGCGTCGATCCGCACCCTCGAGCTCGACGTTCAAGCCTCACTCACCACCGCGTCCAACGACAAGGTGGGGGGGAACGCGAGGATCGACGGCACCGACCACGTACCCCCTAGCTGGGCGGGGTGCGGAGCGTTGAAGGCCCCACTGGCGGGCATTCGGGCGGGCACAGGTGATACCGTTTCGACGAGTGGCAACGGGACCATTGTGGGTCTGCCGCCCGTGAAAGTCGACCCCACCCTGACCGACAGCACGTTCAGTAAGTACGGCGACGTCACCTACACGCAGCTGGCGGCGCGGGCCAGCCTCACGCTGCCGGGGCAGAACTTCTCCAACAGCATCGGGCCGGCGGTGGCGAACGGTCAGTGTGACCAGACGGTAGTGACCAACTGGGGCGACGGCGAGAACCCCACTCAGCCGTGCGGCAGCTATTTCCCCATCGTTCACCTCACGGGGACGTCTACCATCAATGGTGTCCAGGGTCAGGGGATCCTGCTCGTGGATGGCGATCTCAACGTCCAAGGCGGCTTCCAGTGGTTCGGAGTCACCATCATCAAGGGATCCCTGAACACCGCGGGCGGCGGCTCGACCGACGCGCACTTCTGGGGTGCGACGATGGTGCAGGACAGCGTGCATCTCGGCGACAACACGATCACGGGGCGCGCGAACGTCAACTACTCCAGCTGCGCGTTGCTGCGGGCGCTCCAAGCCACGGGCGTGGTCGTGCCGATGCGGTCGCGCAGCTGGGTCCAGTTGTTCTAATCTGGCTAAGTTGTTGTAGAGTAGGGTTTTATGAACAGCGCAGTCAGGGTTGGAGGTCGCTAGAAGTGAGCTAAGTGCTGTCCCCATAGATACTTGGTGTCCTAGCCTCAAGTAGGTTCGAGGCTTGACAGGATAAGGGGCGGGGCTTACTGTAGTTTGCCCTCGCCCCTTCGTGTCTCCAAACCAGGGGTTGTATGGCCTTATTCGGCCTGTTCGGCGGCAAGAAAACCTCGGTCGGCTTGGACATCGGCTCTGGGATCATCAAGCTGGTGGTGATCGACCATTCCGGCAGCGAGCCGGAGCTGGTGAAGGTGGCGACCACCGAAGTCGCGACCGACGCCATCGTCGAGGGCGAGGTCATGGACCCCGGGATCGTGGCCGAGGCCATTCGGGGGCTGTTTTCCACCGCCGGGGTCAAGCAGAAGTCGGTCGTGACGGCGGTCGGCGGGCGGGACGTCATCGTCAAGAAGATCCAGATGGACCGCATGAAGGAAGGGGACGCCCGCGAGGTGATTCGCTGGGAGGCCGAGCAGCACGTGCCGTTCGACATGGCCAACGTGGAGCTCGACTTCCAGATCCTCGATCCTGACGCCGAGGGCCTCCAGATGAACGTGCTGCTGGTGGCCGCGAAACGGGAGCTGGTCGAGAGCCGGGTGGGTCTCCTCTCCGAGGCGGGCCTCGAGCCGTCGATCATCGATGTGGACGCGTTCGCCATCCACAACGCCTTCGAGCTCAATCACCCCGACGCCATGCAAGGGGTGGTGGGCCTGGTCAATATCGGCCACGAAGTCACCAACGTGAACATCCTCGAGGACGGCGTCCCCGTCCTGACGCGGGACCTGTCGGTCGGGACTCGGCGCTTCCGCGAGGACCTGCAGCGCGAGAAGGGACTGTCGGGTGAGGATGCGGAGAAGGTCATTCAGGGCGCCGCCCAAAGCGCCGACCTCTCGGGGTACGTGGACGCGCGCGGAGAAGAGATCGCGGTGGGGGTGGAGCGGGCGGCGGCGTTCCTCGCGACGGCGTCGCGCTCGGCGGGCGGGCTGTCGCGGGTCTACACGATTGGCGGCGGCGCCCGCATCCCGGGCCTGAACGAAGTCCTGGGCAGCCGGCTCAAGGTGCCGGTCGAGCTGGCGAATCCGGTGCAGCGGCTGCGCGTGCGGGACGACGTGTTCGAAGCGGTGTCGGTGGACGAAGTGGCGCCGCTACTGATGCTGTCGGTGGGTCTGGCGCTGAGGCGCGCCGCATGATCGAAATCAATTTACTCCCCGGCAAGAAGAAGAAGGCGGCGGGTGCGGGCATCAAGCTGTCGATGCCCGATTTCCGCGCCATCATCGCCCAGGTCAAGGACCCCTGGTTGATCGGCGCCATCGGCGCGTGGGTGGTGGTGGGGGGCGGCGGCGCGGCGCTGTTCATCACGGGCCGGGCGCGCTTGGCGGCGGCCGAAGCACGGCTCGAGGCGGTGAAGACCGAGAAGCGGCGCTACGACATCGTGATCGCCCAGAAGCGCCAGGCGGAAAAAGTGCGCGACTCGCTCGTGGGGCAGATCAACGTGATCCGCTCGATCGACGCGGACCGCTACATCTGGCCGCACGTGCTCGATCAGATGACGAAGGCACTGCCGCCCTACACGTGGATCGAGCACGTGCAGTCCGTGGGCGCCATCGTCGCGGGCGCGCCGGGACAGCAGCCGCAGGTGACGGTCCAGACGGACTCAACCGGAGCGCCGCTCGTGAAAGTCTCGATCGACGGGCGCACCGTGGACATCCAGGCGTACACCACGTTCCTGCGCCAGCTCGCCGCGTCGCCGTGGTTCACGGACGTGACGCCCGCCAGCTCGCAGGTCGTCATCGAGGCGGATCGACCGGTGACGTCGTTCAACGTGACGGTGCGGTACCGGGTGGCGGATTCCGTCTACATCCGCACGGTGCCGCTTGTGCAAGGATTGAGGTAGCGCGATGGCCCTGATTCCGACGGACCAACGCAGCCAGATCATGATGCTGCTCGTCCTCGTCGCGGCGGCGGGCGGCTACTTCTTTTGGACCAAGGTGCAGAGTCCGCAGAGCGCCCAGCTCACCGCGGCGCACGCGGAGGCGGACAGCCTTCAGAAGATCGTCGAGGCGGCCAAGGCCGACCTCGCGAGCGGCACGGTCGAGGACCTGCGCCGCAAGGTCGAGGAGTACCAGGGCTCGCTCGAGCTGATGAAGCGCCTGGTCCCCGACAAGAACGAGGTCCCGACCCTGATCGACGACATCTCGACCAAGGCCAAGGTCCGCGGCATCACCCTTGGCAAGATCCAGCCGCTCACCCCGGAGATCGGCGCGCCGTTCGACACGTACCGCTACCGGCTCGAGGTGTACGGCCACTTCGACCAGGTGGGCGAGTACCTGGCCGACATCGCGTCGCTGCCGCGCATCGTCGTGCCGCAGGACGTGGCGCTGTCGAGGGCGCCGCCCGCGACAGCCAAGCTGCTGAGCGACACGGCGGGCGCGCTGCTGCTCGCGGAGTTCACGATCCGTACCTTCGTGAAGTCGACCAGCCCGCCGCCCAAGCCCGCAGCCGCCGGAGGCAATCGTGCGCGTCCTTAGCGTCGCCCTCGCGCTCGGCAGCCTCGCGGCGCCCGCGGCGCCCGCGGCGGCCCAGCGGGACACGGCCCGCGCCGATTCGGCGCCGCCGGTGCAGGCGCTGTTGCGCGAGGTCTTCGCCTACGAAGGCGGAGGGCGCGACCCGTTCATGTCGCTCCTCAGGTCGGGCGACGTGCGGCCGCTGCTGACCGACTTGAAGCTCACGACGGTCGTCTACGACTCCCGGTACGCGGCGCGCAGCGTCGCCGTGCTCCGCGACGTCACCACGAAGCCGTCGCGGATCTACCATGTGAAGACCGGCGACATCATCGGCCGGCTCAAGGTGACGCAGATCCGCCCACGGGAAGTGGTTTTTACCGTGCAAGAATTCGGGTTCGAGCGTCAGGAAACGTTGTCGCTCGCCAAGCAGGAGGATATGCCATGAAGCCGATTCTCTCCCTCGCGGCGCTGTTCGCCGTCGCCTTGCCTGCCACCCTCGCTGGAACGGGGGGAAGTGGAGGGGGCGCACGAGACGGCGAAGTCCGCTCCGTCAGCGTCCTCCCGGCCGCCGGCAAGGTGGAGGTCGTGATCGATCTCCAGGGCGCCGTCGACGTCCAGGACTTCACGCTCAGTGGGCCCGCGCGGCTGGTAGTCGACTTGGTGGGCGCGCGTCTCACGGCGCCGGCCACGCTGTACGACGGCCAGAACCGCGGGGGCATCCGCAATATCCGCTACGCCCAGTTCAAGCCGGACGTGGTGCGCGTGGTGATCGACCTCGACGTCCTGAAGGATTATCAAGTCCAGCGCGGCGCCGGTCAGGTGCGCGTGCGCATCGGCACCGAGCGCACCGGATTCGCGGCCTGGTCGAGCCTGAACGGCGCGGCCGTTCCCGTCGCGACGACGACGACCCCCGCCAGCTCGGCGAGTGAGGATGCGCCGCCGGTGCCCGACGTCGCCAGTGGCCCCGATCAGGCGGCGCGCGTGCGCACGCCCACCGTGGGCCGCCCGATGTCGATCGAAGAGTACCTGGCGACGCACCGCACCGAGGCGCAGCAGTCTCCGGCGCCGCGCATCACCGTGCAGTGGGACGCCGCCAGCATCGAAGACGTGGTGGCGGGCTTCGCCGCCTTCAGCGGCCGCACGATCATCATCGGCAAGGGGATCACCGGGACGGTGAGCGCCGAAATCAAGAACCAGCCGTGGGACCTCGCGTTCCACGCGGTGCTCGAGTCGCAGGGGCTCGACGTCGTGACGCTCCCCGGCGGGATCTTCAACGTCGTCAGCAAGGCGGAGCTGGCGCGCGCCGATTCGACGGTGCCGATCGAGACGCGCCTGGTGCGCATCAACTACGCCAAGGCGACCTCGCTCGTCCCGGCGGTGGCGTCGATCGTGACCAAGCGGGGCGCGGTCGTGGCCGACTCGACCAGCAACTCGCTCGTCATCACCGAGGTCAGCTCGCGCATCAACCAGGTGGCCGACTTCGTGCAGGGGCTCGACCTGCGCACGCCGCAGGTGTCGATCCAGGCGAAAATCATCTTCGTGGACCGCACCGACGTAGAGGAGCTCGGCATCAAATACGACCTCGGCTCGACGACCCAGTTCTTCAACCGGCTGATCCAGCGCCCCGATCCCCGCTCCGCGCAGCCCGTGGACACGGATCTGGACGGCGTCCCCGACGCGCTCGTGCCGACGAAGAACTTCCTCAGCACCGACAACATCGTCTCGCTGGGCGGCAACTCGCTGTCCGCGATCGGGAACGCGGCCGCGACCCTGAGCACCGGGAGCCCGGCCCTCGAGCTGATCTTCTCGACCGCGATCGGCAACTTCGACCTGACGTCGTTCGTGCAGGCGCTGCAGAGCGTGCAGCTGGCCGACGTGCAGGCCGAGCCGACGATCACCACGGTGGATAACCGCCAGGCCGAGATTCTCGTCGGCGACCGCGTGCCGATCCGCGTCATCGACGTGAGCGCCCAGGCGGGGGGGACGGGGACGGGGCCCGCCGTTCCGCGTGCCACGGTGTCGTTCCAGCAGACCGGTATCAACCTCCGGGTCACGCCGCACGTGACGCAGAACCGGCAGATCCTAATGGAGGTGCACGCCGAGCGGTCGAACGTGGTTCCGGGGCCGGTGGACATCGGGTTCACGTTCCAGACCCAGCAGGCCGACAACCAGATCCTGGTCAATGACGGTGAAACGGCCGTCATCGGCGGCCTCACCGTGACCGAGGTCAAGGTCGTCAAGTCGGGAATCCCGTTCCTCGTGGATCTCCCGATTCTTGGGAAGCTGTTCGGATTCACGTCCCAGCAGGAGACGCGGCGCGATCTGTTGATTCTGATCACGCCACACATCATCGACGACCTGGTGGCGCCCACCGGGCAGTAGGGCGGGACGGCGCAAATGGCCGTCGGCAACGGCTTTACGGTGACGGCAGTCACGGTAACGGAGTCGAGAATCCGGTTTCTTGTAGATCTCCGACGCGAGGTCGATGCGTTGTTCGCGTCGCACATCATCGACGACCTGGTGACGCCCACCGGGCAGTAGGCCGGGAGAGCACATGCGGCACGCACGCGGCACGATACTCCGGGGGCTTGTCGTCTCCGTCCTCGCCCTATGGGCGTGTGAGACGACGCGCAACATCGGCGGCATCCAGCACGATAACGTCCCACCCATGATTACCCTGACCAATACGGCGGGGGACACGCAGGACATTTCCGGCGGACTGCGCTTCAGTGTCTCGGCGGTGGACAACCTCGGCCTCAAGAGTGTCCGCTTGACCTTCAGCGGCGGCTTGATCGGCCAGCTCGACACAGTCTTCACCAGCCAAGTCAAGACCTATACGGCGGGCCGGACGGTCACCTTCGCGGCCAATTCCGGGGCGGGCGGCAACATCCAGGTCATCGGCCGCGCCACCGACGGCAACAGCAACTTCTCCGAAGACACGATCTTCATCTTCCTGTCGAACGTGCAGGCGCTGCGCGTCACGCTGATCTCGCCGACATCCGGCGCGCTCGCGTCGCAAGGCGGCGGCATCGCGGTCGACATCCAGGCGGTCCAGAACACCGGCATCGCGAAGGTCGGCTTCCTGGTCGCGCCGCGCTCGTCCGTGAGCGACCCGACGACGCCACCCAGCGACTCGATCGTGTACACCGCGCCGCTCGCCGACTCGGTGGAGTTCGTCGATACGCTGACTGTGGTCCCGGCGACCGGCACGTTCAACATCGTCGGCTTCGCCGAGGACTCGGCGGGCCGCCGCGGGTTCAGCAACGTCGTCACCGTGACGGTCCAATCGGCGGCGAACGACGTCACGAAGCCGCTCGTTTCGCACAAGGTCGCCCCGCGCGTCGAAGTGGACGATTCGGTCACCGTGCGCGCCACCGACGCCAGCCCGATCTCATGGATCGGGTTCCGGGTCGATACCAACGGCGCGTTGATGCGCTTCGACACCGTCAACGTCCTGGCGGGCAACCTGACCGATGTGACGCGCCGCGCCGCGGCGCGCAACTGCGATTACACCAACACCACGACGCTGCTGCCCAGTCCGCCCGTGCAGTTCTTGGGCGGGCCGGCCCGCTCGACGTCGGGCTTGATCGACACGGTCATCGTCGTGGCGGGCATCACGGTCCCTCTCCCGTTTGGGGGGCGGATCGCCGATGCCATCTTCAACGCCAACGACTCGACGCTCTACCTCACGAACCCCGATCTGTCGCGGGTCGAGATCTTCCAGGTGGCGAACACGTCGTTCGTCGCCGCGGGCATCCCCACGGCGGGGCCGCAGCCCTGGGGCATTGCGCTGTGGCCGCGCGATACGCTCGGCAACTACGGCGGCTCGATCGTCGTGGCCAACTCGGGCGGCACCGAGCTGTCGATCATCGACGTGCGGCCCGGCGTGCGCCGGCTGGCGTGGCGCCAGGATCTGCCCGATTTCCTGATCGAGACGTACCGCGTCCTCACGGCGCCACTGCGCGAGGAGATCAAGGTCTACGACGTCTCGGACCGGCCCCAATACGTGGCCACGGTGTGCCGCCCCGGTGGGGCGCCCCCCGCCTGCTCCGTGGATTCGATCTTTGCGATCTACTCCACGACGCCGACGATTTCGAGCACGTCGCCGTTCAATGGTCGCGCCACGCTGCGGATGGAGAAGCTCAAGAACACGTTGGATACGCTGCAGTTGTACAGCCACCTGTTCTGGGAGCTGGCCGGCGACAGCACTCTGACGTCGGAGAGCCGCGACACGCTACGCATCGAGATGCGGCGCGGCCGGCCGTATAACGAGCAGAAGGTGCTCCTGAGTGCGTGCCAGGGCGTCACGATCGACCTGAAGACGTTTGGGCTCGGCGACTCGACGTTCGTGCGCAACTCGGGGAACTTCACGCACGCCTTCATCGGCGAAGGCGGCAACATCACGACCCGGTTCGCGCGCGTCGTTGGCTATACGACGAAGGCGGACCTGATTCAGGGAGACTCCACGGCTCGCTTCTGCTATACGAACGCCAGCACTCTCACGTCGGACTCCGGTCGAAACGACCGCGACAAGGGCGTCACCCCCGCGATCGACGTGAGCGACTTCATCAGCGTCACCGGCGTGACGATCCGCGCCGTCGCCACGAACTTCAACGGCGGGACCAATCTGGTGCACGCCGACTCGATCTACTTCCTGGACGAGGGCCTGAAGCTCAAGGGCACGGCGTGCTCGGAGGCGGCCCCTGGGTCGGGATGCCTGCTCGGCACGTTCGGCATGGACATGAACTACCGGCACGACTTCCTGGCGGGTCAGGGGGGCTCGACGGGACTGGGCGGCACGCGAGACTCGACGTTGCGCCTTGCATTTGCGGCGCGACCCGACGGCAACATCGACGTCTTCGACACATTCTTCTACGGACGCATCGCGACGATTCCGGTGCGCGATCCGATCATCGGACCGCTGCGCGTCGCGCGCAACGCGGCGAACACGCGGCAATGGCTGTTCGGCGTGACCGCCAAGGGCGTCGTCATGGTGCAGCTGCCGGTGATCCCGAACCCGTTCCCGGTCGGGCGGCCCTCTCTGTGGGGCAGTCCATAATGCCGGGCGGCTTCGGGCCCGAGTACTGACGCGCGAGCCCGACCTCGGTCGGGCTCGCCTGTTATGGGAGGCGCAGCGAGTAGATGAGTTTCCGGTTCACGACGGCGGGCGAATCGCACGGCCGCGGCCTGGTGGCGATCCTCGAGGGGATCCCCGCCGGTCTCTCCGTGTCCGCCGAACGCGTGGACGCGGAGCTGAAGCGCCGCCAGGGTGGCTACGGCCGCGGCGCCCGCATGAAGATCGAGTCCGACCGCATCGAATGGCTCGCCGGCGTGCGCGCCGGCGAGACGCTCGGCTCCCCCATCGCCGTGCTCATCTGGAACCGCGACTGGGAGCACTGGCAGGACGTGATGGCCCCCGAGGCGGACACCCCCGGGAGCGAGCGGCGCCGCCAGGTCACCCGGCCCCGCCCGGGCCACGCCGATCTGGCCGGGTCGCTTAAGTACGACCGCAGTGACGCCCGCGACATCCTGGAGCGCGCCAGCGCCCGCGAGACCGTCGCGCGGGTCGCCTGCGGGGCCATCTGCAAGATCCTGTTGGGGGAGTTCGGCATTGAGATCGGCAGCCATGTGGTGGAGCTGGGTGGCGTCGTGGCGAATGTCGGGGCACGGCCTGCTGTAGGGGCGCAGCATGCTGCGCCCCTACCAGAACATCTCAACGCCGTCGCCGACCAAAGTCCGGTGCGCTGCCTGGACCCTGAGGCCGAGCAGGAGATGATCCGCCGCATCGATGCGGCAAAAGCCGCGGGCGACACGCTCGGCGGCATCGTCGAGGTCGTGGGGCTCGGCATCCCCGTCGGGCTCGGCTCGCACGTCTCCTGGGACACGAAGCTCGACGGCCGCCTCGCGCAGGCCCTGATGTCGATCCCCGCGGTAAAAGGGGTCGAGGTCGGCCTTGGCTTCGAGGCGGCGCGGCGCAAGGGCTCCGAAGTGCACGACGAGATCCTCCCCGGCTTCGCTCGCGCCACGAACCGCGCCGGCGGCACGGAGGGCGGTATGACGACGGGTGAGCCGCTGGCGCTGCGCGTGGCGATGAAACCGATCTCGACGCTGATGTCGCCGCTCAAGACGGTGGACCTGAAGACGGGCGGGCCCGCCCAGGCGCAGTCGGAGCGCTCGGACGTAACGGCGGTGCCGGCGATGGGCGTGATCGCCGAGGCGATGATGGCGATCGTGCTGGCGGAGGCGCTGCTCGAGAAGTTCGGCGGTGACGCGCTCAGCGAGCTGAAGCGCAACGTCGATGGCTACCTGGCGCAGGTGCGCGCCCGGACACGGACGCAGCCCGACGTTGGTGAGGCGTGAAACGACACGTCGTGTTGATCGGCCTGTCCGGCTCGGGGAAGACGACGGTCGGTCGCATCGTCGCCGAGCAGCTGCACGCGGGATTCGTGGACGTGGACTCGATCCTGAACCGCAAGGAAGGGAAACCCATCGCCATGATCTTTGCGGAGAAGGGTGAGCCCGCGTTCCGCGAGATGGAGCGGAAGGAAGTCGAGGCGGCGTTGGCGAACCAGGCGGCGGTGATCGCGCCGGGCGGCGGTTGGGCCGCGCAGCCGGGGGCGCTCGAGGGCGCAAGACCCGCCGCGTACGTGGTTTATCTCAAGACGCGGCCCGAGACGGCGGCGTCACGCGCGGCCCCCTCGGGAACCCGTCCGATGTTAATGGGTGATGACCCAGAGGCGCGGATGCGCGTCCTCATCAAAGAGCGCGAGCCGTTCTACCTCAAGGCGGATGCCAAGGTGGAGACGGACAAAAAAACGCCGGAGCAGGTCGCCGCAGAAGTGGTCCGGCTTGCGCAGACAGGTGCGGGATGGTAAAGATGCGTTCCCGCAGTTTGACGAAAGGTTGATCAGTGGCAGCTAAGAAGAGCAGTGTGAAGCCCAAGAAAAAACCTCGGAGCAAGTCCGAGTCGGCTGACCCCGGGGCGAAGCCCCGGGGTGGTAGCGGCAGCGCGCTCGTCATCGTCGAATCGCCCACCAAGGCGAAGACGATCGGCAAGTACCTGGGACGTGGCTACACGGTGAAGGCGACCGTGGGCCACGTCCGCGACCTCCCCAAGCGCGCGCTGGGCGTCGACGTCGAGAACGGCTTCACCCCGAAATACGTGACAATCAAGGAGAAGGCGAAGACCCTGGCCGAGATCAAGAAGGCGGCCAAGGCGTCGTCGCGCGTGCTGATCGCGACCGACCCGGACCGCGAGGGCGAGGCGATCGCCTGGCACGTGGCTTCGCAGCTCAATGGGGGCAACGGCGACCACATCCGCCGCGTCCTGTTCCACGAGATCACCAAGGACGCCGTGGCCGAGGCGCTCGCCAACCCGCTCGACATCGACCAGCGCAAAGTGGACGCACAGCAGGCGCGCCGCATCCTCGACCGCCTGGTGGGCTACAAGGCCTCGCCCCTCCTGTGGAAGAGCATCAAGACCGGGCTCTCGGCGGGACGGGTGCAGACGGTGGCGCTGCGCCTGATCTGCGAGCGCGAGGAGGAAATCCGCAAGTTCGTGCCGCAGGAATATTGGACCATCGCCGCCGACCTGGAGAAGGACGGCCAGGCGTTCCAGGCGCGGCTGCACAAGCTCGACGGACACAAGCCGGAGATCGCGAACGAGGCCGCGGCCCAGGCGATCGTGGCCGATGTCGCGAAGCTGCCGTTCGTCGTCACGGCGGTGGAGCGCGGCGAGCGGCGCCGCAAGGCGCCCGCGCCCTTCACCACGAGCACGATGCAGCAAGAGGCGGCCAAGCAGCTCGGCTTCTCGGCGGGCCGCACGATGCGCGCCGCGCAGCGCCTGTACGAGGGTATCGAGCTCGGCGAGGAGGGCCCCGTCGGCCTCATCACCTACATGCGGACTGACTCGGTGCGCGTGGCCGACAGCGCCATCACCCAGGCGCGCGAGTTCATCAACGCGCAGTACGACAAGCGCTACCTGCCGGCGGAGCCGAACGTCCACAAGAGCGGCCGCGGCAATTCCCGCGTGCAGGACGCCCACGAGGCGATCCGGCCCACCGAGGTGGGGCGGCGTCCCGAAGAGCTGAAGCAGCACCTCGAGTCCGACCTGTTCAAGCTCTATCAGCTCATCTGGCGGCGCTTCGTCGCCTCGCAGATGACGCCCGCGGTGTACGAGGCCACCAAGGTGGACTTCGACCTGGAGGGCGGGCGCTTCGTGTTCCGCGCCACCGGGTCGCGCGTGCTGTTCGACGGCTACCACGTCCTCTACCAGGAAGCCCACGAGCCGGAGGAAGGGAAGACCCTGGGCGACCTGGCCCCGATCCCGCCGCTCGCCGCGGGCGACCGCGTAACGGTCAAGCAGATCGTGCCCAGCCAGCACTTCACCGAGCCACCGCCGCGCTTCAGCGAGGCGAGCCTCGTGAAGGAGCTGGAGCGTCTGGGAATCGGCCGGCCTTCGACATACGCCGCCATCATCTCGACGCTGCGCACGCGCTGGTACGCCACCGCGAAGGACCGGCGCTTCCAGCCGACGCCGCAGGGCGAGACGGTCTGGAAGGTGATGAAGCGCTGCCTTCCCGAGGTGTTCGACGTCGGGTTCACGGCGCAGATGGAGACCGAGCTCGACAAGGTCGAAGAGGGCGATCTCGGCTGGCAGCAGGTGCTGGGCGACTTCTGGGGCCCGTTCGCCCAGGCGCTCGCGGCCATCGACATGCCGCAGATCATCAACGACGTGCACGACCTTTCCAAGCTGCACGAGGAGAAG
>WNGP01000698.1_pt1 | contig 26553 bp, 21 predicted proteins | sample 5407671 | NCBI WGS metagenome assembly WNGP01 (sample SAMN13153381, study PRJNA577476) | soil metagenome | isolation source: 40 cm soil or saprolite under Garry oak tree replicate 2 | place: USA:California | collected 2016-06-15
ATCTGCCTGACGCGCGACAAAGCTCTACGCGGCGTCTTTGACGGATCGATAACCAGCACTACGGCTTCGACGAGCGGTACGATGACCTGCGCGTCGGCGACCGAAAGGAGGGGAGGAGCATCAAAAATAACGTAGTCGAATGGAAGCGTCTTAAAATACTCAAAAAGCCTGTGGGCCGGTTGCGATTGTAGCAAATCTGCCGGATTGTCCAGGATACTGCCCGCAGGAAGGACTCGCAGGGTAGGGACGGTAGTTCTCTGGCCGTACAACTCGTCCAGAGGTCGTCCCCCCGCCCCCAGGAAAACGTTCGCCAGACCGAACTGGTTTTTTAGATTAAAGCGCTGATGCAGTGAGGGATGGCGCAGGTTAGCATCGACGAGCAGCACATGCTTACCAGACCTGGCTAAAAAGAAAGAGACATTGGCAGCGACGGTAGTTTTTCCCTCCCCCGTTAGTGCACTTGTGATCATGACGAGCTTGAATGGCCAGTTCGCCCGTACGGCGTTCAAACTGGCGCACAGCATGCGATATTTTTCCACAACCGCCTGTTCTTCTTCGAGGCCGCTGCCTTGCTGATCGCGGGTAGTGCGAGGGATAGAAGCCACTATTTCCATTGCTAGCAGTTCCTGCACTTGTTTAGGGGTGCCGGGTCGATCTTCGATCCACTCGAAAATGATGATGAGTGCGATTGCCAGACTCAGGCCGACGAGCGCCGCAATCCCTGTATCCTGAGATGGCTTCGGCTTAATTGGATTGGTTGGCTCCTGGGCGGGGAGGATCTGGACAGGGGCCGAAAGGCGCGAATTGGCGTATTGCGCAAAACTCCGGCAAATCTCATTGGCAAGCTGCATTGCTAATTTGGGATTGCGATTCTGGACATCGAGTTCGATGAGTTGCGTATTAGCTTGAGGCTTCACGGTAACCATCGCGCTCAGCTGCTCCAGGGACATCCCAGGGTGCTGCGTGATAACTGGCTCAAGCACCTGGGAGTTCGTGATCAGTTGGGCATAGGTTGGCTCAGCAGCAATGCTGGCAGTAACGTCGCCTGAGGATGATGTGTCCATAGCGATAACGAGTTCCGCGGAGGCCTGATAGACCGGGGGGGTGATTTTCTCGAGAAGATAGGTAATACCCCCGCACAATGTTATTCCCAGCACAAGCAACCAGGCCCAACGCTTCATCAGTAATACGTAGCGAATCAACGGATTTAGCATGATTTGGAACGCCCCTTCACACGCCTACAACTTCACAGGTGTCTTGGCAATAAATGTATAAGAAACACTAGGTATACTACGCTGATCGCTGTCAGGATGGCATTTCTTAGTACGCTCTGTATCGGATACGTCCATTATAACTTGCATTTTAATAGATATATGCTGATATACTATTTAACTCCCATGAATTTTTCCAGGATAGTAACTATTTAAAACAATAAATTTTTGAGGCCATTACAATATTAGTAAATCATAAATTTATGTATATCGTGATCGGCTGATTGTCAACCGAAAGGAGCGACAGGTGATTCCCCTGTCAGGGCTCATCCAGAAGCGGAGGTTCAAGTGAGAAAGCGGCGTGTAGCGAGTGTTGCGGTCCTGTTCATAGTCGTTATCCTGGTTGTGGACGCGTTGTTTTTTGGCAAGGATTGGCTGCCCTCTGGCGCCAATGGTGAAGGAAGCGCAATCCAGGCCACAGTGTCAGCTCTCAACAATCCTATCACGCGTGAAAATGAGCAAGTGGGGACGAACAAGTGGATGATTCCAATATACAGGGAAGCCTCGACACAAATTCAGGCGTATGCAGGGGCAACTTCTGTACTTCCTGGGAAACTACTCACATTTTATGTGAGCGTTCAAAAAGAAGGGACACCCTACTCCATTTCCATCTATCGCCTGGGGTGGTACGCAGGTTATGGAGGCCGCTTGATGGCTTACGATGTAGGTCTGGTAGGTCATGCGCAGGGATACTACGATGGGGCTTCGCGGATGCTGGTAGATTGTAGCGCTTGTCACGCAGATGTGAAAACGGGGCTGGTGGAGGCAAACTGGCAACCATCCTACACGCTGATGGTGCCTTCCGACTGGACGACAGGCATCTACCTGGCTAAGTTTACGGATAGAAACCAAATGGAGACGTACGTGCCTTTCGATGTCCTTGGCAACTTTCATTCGCTTTACCTGGCAGTCACTCCTGACACAACCTATGCCGCATACAACGCCTGGGGAGGATACAGCCTGTACGATGCGGATAACGTCGTCCATGTTGTCCAGGGGGTGAATCTGCCCAGGGGGGTAGAGGTATCCTTCGACCGGCCCTACGCGGACACGCAAGGAGCAAGCCAGGTCCTGGTTTACGAGATCGATGCAATTCGCTGGATGGAGCGACAGGGGTACGATCTTTCCTACATAAGCGATGTTGATTTGCACGAAAATCCAGCTCAGCTACTCAATCACCATGCTTACCTTTCGCTCGGCCATGACGAGTACTGGACGAAGGAGATGCGGGATGGCGTGGAAAACGCTCGCAATCACGGAGTCAACCTGGCGTTTTTGGGAGCAAATGCCGCCTACTGGCAGATGCGCTTTGAGCCGGATGGCGCTGGGATTCCAAATCGAACGATTGTATGCTATAAAGTGGAGACAGGTAATGGTGACCTGGCCGTCGATCCCCTCTACGGTAAGGATAACAGCCGCGTGAGCGCTCAATGGCGCGATCCAGTGATTGGCCGCCCCGAGAATGCTTTGATCGGAATCATGTACTCGAACCTGACGCACCAGCGCCTGGGCTTTCCCTGGCGCGTGAGTCCGGTAATTCACTCGCCGCTCATAGATGGTTCCGGACTGCAAGCCGGACAGAGCTACGGCTGTGACCTGGTCGGCTATGAATGGGACCGGGTCTTTACAAATGGTGCCACACCCCAGGGGTTAGAGGTGCTTGCTCAGTCACCCACTCTCACCGAGAGTGGCAAAGCCGACTTCAGCGACACGACCTCCTATATCGCTTCCTCGGGAGCGCTCGTCTTCGCTTCGGGCTCTATCTACTGGACACTTGCCCTTGACGATTACCGGCTTAGGACAGATAAATTATGCGCGAATTCGCTCCCCGTTGTGCCTGGTATACAAAAAATGATGGTGAACGTGATGGATGCCTTAGCGTTTCTCCACGTCTCATATCCGCTCACCCCGTCCGCCGGTGCGGCAACTGCCAGGCCAGGGTAAAAAGAGGAGAGCCACACTTTTATCAAGTGTGGCTCTCCTCTTTTTACCCTGGCCTCACACAGCTTACCATCTTAAGCGAGTTCAGTCTTGCCTGGTTTCTGCCTGGGCAGGACGAAAGTTCAGGGCAACAGAATTGATGCAATACCGTTCTCCCGTTGTCTCACGCGGGCCATCTTCGAAGACATGACCCAGGTGCGCTCCACAATTTTTACAAACAACCTCCGTTCGTCTCATGAAAAACGATTTGTCCTCGTGCAATTCTACGTGTTCACGGTCTATTGGCCGGTCAAAGCTAGGCCATCCTGTGCCTGACTCGAATTTGGCATCGGAGGTAAACAAGGGTTGCCCACAGGCAACGCATTCATACACCCCCTGATCATGATTGTAGTACAATGCCCCGCTAAAAGCTCTCTCAGTTCCTTTTTGACGCACTACTTTATACTGCTCAGGTGTAAGCTTCTCTTTCCAGAAGCTTTCCGGCATGTTCTTGAAATCACTCATGGTGTTTTCCTCTCCTATAAATTTATATTCTTCAAAACGCTTGTGCATACAGCGCATTCAGGTTACCCATTTTCACGGAAGAAACCTGCTTTTAATAATACCATCCATAAGGGAAAACAATACGAACGTGGTATGTGTTCCCATGGAAGGTCTTACTCCTACCGAATTAGGCCATGGGTAACTGGATATGAAAGCTCGTGCCTTCCCCCGCAATACCTGTACTCTCGATCCAGATTTTTCCACCCATGGCTTCCAGCAGGCGGTTGGAGATATATAATCCCAAACCAGAACCTCGTATCGGGCTATTCATCTCCCGCTCCAGGCGGACAAAACGTTGGAAGACGCGCGCCTGATCTTGTGGCGCAATCCCATTGCCCTTGTCAGTCACGCTGATGACAGCCTCGGAATTGGAGTCGATGGCGACCTGAGTAGCAAAGGTTATGGGGGTACCTGGTGGTGAATATTTGAGGGCGTTCATGCTGATGTTGAGCAGTACTTGACGAAGACGCCCTGCATCGGCTTGCACACAGAGATGAGCTGGAATGTGTCGATGGACCTCACGCTGTTGTTGTGTCACATGCGGTTCAATGAGGGTGATGACACTCTGTACCATCTCTTGGACCGACACGTGCTCAAGATGTGCTGGAATTAGGCCTGCTTCAACCTCCAGGCGGCCCACATCCATGACATTATTGAGGAGCACCACTAGCTCATCGCAGCTCCGCCGGGCCTTTTGTAGACATTCCCGGCGCTGCTCTGCCGGAAGGAGATCCTGAAATTCTGCCAGCAATTCGAGGTATCCCTGCACGGAAGTCAGGGGCGTCCGCAGTTCGTGTGAGGCCGTCATCAGAAACTGGTCTTTGAGGTGGTCAAGCTCGCGCAGACGTTGATGGGCCGTCTGTAAATGCTGGTAGAGCTGTTCAGCTTCTTTACGCCGCCGCTCTTGTTCTTGGAGGAGCAGTTCCTGGCTTTCTCTGAGAGACTGTTCTCCCTGCTTGCGCTCGGTGATGTCGCTCAAGATCACAAGGCGACCAGCGATCGTAACATGACCATTCCGCTGGTGCAGGGGCGCGATACGCAGGTCAAAGCAGCGCTGGGCCTCATCTGCATCCACGACGATCTCTTCATGGACCTCTGTCATCTCGTAGTAGCGCTCGCCCAGCTGTGGCCAGGCAGAGAAAACCTGGGTAGCCGGTTGTCCGACCAGCTCTGTAACCGCACTGCCAAGGAGACGTTGTGCTGCTGGGTTGAGGTCTACAATGCGGTTCTGCTCGTCCAGCACAAGCACGACATCACTCATGTTCTCGATCAATACCGCACGCGCTATGGGCAGGATGTCTAACAGCCGGAAGCGCAAGAGGCTGGAAGCCATTGCCAAGCCCGTCACTGTAAAAGCAAATGGGGTAAGATCCAGGTGAGGGAAGGGGTTCCACCCAAAGATCGTTAACACGTTCGCAATCCAGGGCGCAGCTACGGCAACCAGTAAAGCGCCGACCTGTCCCCTGTAAAGGGTTGCCGAACGCACGAGCGCCTGGATGAGTGAAGAGATCAGCAGGGTGCCGAGCAAAAGCAACAGGTAAGAATAGGCGATGTTGAACCAGAACCAGGCACCGTAGGTGAAAATCAGTGAGGAGAACGGACCGCTTGTGTTCAGCCTGACAGAATTGTTGATCAGGCCGTGCAGGTCATTGGTCCAGACGAGCAGGAGTGTGACGAGCGGCTCGAGGGCCAGGATGATCACGTTGCGGCGCGTCAACCATCCTGTTCGGCCCGTGTATTGAAGGGCAAAGGTGAGCCAGGCTGCTGGCGCGCTCACGGCTCCCAGCCAGGCAATGTTGTCCCAAAAGAGTTTGGTGGCCAGGTCAGGGCTTGCCAGTTCCAGGGCATATCCGAGCGACCATTGGGCCACAGACAACATGAGCAGGCTGAACGGCGTTGCGCCAAGCATAGGGCGGCGTCGCCAGGCAACGAGTGCGAGCCAGGCCGAGACAACCGCCGCGGCGACCACGGGGAACACATAGGGGGTGAACTGCCAGCGCATTGCGCTTCCTCCTACGTACCTTACTTACCACTTGTGAGTCAAATGAGCTCCCAAGATCATGATACCACACCCTGATGATCACAGTATCCTCACATGGTATATTCATCAGATCATGATACCACACCCTGATGATCACAGTATCCTCACATGGTATATATTCATCGGTACCGGAAGCCGTTTTCAAGATATTATGATGCTCAATCCAGCGAGTGGTCAAATAATCTGGTATCGGCACCATACAGCTCACATTACGCTGCCTTCTGAAGAGATAGGGACACGCTTCCAAGAAAGAGGCGAGCAAGTATCCGAGGGTGCAAACCATCCTTGAGTAGTATGTCACCAACGCAGAGTTTACTTCATATCCTGTGGCTATAAGAAGCCGATTGATTAGTTCTCGAAATTCACGGTCACGCGGGGCAGTTTCAGTTGGGCTGCCCTGTGTGCCCAGGAGCGAATGGCCTGCGCCACCACTTCGTTATCGCGAGGTTGGCGCAGTTTATCACGCTGCACCACGCGCCTTGTCATGACTTGTATCTGCCAGCCTCCGTTTACACGCTTCAATCCTGAAGGAGTGGCTACCTTCAGCAGGGCCGCTATACGGGGAGACTGATTGTTGATGACCTGGAGGATGTCTGACCAGTTATCATGCAGGACGGATGTAAACTGATCAGCAAATTCATCATATCTAGCGTGCGGGGTTTGCTCCATGAAGTGCCTCCTCGTCTGACTAGAGAAAGACTGGCATGCCACAAGTATACCATATTTTTGCCCGCTTTTAAGAGGGCGCAAGATCGCATATAGAGAGTTACTATCATATTTTTGCTTTTTGCAGGTTGGTTCTGCTAAACTGGTAGCATTCGTATGTTATTCTCGCGGCATCATCAGAAAAAGGAGCAGGTCATCATGGCAGTTGTCGATAGCAGATTGACGCGCCTGGCCCAGGTCTTGATTCGTTACTCGCTCGATGTGCAGCCCGGTCATCTTGTGGCGGTTATAGCAGGAACCGAGGCCGTTCCCCTGGTACGCGAGGTGTATCGTGAGATTTTGCGGGTTGGCGCATTCCCTGAACTGCAACTGGAAATGGAAGATGCGCGTGAGATTTATCTGAAGGAAGCCAATGAAGATCAGCTTGATTTCGTTTCCCCAGTCAGGCAACTGATTACCGAGCGTTTTGACCGCCTGCTCTATATCGAAGCTCAGACCAACACGCGCCGCCTCTCGCGGGTTGACCCGCGGCGTGCCGCGCAGAGGCGCAAAGCCAGCGATGCAGTTGACACCCTGTGGGCACAGCGTGCCGCGCGGGGAGAGATGCGCTGGACTTATACACAATATCCAACCCAGGCCTACGCACAAAACGCTGATATGTCGCTGGAGGACTACTGGGACTTCGTGTGCAATGCCTGTATGCTGAACGAAGCGGACCCGGTAGGCTGCTGGCAAGCACTGGCCGAACAGCAGCAGCGACTCATCACCTGGCTGAAAGGGCGCAAGAAAGTACATATTCTTGGAGAAGATACCGACCTGACGCTGTCGATTGAAGGTCGTCCATTTCTAGCTTGCGATGGTCACATCAACTTTCCGGACGGCGAAATTTACACCGGCCCGCTAGAGGACAGCGCGCAGGGATACATCCGTTATGCGCTTCCCAGCAGTTACGACGGGCACGCCGTTGACGATATTCGGTTGCGCTTCGAGAATGGCCGCGTTGTCGAGGCGCGCTCCGCATCAAGTGAAGACTACCTGCTGAGTATGCTCGATATAGATGAGGGAGCCAGGCGTATTGGCGAGTTTGCTTTCGGCATGAACTTTGGCATACGCGAGGCAACCCGCAATACGCTCTACGATGAGAAAATTGGCGGGACCCTGCATATTGCGCTGGGACGCAGCTATCCCGAATCGGGCGGACTGAATGTCTCGGCGCTCCACTGGGACATGGTGTGCGATCTGCGCCAGCAGGGCGAAGTGTGGGTAGATGGCGAGTTATTTTTGAAGGATGGGCATTATATCCTATGGCTATAGGAAATGCCTCCTTGTCTTTCCCTAACTGCCACCATACGACTGAGATACCACCTACCTCACATAGGCCAGTCGCTAGAGCAAATCCGATCCAGAAGGGATGTAGCAGCGCGCATCAAAGAAAGGTATGGTAGCAGTTGAGTGAAACGTCTCGACATAGATGATATGAAAGCCGCTCTCCAGCAATGGCGCCAGGCACGGATGCGGCCCCGGCACATCAATCCGCACCCTCTCGGCCCGTTGTTGGGCCCAAATCGTGGCTGCCAGGACGCACGCCTTTGCATCTTCTGGCTCGCTCACCCCCACAGGACCCACAACCCAGGTTTGGGGCGTGAGCGCTGTTTCCGCCACCAGCCGCACGTATGCGTAGCCAACGGTAACGCCTTGCCGTCGAAACCACAGGGGAACGCTCTGCTGCTGCCTCATCCAGAAGGCATGATCTACCGGGCGCGCCCTTCCGCTGACCTGTGCGTCCCACTGGAGAAGGGCCGGGTCCTCAGCCTGCCCCTCGACAACCTCGAGGTCAGAGGGTGACTGTTCCTGACGAGCATGTCCCTGCCACAGCAGGTTAAAGTGCGGAAAAACTGGCTGCATACCCAGGCGAATATAGAGGGCCTGCGCTCGCGGGTCCGTCGAACTCATAGTGCAGCGAATACCTTGATCCTGGGGAAGGACATGCGAGAGCAAGGTCTTTCCCAGCCCGCCCGACTGGGTCTGGGGATGGACGAACAGGTCGGTAAGAAATGTGACCGAACCTCGTGTAATTGCCCCTGCAAAGGCCAGGATTTGACCATCCTGCTCGGCCACGTACATCGTGCCGGTCTCAAATACGTGGCGCAGTACAGAGGGAATGGTCAGAGGAGGTGCTGTATCGACACCCTCCGCTTCGCCTACCTCACTCAGATAATATACCAGGTATATAGAGGCAAGGTCACTCGCTCTTGCCGCACGAAAATTCATCATGCTGATCTCCTCCTTTTATATGATTTAACCAGCTAAGTCCTCCTTGTTTGCTTTCGCCTCAGCGTGTAATCAAGTGCGTCGCGAATAGTTCAGAAGAGGGCATCGTCGGGATCAATCTTGCTAATAGCTCGTCATTGACGGCTACACCCGCCGCCTCTAACGCAGAGAAGAGTACCCCCACAATTGGCTCGAAACGGCTGCGTGTCGGGCGCGCATCGGGAGAGGTCGTCCGGACGCGCTCAACAATCGTATCTGCCAGTAGAGTAGATGGATGGCGCAAGACCCCCCCGGCTAAGACCAGCCTAAAAGGCGTACCTTCAAGCCCGACGCGCCGCGCCGCCACTATAGCATAGTTGCCCAGCGCCCGACCATGTTCCTGCACAATCTGCCGGGCCAGCAAATCACCTGCTTCTGCTTCATCCAACAGTAGGGGCGCCAGGCCATCAATGTGTTCTGGTGGATATGGCTCTCGCGCCGTGTACTTATGCAGAATCTCTTCTACCGTATTCAGGCCAAAGTAGTCGAGGATACGCTGCTTGAGGGTCGTAGGTGGATCGATGCCCAGTTCCGAGCGAACCACCGCATCCAGCGCTCTCTGGCTCAACTGGGAGCCGCCTTGCACCTGGTCTTGCCAGGCGCTGGAATGCCAGGTGCGGCCATCCGGCCCTCTCGCTCCGGTAGCTCCCCCGGTACCGCAGATGACCGAGACACCCACGTTGTCGGCCACCCCTGAGTGAAGCACACCCAGCGCATCATTCTGCACGATCAATGTGCGGCCATAGCCGCGCACCTTCATCGCTGTGGTAAGCAGGGCAAAGTCCTCCGGCCAATCGGCTCCTGCCATATTGAAGACCGCCGTCACCAGGTCGGAGGGTTGCACATTGGCGGCCTGCAGCGCTGTCTCGACCGCGTACTCTATATTGGCAATCGCCGCAGCCGACGGGTCAGGCCAGGGAGTGCCGGTCATAACAGCATTATAGATATCGCCGCATCCACCGCGCCCTGCCCCTAGGATCGTGCCATCCAGGGCCGCAACGAGGGCGATAGTTTTCGTGTTGCCCCCATCAACACCCAGTACGACATGCATGCTTCCCTCTTCCTTCTTTACCGCAATAAGCGTTCAGGCAAATACTGGCGATGCGCAGCCGCCAACTCATCATAAATTGCCTCAGCCTTATGCAATGAAAAAACCAGTGGATGGCTTGCCAGCGCGCGAATCGCATCCCTGCGATTGCCGCGCCAGGCAGCCTCGGCGGTCAAGGCCTGGTACTCGCCAAGCATCTTCACCAGCCCGACTACATGTCGAGGCATATGCCCAAATACCAGCGGCGTCACCCCGTTGCGGTCCACGTATGCCTGCGTCTCGACCACCAGGTCATCGGGGAAGTCCGCCAGCGAACCGCAATTCGGCACGTTGACATACCAGACCTCTTTCCGGTCGTTATAGATGGCATCCATCACGTCGATTGCCAGTTCGAGTTCGTGAATACCGCCGCGCGAACGAGCCGGATTCAGTTCCGGTACTTCGCTTGCCGCCTGCTGCCGGTAATGAGCCCAGTAGTCGGGCACCTTTGCCATGATGTCCTGCGCCCGAGTCGTCGGCTTCGCCTGCAATTCCGCCAGCATCTCATCCTTGAAGTAGTAATAGAGGAAATAGTGGCTGGGCAAGGAATCCATCTCGAGCGCCAGTTCGACCAGGCGCAGCTCCAGGCGCGTCTCAGGCGTGCGTGGTATGCGCTCATACCCATCGCGTAAGAGCGGTAGGAAATCTTGCCCGTCGTAGAGATGGCGAATGGACCACGAACCATGATTCAAGCCGATAGATACGGCATCCAGCTTATCAGGATCGAGGCCGATCAACTCGACATACTCCCGGTTCGTCATGATAGGCCCCTCGCAAAACGACACCGTCGGAATATAGGTATGGTGCGTAACCGCTTCCGAGACAATATTGATGGGGTTCGTGTAATTGAAGAGGCGCGCGTTGGGGCAGACCTCCTCCATGTCTTCAACAATGCCACGCGTGACATGGATCGAGCGCAACGCCATAAAGAAGCCCCCTGGTCCCTGCGTCTCCTGGCCGATCACGCCGTGCTTGAGCGGAATGCTCTCATCCAGGTAACGCGCCTCGAAGCCCCCCGCTCGAAAACTCGTCAGCACGGCATCGCAATCGCGTAACCCCTCGCGTCTATTGGTCGTCGTGGTGACGGTGATATCCAGGCCCCTGGCGCGCGCCATCTTCTGGGCGATGGTCTGCACGATCCCCAGGCGTTCTGCATCAAGGTCGATCAGCACGACCTCAGAGCCGTCGAAATTTTCTCCCTGGTGGACAAACGCGGCCATCGTGCCGGCCGCGCGCGTGCTGCCCCCTCCAATATAGGCCAGTTTGATACGCGCCATGTAATTTTTATCTCCTTTTCTAACGAGTGGACCAGGGCGGGGGCAAGCCCGGCCCCTACCCTATACGGCTTCGCCAACCCTTTCGTAGTAGGGTAGGGGCCGGGCTTGCCCCCGCCCTGGCTCGTGCTACTTCGTTTCAGCCGCATCCCCTTCGCCATACAGGAAACAGTGCGTCCAATGACCCCCGCCGAGATCGGTACGCCCTGGGAAACGCTGCCGGCAAATCTCCATTGCATGTGGACAACGTGGGTGAAAGCGGCATCCACTCGGTGGGTTAATCAGGCTGGGAATCTCGCCCCGCGCTGGCATTGGAGCGGCTTTCTGCCCATCAGGTCCCAGGCGATCAGGGTCGGGCGCGGCTGAAATCAACAGCTGCGTGTAGGGATGCTTGGGCCGCTGGATCACCTCATCGCTCAACCCACCCTCCACGCTCTGCCCGGCGTACATCACCAGCGTATCTTCGGCGAAATAGCGAGCGCTTGCGATATCGTGCGTGATAAAGAGCAGCGCCAGGTGCTCTTCGTCTTTCAAGCGCAGCAACAGATTCAGTACATCCAGGCGAATCGAGACATCCAGCATGGAAACCGGTTCGTCTGCCAGCAGCACTTCCGGGCGAGGTGCCAGCGAACGCGCGATCGCCACGCGCTGGCGCTGTCCCCCGCTCAACTGGTGCGGAAACTTGGTAATAAACTGCTCGGCTGGACTCAAGCTCACACGCCGCAGCAGCGAGAGAATCTGCTCAGTTTCCTGGGCTTTGTTATGCGCATGACCATGAATGCGCAGCGGGCGGCTCAAATGATAGCGCACATTATGCACCGGGTTGAGCGACGAAAATGGGTCCTGGAATACCAGCTGCACGTGGCGGCGATACGCTTTGATCGCGAGCGAACGCTGCACCTGCTTTCCTCGAAAGATAATGCTCCCCGATGTTGGCTCATAGAGCCGCGCCAGCAAACGCGCTATCGTCGTTTTGCCGCTCCCGCTTTCTCCTACCAGAGCCAGTGCGCGGCCCGGATAGAGCGCGAGCGAGGTATCCTCAACTGCATGGACGACACTCTTAGCGCCAAACAGCTTGACGCCCCGCACCGGAAAATATTTGCGCAAATGCACCGCTTCCAGGATTGGTGCAATCGTACGCTCCTCGCTGCCCGTTGCGTCTGGCATGGTTGGAAAATCGACTCGTCCGTGTTCTGTACTCATTCAGTGCTCCTCGCTCTCTGCAACGCCTCGTAATGGGCCTCATATTTCGCCGCGAATTTCGCGTTCGTGGGTAGTTCCTCGCCATTATTGAACCTGAGGTCGTACAAATGACAGGCTACTACCTGTCCCGGCGTCTCAGGCGCAGACGGACGAAGCACCGGGATAACCTTCGAGCAGGTGTCAAAGGCGCAGGGGCAGCGTGTATGAAACGCACAGCCAGGTGGTACCGCTCGTAAATCCGGAGGCGAACCGGGTATGCCTGTCATCCTGCGGCGCAGCCCGTATATCTTCGGAAACGAGTTCAACAGGCCGTAACTATAGGGATGCCTCGGCTGTCGATGCAATTCGCCGGACGTGGCCGTCTCCACAATGCGCCCCGCGTACATAATCGCGATCTTATCAGCGATTTCGAGCAGCAGCGAAAGATCATGCGTGATAAAGATCACCGAGAAGTTCAACCGTTCGCGCAGTCCCATGATCTCCGTCAGAATTTCGCGCTGCACCACCACGTCAAGCGCCGTCGTCGGTTCATCCATGATAATCAGTTCTGGAGATAGCGCGAGGGCTATGGCAATAATCGCGCGCTGGCGCATTCCACCGCTCAATTCATGAGGATAGCTGCGCACGCGATCGGGCGCAATGCCCACCAGCCGCAGCAGTTCGCCAATACGCCTCTTGCGCGCATCCCCTCCCATCTTCGGCTGATGCGTTCTCAAAACATCGTTGATCTGCGCGCCGATATTCAGCACCGGGTTCAGGGCGTTCATGGCGCTCTGAAAGACAATCGATAGTTCACTCCAGCGAAACGTGCGCAGTTCTGCTGGCGTGAACGAGAGGATATCTACCGGCTCCGGCGTATGTCCATTCAATTCTAAGCGACCGGAGCCTCTCTTCTTTTTCGCAATCTGTGAAAGGCGCTCTATCCGCACGTCACCTTCGGACTCTTTGCGTGGATAGTACAGTACCTCTCCCCCAAGAATTTCCGCGGGCGGACGCAGTAGACGAGTGATCGCATAGGCCAGCGTCGATTTACCACTGCCGCTCTCACCCGCCAGACCGAGAATCTGCCCGCGTTCCAGCGTAATGCTTACGTTGTCCAGGGCATGCACTGTTCCACTGGCTGCATAATAATCGACGCTCAGATTGCGAATTTCCAACAATACCTTGCCGCTTGCTCTGCTAGCGCCCTCTACGCGCTCACTGTCAATCATACAGCTACCTCCTCTTTCCTCTTTTCGTCTTTTGACTTACGCAGTTTCGGGATCCTGGGTGTCTTCGATTCTTTGCGCAAGCGTGGATTGGCTATCTCGTCAATGCCAAAGTTAACGAAGGTGAGCGCGGCGCCCAATATGGCAATGCACAGACCAGGAGGCAGGAACCACCACCATGCACCGAGCAGGAGAGCGGAGTTATTGGAAGCCGAGAAGAGCATATTGCCCCAGGTCGCGGCTGTGATATCGCCCAGGCCCAGATACTCCAGGGCAGTCTCGGCCAGGATCACATAGATCACTGTTCCAAAGAACTGGGCCGCCACGATTGATGTCTGGTTAGGCAGGATCTCATAGAAAATGATGCGCCACGTTGACTCACCAGAAGCACGGGCCGCCTCTACACAATCCCGGTTGCGCAACGAGAGCGTCTGTGAGCGCAGCACCCGCGCTCCCCAGGACCAGCCCGTGATCGTCAAGACAAATCCAATTGCTAACGGCCCCTTATTAGGCAAGAAGGCCGCTAGCAGGATGGCTAGAGGCAGCGTTGGCAACACCAGGAACACATTGCTCACTAGCGAGAGAATCTCGTCCACCCATCCGAGAAAGTAGCCAGAAGTCAGGCCCACCAGGACCGAAACGATCGTGGTCACCAGGCCAATGCCCAGGCCCATAAAAACCGAGAAACGTGCTCCTACCACCGTCTGGACGAAGACGTCCTCCCCAAAATTCGTCGTGCCAAACCAGTGAGTGGCCGATGGCGGCTGCAGGATATCTGCAGTAAAGTTATGCGGGTCCTGCGGTAAGATGATTGGCCCAAAGATGGCCAGCAGGATAAAGAAACCCACCATGATCAGGCCCACGCTCGCCTTGCGGTTCCCCCTCACCAGTCGCCATAGATCATGCCAGCGATGCACCTGAGCAGGAATCGCATTGACTTCAGGAGAAGGTAAACTTACCTCTTGAGTTGGGATACTCATACGTTCCTTTCATGCGCTTGACTGCGTAGCAGTAGACGCGGCAGCGTCGTTGGCGCATGCCTTTCAATCATTCGCATAATTCCTAATTTCCTCCCAGGCGTACACGCGGATCAAGCAGAATATACAGAAAGTCGGCCAGGAAGTTCGCGGCCAGCACAGCAACGCTAATCACCAGGAAAGCCCCCTGCAAGAGCGCGTAATCATGGTTATCTACCGCTTGCAAGGTCGCCAGGCCAATGCCAGGATATGAGAAGACGATCTCGGTCAGCAAGGCGCCGCTCACCACAAACCCCAGCGAGAGCGCGAACGCGGTAATATTTGGCAAAATGGCATTGCGTGCCGCGTACATATACATAATACGCCCCTGCTTCAGACCCTTCGCCTCGGCCATCATGACGTAATCCTCCGACAACGTCGTAATCATGGCGTTGCGCATACCAAGCATCCAACCAGAAATAGAGCCAACCACAATAGTCAGAGCGGGCAAGATGGCATACTGGGCCGCGCTCAAAATGAAATCCACACTCCACCCTGGCACTGTATTGTCGGTATCATATCCGCCATGCAGAGGGAACCAGCCCAGTTGTGCACCGAGGATATAGAGCAACACCAGCGCCAGCCAGAAATAGGGGATCGCTGAAATAAAGGCAAAGAACGGAGTCCAGACAGCATCATGAATTGAGCCGCGCCGCCAGACAACGAACACTCCTAGAATCGTCCCCATAATAAAGCTAATGACCAGCGATGTCCCGACCAGGACAAGAGTCCAGGGGAGATCCTGTCCCAGAACCTGAGTCACAGGTGTAGGCAGGTACGTAAGGGAGATGCCCAGGTTGCCATGCAAGAGATTATTGAGATACTGCACATACTGGACCCACAACGGGTCGTGACTCACCCCCAGCGAGATCTCTAGCGCGTGCAGCATCTGGGGCGAGGCATGCCCTCTCATACGGGACATAAACAACTGCGCCGGGTCGCCTGGAACCAGGTGGGGAACGAGAAAGTTGATGGTAATCGCTGCCCAGAGCGCAACAAGATAAAAACCAATTCGACGAAGCAGATAACGCATGCCTACCCTCTTCCAAAAGTGCGACCACAAAGGATCGTCCCTACAACACACGCATGGAGCGGCTCCCCAGCCGTGTATTGTAGGGGCGGGGCTTGCCCCCGCCCTGCTACTCTGGCGGGACTTCCTCCCGCCCTGTTACTTTACTGAGCCGGTTGCAGGTTCAAGAGAACAATCCCGATGTCTGGATATTCCGCGGTCCCAGGAGCCGCGTAGGGGTGTTGCGCATCGGGCCAGCCAACGAACTTGGCGGTGCTGTACTCATACCAGTAGGGTTCAGCCGTCAGCGGGATGCTAGGCAACTGATCCACCATAATCTGTTGCAGCCCATCAAGCGCCTGCTTCTGCACCTGCGGGTCAGTACTCGAAGCATACTGGTCCAACAGCTTATCGGTGGCCGGATCCATCCAGCGCTCGTAGTTGGAGGGAGCCGACTGACCGACGGGGGCGGAGTTGGTGCTGCGCAAGAGGCCATCGTAGATGTAGTAGGGTGTGGGACCGGGGTTGGTCCACAGAATACCGGCGTCGTATTGCCCGTTTTGCAATGCACTCGTAAAGGCGTCATTGGACATGGCATTAACCGTGGCATTGATGCCTGCTGCTTTCAGATCCCTTACCATCACCTGGCAGTCCGCCACATAGTCGGTATAGCCACTGACCACAATGATGGTAAATGCCAACTGCTTACCATTCTTGGCGTAGAAGCCATCGGCACCCTTGGTCCAGCCATCGCTCTCCAGCGTTTGACCCGCCTGGGTGGTATTCTGAGTAAACTGCAGAGCGGCAAACCGTGGATCAATGTAACTCTGAATAGACTCTCCTACCAGCCCGGTCGGATTAGCTGGAGGCTCATAGCCAGCTTCGCCAAGTTTTGAGATGTTCTGGCGATTGAGCGCGAGGCTAATGGCTTTGCGCACCTGCAAATCGTTGAAAGGGGCTCTCGTCAGGTTGAGGTAGAGCATCACATCGTCGCTGCTGGGAAACCAGTAGTGAAAGTGTTGCTTATCTAGAGCCACATAGGTCCTATCAAGGTTAGGAATAAACAGGTTCGTCCAGTCGATCTGACCCTTTTGCAGTGCCAGTTGCGCGCTATCGTTGGAGGAATAGGCCGGGATCTTGACCTCATCCACCTGCGGCTTGCCAGGCTGCCAGTACTTAGGATTCTTGACCAGATCGACCAGTTGCGGGGTGAATAACTTGACGATATAAGGGCCGGTACCAACCGGGTTGGGATCGGCATACTGCGACGGATCACCTTTGACACCCGACCAGGTATGTTTGGGGAGGATAAAGACCTGCCCGCCTAGAATCCACACGATGGGATTGAAGGGCTTGCTCAGCGTCACCTTGACCGTACTGGCATCGGACGCGCTCACATCTTTGACCGCCGCACCAATACCTGTCAGATCAATGGAAGGGTTTTTTAAGATCAGGTTGAGCGTAAAGGCCACATCATCACTGGTGAAAGGCTGCCCATCCGACCAGGTCACCCCCTGACGCAAATTGAAAGTGATACTTTGCGCATCGCTCGCCAGCTCGTAGTTGGAGGCCAGCCAGGGCTTGACACTCCCATCCAGGCGGTTGACATAGAGCAGTGTTTCATAAATCAAGCCCTGTGTGCCGCTGATCACACCGGGGGAATAAGGATTATAGTTCTGGGTATAAGCGTCCTGTTCATTCGCCAACAGGGTGAGCGAATTTGGGTGCGCGGGCCTCGTGTGGTTAGTCGTGCTATTACTCCCGCCACAGGCAGCCAGTACAACGATAAGAACCATGAGGAAAGACATCCAGTACACTCCCCGCGAAATCTTTCCGGGTGAGCGAGTATTGGAACTCATGAGCAACCTCCTTAAATACCATCATTTTCGGACGATGTTGGAATAGAGATTTGGTAGTCTGCTCCACAGGATGCACGCACTATAAGGCTGGTAGGCAGTTGGATGCGAACAGGTTGGGCGGTGTTGGGATGCGTCCCCCCTTCTCCTCTGACAGGAAAAGCAGGTGTGCCATTGCCGCGAGATGAATCGAGCATCGACAACAGCAATTTGAGACCTTGCTCACCCATCTCGTAATAGGGTTGGCGAATGGTTGTGAGCGGCGGATGAACATGCGCGGAGGGAGAGTCATCATCAAACCCTACCAGCGCCACGTCCCGCGGAATTGAGATCCCATATTCTTCAGCCGCGGCAAGCACACCATAGGCCATCTGATCGGTAGCGGCAAAAATAGCCGTGGGGCGCTTTTCGCGTGGGAGTTGGAAGAACTTTCTGGCGCAGGCGCGCCCGCTCTGCGGGAGAAAGTCACCTTCAAGCACCAGGTCAGGATCGAGAGGTATACGTGCCTCGCGCAGGGCCTGCTGATAGCCAAAATAGCGATCATGCGAGGCCAGGTATTCATGCGGCCCTTGAATATGCGCGATACGCCGGTGACCAAGCTTGATGAGATGCCGCACGGCTGTAAAAGCTCCCGTCGTATTATCCACCCCCACCCAGGGTGTCGTTTGCGCCAGCTGGTCATCAACAATCACGACGGGAAAGCCCTGCTTATAGAGGCGCGTCAAATCTTGCGAGGCCGGTCCTGGAAAAACAGCTAGCAGGCCCGCCGTCAATTGCGTGGCAAGCACCCGGTTGATAACCTCACTGCGGTCCTTCTTGAGGTCTGCGTCGTTGATGCTATACAGCACCAGTTCGTACGAGGTTTGCTCGAGCATCTCAGCCACACCGCGCATCAGTTCGGGGATGAGCGGCCAGGTAAACGAGGGGATGAGCATGCCTATCAGTTGGCGGCGCCCACTCGCCAACCCCGACGCCGCGATGCTGGGAACGAAACTCTGCTCTTCTATGATGCGCAAAATGCGCTCTCGCGTGGCAGGGTCTACATCCGGCTTATTGTTCAACACACGCGAGACCGTCGTTTTAGATACTCCCGCCAGCCGGGCAATATCCTGAATGTTTCGGTCCTCCGAGGAATCTGGTTGAAAACTCTGTGAGGAGTTCTTGCGGGTTAGTGTCACAAGCTTACGTTGACCTTGCTCCTGGATGCGGGCCTCACGCTCTCGCTGGCGTTTCTCGCGTTGCTTGCGTACACGTTCCTCATTGCGTTGCTCCTCACGCTCAGCCTTGCAGATATCTGAGCAGTAGCGCGGTAAGCGACTTGGATAGCGCAACTGTGTCACCGTTTTGCCGCACACACGACAGGTAAAGGTGACTTCCCGCATGGGTACAATACGGGAATAGGCTTGCTCCTGAGACTGGCCGTAGACCTCGATTATCTGGCTAGGGACGAGCTGTTTTCTGGACATGACACCATCTTCTGTGAACACAACCTGCAAGAACTAGTCACAGTATAGCTGATCTTGCTCTGCTTGTCAAGGTGTGATCAGTTCAACGGATTGTTGACCACACATACCGCCAAGCGCTATAATAACCAAAAATCAACGAGGATAAGCCGTAGTCCTGTCCTAATTCCATATAAAATTTCTATATATCTATTGAGTGAAAGGTAGGCCGATAAATGGCAATTCGTGCGACATTCGTATCAAAGGACCCCCTCAACTACTTTCTGCAACACGACGACGAAGGCCCACATTTGCGCGTCTCCGACGTGGTCCTGCGCGTCAATCACGATCCAAAGGAAATTTTTTCTCATCTCATCCGCATCGCCACTAATAGCCAGTGGAGCCACTCGGCATTACTGTATCTGACTAACGACCCACCCAAAGGATTTGACAATACCTTCCTGGTCGAAGCTATGACGACCGGCATTCGTGTAGCGAGCTGGCGCAACGAAGTCGTCCCCTTCGAGCAGTTCACCGTAGGCATCAAGCGCCCACGCATTGATTGGTATGTGGAAACGCCCCGCGATATCGCGAAGCACGACCCCGATGACCCGGAAGACGTTCATGGTATAGCCTACCTGCGCCATGTGCGCGGCATCGCTCTCGATCAAATCAATGGCCTGTATGACCACAATACCGTACACGAGCTGACCGCCCTTTATATCGAGCGTGTAGCCAAGCGCCACCTGCCCGATATTCCACAAGTTGCCGAGGCTGCTGCCGGGGCAGCCGACCTGTTCAAAAAATGGGATGAAGACAGCTCGAAATCCACCAATATCGTCCGTTTCATCTGCAGCGGGCTGGTACAATACAGCTTTTTCGCGGCGCTGCGCATCCGCATCATCAACGACCTGGCAGTTCCCCAGTTCCGCGATGCCGCTATGAGCAACCTGAGCAATCTACACCGCGTCATTTACCGCGACGATCTCGAAGGAGTCATCCAGACCTATGTACAACAATTGCAATCGGGAAAGCTGAAATTATCAGACCCTATACCCGATGATGTACTCGACCTGCTCAAAACAGCCATTCCCGCCGACTTCAATAATAGCCCGGACTTAGCATGGCGCTACGTGGTGAAAGAAGGCATGGTCTGGCAGCTTGACGAAGTACCTGATGGCTACACCCCTGCAAGCAAGGACGAAGCCGATGTCTTGCAGTTAATACAGCCCGAACATCGTTGATTGCAGCATATCTGCCTTGCGCATCAACGGATAAACGAATATAATACTGCTACCTTTCATGAAGTAGTAAAACCCCTGGATGGAATCTCTGCCCCTTGAAGGGAGCGTGTGTATGGCAGACCGTGTAGATCAGCAACTTGGACATTACCGCCTCATCCGTCATCTGGGAAGGGGCGGGTTTGCCGATGTCTACCTGGGCGAACATCTCTATCTGAACACTAAAGCCGCCATTAAAGTGCTGCAAACCCGCCTGTCTGGAAGCGATCTCCCAGGCTTTATCAAAGAGGCCCGCACCATCGCTGGCTTATCGCATCCCCATATCATTCGCGTGCTCGATTTTGGCCTGGAGGACGAGACGCCTTTTCTGGTCATGGAATATGCCCCCAATGGAACACTGCGCCAGCGCTATCCCAAAGGCACCCGCCTGCCGCTCACCACGATCCTTCCTTTCGTCAAGCAGGTGGCCGAGGCATTGCAGTATGCGCATGACCAGCGCCTGGTACACCGCGATGTGAAGCCTGAAAATTTGTTACTTGACCCCAGAAACGAGCTGCTCTTGAGTGATTTTGGCATCGCCTTTGTCACGCAGACTTCCCGGCAACAGACCACCCAGGAAATCGTCGGCACCGCCGCGTACATGGCTCCAGAGCAACTCCAGGGCAGGCCTCAGCCCGCCAGCGATCAATACGCCCTGGGCATCGTTATCTATGAATGGCTTACCGGCGATAGGCCATTCCACGGAACCTTCACCGAAGTCGCCAGCCAGCACCTGTTTGTGCCTCCTCCACCATTGCGCCAGAAGCTGCCCGATATCTCACCCGAAGTCGAACATGTCATGCAAACGGCCTTAGGGAAAGACCCGCAAAAACGCTTCATGACGGTACAGGCCTTTGCCAGGGCGCTGGAACAAGCCAGTATTTCCCAATCGCAGATGAGTACGCTGGCCGATGACTCACCCACCTATATAACGCCACTTGCACCACCACCGCCGCCTGTATATGCTCCTGCTTCCACCTACACTCCTACTCCACCCCCTCCCCCGCCATCATCTCTATCGCCCTACCACACGCCTTCACCGCTTGATGCGCTCACCCGACCCGCCCAGATCTCACATCCAGGGCTACCTATATCACAACCCGGGCCGCAAACACCACCTGATGATAGAACACGCCCCCCTCAACCGGGCATTTCTCGACGCGCCCTTCTCATCGGACTTGGTGGTCTGGCTATAGGAAGTGGCATCGCCGGAGTGCTGTTGTACCAGCATTTCCAATCACCCGGTGTCACAACCAGTCCCACACCAACGCCCACTACAAACCCCACTTCGCATCCAGCATCGCCCTCTCCTAACGTCACGGCTACCACTGCCCCTACTGTCACTAGCACAAGCAGCGCCCCTCCTACCCTGGGCACCACTCTGGCTGTCTTCAAACAACATACCGACCAGGTGACAACGGTAGCATGGGCACCCAACAATGCGCATTTCATCGCTTCTGGCAGCAACGACAAAACAGTACAGATCTGGAGCGTCTCTACGCTTGCAGCCAGTGTACGTCACACCCAGGCGAAGCAGGTGTATTCGTTGTCATGGTCTCCCTCTGGCCGGTACATCGCTTCCGGGGGCGAAAATCCCACCATCGAGGTATGGGACACCTCCAACGGCAATACTATTTTGCAGTATCCCGGTCACTCTAACCCTGTATTCAGCGTTGTGTGGTCTCCTGATGGAACCAACATCGTTTCAGGAAGCAGTGATAACACGGCTCAGGTTTGGAATGCTAGCTCCGGCAGCCTGGTGACTTCATACAAGCAGCACACCCAGAGAGTCTGGGCGCTCGCGTGGTCCTCCGATAGTTCCAAAATTGCCTCCGCTAGCTGGGATGGCACGGTACAGATATGGGATGCCAACACGGGAGCTAGCATCCTCACCTATCACGACCCCGCCGGTGGACATGTACAGGCAGTAGCCTGGTCCCCCAACGGCCAGTACATCGCCTCTGGCGGCGATGGCAAGACCGTGCAGGTATGGCAGGTGAGCACAGGAAACGTGATAAACACCTATTCAGGCCACTCCAACACGATTGAAGATGTGCAATGGTCTCCCAACGGCACACGTATCGCCTCCGCGAGCAAGGATGGAACAGTACGGGTTTGGGACGCTATCACCGGAGGCAACCCCTACACCTATACAGGACACACCGGCCTCGTGTGGGCCATCGCATGGTCTTCCAACGGTCAATCTATCGCCTCCGCCGCTGCTGATAATACCGTCCGCGTCTGGCAAGCAAGCTGATACACCTGGCCTTAAAGTTCATCCAATCTTCCCTTCCATACACGTTCATTCTAATTGAGAGAACATGGAAAGGCCGTTGTCTCATGTCCTTTTTCATGCCACCTCTCAACCAATTGAAGACTGGATTCGCGACCGGAGTGGCTTTTCATGCTGCCTAGAACGTGTTCCCGCATATTGTATGCGTGCCTGCTGAATATTTTCATTGTTCTGTTTTGTCTTGTCCTCATTCCCGCAGCGCGTAGCTATGCCGCCGACACACCGACCTTGTCGTTGAACCGGGCACAAGGCCCACTGGGTGTCACCCTCACCTTGAGTGCTAACAACTTCCCACCGGGAATTGCTAAGTTTAGCTATATCGACTCGCAGAATGTGCCCGGATTCTTTGTCTACCCCGGCGACACCAGCGTACAGGTGCAGGCTACAGGTTCATTTGTGACCTCAAATCTCGTTCTGCCGGGCAGCGGCGCAGTTGGTCCCTGGAAGATCGTCGTACAGGATAGCCTCGGTTCGCTTAATAGGATCACCTACACCGTCTTAGCCGCCCCCGGACAATCAACGGCAGGCACTCCAACCTTAACCCTCAATCCAACAGCTGGCATGAGCGGTGATGCCATCACCTTCACCGGCGCTAACTGGCTGCCAATGAGTACTGCGGTGAATCTGCAGCTACAGGCTGGAACCAGTTCTATCCCTTTACTCGAACCCGCCCCTCTATCCGATGTCAATGGGAACATTAGCGGAACGTTCCACCTTCCTACCAATCTCACCGCCTCCACAGCTACAGTCATGGCCTCTGATGTTACCTCTGGGGCTTTACGCGCGCAGTCCCCAATAACCATTACCGCTACGACACTGACCCCAACCCCTACCACGAGTGCCACCCCTACGACCACACCGGCGGCCAGTCCGACTTCAACGACCACGCCTTCACCCACAACTACAACGGCGACGCCCTCGCCAGTAACCCCAATCGGGAACACAAACACCGGAGGGCCCGATAACCCCGGCAACCCATTGGGCAAACCCGACGCCGCCCTCTGGGGACCAGTTCTCCTGGTAGTTGGCGGCATCCTGGCCGTTGCCGCGCTCATGCTGATCCTCTTCATGATTCCCTGGGCCGAACGCGACACCCGCAGCCAACGTGGTAGACAATATTGATCGGCGTGGGCTATACTATTCCACAATAACTCATATCTTCTATATTCGTATTCAAAGAAGGATTTCTATGCCCGACAACGTTGATGTGTTAATTGTGGGCGGCGGCCCTGCCGGATTAGCCGCCGCCGAAGCTGCCGCCAGCCAGGGAGCGCGCACACTTCTCCTGGAACGCCAGCACGAGATCGGCTATCCCGTACATACCAGTGGGGGCAGCTGGATCAGCGATATGCAGGCCCTCGGCATCCCCGAACATCTCTATCACCCGGTCACAAAGGTGTATTTTGTCTCTCCTCATCGTGAAGTGCCTCTTCACTACCACCCGGCCGTGGCATGTGTCCTCGACGTGCGGGGAGTCTACCAGCATCTCGCCGGGCGTGCGGTTGCCGCTGGCGCGGCCATACGAGTGCGCCATACCGTCGAACAGACGCTTCTGGAAGACGGGCGCGTCACAGGCGTGACAGCGAAGAATCATATCAGCGAGCGTATCAATGTGCGCGCCGCTGTCACCATCGACGCCAGCGGCTTCTCGCGTCACGTAGGTGTGCGTACAGACATGGGCAAAGCCTTTCATCGCTACGGCTATGGGGCCGAATACGACATGTACGCCCCCTACTATCCCCAGGACGAGCTCTATCTGATTATGGGCAGCCAGTTCGCGCCGCGCGGGTACGCCTGGGCCTTTCCACGCGGTAATGGGCGTGTGCGCCTGGGAGTTGGCGTACTCCATCCCGACTGCGACGATGATGCGCGCGGCTACCTTGACCGTATCATCCACGACCTGCCGCAGTTATCCGGCAAATTCAAGCATGCCAGCCCGCTTGAATACCATACCGGCCTGTTTCCATCCGAGGGTGCGGTGGAGTGCTTCTCGCGCGATGGCCTGTTGCTGGCCGGCGACGCAGGTGGACACGGTTCGACGCTGGTCGGGGAGGGTATCCGCTTCGCCATCTATTCAGGGCAGATGGCAGGAGCAATCGCGGCCCAGGCGGTCAAAGCAGGAGATATATCCGCCGCCTACCTGGGACGTTTCGATAAGCAGTGGCGAGCGCGTTTCGGGCGCGACATGGACATTTCCTACATGATTAACAAGCGCATCGCCAACTACAGCGATGAGCAATGGGACGGCGCGCTCGACCTCATGAAACGCCTCACTCCCGCGCAAATGGCGCAAGCGCTGCGCGGCGACTTCACCGCCGGACTGGTGCTGGGCGTACTGGCGCGCAATCCGGGACTGGTCGCCACGGGCGGCAAAAAATTCCTCGACATGATGCTGGAGCGTATCAACAAACCCGCCGGGAATATCGCCCGGTAGATAATTGTTGGTATAAATATACGGATATACGCCGATTTCAGATCACTTCAAGGAGCTATTTAATGTCAAATAATTCTGCCCTGTCCTCGGTCAATGAGCAAATAAGTAACGAGCAAAAGATCAAGATTTACGCCACCACCTGGTGTGGCGATTGCCGCATGGCGAAACGCTGGTTCGACTCCCACGGCGTTTCCTACGAATATATCAATATCGAAGAAGACGACGAAGCCGCCGCCTACGTAGTGAAAATCAATCGCGGCATGCGCTCAGTGCCAACCATCGTCTTCCCCGATGGTTCTATTCTTGTTGAGCCATCCCCCCGCGAACTGGCGGCCAAGTTTTCGGAATAACCAGGCGCATAGCAAATGGGCGACCACCATGGTCGCCCTCCCTCTATTTTTGGGCCTGGAATTGACCCCTCTCCCCTTGCTGGAAGGCTATCACTGGCCGTTTCAGCCATAGTACGCCGTTTTTGTTCTTCTCAGATATTCCCACTTTTTCAACTATTTTCAACCGCTTAACTGTCAAATCTACTGTCAATTTGAGATGGGCTGAAATGGCTTCTTGCATGCACTCTCCAACTCGAAGCAAGCCTCAGAATCGACGCACCTGTACAATCTACGACAGAGCGCGGCTATCCTGCTGAGGAAGATTCTTGTGTGTCCAGCAATTCCAGCACCCGTGCGATCAATGCGCTGTCTTGTTCATCTAACTCCTCGGTCAGCACCTCAGCATCCCGCTCTCCTGACCAGAGCCGCTCAACTGACTCCTTCAGATGCCATCCCTGTGCCTCAAGGTCCGTCAACACCTGCTCAATCTCCTGACGTTGAGCAGTATCTCCACTGGCTGACGCGGCTGCAATCGCCTGCAAAAGCGGTTCAAACTGCATGAGGAGCGACGTGTCAGCGCTATCTTGCTCCTCACCTGCTGCTTCCCCCCGCTGCTGGAGGGCTTCCAGCACGGCTGTCACCCGCCGCTGCTCTTCAGGTGAAAGCGCCTCAAAGGCCTGTCTGAAAGCCATTGTATCTCCGCCCGCCAGCACCTCGTAGATAGCCTGGGGCAATGAGGCGAGAAGCTTATCTTCAGCCTGTGTCTCTTCTCTGGCGGGGAGTGTGCCGGAAGGCTGCTCCAGGATTTCCAGCACGCGCAGTATGAGAAGAGCATCGTTGCTATCCAACTTATCTACCAGCGTGTGCCGTCTCGTTCTCCTGCCAAGATGCGTTCCACAGCCACACCAAGGTGCCAGCCAGCTTGTTCCAGCTGAGGCATTGCCGCCTCCACCGCTGTTCGCTGCGCCTTATCTCCCCGAGCCGCCTGCGCGACGGCAGCGATGAGCGCACCGTGCTGCTGGTCGATGCGTGCTCGGTTGCCCGCAAAGGCGGCAAAGCTCTTGCGCTCAAGGAGCCGGTAGTAGCGCGCCATCTCCCGATCTTCCTCCAGCAGTGCAATCCAAGCAAGAATGCTGAATATCGTCCATGTGTCTGTAGAGATCCCTGGATGCTCCTCGATCTGCAGGGCCTGCTCAGCAAATTGACGCGCCTCCACCAATCGGGCCTTCGGTGCGCGTCCGGCTAGCACTTCTTTGACGAGCAGACCTGCCAAGTTACCCAGGTGCATAGAATGGTTGATCCCGCCCGGCTCGACTTGTTCGATACGTTCGAGCGCGCCCCGGTACCAGC
>WNGP01001249.1_pt1 | contig 26524 bp, 20 predicted proteins | sample 5407671 | NCBI WGS metagenome assembly WNGP01 (sample SAMN13153381, study PRJNA577476) | soil metagenome | isolation source: 40 cm soil or saprolite under Garry oak tree replicate 2 | place: USA:California | collected 2016-06-15
CGACCACGACGGACGCCTGGAAGTATTCTTGAAAAACCGTAACGCTCCGCAATTGCGTCTACTAGAAAATGTGATGAAGGAGTTGGAACCGTCCATCGTATTTCGACTTCGTGGTACTAAGAGTAATCGTGACGCGATCGGCGCAGTGATGACGCTGGAAGCCGAATCTGGGCGGCAGACTCGCATGCTTCAAGCCGGTTCGGGATTTCTTTCCCAGCACACTAAGGAAATATTCTTTGGCTTGGGAAAGGCGGGAGGCCCGGTCCGAGCGTCGATCCGCTGGCCGAGTGGGACGGTGCAGGAACTTCGCGATCTTCCAGTTAACCACCGAGTGTGGGTTGAAGAAGGGTCGGCGCCGTCTCGAATGGAACGCTTCAAGATAAGGGCATCAACAGCTTCTGAGGCCATGCCCGACCCAAGACCGATCTTAACAGCGACTAATCTTCAGCAAAGCAACGAGCCGCTTCCGGCGACAGTAGAAACCTGGCTGGTCGCGCCGGTGGCTGCGCCGAATTTCTCTCTTCCTGATGTCGCTGGACAGACGCGGACTCTTGTTGCACTCCGGGGGAAGGCGGTGCTTCTTAAATTCTGTGCCGCGGGGTCGGAGGGAGACTTAGAAGTCCTCAACCGCTTGCATACTCGCTTGTCGGCACGGGGCCTGCAGGTGCTTGCTATCAACGTCGATGATTCTGCGGATCCCAACAAATTGCGGACACTGGTACGCGAGCGCAATCTTTCATTTCCCATCCTTCACGGATCCGATGACGTGGCTGGCATTTACAACATTCTCTATCGCCACCTTTTTGATCGGCATCGGGACCTCTGCCTGCCAACATCATTTTTGATCGACCAGAAGGGTGACGTTGTCAAGGTTTATCAAGGCCCGATTGATCCAGAGCACGTCGAACTAGACTTTCGACATATTCCGCGAACGGCTACGGAGCGACTGGCGAAAGGCCTACCGTTCTCCGGCGTATCGGAGACCCCCGAGTTTCGCCGGAATTACCTTTCCTACGGGTCGGATTTCTTTCAACATGAATACTTCGATCAGGCCGAAGCGTCATTCCGGCTTGCTCTGCGTGACGAACCTAGCGCTGAGGCGTGGTATGGGCTGGGAAGCGTCTACCTGAAACAACAAAAGAATGCTGAAGCCCGGAAGAGCTTTGAACGCGCGACCAAAAGTCCCGCCAGCTATCCCGAGACTCTGCCAAATGCCTGGAACAACCTGGGACTTCTTTTGACACGGGAGGGCCGAACTGCGGAAGCTATTCCGTATTTTCAAGAAGCGCTCCGATTGAATGCCGATCATTTGATTGCGCTGGAAAACCTGGGAAACGCGTATCGCCAGGAGAAGCAATGGGAAGAGGCGCGCAAAGTCCTGCAACGGGCGGTCGAGGTCGGCCCACAGGATCCGGAGGCGAACTACAGCCTGGGAATGGTCTTTGCTCAACTCGACGATAGTCAGCGGGCCTTTGAATACTTGCAAAGAGCGCTGAAGTTCCGTCCCGCGTATCCGGAGGCACTGAATAATCTCGGTGTACTTTACCTGCGTACGCGTCGGCGGGACGAAGCGGTTGCAAGTTTCGAAGAGTGCATTCGGGTTGCTGCTGGCTTTGATCAGTCTTATCTGAACCTGGCCCGGGTATACGCAATCGAGGGCAAGGCGGACAAAGCTCGGAGTGTCCTACTCGAGCTTCTTAAACAGCATCCTGATCATGCGGCGGCGCAGAAGGCGTTAGCGCAACTGCCGCAATAGAATTCCACAGGTCTGGGCAGCCGCCCGCTCAGTGATCTTTTGGCGTGGGCGCCTTTAGCAAATCCACAAACATGTTGTAAAACTTCTCGGTATCCAGATCCACTTGTATTTCCACCGGCTGCACCTGGATCTTAGGCTTGTCGGATTCGACCCAGGTCAAAATGTTTCCATAGCCGGCGCCGCGATCTAAGTCGACATCCATGAAGCGGGTTTCTTTCTTGGTAATTACACTGGGATCGAGCCATGCCGCCGACGCCAATTCATCCCACAAATAATTGTATTCCCCGTAGAGTTGCGCATATTTGCCGATGTAGCGAGCCGCCGGCGAGTCGCCCGCCTTGACCCGGTTGATCAGCTCGGTAGTCAGGCGTGTCTTCACCGAGATGTCGACTGTTGTGCATGTGATTTTCTTCCAGGGTGCCCTCAAGGCAATGTGAGATGCCTCCGGATCGAACCAAATATTGAATTCGTGCCGCGGGCCATTGATGAACTCGGGATTGTCGGTTCGCGGGTTGAGGCTTGCGCCCATGAACACCAGCTCTTTGGCCAGGCGCGCAAATTCGGGATCGATGGAGATGGCGAGCGCCAGATTGGTCATCGGGCCGCCCGCGTAAATTGTGATCTCGTTGGGATATTTTCGGACCATGCGCACCAGGAAGTGGGCAGCATCTTCATCGGCGGCTTTGGTAGTGGGTGCCCCTTCCGGCATTTCACCCAACTGGTCGGGCGGATGGTAGAACTTGGGTGTCCACGCTCCCAGCCAGGTCACGGACCCATACATCTGCTCCCACAATTCAGTTTCTTCCTTTCGGCGGACTAACGGATACTCTGCTCCGCGAAAAACCGGAATGTCGGTTCTTCCGATGAGTTCGAGCATTCGTAAGGTGTGCGCGACCTCTGCGTTCAACCACTGATCGCCGGTCACGACCGTGATGCCCAGAACATCCGTTTGCGGGGACTGGATTAACAGGAGCATGGATTGTTGGTCGGTGCCGGCGGGTCCGCCCGCGTCCTGATCGATGATGATCTTGCGCTTCTGTTGAGCCCAACACGTGAGACAGCTCGCCAGGAGTACGGCAGTCAACCAGATCCGGCTAAATTTCATGACTCACCTCAAAGTTCAAAATTACGAATCAACTACTGCTTTCCGGATAGACGGCCAATGAGCAAGTCGAAGAACCTTGCCGAATCCACATTGATGGCAACTTTTGCGTTAGGAACAAATTTGTCGCGCACGACTGGAGACGTCTTGGTGCTGGCTAGCGTAGGTGCTGACCCACGAATTTGCATGGTCAGAGCTGCCTGCTTCTCGCTTTCGGGCCGGCGCTGCAAGTCGCCGGACATCGGACTGTAACCTAAGGTTTCTCCCGCAGTGAGCTCGCCGGTGGTTTCCACGTCGACATAATAATCCTGAAATTTGAGAAGGGACGGCTCAAGAAAGCCCGCCACGGCAAGTGAATCGTGCATGTTCGGTCCCACCAGAAACCCCTGCTCGCGGTTGTGATTGATAGCATTGCGAGCGATCTTGGCCGCCGCCTGGCTGACGGGGTTCTGACCAGCTTCTAGGATTCGGACGTGTTCGTCAGTCAGCGAGGTCTTGCGCGTGACGTCCAGACCGACCATGGTGATAGGAATGCCCGATTGAAAGACTATGCGGGCCGCCTCCGGATCCACGTAAACATTGAACTCGGCAGCGGGCGTAATATTTCCTCCCGACAGCGAGCCACCCATCATGACCAGGCTTTTCACCATGCGTGCTAATTCGGAGTCCATATTTAACGCGGTGGCGATGTTCGTCAGCGGACCTATGGTGATCAGCGTTACCTCGCCGGGATACTTTCGAACTATTTGTGAAATGAATTTTGCAGCGGGCTCGGCGACAGGTTTGATCTTCGGCTCGGGAAAGACTGCTCCTCCCAGCCCGTTCTCGCCGTGTGCATAAGCAGCGGTTACCAGACGGCGCAGCAGAGGGGCCTTGGCGCCCACTGCAACCGGAATATCCGTTCGACCGGCGATCTCGACCATTCGCAAGGCATTGGGAAGCGACAGCTCCAGCGGAACATTTCCCGCTACCGGAGTGATGGCTTCAATCTTTAATTCTGGTGAGCGCATAGCAAGGAGGAGTGCCAGAGCGTCGTCTACGCCGGGATCAGTGTCAATGACTACGCGGAAGGGGCCGCGACCTGCTATCTGGTTTTGTCCCGCTACCGGTGAGCTCGCGGCGAAAGCCTGGCTTACGAAACTGCCGGCAGCCAAAGCGGCCGACGAGGATGCCACAAACTGGCGTCGAGTTATGCGAGGTGATACTGAATCCATGTTTCTTCCTTAGGTACTGCGCTCCGGCCTCTGCCGAATCTGTTGCGCTGCAGTAGCCGGCAAGATGCCGACTCTACTTCGGGTGCGGCGGAGGCTGGGTCATTAATTTTATGTACAGATCGTATAGTTTTTTTGTGTCAACATCGAACTGGACAGTAGCCAGTCTTTCGTAGGGCGGAAGCTCGGCGCCCGCGTCCCAGAAGAGCGTTTCGCCGTAGCTCGCTCCGTGGTCAACGTCAATATCTACATAAAGTTCTTTCTGTCCGGTGATGATGGAAGGATCGATCATGGCCGCTGCTGAGAGTTCATCCCACATAAAACTTTCCGCGGCGTATGCGGTGAGGTAACGGGCCACGGGCGTATCGGCTTTGGCGATGGCAGCCTTGAGTTCGGGGTTCACGGTCGTTTTGACCGATATGTCGATGGGCGTGATTGTGATTTTTTTCCACGGCGAGCGCATCACGATCCGGACCGCCTCGGGATCAAACCACCAGTTAAATTCGCGGCGCCCGTCAATGCTGTTAATGCCACCCTGATTTGCGTACATACCGCTGCCCATCAGGACGAGTCCTTTCGCTAAGGCCGCAACTTCAGGATCGAGTCGCAGGGCGAGCGCGATGTTGGTTAATGGACCGCCGGCCCAGATGACTACTTCGCCCGGATACTTACGCACCATGCGAACGATGAAATTTGCGGCGGTCTCATTCAGCGGTTTAGTGTGAGGCGTTCCCTCAACCAGCGTGGGTACAACATCAGGCTCGTGATAGGGGGCACGAAACGCGGCGGGAGTATTGGGCGGGAGCTTGGAGAAATCACTCCAGCATCCTTTGTAGCGAATCTTGCCGTAAAGGCTCTCCCAGCGCTCGGTCTCCTCTTTAGAATTTAGTAGAGGAAATTCGGCGCCCGCCACCACGGGAACGTCGGTGCGGCCGGCGATTTCCACTAGCCGCAAGGTGCGCAGAGTTTCTTCCCTCACCCACTGATCCCCGCTCACCGTGGTGATCCCCAGCACGTCGAACTTGTCCGACTGCAAAAAAATCAGGATTGATTGCATGTCGGTGGTAGCTGGACCGCGAGCGTCCTGATCAACAATGACTTTGATTTTTTGTGCCTGCAGTCCGCTCGCCGTTGCCAGCGCCAGAACAGCGATCAATAGAACCAACCAGCGTCGCGCCTTCATGGTGAAGTCCTCGTACGTTCTTAGGTTTTGCTTCTGATGATTTGTTGAGGTTCTCTGGTCTAGTGCCAGGCAAAAAGAACTGGCATTGTAATGCCTACTTTCCTGCCACGCCAACCTTTCTACACTTTGCTTTGCAACCGCAACAAAAGAAATCTAGTCACTGGGCAGAGGGTGTGGGCGCGCTCATCAAGCTCACAAACATTCGATAGAAATTCTCGGTTTCCAAATCGACCTGTATCTCTACCGGCCGTGCTCCGAGTTTCGATTGATCTTTCTCAATCCAGGTCAGGGTGTCTCCGTATCCCGCGCTCCGGTCGAGGTTCACACTCATGTAGCGAGTTTCGCGCTTTGTAATCAGAGACGGGCGGATCCAGGCCGCCGCCGCCAGTTCGTCCCACATGTACTCGCCGCCCTGTCCAGTTTGATAGAAGCGCGCGATGTAGCGTGCTAGAGGTGTCCCGCTCGCCCGAATCTCACTAATCATTGCCGGTGTCAAGCGAGTCTTGACCGAAATATCCGTCGAGGTGCAGACCATCTTTGTCCAAGGCGCACGCAATACGATGCGCGCGGCTTCGGGATCAAACCAGAAATTGAACTCGTGACGGGGAGCATTTAGAAACTCAGGATCGTCGGTCTGCGGACTCAGGCTTCCGCCCATAAAGATTAGCTCCCGCGCTAACTTTGGGAACTCGGGGTCCATCGCAACTGCGAGGGCGAGGTTAGTCATCGGACCGCCCTCGTAGATGCTCACCTGGTGCGGGTATTGGCGGACTTTGTGGATCAAGAAATGGGCGGCGTCTTCGTCGAGGGGCTTGGTCACGGGGCGCCCTTCCGGGAGAGCTGGAATGACGAACGCCTCATGCCACCATCGCTCATCCCATGCGCCCCCGAAGGCCACTTTTCCATAACGCCGCTGCCACAGCTGAGTTTCTTCATGCCGGCGCACTAAGGGAAAAACCGCGCCGGGGACTACGGGAATGTCAGTGCGGCCAATGATTTCGAGCAGGCGCAGAGTATGAGCCACTTCCTCGTCGCGCCATTGGTTTCCGCTGACTACGGTTATCCCCAGAACCTCGACTTCAGGAGACTGAATCAGTAGGAGTAGGGTCTGCATATTGCTGCCGCCAGGGCCGGAACAGTCCTGGTTGATAATGACCTTGCGCCGCTGCTGGGCCCACCCGAGAGAGTTCGCCAGGAGCAAACAGGCGATTGCCAAGCAAAACCTGCTCTTTATCCTCATTGAGCTTGTAGATTGACAGAAGTATCCAGGCAGGCCCATTCATCCTTGGGTTAGGTTTTCTGCTCGAACGTAAAGACTCAATTTGTATGACGTGGGTTGAAGGAACTTGAGGCTAAGCAACCCAGCTGTCTGGTCTACTCAGCCTGTCCGAAATTGATGCATTCCAGCGCCCTAAAACGCCATCCTAAAACGCAAGCTTAAGACCAAACTGAATCAAACGCGGGTTGTTCACCGTCCTCAGAATTTGCCCAAAGTCCGAAGAAGCCAGGTCTTGGCCAGGCTGATAGAACTGGGGATGGTTAAAGAGATTGAAGAACTCAGCCCGGAATTCCAGATCGGTATTTTCACGAATGCGGAAGTGCTTGATGGCTGAGAAATCGGTGTTCACAAAACCAGGGCCGTAAAGTGGGGTTCGATTCGCGTTTCCAAGTTCTCCGGCGGCGGGCGCTTGAAAACAATTGGTATCAAAAAATCTTGCGATAGTGTGATTGCTGAGCCGGCCGTTGCAAACCTGATCGGGTCGGTTGGTACTGCTGCCGAAGTTTACGCCGGAACCGTTGTTACTCGTGACCAGGAAAAGCGGGAATCCAGACGTGATCTTTTCGATCACATCGACTTCCCAGTTTCCCAGGAACGCGTTTACGGCCCCACTCCAATCATTGCCGAATTGCTTGCCTTTGCCGAAAGGCAACTCGTAGATCACGCTGCCAGTGAAATTATGGTTGAGCTGGATTTGAGAGAGTGCCCAATCCGCGTTTTTAGTTCCTGGCAGGGGAAAATACGTTGTTCCGGATGAGGTACCGAGGCCGTCGGGGAACCCGCTGTCGAAAGCTCGAGCGTAAGTATAGCCCAACAGGCCGTAGAGGCCGTGCAGAGCGCTCTTGGTCTCGGCCTTCACTTGCAGAGAATCGTATCGAGCCCTGCCAATATCATTGATATTAAAGATCGACTGGTATTGCGGATATGGCGTGTTGGTTATACCGCAACCAAATGTGTACCCGGGGACCTTCCCGCAAGCTGTCGGGGAGCTAACGTTTAAATTCATCTGGTCGACCAGGATGTGTGAGCTGCGCGATCCCGCATATCCGACGGTGAGCACAACGTTTCCGGGAATCTGGCGTTCAACGTTGAGGTTGTACTGCTGAACTCTTCCTAGTTTGAAATCAAGATTCTGTGAGGAGATGTTCCCACCAAAAGTTGCGGGATCGGTGGGCTGTGAAAGAAGGGGAAACCCGTTGGACATGGTGCGTCCGGTGCCAAAGGGGATCGCCATCCCGTTATTGGCGCAGGCAGATGGCTGCCCGGACGGCGCAAACGGCGAGGGACAGAGATCGGGGAAAAAAGACGCGAACGCAGACTCGGCGAAAAAGGGCGGGTTTTCCCACAGTCCTTGTCCTCCCTGATTCCAGGAAGAATCATGGAAAATCGCATAGCCCGCACGAACTGCGGTCTTCTCGCTACCAAAAGGCTTCCAGGCCAGTCCGATTCGCGGCTCGAAAGCTGTCTTGTCCATCTCTACGCCGACTCTCGAGTCCGAGGTTTGTCCCGGAATAAGAAATCTGCCGGCCTTAAAGTCGAAGTTTGACTGACGATCTTGATCTTCCGTGATTGGTGTTACCAGGGCCCAAGCCAGCCCGAGATTCAGGGTTAAATTGCTTGTCACGCGCCAATCGTCTTGCACGTAGGGACGAAACAATTTCCAGCGCCTGCCCGTCGTGGCACCCTTGAACGTCTGATCGTGCAGGGCCAAATCTGGCAAACCCAATAGGAAATTAGCCATGTTGTCGCCGCCTGGCCCTACGGATGCTTTCGTAAACCCGAGGTCCACCACGGAAGCGGTCCAAGCATTGCTAAAGACCCAGAACCCGTCCTGGAAAGCGTTTGTTCTTACGTTCATCTGGTTGGCGCGGACTTCGGCCCCTACCCGGATATTGTGCTTACCGCGAATCATGTCGAACGAGTCAGAGATGGAAAAAACGTTCGTTCCACCGGTAAAAGGGGCGAATCCGCGATCACCTAGAGACCAGAAACCGCCACCGACAATCGTCGAAGTCAATCCGCAACTGATGCCTCCCAGGTTTGCGCCAGGGATGCCCAGTTTTTGCGACTCGCAACTACCACTACCGAAAGACGCAATATTATTGAAAATCCGGTTGTAGCCCACGCTTAGTTGATTAATGCTGGTGGGAGTGAGAATGTGGGTTTCGGACAAAGCAATATTCCGGCCGTGGTTGGTTATGTTCTGGGTGCTGCCGAATGCGTTCTGTTCCGCGAATCCGGGCGAACCGCCGGGGATGAACGTCGTGGCTTGATCAAAGCTGAAGCGGCCGAACAACGTATCCTTAGTCGAGAAATTGTGGTCGACGCGAACGTCAAAGGAGTTTTCGTCGAGTTTCCTCGATGGCGTGTTGACAAAATTTCCGACCAGCGTCCCGGGCACATTGGGCAAAGGATAAAGATTAATCATTTGCTGTGCGATAGGATTTATCAGGCCGGGCGGGATTATGTTGCAAGGTATGCCCGATGCTTGAGTTCCATCGGGAGCAACCGGAAGCGGATTGCCGGCGTTATCGCACTGGAAGGGATCGCGGAACGTTCCGGTGGAATGAGTGCTGTAAGGATTGTAGAGTTGCGGCCCGCCGGAGAAATCACCATTTCGCATGGCGACCGTGGGTACTTGCCCGGTAAAAGGTATCCCTTGACGTCGCCTGGTGCCCTGATAATCGAAGAAGAAGAAGGTCTTGTCTCTCTTGATGGGACCCCCTATGGAGCCTCCAAATTGGTTCAGGTTGAATTTTTCCTTCGAGGCGGCGAAAAAGCTTTGAGCGTCCAACACTGTGTTCCGAAAGAACTCAAACAGGGAGCCGTGAAGGTTGTTCGATCCCGATTTTGTATTTAATAGTACCGTTGGTCCTGCCCTGGTGCCGTATTGGGCTGAGTAATTGTAGGTGAGTACTTTAAATTCCTGAATGGCATCGATCGAAGGCACAACAGCGATTCCGCCCGCAGTGAGTTCGTTATTATCGTTGCCATCGAGCAGCCAATCAGTGCTGCTGGCGCGCGATCCTCCCACCGAAAGCGAAAAAGAACCGCGAGTTGAAACTTCGCTGCTGGGACCACCGTTGAAGAAACTATCGGGATTGGTTTCCTGGGTCGTGCCGGGAGTCAATGTCGCCAACTGGACGAAGTTGCGGCCGTTCAGCGGTAGCTGGGCGACCTGCTGCGAGGTGATTACTTGTCCCAACGTCGGATCTGAGGTTCGCACCGCCACTTCCGTTGCGCTTACTTCGACGTTTTCTGTGACCGCGCCCGGCGCCAGCGTGAAATTTACTTCGCGGTGTTCATCCACCTGCAGCCGAATGTCTTTCTGTTCTGAAGGCCGAAAGCCTTGCGACTCGACGCGAATGGTGTATTCGGCAACCGAAAGCAAGGGGACGAGATAATGTCCGGTATCGTCGGTCTTCGCGTCGCGTGCAACACCCGTACTTTGGGAAGTGATCGTCACCTTCGCCCCCGTGACGACGGATCCAGTCTTGTCCGAAACGGTCCCAGACAAGCTCCCGGTCGCCTGACCGTAGAGGAGTGGGCAAATAGGAAATATGAGGAAACAGAAAATTGCGAGCAGCGTGCGTTTGGTCAGCATCAACATCCCCCTTGGCGAGCCGTCATGATGAGACTCGTCATGTCCCAGGAATCACCAGGCTACTGGTCACAACACCGCCATATTCGCGGACGTCGAAGAACACACTTCGAACAGAGCTTCAGACGGTCTGCGCTCAAATGATTCTTGACTCTTCTTTGTCGTGCGACGGCTGAACAGATTAGAAATTGCGAATTTAAAATTTATATGCGGCCAGAACCATAGCCATTCAGCACCCCCTTTGTCAACCGCAACCGTCGCTGGTCTTTGTGACACCAACGAGAGAGTTGCAGGTTCCAGCCGTTCCGCCGCGCCATCGGCAGAGGTTGGAGGCAGGGCTAGGATTTGGCGCGCGCTGCCCAGTCTGCGTCGTAGCGCGCGCGATCATAAAATGATTTTTGAGTTCCGACTCCGGTGGTCGAGAGTCCGGCATAGAGATTGGCTCGACGGACGGCTTCGCGTTCCGGCAGGCCTTCTCCCAAAAACACGGCAAAGCTGCCGATGAATGCGTCGCCCGCGCCGGTGCTGTCTACGCTTTTCACGCTGAATGCCGCGATGTGCTCCATGCCTTCGCGACTAGCCAGCAACGAGCCGTTTGCTCCAAGTGTAATGATGACCCGCTTGACCCCAGCCGAGAGCAGTTTTTCTGCACATTTTTTTGCCTCATCGACGTTTCGTACCGGCATTCCCGCGATGGTCTCGGCTTCACTTTCGTTGGGCACGAAATAGTCGAGACCAGCCAGAGCATTCATGTCGGCCGGCTGAGCGGGGGCAGGGTTGACGATGCAGCGAATGCCATTCTTGCGTGCAAAACTGACGCTGTAATAGACGGTTTCGAGCGGAATTTCGAACTGCAGGACGATGCAATCGACGGTTTTGAGCAGATCGGCGGCGGCCTCCACGTCCGCGGGCTTAAGCAGATCGTTCGCGCCTTTGACCACCCAGATGCGATTCTGCCCGTTAGGCTCCACAAAAATTGGCGCCACTCCACTGGACACTCCTTCGATCTGCTTTACGTGGGTGGCATCGATTCCAAGTTTCTTGAAATTCTGAATGGTCGCAGGACCGAATAGATCGCTGCCCACCCTGGCGACCATAAAAACGTCCGCGCCGCAAAGTCGTGAAGCCACCGCCTGGTTGGCACCCTTGCCGCCAAAACCGAGGTCAAACTTCTGGCCGAAAATTGTTTCTCCCGCCTTTGGGAACTTCTCAGTAAAGGTAGTCAGGTCAATATTTGCGCTTCCGACCACGGCAATGCGGGGACGTTTCGCCATAGGGTTCACAGAGCTCTTTTCAAAATTTACTTTGTTTCGAATTCAAAGTTGAAGAAGGCCGAGTCTAGTCAGCGCTGGCGTTTGTTGTCAACGGATTTGAGTTTTCAAGCGGTTGTCGAATTACTCGCCGTAGGGTACCCAGATATTCTTCACCTGAGTGGCGTGTTGGAGAAACCATCGACCCTCGCCTTGCTTCACGTCGAACCAGTCAATGGCGCGGCCTTCGTTGGTAAAGACCTGCTTCAAATTTCCAGTTGAGAATGATTTCGCCGCAAATGCGCTGGTTTGGTCAGTGAAACACCAGATGGCATCGACATCATCATGCTCGGCAAGAACTTTGAGGAGTTGGGATGAATATCCGGTAACGATGTTGACCACGCCGCCAGGCAGATCGCTGGTATCGAAGAGCTGGTAAAGATCTCCGGTGATGAGCGGATACGTTTCGGAAGGAACCACGACCGCAGTATTGCCGGCAACGACAACGGGCAGGACAAGAGAGAGAAAGCCAAGCAACGGTACTTCATGCGGACAAATGATGCCCACAGCTCCAATCGGCTCGTTCATCGCGATCGCAATGTTGCGAAATGGGGGATTGTGCACGGCCCCATCGAATTTATCCGCCCACGCAGCGTAGGAAAAGATGCGCTCAATCCCAGAGTTTACTTCGGCGGATGCTTGTGCCTCTCCTACTGCAGCGGATAAGCGATGAGCAACTTCGTCCCGCCGCTGGGACAGGTTCTCTGCCATGTAGTAGAGAATTTGAGCGCGATTGTGCGCGGTGGTCTTGGCCCAGCCAGCGGCTTTGTGAGCAGCTTCGACCGCGTTCCGAATGTCTTTGCGATTGCCGAGCGGGACTTCACCGAGTATTTGTCCATTCCGGCCGCGGACTTCCATGCTGTAACCAGAATCCGGTCTCGCCTGCTTGCCCCCGATATATAGTTTCACGGTACGATCAATCTCAGCAGAAACGGGAGCGGGGTTTGCGGTTTGTCGGTCGCTGTCCGCATTTTCTCCTGGGCTAGGTTTCGCGGCGGGCAGGGAAGGGGCGCTTTTGAACCATGCCGGCTCGAGATATTCAAGCAGGCCTTCCCGCCCACCTTCGCGACCGTATCCGCTTTCACGATAGCCGCCAAAGCCACAGGAGGCGTCAAATAAGTTCGTGCAATTCACCCACACTACACCGGCTTTTATTTGTGCCGAAACGTGGAGGGCAATATTGATGCTTTCGCTCCACACGCATGCGGCAAGACCGTACGCCGTGTTGTTGGCAAGCTCGACTGCCTCACTGGGAGTGCGGAAAGTCATGGCGGCCAACACCGGGCCGAAAATTTCCTGCTGGGCCACCATCGAAGAGGGATGAACGTTGCTCAGCAAGGTCGGAGGGAAATAGAGGCCTCGCGACGGCATTTCCGTTTGAGGCTGCCAGCAGGTGGCGCCTTCCGCGACGCCCTGATTCACCAGGCGCTGAATGCGCTCGAGTTGGACAGGAGCAACGATGGCACCAATATCGATTCCTTTGTCGAGCGGTGGACCGACGCGGAGGGTTATCATGCGTTCGCGTATCTTCGCGATCAATGGCTCAGCAATACTTTCCTGCATGAGAAGCCGTGAGCCGGCGCAACAAACCTGTCCCTGATTGAGCCAGATTCCATCCACCAGCCCTTCTACGGCGCTGTCGAGATCGGCATCTTCAAAAACAATGAAAGGTGACTTGCCGCCGAGCTCCAGAGACAACCGCTTATGACTTTGCGCAGTCGCACTGCGGATGGCGCGACCTACTTCCGTCGAGCCCGTGAACGCGACCTTATCTACATCAGGATGTTTTACCAGCGCCTCGCCGGTGGAACCATCACCGGTCACAATGTTAACCACGCCGGTGGGTAGTCCGATCTCATGGCAGATTTCGGCAAATGCCAGCGCAGTTAGCGGAGTGAACTCGGCTGGCTTCAGCACAACCGTGTTTCCCGTCGCCAAAGCTGGGGCAATCTTCCAGGCGAGCATGAGCAGCGGGAAGTTCCACGGAATGATTTGTCCTACGACTCCGCAGGCTGTGTAGTCCGGAAACTCCTGCGGCAGAAGTTGCGCCCAACCGGCATGATAGTAAAAATGCCTGGCCACCAGCGGGATATCGATGTCACGGCTCTCGCGAATCGGCTTTCCGTTGTCCATGGTTTCGAGCACGGCCAGGCGCCGTGAGTGCTTCTGTACCTGCCTTGCTAAGGCGTACATATAACGTGCCCGTGCGTGCGGAGTGATGGATTGCCACTTTGGAAACGCGGCGCGTGCAGCCTGGACAGCAGCATCAATATCGGCGGATGATCCTTGCGCCACACTGGCTAGCCTCTCGCCAGTGGAAGGGTCGGTAGTGTCGACGTATTCTCGGGCAAAAGGCTCCCGCCATGCTCCATTGATGAAGTGGCCGAAGCGGCGCGAGTGCTGGTCTAGCCAAGTGAGCGCCTCCTTCGCATCCTCCGGTGCTGGACCGTATTCCATGGCGGCGAATTTGTCAGCGATGCTCATTATCTTTTGGAAAAGCTAAGCAATGGGATGGCGATAATCCGCCGAGTAACGACCCGTCACGTGATGCTCCAGTTGTCGCTCAATATCACCTAAGAGCCCGCTGGCACCAAGGCGGAAGAGTTCTGCCTTCATCCAGGAAAGACCAAGTTCCTCTTTCATCAGAGATAACCATTCAAGCGATTGCTTGGCGGTACGAATGCCGCCTGCGGCTTTGAACCCAACCGCCATGCCGGTTTCTTGCCCGTATTCCCGGATGGCCCGGGTCATGACGAAGCCCACCGGTAGCGTTGCATTAGTTGGCTCTTTACCTGTTGAGGTCTTGATGAAATCCGCGCCGGCCATCATGGCGACAAAGCTGGCCCGAGCCACATTGCGAAGAGTGAGAAGATCGCCTGCTCCAAGAATAACTTTCATGTGCGCCCGACCGCTGGCTTGTTTGAAGGCAGAAATTTCGTCGTAAAGTTCTTGCCACCTGGCGCCGAAAACGTGAGCGCGGGTTATAACCACATCAATCTCTTGAGCTCCATCTTCGACAGAGCGGCGGATTTCGGCGATTCGTTCCGACAACGGAGAAAGCCCAGCCGGAAAGCCAGTGGAAACCGCCGCAACAGGGATCATGCTGCCTTGCAACGCCGCGCGCGCTGTCTCCACAAACTTGTGATAGACGCACACCGCGCCAACCTGAATCTTGAGATCTGCTATTCCCAGGCGGTCTACCAGCTCTTGCTGAATCGGTTGCCTGGCCTTAGCGCATAAGCGGCGGACTCGCTCATCGGTATCGTCCCCAGAAAGTGTCGTGAGATCCATGCAAGTAATTGCGCGAAGCAACCACGCCGCTTGCCAATCTTTTTTTACGGTGCGGCGCGCGACATGGGTCTGCGCCCGGCGTTCCACCGCACTGCTATTAACTCGAACCTGATTTATCCATTCTCGGTTGAGGGGTATGCCTTTGTTGGATAGAAGCGGGCGACCGGACGGTACCGCTAACGGCTGGTTGTCATCTTGGAATAGACCTTCCGTGGTAGCGTCAGTGGTTTGTTCGCCGATACGATAATGTCTGTTGTTTTCCACCGACATTTGGATGTTCTCCGAAACGAGTACGATTCGATTTACTCGGCTGGAAACGAAGGATCAGCCGGAACCGCTGTCTGTGAAGCAATTGTACGGCACCGCTTCGAAAAGGAAAGTGCACATGCGCCAGCCGTTGCTCGTCGCTAGATCTGGGCGCCAAACCCGCGCTGGCTGAAACTTTAGGTCTTGACACATCGCAAATCTCGACGCTAGGCTACGCGCTGTTCTTTCCACGCACAAATGAAAATTCTGCGGTTTGTCGGAGTTTTGAGATTTCGACGCCTGAAACCCTCTGTTTCTGCCCTTCTTTTGATGTGCTTGCTGGCTGCCTTGCCTCTGCCAGCCTTCGCGGCTAAGAAAATTATCTTCGACACTGATCCTGGGAGTGACGATGCTCTCGCGCTGATGCTGGCGCTCAACTCGCCGGAGCTGGATGTGCGCGCGATCACTGTGGTGCCGGGAAACGTCACGGCAGCCATGGGTCTGGAGAACGCGCTGCACATGGTTTCACTGGCGAACCGATGCGATATTCCGGTGGCTGCGGGTGCACAACATCCTCTTTTCCAGAAGCTGATCACAGCCGAGTTCTGGCATGGCAAAAACGGATTGGCAAATGTTGAATTGGCCCCGAGTAAATGCAAGGTTGATTCTCGCTTTGGCCCCGACCTAATCATCCAGCTGGTTCACGCTTCACCCCACGAAATTACTCTGGTTCCAGTCGGTCCGCTTACCAATATTGCGCTCGCCGTGGAAAAGGATCCGTCCATCGTTCCTCTGGTCAAAGAAGTCATTCTAATGGGAGGGTCGATCAGTGGCGGCAATGTGAATGCCGCCGCGGAAGCCAACATTTATAACGATCCTGAAGCCGCGCAAATCGTTTTTCAGGCCGGATGGCCGGTAACTATGGTGGGACTTGAAGTCGGGGACAAAGCGCTTTTTACACAGAAATACCTTGATCAGCTTGGACAAACTCACGGTCCGATCAACGATTTCATTTATGCGGTGGCCAAATATCTGGTGAATCTCTCTGGCACGTTTGGTTCTCCTGGAGCGCCGATGTACGACCCGTCCGCAGTCGCGGTTGCGATTGATCCAACATTGGTGAAAGTTCAGGAAATGCATGTCGACGTCGAAACTCGTGGAGAGTTCACTCGAGGTGAAACCGTGGGGAATCGTCACGGAATGGTAGAGCGCAACGTTCTTCGCGGAGACCGCTACGTGATCGAGGGCGTAGATAAAGTATCACCTAATGCGAAAGTTTGTGTTGATGTGGACGCCGACCGCTTCTTGCAGCTTTTTGTTTCTAGAATTCGCGGTAAGTAAGGGGTTGTCGCGCGGCCACCCGAGCAGGAGCCGCTCAAGGAGAAAGAATGTATACACCGCATAGTTTGGAGATTGCACTGCTCATGATGATCACCAGCGCCATCTGCTGGGGATCATGGGCAAACACTTATAAGGGCGTCAAGAACTATCGGTTTGAGCTGTTCTATTGGGACTATGCCGTCGGCATCTTTTTAATTTCTTTGATATTCGCCTTCACTCTGGGAAGCACTTCGAATGATGCGAACAGTTTCCTCAATAATGTTCACTCCGCCGACACGTCGAACATAGTTTCGGTCATGATCGGAGGCGCCATTTTCAATCTGGCGAACCTTTTGCTGGTCGCAGCCATTGATATGGCAGGATTGGCGGTCGCGTTTCCGATCTCGATTGGAATCGCACTGGTGGTCGGTGTGGTTTCGAGTTATATCCTGCAGCCAAGGGGCAATGGCGAACTGCTCGCGGCCGGCGTGGTTTGCGCGCTGATTGCTGTGATCATGGACGGCAAAGCCTATGCGAGTCTCGCCAGCGCGGGGCGGCCGGTCTCTAAGAAAAGCATTATCACTTGCATCGTCTCTGGCGTTTTGATGGGGCTGTGGGCGCCTTTCGTCGCTAGTGCGATGACCAAGGGCAACACCCTTGGCCCGTACAGCATTGCTGTTTTCCTGACGCTCGGCGCGCTGCTCTCCTGCTTCATTTGGAACATTTACTTCATGAAGAAACCTCTGGTTGGAGAGCCGGTGGACTTCAGCGGATTTTTCAAAGGGCCGGCATCAGGACACATGCTTGGACTTCTCGGCGGTGTGATCTGGGGCACGGGGATGGTTTTCAATCTGGTTGCGGCAAACTTCACTGGCGTGGCAATTTCCTATGCAATTGGCCAGTCAGCGCCGATGGTGGCGGCATTGTGGGGAGTGTTGGCATGGAAAGAATTCGCAGGTGCGGGCAGTCGCGCCAAATTATATCTTGCGCTCATGTTCGTCTTTTATTGTCTGGCGATTTTGCTGGTCGCCAAGGCAAACGGATGATGGCTTTTGCTGCAGGGCAGCCGAATCTTTTCAATACATCGCCGCTGAGCCGCCTTGAGCCCGCGGTTTCTTCATGAGCAGTGCGATGACACCAATCAGAACATTGACTTAGAAGGACCCCAGCGCCAGCACTAGCTGATTCGACACTCCATTCAGGGACGCTTTGCAAACTTGGCGGCCGCCTCGAGGATTGTCTCTACCGCTACTTCATCGCCAATGCTGGAATTGATCATCAAGTGGAAGCGATGCCTTTCCGGCCATTTAAGTTTGAAATATTGCTTAATGAAAGCTGCGCGATCATCGTCCACGGTTTCCACGAGACTGACCGCTTCCTTCTCGCTCTTGCCGATTGCTTGAAGCCGCCGAATCTTGTCCTGAAAGGGAGCGTAGATGAAGACATGAAAGGCGTCGCGACGGTTTGCAAGGTAGTAGGCGGAGCCTCGGCCGACGATCACGCAATTACCGGTTTCCGCGACCTCCAACAGGATTTCCTGCGCTACTTCCCGGACGCAGTCGGTATCCACGGTGTTGAACCGGGGCGCGTTCACACTTCCTTCGAAGCTGCCTAACATAAAGGACTTCACCAGGCGGTAGTATGCCGGGTCCCTTCGCTCTTCATGTTCCTCCACCGCGTTGCGGGTGCAGTCCATCCGGCGAGCGATTTCGTCGGTCAGTCGCTGGTCCCAAAGTTTCCAGTCGAGGCGTTTCGCAATTTTCTCGGCGATAACGCCAGCCCCGCTCCCGAATTCGCGCTCGACGGTGATGATTCGAATCATCGTGAATGCCTCCTCCCTAGGTCATTTTCCCATCAATGGGCTGCGACGGCGCCTCCTCGACCTGGACTATTCTTCTTCAAGAAGAAAGTCAGGAAAAACATCACTGCTGCACCAATGGACAGCATTAAATAAAGATCAATATAGGACATGGCTGCGGCCTGTGCTCGAAGGCTCGCGTAAAGTCTGGCCAAGGCTTGCTCCCGGGCCTCGTGGACGCTCAGGCCGGCTTGGGTCAGCCGCTGAGCAAGCGAATTGAGCGCATTCTGGAATGCGGGAGAGCCGGTATGTTCTGCCAGTACTGATTGATGAAACTGGGAGCGCTGCGCGACCACGGTTGTCACTAACGATGTTCCGACGCTTTGTCCCATATTACGCATGAAATTCACGATGCCGGCAGCGGCATTGTTTTTTTCAGGGGGAATTCCCACGTACGCTGCCAGCGTAATGGGCACGAACAAGAAAGCTAGTGGAAAGGCCTGAATGATCCGCAACCAACTGGCGGCGCTGAAGCTGATTTGCAGGTCCGTGCGTCGGGTTGAAACGTACATGCCAACCGTAAGGGCGATCCAGCCAAAGGCGATCAGATTTCGGGCAGGGACTCTGGTTGTGAGCCGCCCCACGAAGGGCAGCGTACATAGTATGACGACCGCCCCAGCCGAGAGGACGAATCCTGCAGTTTCGGCCGTGTAGCCCATGAGAGTTTGTAGAAACTGAGGCATGATGACTGTACTGCCGAACAGGATGACGCCCAGAATGAAGAACATCAGGCTTGCAGCCGCGAAGTTGACGTTCTTGAACAAACGCACATCGATGATCGGCTGTTTGTGAAACCACTCCCATATGACCAGTGAGATCAAACACACGGCCGCCGTCACGGCGAGGATGGTAATGAAATGCGACCCGAACCAGTCATCCTCCTGCCCCTTGTCCAGCATGATCTGCAAGGCTGCGATTCCCACCGTGAGGAGAGAGAATCCGATGTAGTCAAAGGCGGGGATCCCCTTTGCCCGCAAGCGAGCCATATAAGGCGGATCCTCCACCAGGGAATAAACCAGCGCCAGCGCAAGGATCCCCACGGGTATGTTGATGTAGAAGATCCAGCGCCACGAATAGCTGTCGGTAATCCATCCGCCCAGCGTCGGACCAATGGCAGGTGCGCAAACGGCAGTGACTCCGTAGAGTGCGAAGGCTAGACCGCGCTTTTCAGGCGGGAAGGTGTCGGCCAGAATAGCTTGCGCCATGGGCTGCAGGCCTCCTCCGCCGGCGCCTTGCAAAACCCGAAAAATAAGAAGAGTTCCGAGGCTAGGTGCGATTCCGCACAAAAAAGAACTGATCGTGAAAATCACAATGCAGGTTATGAAGAAGCGTTTGCGCCCGAACAATCCTACCAGCCAGCCGCTGATCGGGAGAACGATAGCATTGGACACCAGGTAACTGGTGAGTACCCATGTGCTTTGGTCATTGCTGGCCGCCAAGTTTCCAGCGATGTGCGGCAGAGCCACATTGGCGATGCTGGTGTCGAGCACCTCCATAAAGGCCGCTAACGATACGACGACGCCGATGATCCAGGGATTTGCCTTCGGCCGCCAGATCGCTTGATCCAGGCCGAGAGTTCCGGCGCCTGCGCTCATCGCACTCTCACAACAGGCTCGACTGAGAGGCCGGGTTTAAGGAAGCCTTGGAAATTAAAGTTCTGCCCGGGAGTGCGATCAAAATCGATCCGCACCGGAACGCGCTGCACCACCTTGACGTAATTCCCGGTAGCATTCTCAGGAGGCAGGACGCTGAAGATCGATCCTGTGCCGCCGCCCGTGTTGGTCACGTGTCCGTTCCACTTCCGGCCGTAAGCATCGATCTTGATTGTGACCGGCTGCCCGGGATGCATGTGGGCGAGCTGGGTCTCTTTGAAGTTGGCAGTGACAAAAACGTCGTCCAGAGGGACGACCGAAATCAGTTGCTGACCGACGCTCACGTTTTGTCCGGCCTCTGCGCTTCTCTTACCGACAATTCCGTCCACTGGAGAGCGGAGGATCGTGTAACTCAGGTTGAGCTCCGCTTGGTCAAGTTCAGCCTTGCGTGCTAGCACCTGGGCAGTGGCTGAATCCGCTTTGGCACGGACATTGGAAACCTGTTGCGGCGCGGTCTTTGCCGACTGGAGATCAGCCCTGGCCTGCGTCAGTTTTCCTTCCGCCTGGACCAGCGCCTGCTTCTTGGATTCAGCCGTTGCAGCATTGGCAACCAGAGTAGCTTGATCCGCCTTGGCCGCGGCGACAGCCTGATCGTACTGCTGGCGAGAGATGTCTTCCTTGGCAACCAACCGTTGATAGCGGATCAGGTCCGCGGCGCTCTTCGCGACATTCGCTTCTGCCTGCGCCACATTTGCTTGCGCCGCTTGGAAGTCTTGTTGGGCCGCCCTTACTCCTGCCTCGGCATTGATTACCGCAGCGCTGGACGAATCCAAATTACTTCTGGCTGTGGCTGCCGTTATCGGCACATTGAAACGTGAACTCGCCGCGTTCGCTTGTGCATCGGCCAGGTTAGCCCGGGCTTGAGCGACCGAAACCTCGTAATCCTTGGGATCGATGACCACCAAGATGTCACCCGCATCCATCGATCTGGGCGTCGTCCGTGTCCTCATACAGGTACGCACTGCGAATGAAATACCCGATGCCGAGCAAGATTGCGAGGGCGACGACAAGTGCGGCGATAGTTCGCCGGGGATTTTCTCGAAATAAACGCCGAACTCGATTTCCTCTCGGCGGTCCTTCGTCTGATATCAGGCGCGGCCCAGGCTCGGTCACAACAGCCGCTGGTTCGTTGAGCATCGAGGTGGAAGGGGCGGCATTGGAAGTGCTCTCGCGACCGGGCATCACTTTCCTCCTAGATATTGGCTGTAATCGATTCGCGCCACTCCAAGAGAGCGCGCAAGCGACAGCTTGGCTACGTTGTGGTTGTAAAGCGCAGTGATGTACTGGTCGTTTGCGCTCGCCAATGATTGCTCGGACTGCACCACTTCCACGCTGTTCGTCACACCGGCCGCAAAGCGGTCCTTGGAGCGAGAGAGAGTCTCATTGGCCAGATCCACGTTTTGGCGGGTCACGGCAACTTGTTCGACGGCGGCATTCAGATTTAGAAGTGCAGTGCGAACGTCATAATCAATTTGTCCACGGATGTTTTCGGCTTCCGCGCTACGCTGCCGAAATGCAGCCTCCGCCTGGGTTATGTCGCCCGCGATCTGTCCGCCGGTGAATACCGGAATCCTGATCCCTGCCTGGAAGGTGAACGTTCCTCGTGACTGTCCGAAAGTTGAGCCCACAGCGCTGTAGTTGCCATTCGTGGCCGCGACCGGATAGCGCTCGGCTTTTGCGGCGGACAGTGCGCGCTCCGCCGCTTTCTGGGCGGCGCGAGCGGCGAGGGAATCGCTTCTGGTGTTGAAGGCCAACCTGAGCGCTTCGTCGACGGTTGGAGGACTGATATCGGCGTACGGGAGTTCGTCTGTGACCTGAAAAGCCTGCCCGAAGGGCAATCCAATCGCACGGCTCAATGTGAGTTTGGCAATCGAGAAGTTGTTGCGGGCCACACTTAGGTTGTACTGCTCGGTACGAAGCTGCACTTGCGTGCGGGTCACATCGATTCGCGGAGCGGTGCCTGCCTCGAATTGACGGAGTGCTTGATCGTACGAGGCCTGTGCGTTTCGCACTTGAGCTTCCTGCGCCGTAATGCGGGAGGTCGCCTCGATCACCTGAAGGTAGATGCTGCCCACGGTGAGCGTGATCGCGTCGAGCGTGTCATTGTAACTGAGTTTCGCGGCCTGCTCAGCCGTGCGCGCGGCACGGAAACGTTGGATGGATTCGTAGCTGAACAGTGTCCAGCTCAGATTTCCGCCGGCTTCTACGTAACTGAACGGTCCGATGACGGCCGGGAACGAGACGCCCGGGATCCGCGCGTGTGAAATGCCGCTGGGTACCAAACTTATCTGATTCACAGTCTGCGTTGCGCTGGCGCTCACTTGCGGCAGCAGACCGCTCAAAGCGATTAGCCTTTGCCCACGCGCATTGCGAGCATTTTCTCCGGTCTCGATCACACCCAGGTTGTAACGCACGGCCCGTGCAATGGCGTCTCGCAGCGTGAGCGGCAAAACTTCGCTGGTCGCAGTACCACTCGGGACACTTCCTAAGTTCTGCGACGTCGCGGTTTGGTTTGTGGATACGGTCGCGGCGGGAACAGTACGGGAGCTGCCCGCTACCGTCTGGGCCTGGGCCGAGAGTGCCGAAGCGGCCATGATGAGCAACAGTAGCTGTGAGATGCCAGGTATTGTTCTCGGAATGACTTTCACAGGGTCCACGCCCTCCCTCTGCTTGTTGTATGGATTGTCGCTTGCAGCTAGATGCTTCGAAATTTGTGAGAACCATGGCTGTGGCCAAAAAGCTGCCGGGGGAAAAGCTGCGTCAAGTACTTGATTTGGAAAAAGATAAGCAGAACAAAGTCGAACCCAGCCCGACGCCTGTGCGAGATCGCGCTATGTGTGTCGGCTAATTGACAGCGTCCCGCCGCAGCCCCGCCGACTTGCAGCATGATCCTCCCCTACTGGTTAAGAGCTTACATGCGTAACACTTTCACGCCCCAGGCATTACCCTGCGACGTTCGCGACCGAGGCGAAACATCCAAGCAGCCACTCAAAAGGCTTTTACGCCTTTGAACTTCACGTCTCGGGATGAGCTGCTGAGCTGGGCGGAGAAGCGAGAAAATACGTGTGATCTGAGAAATAGTGGGTATCTCGGCCCGGATGCTTGGTGGCAAGTCTTTCCTTGCACATCTCAAATCGAACGAGGCAGATTATGCTGCCTTCTCCAGTCCGGCATTCCGAAATGAAATACGAGCGATGGCACTCCAGTCGCTATCTCCCAAGCCCTGCGCCATGGCAGCCACAAATCGATCGTGAACCAGACTGGCCATTGGCATGGGTACGGCGGCTTCTTCCGCAGCAGCTAACACCAGCCGGTTGTCTTTCAATCCGAGCGGCAATTTGAAACCTACCGGTTCGAAATGATTGGCGGCGATCATGCCTCCGTAATTGATGACCACTGGCGCCGAGAACAGCGAGCCGGTGAGAACCGCCAGGAACTTGCTTGGATCCACCCCGGACTTTCGGACCAGGGAAAAGGCTTCAGCCAAGCTCTCAATCGTGGTGGAAATCAGGAAATTTCCCGCCAGTTTGGTTACGTTCGCCGAGGATGGTTCCTCGTCAACCACAAATGTCTTCTGTCCCAGGGCGTCGAACAACAGCTGACAGCGCTCAATTTGCTTGACCGGCCCGGCGGCAACGATGAAGAGCTTCGCTGCGGCAGCAGCCTCGGGACGACCAAAGACCGGAGCAGCAATGTAGTGCTGCTGCCTTTCCCGGTGTGCTGCCGCCAGTCTTCGGGAAAGGGCGACACTGATCGTGCTCATACCAATATGAACAGCGCCGGCTGGGAGCAACTGAAGAGCTTGCCCGGGGCCGAGCAGAGCATCTTCAACGGCACGATCATCGGCGAGCATGGTGATCAATGCCTCTACTCCGGAGGCGGCCTCCCCTGGAGTTCCGGCAACTTCTGCGCCTAGCGGCCGCAACTCCTCCGCACGGCTTCGAGTCCGGTTGTAGAGCACGAGTTTGTGCCCCGCTTTGATCAGGTTGCTAGCCATAGCTGATCCCATTTTTCCTAGCCCAATGAACCCTACTTTCATTTTCTTGTCCTCCTTCTTTTGTTCATGCTCCTGACTATTCCCATAATTCGCCTCACCATCTTACTTATAGGAATGCCCACAGTCACCGTGGGACTTTTGGCATGGGATGCGGCATGGTGGCCGGTCTCTCGGGAAGGACTGGAGCTCGGTGCGGCGGAAATTCTCTGTCTTGCATCGGGGCCACCTGCCTTCCTGACCGCAAAGCTTCGATCTGTTGCGGCTCGAGAGGTCGTCCGGGATGTTCGGAACATTGCGGAACGCATTAGGCGGAACGGTATAGTCGGTGAAGGGGGCGTGGCTCTGGTAATTAACCTCGGAGGACTCATCCGTGTCGAAGGCTGCGGCTTTCCACTCGCCTCGGGAGGAGACGTTCTCGCCGAGTTTCCCGCGGGCCTCTTTTGCGGACTCTGAGCATGTGCAGGCCGGCCGGCTCCTTCGCCGTTTTTGTTGGCAGCAACCAATCGCTGTGTACGAACCGGGGGCGGAGATACAGGCTTTCCCGGCGTAAGAGCACTCCTCGTCGGATTAGCGGGCGGATGTGGGATAATCTCCGCCTTTTCGAGTTGATCTGGGGGGACACGCACAACGTGATGGGCCACAGGCTGTCCACTGCTGAAGACACTCGTCGGCACCGCAGTGGTTGCGATCGTCTTGTACGCGTAATGAATATTATTGATGTTCGTTATGTTCGTAATATTGGTTACGTTCCTCATGTTAGTTACGTTGACGATATTCAGATAAATACCGCCGTAGTGGTACCAGGGAAAAAAAGGATCCCACGGCCCCAGTGGGAACCAACCAACCAAGCCGACGCCAATGCCTACCGAGAAATGCGGGCCTCCCAGAAACGCTACCAGGGCCGGCACATAAACCGGCACTACGACCAGGGGTGGCGGTATCCAATCCCAAGCCGTTCCGACATAAACCCAGCGGCCGTAGTGGAAGGGACAAAATCCCCATTCTTCATCTTCAATCCAGGACTAGCCCCGGGGATCAATCCATACCCAATGCCCGAAGCGATATGGCACCCAACCCGCAGGAACAATCGGATACCAGACGGGGCCGTAGTCGATGACCTCCACCCAATGCCCGTAAGCGTCCGAGTCGTCACAACCGGGAGTCAAAGGACTGACATACTTCGAGGAGCCTGACGATGCGAGCCGCCGGTCGCGTTCCTCACTCCAAGAATCGAAACTGTCAGAAGAACGCATAGGAAGGGATTCAACTTGTATTGGATCCTGACCTGTCAACCTGACAGCCTGACCGGATTCCACGGTTTGAGAGACCCCCGGCCCAGTTATTTCCAGACTGCCTTCGTTAACCCGTACCGTCGTACGGTCGCCACTCGGATCAACGTCAACGCGGTACTTGCCGGGCCGTTGAATGGTGAGGGCTCCGTTGGGTGTGTCAATCTCAACTGTCTCACCCGAAGGCAATTGATAGACACTTAGGCGGAGCGTCCCTTGCTCCAGTCCAAGTTGCATGATTTGATCGTTGAGGTTCGTAATTGTCAGGTCGGTTGCACCCGACAGGCGGACAGCATAGCGACCGACTTCCAGTTCTGCCCGAGCGCCGCGATCGGTGTAAATGCGATCACCAGTGGTCGCGGGAAAGTTAAGCGCGGCCTGGCTCCACTGATCCAGACCCGCCCGCAAGAAAGAAACCTTGCCTTTCAAATAGCTGATACGGGCGACTCGGGAAGGCGGATTGTCGGTTGCGGTGTTCTCCTGGGCGGCACATGGCCGTGGCAACGACGATGACTCTAGCAGTGCCAGAATCCAGATGGAGAGTCTTCGAACTTTAAGTGTGCGCTGCAAAGTGTTTGGCGAAGTGGTCAATCTTGCAATCCGCCGTTTCTTCACACGCCCGACGTGTATGTTAGCGACCGCATGTCCCAACCACAATTCGTCTTGAGCATCAAATTCGAGTGCGAACTCGCGGTTACTGTCACATATTGCCCAGATCGGAGATGTTCGTATGACCTTGGTGTTAGAGAAACCACGCACGTTGCGAACACCCACTGGTTCGAGAATTGGAGAACGGAGCAAACGGGTGCAGGGGTGTATACTCGCCCGCGTTCAATCACTGAATGATTTGAACATCTCAAAATGGAGGAAAACACAATGCATTGGCTAGGAGTAGTGCTGATTGGTCTGGTTATCGGGGCAATAGCAAAGCTTCTGATGCCGGGCAAAGATCCCGGTGGGTTCATTGTGACGATACTCCTAGGCATCGCCGGTTCAGTAGTAGGAACCTGGATCGGGCGAGCCGTCGGCCTCTATCAGGAAGGTCAAGCCGCTGGCTTCATTATGTCGGTAGCGGGAGCGTTATTGATCCTCGCCATTTATCACATAATCCGAAGAAAACGTCCGGCGTGACAAGTGGGTAGTGGCTAGTGATTAGCGGCTAGAGCGTCCTGGTGCAACTACGCGCTGGTGTACTTGCCACTACTAATCTACGCTTGCGTAATATGTCCGAGCGATTTGCCTTTCGGGACCTCCGGGAGTTATTTGCCAAGGCGAACGAGGAGAAGTCTGGTGACCAGTTGGCAGGACTGGCGGCGCGATCAGAACGTGAACGCGTGGCGGCCAAGTGCAAGTTGGCTGAGCTACCGCTGGCAGAAATAGTCCAACAGCCTTTGATCGATCCTTCCGCGGACGATGTCAGTAGCCTCAT
>WNGP01000704.1_pt1 | contig 26449 bp, 31 predicted proteins | sample 5407671 | NCBI WGS metagenome assembly WNGP01 (sample SAMN13153381, study PRJNA577476) | soil metagenome | isolation source: 40 cm soil or saprolite under Garry oak tree replicate 2 | place: USA:California | collected 2016-06-15
GAAGCCGCCGACGTCCTCGAGGTAGATCTTCGCGCCCAACGCGTTCCCGTCGTTCGGCGAGGATCCGATTCCGTTGTCGTTCCCGGCCAGGGTCGACGCGACGCCGGTCCCATGGCCGTTCGCGCAGTCCTTGATCGAGGATGGATCCCAGGGGCCGCCCCCTCCCGGCCACGTGAGTTGTCCTGTGAGCACGCCCATGTTCACATACCGGACGACCTTGCGGCGAGCCAGGTCCGTCGTGTTGTAAATGTCTCCGAGCGTGACCGTCGTCGGTGCTTGCCGGAACTGTTCGCCGTCATAGTCGAGACCGGTGTCGGCCATGCCGATCACTTGTCCAGTGCCGTTGAGGCCGAAGGTCCAATACCGGTCGTTCCCGCTGATGTTGGTCTGGATCACCCAGTCGGTTTCCTCGTTCAACGGATGGACGGGCACGACCGGGTCGATGAACTCGACCGCGGGGAGAGCCGCCAGGGAGGGCACGAGGCCCGCGGGGACTCGGGCGCGGACCCACTGGAAATCCCCGCTTCCGAACGCACCCAGCAGGGCGGGGCCGGTTCGCCCGCGGGTGTCCGCCGGAATCCCCGCATGCCCGAGCCACGCCTCGATCATCGAAGGACTTTCTCCCGGCAGGACAACGACGCGCACATCCACCACGCCGCTGGACGGCGTTCCCGGTCGGATTTTCCACACCGGGTCGTACGGCCCGACCCAGTCCACGTACGGGACCGCCGACGCACCGAGCAGATCCGAAAGCCGGCCGCGCACAACGAACCCATCTTGCGGGACGTACCGAAGAAGCAAAATCCCACGAGACGCGAGTTCGCTCTGCCACTCGGACTTGATCGGAGCGACGAGATGGATCACGCCGACGGCCATCCCGTCCGAGTCGACGGACCATGGGGGCGATTGACCGGACAGCGTCGCGACGTCGATCGTGCCGGCCGCGAACTGAAGTTCCGATGCCTGCGCGAACGGTTCCGCGTATCGGCCCTGGGCCCGGAGGACCGCGAGGGTTCCTTGGGAGCCGCGCGCGACGGCGAACGAACCGTACGATGCGAGGAGCTGGGCGCCGGCCGCTGTGATTTCTGTCGCGGTCGCATCTGTGCGGAACGTCACGGGGCCTCCGATCGGGGCCGCCGCCAGCGGTGCGGTTCGCGGGCCGGTCGAAGGCACTTGGATGAGGAGGACGAGGGCGAGCGCGAGGGTCACGAAAATACGCACGACGAGAAGGGCCGTGTGGCCGTGCCTCCTGTGGGAAGCGCAGGCAGCTACCTGTGCCTCGGATTCGCGAGATGCGACGGCGCGCACATTAGGCTTTTGGCCCAAATTCGAAATCGAGTCGAGATCCGTTCCCTCGTTACTCGGCGATGATGCGCGTCGCCTGAAGGATCCCGCTTTGGAAGATGAGCGTGTAGTAGTTCGGCGAGTGATTCGTTCCTCGCAATTTCACGCATCGGATCCGCCGCTGGATGTTCGCGTCGTCGACGCGCTCCATCTTCGTATGGATGATTCCATCGCTCAGATACTCCTCGCCGTTCTTCCCGAAGTCCTCGCTGCCCGGTTTCATCTCGCTTATGAGGATCGTCGTCGCCTTCAGATCGCGGATCCACTCGAATAACTGGAAGAGATCCTCGCGCGGGTTTTCGAATCGCGACATGACCTCGAGGACCGGCAGCGAATCGACGACGAGGATGTCGTAGTTCAGGGACCGCTTCAAGTTCATCGCGTACATCTTGAAAATCTCGAGCCACGTGCGGTCCGCCATCCCGTCCAGGTTGCGACGGATCATGCCGAGGTCGACAATGCTGACTTTGTTCTCCACATCCCGCGGGCTCAGACTCATCTGGTCCAGATGGCGGGTGAGGTTGTCTCGACCCTGTTCCAACGAGATGTAGGTGCCGGGCCTCCCATCGCGGAGCGCGTTTTGGTAGATCATGTTGAACGCGATCGTGGACTTCATCGTCCCGGGCTCTCCGGCGAGAAGGACGACGTGACCCTCGGGGATTCCGCCCCCGAGCTTGTCGTCAAAACCGTGGATGAACGTTCGGATACGGTCTCCCTGGCCCATAGCAAGGCATTCCATTGGAAGGAGCGCGTAATAACCGTTCCGAGGCCGTTATCACCGGGTGCTAGTCGCGCGCGTATGGAGGGAAAACAAAAAAGAAAGGGGGAGTAAGCGCGAATTGGAACACGACAGGGGGCCGAGGATAAGATGATTTTTGCACTCGGTCTGTGAGCAAAGGTTCGGCTGGAAACGTTTATTTGTTATCCGGTTTGTTACCAGGTCCGGGCGGGAGCCGTTGTTTGTCCCTGACCGCAACCTCAAGGACCTCGTGGTCTCGTACCTCCGGGAACAGGAACGGTCGATCAGCGCTCTGACGAAGCAACTCCGCGCGGACGGCTATCCGTTCCATCGACTGTTCGTGACCGGATACCTGAAAGCCCTCGCCGACGCGGGCATCCTCCGGGAGAAGGAAATTCCGCCGGCGAAGGTGTACAGCACGTCCGCGCATCGGGAGCCGAATCTGTACGAGCTCGTAGGCGCCCGGTGTCGGGAGGCGACCCGCGAGGAGGCGGACCAAATCCGGCTCGCCGTCTCGGTCCTCCAGAAACTTTTTCGCCGTCCGATCTTTCTTCGAGAGCTCCGCGAGTGCGGCTTCGGCGGCGCGGTCGACGCGCCGCAGGCTCCGCGGGAGGAGCGCGAGGAGGCCCGTCGCGGCCTCGTGAAACTCGGCCTCCCCGTCCCGACGAACGAACCCGCATACGGAATGCCGGAGCGCCGCAACGAGGTTCGCGATGAGATTCTCTACGACCTGGTCGTCAAGCGTTTCGGGATGGGCGCGCTCGTGCTCGGGACAAAGCAGATGAAACTGACCGAACGCTGACCGCGAAGCTAGGCCATCGAGGTGGATGCTCAGCTCCGACGCCGGGTGACCCGGATGCGTCCTCGGTCCCGCACCCCCGCGAGCGTTGGTAGTCCGCGGTGAGGCTGCTCACTTCCGTGCCTGACCCGTTCCCCACGATCGGGACGGGGATCGCCGCTCTCCAGCTGCGTTCCCTGTCGCCTCCAGCCCCGCGGGACAGAACCTCAACGTCGGCATCCGGACCAGCGCCAGACTGGGAGCACCGCCCCCGATTGTCACCGCCCCATGAGGACGATTTGGGTCTACAAGGGGACGCCCAACCCCCCGGTCAAGCCTAGCGCGTTCTCAACCGAGGCATCGTATTTAGCTTTCTCGGTCTCGATGTTAACGGCGTGTTGAACGGAAAGGATCGTGTCGCGGACGGACTATCACTTGACCGGACCCATTCGCTGTTCGAGCCTCGCGGCCTTCGTCTTCCGATAACGGCCGAAAGTGGATAGGAGCAAGACTCCGCCGACGAAGAACGCGCCGGCGGAACACACGAGCCGCCACGACCCCAGGTCGCCCACGAACAATCCGTTCGTGAGATTCGCGTTGAAGTAGAAGTTGACCGATGTCACGATGATGAAGACTCCGATCGCCATCGGCGCCCACACGCCGAGAATCGATCGGACCCGCTCGATGTTCATCGGCTCATCAGGCGGATGATCGCTTCCGCAGGTTCCCCGCCGCACTCTTCAAGGGCCTTGCGCGCCTCCGCTTCGGAGACGCCGGCCTTCTCGGCGACGAGCTGGACGTCCTCTTCCGGAATGGCCGGTCCCTGACCCGCATCCGGTTTCTTTGCGTCGGCTCGATCCCGGACGATCGGCTCCCCGACGACCGTCCAGATCTTCTGACCCTGCGCGGTCATCGCGGTGACGTTCGGATCCCGAATGACGTACTCCTTGTTCGCGGTGCGGATGACGACCTCCTCGACGCCCTCGAGTTCTTCCTGCTCGATGCCCATGCGCTTCATAGCCTGGCGCATCTGCCGCGGGTTCACACGTCCGCCCGGGATCATCGCATCACATCGGAATGGATGGTCGGGACTCGGATAAAGTTTCTGCGGATTGACGCGCGCCGTCATACGTTTAAATAGCTCCCGTTTAATGGAATGCCCGTGCGGATCGCAGTCGTGTTCAAGGACCGATGTCAGCCGAAGCGCTGTCATCTCGAATGCATCGCCTTCTGCCCGCCTCAGAGGACCGGCACCGAGGTCATTTGGATTGATCCGGAGACGACGAAGGCCGTGATTAGCGAGGAGACGTGCATCTCCTGCGGAATCTGTATCCGCAAATGTCCATTCGATGCGATTCGAATCATCGGTCTTCCTGAAGCCTTGAAGGAAGATCTCGTCCACCAGTATGGAAAGAACGCGTTCCGTCTCTTCCGACTCCCGGTTCCGAAGCAGGGAGAGGTTATCGGTCTTCTCGGGCCGAATGGGATCGGCAAGACCACGTGTGTCAGCCTCCTCAGTGGGGAGGTGGCGCCGAATCTCGGCCACTATCGCCGAAAGAAAGCGTACTGGGAAGAAGTGCTCGACTACTTCGCGGGAACCGAACTCCACGATTATCTGGCGAAGATTGCCAATAAGAAATTGACCACCGCCATCAAGCCACAGTACGTCGACAAATTGAGCAAGATCTACACGGGCCGCGTCCGGGATCTCCTGACGAAGGCCGATAAGCGAGGCCGTCTCGCCGAGCTCATCGTGTCCCTCGACCTCGCATCATTCCTCGATCGGGACATCGCGCAGCTGTCGGGCGGCGAGCTCCAACGCATGGCGATTGCCGCGACGATGCTGAAGGATGCGGACATCTACTTCTTCGACGAGCCGTCGTCGTATCTCGACATCTATCAGCGACTCCAGGTCGCGAAGGTCATCCAGTCCCTCTCGAAGGAGAAGTACGTCGTCGTCGTGGAGCACGACCTGGCCGTCCTCGATTTCCTCGCGGACACGGTCTTCCTGATGTACGGCGAGGAAGGCGCGTACGGGATCATCGCGCAACCGCGGCCGGTGCGCACCGCGATCAATGTGTATCTCGGCGGCTACCTGAAAGAAGAGAACATCCGCTTCCGCGACCGCGCGATCGGCTTCGATACGCGCCCACCCCGGGCCGACTGGAAGGCCGACACGCTCGTGACGTTCGGCGAACTCACGAAGCGGTTCGAAGACTTCGAGCTCACGGTCCATCCGGGACGCCTCCGGAAAGGCGAGGTGGTTGGCGTCGTCGGACCGAACGCCACGGGCAAGACGACGTTCGTCAAGATGCTCGCGGGCCAGGAGACGCCGACCTCGGGAGCCGTCGAAGGGCGTTGGCAGGTCTCGTATAAGCCGCAGTACCTCGAGGCGGTCTACGAGGGCACGGTCGGCGAATTGCTCCGCAACACGGTCGGAAAGAAAGCCGACACGGGTTACTTCGAGACGGAGATCCTCCAGCCGCTCAAGGTGAAGAGCATGCTTGAGCGGGATGTCTCGACGTTGTCCGGGGGCGAGCTGCAGCGTGTCGCGATCGCACTTTGCCTCGGCCGCGATGCGGATATCTACTTGATCGATGAGCCGTCCGCGTATCTCGATTCGAACCAGCGGATGGAGGCGGCGCGGACCATCCGACGCGTCATGGAGAAGGAAGCCCGCACCGGCCTCATCGTAGACCACGACGTCTACTTCCTCGACATGGTGTCGGACAGCCTCATGGTCTTCTCCGGAGATCCAGGCCGCACCGGCGTCGGCGAAGGTCCGTTCCCGATGCGGGACGGGATGAACCGATTCCTGAAGATGGTCGGGATTACATTCCGTCGCGATGCGGATACGAACCGGCCGCGCATCAACAAGCTCGACTCCCGTCTGGATCGGGAGCAGAAGTCCGCCGGCGAATATTACTACGCGATCGAGGACGCGATGCACGCCTCGTGAGTCGCTATCGCGAAACGTGGACCAATCGGCCGTGCCGTTCCGAGACCGGCTCGCGGTCCTCGACAACGGTTTCCCCGTGCAGGTAAACGGCTCGGGGGAAGCACCCTTCCATTCCCTCGAATGGCGTCCACCCGCATTTGTACTGTACGCGCTTCGCCGTGACGGATTCGATCTCCCGCGGGTCCACCACGATGAGGTCGGCATCGCGGCCCACCTCGATCGTCCCTTTCGGAATCCCCAGGATCTCGGCGGGCCGAGTCGCCATCGCGGAGACGAGTCGCGGGAGGTCCAGTTCGCCGGCTCGGGTTCGACGCATCAGGAGGGGGAACGCCGTGGCGACGCCCGGCATTCCGGCCGGCGCCTCCTCGAAGGGCCCCCCCTTTTCGTCGAGCGTGTGAGGCGCGTGGTCGCTCGCGACCGCATCGATGCGGCCTCCGCGGAATGATTCCCAGAGCGCGTCGCGGTCGGCCGGCGATCGAAGCGGAGGGTTCACCTTCCCCCTGGCGCCGAGCGGCTTCGACGAGTCGAGGAATAGATGGTGGGGCGTCACCTCACACGTCGCGTTCGCGGGCACCTGATCCAGAGCCCCGACACAGGTGACATGGGCCACGTGGACCCGTCCCTCCCCTCGGAGGCGCGCGACGGTCGCGACCGCGGTCTCCTCCGCAATCTTCGGTCGCGCATCGGAGTGGCCTCGCAAGTCCGTCGCTTTCTGCTTCGTGAACTTTCCAGGATCCTCCGCGTGGATGACGACGACCTTCGGACTCTTCGCCGCAGCCTGAAGGATGTCTTCCATGCGAGGCACCGTCACCGCGAGATTCCCCGTGGACTCCGCCATGAAGACTTTGAACGCGACCGCGGGGGTGAGTCGCCCGACCGCGTCCCCGTCCTGAGGCGCCGCGTACAATGCGTAGTCTACCGTCGCCCGTCCTCGGACGGCGGCCTCTTTCTGATCGAGGACCGTGCGCGTGGTCACCGGCGGGACGGTGTTCGGCATGTCCGCGACGGTCGTCACGCCGCCAATCGCCGCGGAACGGGTCCCGCTCGGAAAATCCTCCTTGTGTGTGAGTCCCGGATCTCGCATGTGGACGTGGAGGTCCACACACCCCGGGAGGATGAGCGCGTCGCCATGGTCGATCGCTTCGTCGCCTCGAAGCGTTTTCTTGATCGCGGTGATCCGACCCGCTTCGTCGATCCCGATGCTCAAGGGCTCGAGCCGACCGCGAAAGAACACGCGGCCGCTAATGACCCGCACGCGCCGCCTCCAAGGTCCGGCGCACGACGGGACCGCGCGGCTTGGTTTCCGCGAAGACCTCCGCCTGGAACTTGTAGACCCGCGTCGCCGGGTCGAGCCACGCGTCGGCGAGGAGGCCCGCCTTCATGCAGGCCTCGGACAGGAACTCGGCCGCGTCCCAACCGTACTCGGCGGCGACCTGCGGGAGCAGGAGGCCGCGGTATGGACCCTGCGCGACGCTCAATCCATCGGCGCCCGGGGCAACGTGCTTCGTCAGGTCTTTCGGCTTCTTCACCTCGATCAACTGGGGCGGGGTCAAGATGCTGACCTCCACCGTGACGCGGTCGAGCTCTTCCGGACTCAAGCGCGGAAACCGCGGATCCTCCGCGGCCCCTTCCGCGCCTTTCTCGATCGACTTGACGAGGGGGAAGAATGGCTGCGGGTAGCCGATGCAGCCGCGCAGCAATCCGCCTGGATGGTCGTTGAGGGTGACGAACGCTCCGGACTTCTCCTCGAAGGCCTTGGGGATCTCAACCGGGCGTCGCACGCGCCTCAGAACGTAAGCGTCGAGGGCTTCGCGCGCGATGCGAACCGCGCATTCGCCTTCGCGGTCGGCATACGACATCCGCCTCGACAACAGGACGCGTATCTTAACATTGTCGGCGCGATTCTCCGATCGAGTCTCGCAACGAGTTTGCGGTGACTTCTTTCGTTGACCCGCGCACCGTGCGAATGGTCTCGCAACCTTTATCGGCCCCGACCTCTCATTCACCGCGGCAGATCATGCGCGCGCGGGTCCCCGTCGTCGAAATCATGACGCAATCCCCGGTGACGATCCGTGCCGACGCGACCGCGAAGGACGCCGCGGGCCTCATGCGAGAACGGGAGATTGGAAGCCTCGTGGTCGTCGAGACCGGCAAGCCGATGGGCATCGTGACGGAGCGGGACATCGTGACGAAGATCGCGGCACCCGACAAACAACCGAGCCGAGTCCTCGTGCGGGACATCATGACCTCGCCGGTCGTCGTGGTGCATCCTCACGAGGAAGTGGCGGAGGCCGCGAAGCTCATGTCGCAGCGCAAGATCCGAAGGCTTCCCGTCGTGCAGGAAGGAAAGCTCGTCGGCATGATCACGGAGAACGACATCCTCCGGATCTGGCCCCAACTGATCGAGGTCACGCGGGAGTACGCCCGGGCCGGACTCGAGTCGCAGTTCGCTAAGGGTATCGAAGGCCACTGCGAGGCGTGCGGAGTGTACTCGACAAATCTGATGTGGGATCGGAACCTGCTCGCGTGTCCGGAGTGCCGCGGCGGCTGACGGGCCCATCGAGTGGAGTGGCTGGATAACAGCCGCGGAACCTTTATACGCGGTCCTCAGGTTCGGCCGCCGTTGGCCCGTTTCGTCAAGGTTTCTCAGCAAGAACTCGATTCGGTCCGCAAGCTCTACGAGAGCGTCATGTCGTATGCGTGCCACGGCCTCTTCTTCCGCGAGGGGATGGTCCTCGCCGAGGAGGTCACGAAGAGCCTGGCCCTCGGCGAAGATCCGCTCGACGTCGGCAAGAAGGTGATCCTCGAGCGGGGCTGGGCGGAGGAAGTCGCCTTCACCGATTCCGGCGCGCGCGTGCGCGGTTCCATCGAGGCGCTGCCCGGAGGCGACGTCGAGACGTGTCACCGGCTTCGCGGAATCCTCTCGAAGCTGCTGGAGGCGAAGACCAAGCACCGGGTGCGATTGGCGGAAGTGGAGTGCGTGAGCACCGGCGGTCGCGAATGCGTCTTCGAACAGGAGGGCGGGGCATGACCGCGTTGGTGGAAATGGTCCGCGCCCTCCGCGACGTGACGAAGGCGGAGGCCATCGCGGTGGTCAATCGAGATGGTGGCATCGTCGCCGCCGATCTTCCCCGGAATGTTTCCCAGGAGACATTCTCGATCATGTGCGCGGCGATCCTCGGGGCGGGCATGACGGCCGCCACGGAGCTGGGCCATGCCGCGCCTCACCGCGTCCTCCTGGAGTCCAACGATGTGACCGTCGTCATCCAGGAAATCGGGCGCCGCGCGATGGTGGTGCTCGTCGTCCCGCCCGAGCGCGTGGTCTCCGATCTCGATTCGGCGATTTCGCGATTCGCGCAGGCAGCTGCGAAGGACGTGGACTGAGCGATCCGGGAAGCCTTAATGACGGCTGCGGCCCTTCGCGCCCGCGGGCCCGTGGTCTAGTGGTTATGATGCGACTCTTACAAAGTCGAGGTCGTCGGTTCAATTCCGGCCGGGCCCATCGGTTTCCCGGGATAGTACCAATTGCCTTCCAGCCGATTCCACCCTAATCGGCCTTGCCTAAGAGGACAGCGGACCGGAATCGGTCGAGGGCCCGTCCGCCGTGCCCGTTCGTGAGTGGGAGGCCCGAGCGGACTCTCCGTTTCCATCGCGTGTCCGTCGCCCATGGAATCGCGAGAGCCCGTGGCTCAGACCTTCCCATGGCGAGGAGCCTTCCCTTCACGTCGAGGTACCGTTTCGCGTGACCTCCAACCGCCGACAAACCTAGGATATCCCCCCATCGGTCTCCCGTCAGTGCCTGATCCACAGCCGCTCTCTTAGGACGAATTTGAGTGTGCGAAACCCGAGTGGCGCACCTACCGCCGAGACGATCGTGGACAGAGTCGCTCCCAGTCCGAGCGCCGCGGTCGGCGGCAGAAATCGGACGAGGTACCATGCGGAGCCCATGAGGCCTCCGAGCCATACGATCAGAAGCATGAACAAGAGAGGCCGGACGAGGAGCATCGCCATCAGGACCAGACCGAGGATGCCGCCCGCGTAGAGGAGGATTTCTGGTGGCGCTGCCATCGCGGTCGAAATCCATAGCAAGAAGGGAATCTCGAGCGCCGCGATTAGAAGGAAACCCAGGCGCCATTTCCACCGCATCTCGCCTCCCACCTCACTGCCGATAGTCCTCCGGCCGAAAGCCCAGGTCGACTTTGATGTCCCGCAATCGTCCGAGGTTCGTCCCATCGAGGAGGTGCACGGACGCGTCTTCGACCCGAACGAGGTCCTCGTCGAAGAGGGGCCCGATGAACCGCGCCCGGACATCGTTCACGGGCATGCCACCGCAGAGGTCGTTGAAGGAGGGCACGACGATGGCCTCCTTCGGCAACCGAGGGTATCGTTTGTGCTTTCGTAGGAACGGCACGCGCATCCAGCACGGGACAATCTGTCGAGACCCCATCGCGTCGCGAAACGCCGCGGCGGGATGGTTGTGTCCCATGACGAGGACGGTTCCCTCCATGACCTTCTTGTACGGCCAGGCGTGACCATGGCAGAACCCGACGTCCTCGATGCGGAAGCCGTACGCGGGCTTGAAGCGCACGCTGCGGGGCACGATGTTCTTCAGCATGCCGTCGTGGTTGCCCTGGGCAATATACACCTCGCGGAACGTCGGCGCCAGGTCACGGAAGAACACGTAGACATCGCGTCTCTCGCGGGAAGCCATCTTCGGCACGAGGTGCTTCACGTCGCCCAGGATGACGAGTCGCGTCGCCCCTCGGCGGTCGGCGATCTCGATTAGCTTTCGCCCCATGACCTCCGCGCGGCTGGGGACGCGGATTCCTTTCTCCTGCAACTCCTCTTCGATCCCGATGTGCAGGTCCGCGACGACGAGGATGTCGTCCGCCAGGAGGGCGGGCTCATCGGGAACAGGTTCGAGGTCCACGGTCGCTTCAAGGGCGAGTCGGCTTAATGGTTGTGCCGGGTCCGCGATTCGCCGCGGCTCAGAGAAATTCCGCGAGGACCCTGCCGAGGTTCTCGGCGACGTCGACGGAGGTCAATCCGTAACTCTTGACCTTGAAGGCGAGGTCCCCGGCATACCCGTTCGTGAAGGCGCCCAGCCGGGCCGCATCGAACGGCGACATGCCTTTCGACATGAGGCCGGTCACAACCCCACACAGGACGTCGCCCGTCCCGCCGACCGTCATCCCGGGATTCCCGGTGTAGTTGAACTTCACCCGCGTCCCATCCGTCACGATGTCCACATGGCCTTTGAGGAGGATCGTGGCGCCGAACGCCTTCGCCGCTTCCCGGAGGATCTCGGCGCGTTCTTCGGGAGCGTCTGGGAGCACCTTCCCCGTCAAGGTCTGGAACTCTCGGGAATGGGGGGTGATGACCGCGCGTTTTCCGACGAGGCACTTCGGATCCGAGGCGACCGCTCGGACCGCGTCTGCATCCACAACCAGCGGCAGCGCGACGCTGCGGACGATTTCCGTCACGGCGTCCAAGGTCCCTTCGGCGTCGCCCAGTCCGGGGCCGATCGCGATCGCGTCCGCGCGCGAGGCCAAGTCGACGATCTGCCGTGTGTCCTCCCGCAGGAGCCGATGTCCGACGAGGGGATGCACGATGAACATCGGGGAGTACGATGCGACGACGGAGGCCGCGAGAGCCGGCGTCGCGACATGGATGAGATCTGCGCCGACTCCGAGGGCGCCGTATCCGACCAGCGCCGGCGCCCCGGTGTACGGCCCGCCGGCAATCACGAGGACGCGACCGTTCTGACCCTTGTGGCTCGTCGCCCTCGGGACCGGGTAGAGCGTGAATTCGCCGGGCCCGATCATCGCGGCGATTTTCGCGGGGATGCCGATGTCCGCGACGCGGATTCGTCCGGAGTTCTCGGGGCTCATCCCCTCCTTCACGTCGTGGAGCGTGACCGTGACCGTCGGTCGGACGGACTGGTCCGTCCCGAACCCGCTCGGGACGTCTACGCTCAAGATTGGCTTGCCGGAGGCGTTCATCTGGCGGATCAGCGACGCGTACGGCTCGCGAAGCGAGCCTTCCGCACCGATCCCGAGGAGTGCGTCGATCAACAGGTCTGCCGCCGCGATGGCCTCCTCGCTTCGGTCGAGGCCCGCCAGGACTTGCACGTCCCTCAGTCGTTCGAAGTTCGTCGCCGCCTCCGGGGACGCGAACTGATCGGGCGATCGCGCGAGGAGGACCGTAACCCGCTCGTCCTTCGCCAGGTGACGGGCGGCCACGAGGCCATCCCCGCCGTTGTTTCCGGTGCCACAGAGGACGAGGACATTCTTTCCCGCCGCACCGAACTCGGACCGCGCGACATCGGCCGCGGCTTTCCCGGCGTTCTCCATGAGCTCCACGATCGAGACGCCGAAGTACTGGGCGTTCCGATCGAGGACGCGCATCTCAGCGGGAGAAATCATCGAGCGCGCATTCGGTCGACGCTAGTTAAACGTTGCCCGCGGAGTTAAGACCAGCCGGACATTTCGGGGCGCGATGGACCTCGCGCCGTTGCGGGCGTACACCTGGGCCCTCCTGCTGGGGCTCTTCGTCCCCCTGAGTTGGATCCTCGACCTGCTCCTCGGGCCCGGCGTCATCGTCTTCGCGGTCGCGGGTCTCGCGATCATCCCGCTCGCGTGGTTCCTGGGCCTCGCCACCGAGGAACTCGGAAAACACGCGGGTCCCGGAGTCGGCGGTCTGCTGAACGCAACGTTCGGGAACGCGACGGAACTCATCATCGCGATTTTCGCCCTGTCTCGCGGCCTGACCGAAGTCGTCAAGGCGTCGCTCACCGGCTCGATCGTGGGGAACCTCCTCTTGGTCCTCGGGTTGAGCATGCTCGCCGGCGGCGCGAAGTACAAGACGCAACACTTCTCCCGCGAGGCGTCCGGGATCCAAATCACGATGCTCGTCGTCGCGGTCATCGGCCTCGTGATGCCCGCCCTGTACGTGCGCTCGACGGACATCACGTCCGGTGTGGTCCTCGAGGAGATGAGCCTGGGCATCGCGGGGATCCTGCTCCTCGCCTATGTGTTCGGCCTCTTCTTTTCCTTACGCACCCACCGGGACATCTTCAATCCGGTCACCGAAGTCTCCGAGAAGCCGCGCTGGGAGAAACGATTCGCACTGAGCGTCCTCATCGTGTCGACGGCCTTGGTTGCGATCGAGAGTGAGATCCTGGTCGGGTCCCTCGAGACCGCTCGGCAGATCCTGGGCTGGACCGAGCGCTTCGTCGGCGTGATCATCGTGGCCATCGTCGGGAACGCCGCGGAACACGGGAGTGCGGTGCTCATGGCCTGGAGGAACAAGATGGAACTAAGCGTCGCGGTTGCGACGACATCGACCACGCAAGTTGCGTTGTTCGTCGCGCCGATCCTTGTGTTCGTGTCCCTGCTGACGGCGAAGGTCATGACCCTCGACTTTGAGATCTTCGAACTCGCGTCGTTGGCGTTGGCGACGGCCGTCGTCGCGGCCGTCGTCTCCGACGGTCGAAGCAACTGGTATGAGGGCGCGCTGCTCGTGATGGTCTACGCCATGATCGGGGTGGCGTTCTTCTTCCATCCGCCGCCGTGATTCCATGGCCTCCACCCGGCGAACGCTCGCATACGGTCTCACCGCAAACGTGGTCATCCTCGGTGTCGTGTCTCTCTTCACCGACATCAGCAGCGAAATGATCCTGCCGATTCTCCCTTTCTTCCTGATTCAGGTCCTCGGGGCGAACGCGTTGATCGTCGGCCTGGAGGAAGGGTTCTCGGACAGCGTGGTCTCGTTCATGAAGATCTTTTCCGGACGGTTCTCCGACGCGGCGGGGCGACGGAAGCGTTTCGTCGGCGCAGGCTACGCGCTTTCCACGGTGATGAAGGTCCTCTTCCCCTTCGCCCAGAGTTGGCCTCAGTTCATCGGACTGCGCGTGATCGAGCGCACGGGCAAGGGCGTGCGGGACGCCCCGCGCGATGCCCTCTTGATCGAGTCGACTCCCGCCGAAACGCGCGGGAAAGCGTTCGGGTTCCACCGCAGCATGGACACGACCGGCGCCATCCTAGGCCCCATTGTCACGCTGGTCTTGCTCGCGACCGTCGCGACGTCCTCGAGCATCGCCGAGCAATACCGCCTCGTCCTGCTCCTTGCGGCGATCCCTGCGATCCTCTCCGTCCTCATCGTGCTCCTCGTCCGCGAGCCGCAGCGGGCACCGGTGCCCCCGCGGCCGCTCCGGGTTACCTTCCGCGGCATCCCGCCGCCGCTCCTCACCTTCATCGCGATCGCGAGTCTGTTCTCCTTCGCGGACTTCTCGTATGCGTTCCTCCTCCTCCGCGCCGGCCAGACGAACGGCACGACGGTCGTGATTCTGCTCTACGTCCTGTACAACATCGTCTATGCGGCCCACGCGTTCCCCGCGGGGATCCTCTCCGATCGAGTCGGGCGAAAACCGGTCGTGCTCATCGGGTATCTCGCATTCATCGGCATGGCGACGCTCCTCGTCTTCTCGAATGCGCTCTTTGTCCTTGTGATCGCCTTCATCCTCTACGGCCTGGAATACGGCATGGCCGAGGGGACGCAACGCGCTCTCGTCGCGGACTTCGCTCCGCCCGACATCAAGGCGACCGTCCTCGGTGCGTACCACACGAGCATCGGCGTCGTGAAGCTCGCCTCGGGCTTGGTCGCGGGCTTCCTCTGGGTCGCGGTGGCGCCGTCGGCCACCTTTGCATTTGGCGCCGTCACGGCGACCTTCGCGGCGGTCGCGCTCTCCATGTGGAGTCCGACCGCTAGGACCTAAGCTTCCGGCCCAGGCGTCGCTCGACGGCCGCGACTTTCGCGTCGAGCTGGCCGGTCACGCCCTTGCGGTCGTCGATCTTGATGATCGTCGAGACCCGTTGGCAGTTTTTCATCACGGCCTTGTGGCAGCGCGCGATGAGGGCGAGAACCTCGTCGAACGATCCCTCGATGACGGTCCCCATCGGATTCACGCGGTACGGGAGACCGCTGCGGTCCACGATGTCCACGGCCCGCGCGACATGTTCTCCGACGCTCACGCCCCTCCCGATCGGAGTGATACTGAATTCCGCGATGGTCATCGCTCGACCTCGGCATCCTCATTAGTCGCTTCCCTCTTGCAACTTGTGTGGCGGTGGACTATTCGCGACGCGCCGCGGACTACGACCGAGTTCGTGCCGACGAGACGACGGACCGCGAGTTCTGGCTTCGCGGGCTTATCGAGGTAGGCGGCCTGCGGAATCGGGAGCGCGTCCTCGACATCGGAGCGGGGACCGGCCGTTTCGCGAAGCTCCTCTGTGAGACCAATCCGGTCGTCGCCCTCGATTCGGAGACGGCCATGCTCAAGATCGCCCGTACCAAGGGCTCGTTCGAATGCGTGCGGGGCGATGGTCGCCGCCTCCCGTTTCGCGCCGATACGTTTGATCTCGCGATGATCGTCATGGTGCTCCATCATCTCGGGGACTATGCGGCGGCCCTGCGCGAGATTGCTCGGGTTGCGCATCGGGTCGTCGTCGCGACCTCCGACATGGCCACGCGCCGACTCGGGATCCTGGAAGAGGCCTTCCCGAGCCTCCTGGCAATTGACCGGGAACGGTTCCCGTCCATTCCGGCGGTCCTGGACGCGTTCGAGGCGGCGGGCTTCCACGACGCCGTCGTCCGCGAGCGAGCGTACGCTCGGCGGCTCACGACCGAGGAACAGCTTGACCGGGTGCGGCATCGATACCTGTCGACCTTCGATCTCCTGCCTCCCGGCGAGTATGAACGGGGCCTGCGATTCCTGGAGGCCGAGATGCCGCGGCGCTATCGAGACGGTTTCGAGATCACGGCCCAGTTCACGTTTGTAGGCGCGACAAAGTAGGCTTCGCCAACTCCGAGCACTCGGGGCAGAAATCGCGACCCTTTCGATCCGTGTCGGCCAGGTTCTCGGAGAAGAACATCACGCATTCGGGATTTGCGTCGTGGTGGCCAACGCCCAATGTGTGTCCGAGTTCGTGGACCGCGGTCTTCACGGCCCGCTCGATGAGCTTCGCTTGTCCATCGCCCCCAAACTGGGACAGAGAGACGACCGCCCATCGACCTTGAATGTCCGCGTGTCCGAAGACGAGCGTCAGTCCGAGCTCTGGGTCGCACAGCTCGACGTTCGTGATTGCGATGACCCGATCGCCATCGGTGGATTTGCAGACCCGATCGAAGGTCGCTGCCCGGTACCGTTTCGGGTCGTGACCGAAGGTTCGTCTCGGCAACGGCTTCGCGCTCGCGATCCGCACCTCTCCGAACGACGCGAGCTCGAACCTAACTCGTCGCAGGATGGCCGCGTCGACTCGCCCGACTGGCTGGAGGGTGAGGATCATCCCTTGACGACCCCGAGCGGGACCAACCGGGCAACGATTTTCGTCAGTCCCGCTCCTTCGGCGACCCGGACGACGTCCTCCACGTTCTTGTACGCGCCCGGGGCCTCCTCGACGATTCCCGCGCGCGAGGCCGCACGAAGGTAGATTCCGCGCTTTTCCAGTGATTTGACGACTTCGTTCGCGTCGTACTTGCGGCTCGCGGCCTTGCGCGACATTTGGCGCCCGGCCCCGTGGCAGCTGGACCCGAACGAGCGCTCCATCGCGGTCGGCAGGCCGACGAGGACGAACGAGCACGTGCCCATGTCCCCCGGGATGAGGACGGGTTGGCCAACGGCCCGGTACTCGGCGGGAGTCTCCGGATGCCCCGCGGGGAACGCCCGGGTCGCCCCTTTCCGGTGGACAACGACCTTGGCCCGGGCCCCGTCAATGACGTGCTCCTCCACCTTGCCGATGTTGTGACACACGTCGTAGACGATGTCCATGCCGAGTGCTTCCGCCGATTGGCCGAGGACTTTGGAGAACGCATTCCGGACCCCGTAGGTGATGAGCTGGCGGTTATTCCACGCGAAATTCGCTCCGCAGCACATCGCCCGCCAGTAGTCCCGCCCTTCTCTCGAGTCGATCGGCGCGCAGGCCAACTGGAGGTCGGGCAGCTCGATTTTCTCTCGCTTCACGACCCGTTCGCACGCCTCGATGTGGTCCGACGCGATTTGGTGGCCGAACCCGCGGGATCCGGTGTGCACCATGACGCACACCTGACCGAGCTCCCCGATCCCGAGAGCTTTCGCCGCCCCCTCGTCGTACACCCGATCGACCCTCTGGATTTCGACGAAGTGGTTTCCGGCGCCGAGGCTGCCGACCTGGTCCTTCCCGCGCGCGATCGCCCGCTCGCCGACCTTCGAGAATTCCGCGTCTTCGAGTCGGCCACGCGCCTCGATCCGATCGGGGTCGTTGGACCACGCGTATCCGTGATCGACCGACCACCCGACGCCCTCGGTCGCGAGCTTCGCCAAGTCCTGCCGCGTCACCTTCGTGATGCCGCCTTCGCCCACTCCGCTGGGCACATTCTCGAAGCACGCGTCGGTCAAGGCGCGCAGGTTTGGCCGGACTTCGGGCTCGCGGAGGCTCGTCCGGATGAGGCGAACCCCGCAATTGATGTCGTACCCGATTCCGCCCGGGGAGATCACGCCGCTGTTGTAGTCGAAGGCCGCGACGCCGCCGATCGGGAAGCCGTAACCCCAATGGATATCCGGCATCGCCATCGCCTCCCCGAGGATGCCCGGCATCGTGGCGACGTTCGCCACCTGCTCGGGCGCCTGATCCTGCCGGAGCTGTGGCACCATCGTTTCGTCGATGAACACCACGCCGTTCGTGCGCATGGCGGGCTTGTAGGACCGCGGGATTTCGTAGCGGAACGCGTCGACTTTGTTCAGCGGCCCATGCCATCCGTCGCCCATGGACACCAGGAAAGGCGCCTAGGTGTGGAGTGCACATAAACGTTCGTGCAAGCCGAGGGTCCGTCGCAAACTTCATGCCGCTACCGTGATATCCCGTGCCACGGGTTGGACGAGCTCCGGATCCGCTCTTCCTGGGTCGCCTTCGGGTGGGCACGCGCGGCCGGGATTCGCGGGGCTCGGGTTCCCCGATAGACAGGGGGGGAGGAAATCGGGGAAGCCCGCGGTTCCGCGGGTGGCCAGAGCTCGTCGCGCCCTTTTCGTTCCATCGGGTTCGCACGCACCGCGTAGCGAGCCGATAGATTTCCAAGGCCGTCGGGGGCGTGCACATCATCCGACATGGACACGAGCCTCCCCGATGGCGACGATCGCCTCGCGGATGAGGCGGGCCCCGAGCAGCGACGTCTGCCCGAAATCCCACGCCGGGCTTACTTCGTTCAAGTCCATGCCGACGAGGTCTGGGGCGAGCATGCCGATGACTTTCTTGACCTGGAGGGGCGCGAGCCCGAACGGCTCCGGATTTCCGACGGCCGGCGCGAACGCGGGATCCACGCCGTCGATGTCGATCGTAAGGTACACCTTGTCGCGGTTGATGGCCTTCACCGCGCGCTCGACCGATGCGCCGATCCCTCGCTCGTGGACGTCGAAGACGCTGACGTAGGTCAAACCGAGGCGCTCGAGATCCTCCCTCTCCTCGCGGCTGTAGGACCGCACCCCGATGTAGACGACATGCTCCACCCCGACGTGGTCCGCGATTCGCCGCGCCGAACAGGCATGGGACCACTTGTCCGAGAGGTACGAGTCGCGGAAGTCGAGGTGCGCATCGATCCCGATCACGCCGACATCTTTCGGGAACGCCCGCACGACGGCCGGCGCGAGGCTGTGCTCCCCGCCGATGACGATTGGAATCTTCCCGGCGCCGACGACATCCGCCGCCATCTTCGTCACGCCGTCCACCATCTCCGTCGACGCCCCGAAGGTCGGCAGGTCGCCCAGATCGGCCACGGGAATGTCTCGGAGGTCGCGTTGGTGGTCCATCATGTAGGTCTCGAAATTGTACGAGGCCTCGCGAATCGCTCGAGGCGCGAAACGGGAGCCGCCGCGGAACGAGCACGTGCGGTCGTACGGCACTCCGAACAAGACCATCCGCGCCTCGTCATACTTCGCGACGGCGTCCGCGAAGCGGGGCGCGGCCATGGGCGAACCGAAATCGCACGCGCTTATTTGAGGACGAGCCCGCTCAATTGGACGTGAGCTTGCGGCGGCCGAGCGCTTCCATGTACATGATCTCTTGACCGGAGGCCAGCTTGCCCTGATACTCCTCCGTCACGGGGAGCTCGAACGTCTCGTATGTCGCGAGGTCCATCAGCTGCGCGACGTTCGCGTGGGTCGACAGAACCTGGGCCTTTCGCTTGTCGATGATCGGGACCCGGACCTTGTGCGTCACGGGATGGACGATCGACCGCTTCTGGCCGTCGAACAGTCCCACCGCCTCGAGCCTCGCCTTCGCTTCGCCGTGTTTCCCGGGCTTCGACGTCTGGATCGAGATGATCCGGCACGGTTCATCGTCGATAACGATGTACCGATTCACCTTCAGCTCCCGGATCTCCGCTTGCTCCCATGACATCGGATTCGCGCAGCGATGTGGCCGGTCCCTAAAAACGTTTCCTCAGCGTCGCGTTCGTTTTCGGTCGCGACGTTTTTTCGGCGTCGTGTCGCGGTTTGTCCGTGTCGGTTTGTCCGCTTTGCGGCGATGAATTTCTTCGATCGTGCGTTCGAGGTCCTTCAGGAGTTCGGGCCCGATCGTGCGCTTCGTATACGCGTCGGCTCGGGCCGCGAGAGAGATCTTTGCGGCGAACGCGCGCGCGATCGCGCCTCGCTGCCACGGTGGCGCGCCGTGGACCCAGGGATGTTGAAAGAGAACTCCATGTTTCGGCGGCCTGGACCCGGTCCGCAGATGGCGAAACAACGCCCGCTCGGCACCGAGGAGTTGGACCGTCCCGGCGGGCGCCCGCGCGAGGTCCTCGACGCCACCCGCGAGGGAGACGAGCCGGGCCGCGAGGATTGGACCCGCGATGGTGGAGACATTCGGTGCGAGTTCGCGGGCCGATCGCTCCACGTACGATTCGATCGCTTTCCGCTGACCTCCGACGAGCTTCGCGAGGCCGGCGAGCGCCTTGAGTTCAGCTTCCTCCCGCTCCGCGAGTTCCGCTCCGACGCTCTCGCGATGATCGATTGGCATCTGTTCTCGTCGCCCGTGCATCGCCACGAGCTCGACGTACGTCCCGGTATCGACCATTGGGGCGAGCTCCGGGAAGTGGAGCCCGTACCACTCTCGCAGCCGTTCGACGAGGACATTCTCTTCTTCCTGCAGCTCGTCGAGGGCGCCGACGGCCTGGCGGAGGTGGTCTTCCGGTCCGATCGCCTTTCGCATCCGTCGTTTCGCCAGCTCGACCATGGCGGCGTGGAGGAGGTCGCGGCCGTAGCCGAAGTCCTCGGGTTTGAGGAACGGCGGGCGCACGGTCGTGCGGTTGCCACCCGCTCGCTCGAGACGGGTCTCGATCACGAAGACCTCCGCCGCGCGCGACATCAGGTCGCGTTCCTCCGGCAGGACTTTCCAGTCTTCCACGAGCGCGAGACGGTCCGCGAGGGCCGCCGGTTCCATCGGGAACAGTCGCTTCTCCACGACGGTCGCGTCGTCGAGCAAGAACGAGCCGAACCACGTCGTCAAGAGGAGCATCGCGCGGGGCGAAACGGGTCGGTCCGTAAAAGCGTATCCGCCTACCGAGACTTGGCGCGCGCTTTTTTCTTCGGAGCGACGCGTGGGGAGGGGCGGAGTTGGGACGGCTTCAGGATTCCCTGCTCCGTGATGATCCCGGTGATGTACTTGGCCGGCGTGACGTCGAAGGATGGGTTGCGGGCCGGGCTTTCCTTCGGCGCGATCGGTTGACCGTCGAGATGGAGGACCTCCTGCGGCGATCGTTCTTCGATCGGGATCTTGGCCCCGGATGCCAGGCCGGTGTCGATCGTGCTCGTCGGCGCGGCGACGTAGAACGGGACGCCGTTCTCCTTTGCGACGACGGCCTTCGCGTACGTGCCGATCTTGTTCGCGGTGTCCCCGTTCGCCGCGATCCGGTCCGCCCCGACGAGGACGAGGTCGATCTCGCCGCGCCCCAAGAAGTGGCCGGCGGCGCCGTCCGTGATGATCGCGTGCTCGATCCCAGCCTGCAGGAGCTCCCACGCGGTCAGCCGGGCCCCCTGGAGGCGGGGCCGGGTTTCATACACGTAGACGAAGAAACGTCGCCCCTTCTCCTGGGCCACGCGCATCGGGGCCGTCGCGGTCCCGTAATCCACCGCCGCGAGGGCGCCGGCGTTACAGTGGGTCAGGATTCGAGCTCCGTTGCGGATCAGCCCCGCTCCGTTCTCGCCGATCTTTCGGCACTGCTCGATGTTCTGCAGCGCGTATCGCTCGGCGACCTCGACGAGGTCCTCTCCGCGGGACGCCGCACTCGTCATCCAGTCGACCGCGAAGAAGAGGTCCTGTCCTGTCGGTCTCGTCTTGCCGAGTCGATCCGCCGCCGCCTTCAGGTCGAGTCCCTGATGGGCCGCCTGGGCCATCCCGTACGCGGCCGTGGCCCCGATGGCCGGCGACCCCCGCACGACCATGTCTTCGATCGCGACGGCCACGTCCTCGTAGGTCTTTGCCTCGTAGACGCGGACCTCGAACGGCAAGTAGCGTTGGTCGATCAGCTTCACGATTCCGTCATCGAACCAGACGGTTCGCATCTCCCGCGGGACGCCGTCGATCGTGACGCGCACGGAATGGCTCCTACGGCCGCCGCAGCGAGGAGAGGAGGCTCGAAAGCCCAGGCCGGCCGAGCTCGCGCTTCATGTCCCGCGTGAGGGAGTCGTAGTACGTGAGCTGATGCTCAACCTTCAAGAGCTCATCGTCCAAGCGGCGGCGTTCTTCGTCGACGTTCCGGAGGGCCTCGCGGAGGCGCTTCTCGCGGTGCCGCCACCGTTCGGCTTCCTTGCGGGTTGCCTCCATCGCCCGAGTCATCGTCACCGCCCCGGGGTGCTCGGAAGGAGGACGGCCGGCGTGGGCATCCGATCCCGCAGGTCCGTCAGGAGGCGGTTGTATTCGAGGATCTTCTTGCGGACTCCTTCGAGTTCCTTGCGCAAGGTGTTCCGCCTTCGCTCGAGTTGTCGGAGTCGGTCGCGGAGCCGTCTTCGGCGCTCCCGCCACTTCTTCTGCTCTTCCAGTGCCAGGAGTACACTCGAGGCGTCCATCGGGCGCTCGTCCCACGGAGTCCAGACTATTTAATCGTGATGTGCGCTCACGCTTCTTCCTTCACTTGCGCGCCCGGCAGGATGTATTTGAAAAGGTCGAACAGGTTCATCGCCTGGCTCACGAAGTCCCGCGCGATCCCCTCGCCGGCGTCGATGCCGAACACGAGCTCCATGTTGTCGATCTTCCAGACGCTGACGAAGCTCGCGACGGTCCGGTGCGTCGCGGCCTCGGTCACGCGGACTTTGCCAATCAGGTTCTCACCTTCCCGGGTCGTCGAGAGGGCGACCACATAGCCGCGGCCCTCTAGCTGCTTCTTCGCGATTGTCGTCATCTCGGACTTTTCCTCCTTTGCCATCGAGACCGCCTCCCACCGGCCCAATCCGGTCAGCGGTAATAAAAGCTCTGCGCACCGGCGTGGACAATCGAGCGTTCTTCGATGGAGATTTATACCGTCCGGGCCTTTGCGCGCTCCCGCGGGCTCGTGGTCTAGCGGTTATGACATCGCTCTCACACAGCGAAGGTCACCGGTTCGAATCCGGTCGAGCCCACTTCTCTTGGCCGTCGGGTGACGAAGTCCGGGCGCTGGACGCCTAGACCACGTCGACGGGCCGGTCCACCTCCGAGCCAAACGACTTCCGCGCCACGAGGTAGAGATATGGGATCTGCGACAGCGATCCCACAACCGTTGCGGCCGCCAACCCGGTGATCCCGCCCCAGATCAGGAGGACGTAGCCGAGGCCAAGGGTCACCGTGCTCGAGATGATGGCGGAGACGATCAGCGGCCTCGTCTGCATCCGGATTAGGACGCGAGTGCTGAGAAGGCTGTTCAAAAACCCCGTGATCGAGCCGAAGATGAGAATGCGAAGTGGCCCAATCGATCCGTCGACGTATGCCGAATTGGTCCCTGCAAACAGGCCAAGGACGAAGCGGCCGAAGAACCACAGGACGGCGATGGCGGGAAGCAGGATCGCGAGCGTCAGGATAATCGCGTGTCGTTCCGCAACGTGGCGGTCCGCGGATGTCGCGCCATTCTGAGATGCTTCCGCATAAAACGACGCAAAGGCGGCGGCGGGGATGACGCCCAGGAGTCCCGCGACAACCGTCGCGATCTGAAAGTATCCTGCCTGGATCGGAGCTACCGTCCTCCCCAGGACGACGAAGATGAGCGGGATCAGCAGGAGGGTGTCTGCGGCCCCGATCGTGGCCGCAAGATAGTTTGCGGTGCTGAACCGGACCATCGGGCGGATGTGGGACAGGTCGAGGCTGGGCTTGGGCCGATATTCGGGCAACACCCGCGGCAAGAGGATCCCGCCCTCGAATGCGACGGCGACGCCGAACGGCAGGGAGATCGCAACGAAGATATCGAGACGGCCGCCGGTCACGGCGGAGAAGACGAGGACCAGCGCAATCGGTATCTTGAGGACCGAGGCGAGGACGGTCCGCCAGAGAATGAGATCGGCACGGCGCATCGCGAGGCCGGACTGATCCAGGATCGGAGCGAAGGTGAGGGAGAGCGTCGTCAGGAGGATGAGGACCCAGTAGACCGGGCTGCTCAGGATGAAGTCAAGCGAAGGAAGCCAAAATTCGATGCCGGCCATCAGGACGATGGTGAGGGGGATGGCGACGAGTCCCGTCAGGGTCAAGCAGGTGTTGATCGTCGCCGACTTGTTCTCAGCGGACGGCAGGAACCGCACGAGAGCCGGACCGAGGCCAAGCAGGGCGAGGGTCGCAAGGAATGAGATGGTGTTGAAAACCCCTTGCGCGTACCCGAGATCGCTGACGGAGTAGAAGCGTGCGATGATGAAATAGAAGACGAACCCCGACGCGGCGCCGACGACACTCGAAGACATGATGAAGAGCGCGTTCCGGTAGAGCGGGGCCGTCGCAAGGCCCCAGCCCTGGGACAGAAATTGTTGTACCCGCCCGCGAATCTCCTCCAAATTCAGCCTCCGGATGAGCCTTCGCGAGGCGAGAGCCATTCGGCGGATAAACCCGCGGAATCGGCGGTCGGTTATTCAAGATTCGAACGATGCAGACGGCCGTTTCACGTAACGCGGCTGCGGTCAGGCATGCGCCGATGTCGCCGTGAGCGCGGCGACGAGGACGGCCACCAAGGCGAGTCCCCCGAGCGGGATGAGCGCGATCCACCGGGGCTCGTATCTCAAGTGCATGTAGTACGCCACGACGAGGCTCGCCTTGATCGTCGCGAGCACGACGAGGATCGTGATCGTCTCGAGGTGCGGGATTCCGAGGCTGTAGACGTTCAGTTCCGCGAGGGTCACGACGGCGAGAATCGCAAAGACGACCACGTACGGACGCTTCCTCGATTCCTCGTGGGGTCCCGCCGTCTCCGTTGCGGTCGCCGTCGCCATCGGTCACCTCAGATCAAGTACACGATCGTGAAGAGGAAGATCCAGACCACATCCACGAAGTGCCAGTACAGTCCGACGAGTTCGACGGCTTCGTGATTCTCTTTCGTGAATCCCCCCTTGAACGCTTTCCGGGTGATGTACGCCATGGCGAGCACCCCTGCGGTCACGTGGGATCCGTGCACTCCGGTCTGAGCGAAGAACGTCGGACCGTAGAGCGGATTCACCCCGAACGGGGCGCTCTTGAACGTGAGCCCTTCGCCGAAGTACAGATGCTGGTACTCGAACGCTTGGATGCTCAGGAACGTGATGCCCAGGAGAAGCGTGGTCAGGAGGAAAATCCGGAGCTTTCGTTGATCGCCCCGCTCGACGGCGGCGAGGGCCTCGACCATCGTGAGGCTGCTGCAGATCAGGATGAACGTGTTCAGTCCGGTCAGAGGCACGTTCAGGATCTCGCCGGGCTGTGCCCACGGTCCCTGGAAGGCGTCGCCGAGCGTGGTCGTCCGGAGTCGCAATGTCCAAGAGGCTCCGATAATCGCGGAGAAGAACATGATCTCGGTCGCGAGGAATAACCAGATTCCGAGCTTACGGGCACTCACCTGCGGGAGTCTCGATTCAACCGCGGCCGCGAGTCCGTAGAACGCGCTCGACGGCTGCTGCATGTCCTGATGAATCCACCCACCGGCGCCCCCGCCGAAGATCACGACACCGGCGAGGAGGACCGGAACGCTCGCCGTCACGATTCCGACGTACCCCACGCCCATGCCCACCGCGATGATGACGGGCCACGGGCTGCCGTGGTGCTCCTCCTCTTCATGGCCCGCGGGCTCCGGGTGCGCCATCGAGTACTCGGACCGGCGCAGTGCATCCTTCAGGCTGCTATAACATCTTCGGTTTTTGCGCGCCAACTAATTTGGGCGGAAGACCCACGGGTCGTGGGCGAGACTGAGAAAGAGGTCGCGGGACTTCGACCATTCGATGAGCCAGTTCGGGACGGGAATCCGTGGCCCTTCGGGGCGAAATCGCATGACGATGACGTGACCCGTCGGTGAGATAAAGGCATCGATGTTCGTGCTGATTCCAATTCTCGGCACATAGAACGCCCCCGGTATGGACGTGATAATTGAGCGCCGTTGCCACGCGATCAAAGCCTCTCGAATCCATTGACAGCGATTGGTCGGAGAAGAGCCACCGCGGGCTGAGCCCGTGGACGCGACCCGGACCAATGTTGACGTCCGTGATACGAGTCTCCCGGTCCACACGACGAAACTGCTTATACCCGGGCTCCGAATGAGGAGCCCTGCCGATACCGATGCCGACCGTACGACACATGAAGGCAAAGCTCGCCCTGATGGGGGAAGGCGGTGTCGGGAAGACCTCGCTGATTCGACGGTTCGTCCTCAGCGAATACCAGGACACGTATCTCCACACGGTCGGCACCCGGGTGAGCAAGGTCGAGCTGACCGTCCCGCATGGCGCGGACACCGAGGTCCAGATGGATATGTCGATCTTCGACATCATGGGCCAGCGCGGGTTCAAAGATCTCGTCCGGGAGACGTACTACCATGGCGCGCAAGGTCTGATGGGGGTGTGCGATCTCACGCGGAAGGACAGCCTTTACGCGCTCAACGAATGGATCCCCTCCGCGCTCGAAATCGCGGGCGACGTGCCGGTGTACCTCATCGTGAACAAACGAGACCTCGAGGAACGGCGAGCGATCTCCGAGGAGGAGGTGCGGCATGTCGCAGAAGCGTTCGCCGCTCCGATCGTCTACACCTCGGCCCGGACCGGGACCCTCGTTGACGACGCCTTCAACGCGTTGGCGATCGAGATGGTCGACCGCGCGTTCCGACAGGATGCGGCCCGGGCCGTGGAACGGGGCCTCCGGGACAAGGTCCTGTTGCTCCTGGACAAACGCGGTTCGATCGGGTTGAAGAAGAACCAGTTCTTCGAGATTCTTCGAGGTGTGAACTTCGACGATCTCCAGAGCGAGCTCGGCCGCCTCGAGGGCGAAGGCCTCGTGACCCTGCTGTGGCACGGCGCCTCCGACTTCACGGCGGTGATCACCCCGCGCGGGATCGCGGCGACCAAGCGAGAGTCGACCTGGGACGAGGAATGAGTTCCCCGACGGGGTGAGGCGACGAAGAAGGTCCGACTCGAGAAGATCCT
>WNGP01000707.1_pt1 | contig 26435 bp, 24 predicted proteins | sample 5407671 | NCBI WGS metagenome assembly WNGP01 (sample SAMN13153381, study PRJNA577476) | soil metagenome | isolation source: 40 cm soil or saprolite under Garry oak tree replicate 2 | place: USA:California | collected 2016-06-15
CGAGAACGGCCGCGAGGCGTAAAGCCTCCTCGTCGAGCGGCTAGGGGAGGTCGTCCGGGTCCCATGCGACGTGGGATCGCTCGTCGAGCGCATCGAGGCGGGCCATGTCGGTCCCAGAGAGTTCGAAATCAAAGACCTGGGCATTCTCGCGGATCCGTTCAGGCCGCACCGACTTCGGGATCACGACGAGGCCGTGCTGGAGCCCCCAACGGATCAAGATCTGGGCGGGCGTCCGGCGATAATCCGCCGCGACGGCCTTGATGACCGGATGGTCGAGTCGATGGCCGCGGGTGAGCGGGCTGTACGCCTCGAGCTGGATGCGGTGGCCTTGGCAGAACGCGAGCAAGTCGGCCTGGTAGAGGAACGGGTGGAACTCGACCTGGTTCACCGACGGCGGGATCGGCGATGCGGACAGGAGTTCCTCGAGGTGGCGGATCGTGTAGTTACTCACGCCGATCGAACGCGCCAACCCCTTTTCCTTGAGGTCAAGCAACGCCTTCCAGGACTCCTGGCGGAGCCCGGGGACCGGCCAGTGGATGAGGTACAAGTCGATGGAATCGACGCCGAGCTCGCGGCGGCTCTGCTCGAACGCCCGGAGCGCCGCCTCGGAACCGTGGTCCGTGTTCCAGAGTTTCGTCGTGATGAAGATCTCGTCCCGCGGGATCTTGCTCGCACGGACCGCCCGGCCGACGTCCCGCTCGTTCCCATAGAGCTTCGCGGTGTCGATCAGCCGATAGCCGACGTCGAGGGCCGTCGCAACCGCCCGCTGCGTCTCCTTCCCGGAGGCGGCTCGCCACACCCCCAGTCCCAGGACCGGCATCTTCGTGCCGTCGGCCAGAGTGACGCGGGCATCGACCGACAGCGCCATTCGACCGGCGAGAACGGGCGCGCTACTTGAATCTTGAGCGCCTCAGCCTTTGGGGATCTCCTTCTTCGGATCGATGAACGGCTTCTTGACGACGGCCGCGTTCCGCACACCACGCGTCGTCGAGACCCGCAGCTTCGTGCCGGTCTTGGCGGCATCCAAGCTCACGAGCGCGTATCCGATGTTCTTCTCGAGGCGCGGCGAAAACGTCAGCGAGGTCACATGGCCGACCTTCGAGCCATCGGAGTGGACGTCCCAGTAATCCGGGATCCACGCGCCGAGCGGTTCGCCCGCGACCTCGATCCCGACGAGCTTACGCTTCACGCCCTCGCGCTTGATACGCCCGAGTGCTTCTTTGCCGAGATAGTCCGCCGCCTTGGCCTCGTCGACGGTCCATCCCAGCCCGACCTCGTACGGATTGTTATCGAGGACGATGTCCGAGCTGTAGTTCAGGATCCCCGCCTCGATCCGCCGGATCTCGGAGGGCGCGATCGGCCGGATGCTGTGTCTCGCCCCAGCGGTCATGACCTTGTCCCACAGCGCGCCGGCGTGCTTCGAATCACGCAAATACAGCTCGTATCCGCGCTCCGCGCTCCATCCCGTCCGCGTGAGGACGAGCGGGATGCCATCGAGGTCCGTCTCCGTGAGATGGTAGTACTCGAGATCCAGGATCCCATCGCCGAAGAGGTCGACCATGACGTCTTTCGACTTCGGCCCTTGGAGTTGGAGGGGGGACACGTCGGGCTCGCGCACGACGACGTCGAGACCGGCATTCACGGCCACGCCCTTGCACCAGTAGATCACGTCCCAGTCGGAGAGGGAGAGCCAGAAGTGGTCCTTGCCGAGCCGCAAGAGCACAGGGTCGTTGATGATCCCGCCGTCGGGCGTCGTGAGGAGCACGTACTTGCACTCGCCGACCGCGCACCGCTCCATGTCCCGCGGCGTGAGGAGCTGCATGAACTCGAAGCCGTCGGGCCCGTCGATCTCCACCTGACGTTCCACGCCGACGTCCCACAGGGTCACATGGTTGACGAGGTGCCAGTACTCCTCGACCGGATCCGTGTAGAGGCCGGGCATGAGCATGTGGTTGTACAGGTCGTACGCCCGAACGCCGTGCTTCGCCGCGCGATGGAAATACGGGGACTTCTGAATCCACGCCGTCTCCCGGAATCCCGGGAGGATCGGACCTGCATAGTCCATGGTCGCCGTCGTCTGCCCACCGTCGCGCGTGTGGCCGGGGATCGTACCACCTCCTGACTTGCGCCCGGGAAGCCCGGAGAATAGATGAGCGTTTTGGCGCGCCCTGGGAAATCGATGATCGATTCGTGGCGGTACCGCCGGTTGCCGCACGCGGCTCGGGATGCAGTGGGTCGCGTGGCTACGACTTCGGGACTTCTTTCATCGGATCAATGAACGGCTTCTTGACGACGACGGCTTTCCGAGGTCCGACTGGCGTCACAATCTCAATCTCCGTCCCGATCCTCGAGTGCTTGACCGGAAGCCACGCGTAGCCGATGTTCTTCTTGAGCCGGGGCGACATCGCGAGCGCAGTGAGCGTGCCGACCTCTTGCGCGTCCTTCCGAACGGGCCACGGTTCCGCTAGCCAGGGACGGATCACTTCTTCCCCCGGGACCTCGACGCCGACGAGTTTTCGTTTCACGCCCTCCCTCTGGATCGTCGCGAGCGCCTCCTTCCCGATGAAGTCCGGCTTCTTGTCCGGATTCACGAGCCATCCGAGTCCTGCCTCGTACGGGTTCGTCTCGAGGTTGATGTCGGACGGATAATTCAGGATGCCCGCCTCGATTCGGCGGTATTCCGACGGCCCGGTCGGCTGGATCTGGAACGGAGCTCCGGCCGCCATCACCGCATCCCACAGTTCGGTCCCCCTCCCGGCATCGCGCAGATAGATCTCGTAGCCCACTTCCGCGCTCCATCCCGTCCGTGTGACGAGGACCGGGATCCCGTCGATCGTCGCCTCGAGGAAGTGGTAGTACTCGAGCCGGAGGGCCTTCGGTCCGACGAGGGCCGCCAAGACCTCCCTCGACTTGGGCCCTTGGACCTGCAGGGGCGACGCATCGGGCTCCCGAAGGCGGACGTCGAAGTCGGAATGGCGAGCGACGCCTTTCGCCCACAGCAGTACGTCACTATCCGCGGTGGACAGCCAGAACGTGTCCTTCCGCAAGCGCGTGAGCACGGGGTCGTTGATGATGCCGCCGTCCTCGTCCGTCAGGATGACGTATTTCGCCTGTCCAACCGCGCATGTGCCGAGATCCCTTGGGGTGAGGTACTCCATGAACGCGGGGCCGTCGGGGCCGGCGATCTCAAGTTGCCGCTCGCACCCGACGTCCCACAGGGTGACGTGGTGCACGAGGTGCCAATATTCGTCGACGGGATCGCGGTAGTGGCTTGGGATGTACATCTTGTTGTAGACGTCGTACGCCTGGGCCCCGGCCCGCCGCGCGGCGTCGAAGAAGGGAGACTTGCGGTACCACGGGCCGAAGTACAGGGTCGTGTGGCCGTCGGGAATCGTCACGCCGGACCCCTCCCCCGCGGGAACGCGGATGATTTATTTGACCTCCGTCCCGCACGAGCTCAACCGCGGGTCAGGGGAAAGCGTAAGACCCCCGCGGTTTTTCCTCCTCCGGTACGACGTGACCGCGGCCTACGGATCGCAGAGCATGGTAGACCCGTTGCGGATCGTCATGGTCCGCCGACCCGACGATTCCTTTGCGGTCGAGGATCCGAGCGCGTGGGGCTACACCGCGCAGCCGGATCTGGAGATCGCCCGGACCGAACATGACGGGTTCGTCGACATGCTGCGCGCCCCCGGCGTCGACGTCCGGATGCACGATGCCCCGCAGCCGGGCCGCGCGGATGCAATCTTCGTCCACGACCCTGTGATCGTGACCGACCAGGGCGCCATCGTCCTCCGGATGGGGAAAGGGCTCCGCCGCGGGGAAGAGGAGTCGATTGGACTAGCGCTCGAGCAGATTGGCGTGCCCATCATAGGGAGATTGCGGGCGCCCGCGACCGCGGAGGGCGGCGACCTGCTCTGGCTCAATCACGACGTCCTCGCGGTCGGCCAAGGGTTCCGAACGAATGCAGAAGGTCTCGGCCAACTCCGCGGGATCCTCGGCGAAATGGGCCTGAGGATCGAGACGGTCCCGCTCCCCTATTACCGAGGACCACAGGCGTGCCTCCACCTGATGTCCCTCATCAGCCTCCTCGATGACGATCTGGCGGTGGTGTACCCGCGTCTCCTCCCCATCCCGTTCTGGAGGTCGCTCAAAGACTCCGGGTTCGACCTCATCGAGGTGCCTGAGGAGGAATTCGCCACGATGGCGCCGAATGTCCTCGCCGTCGCGCCGAGAGACTGCATCATGCTCGAGGGCAATCCGATCACCAAGCGATTGCTCGAGGACACGGGGTGTCGGGTGCGCATGTACCGCGGGAACGAGATTTCACTGAAGGCCGAGGGAGGGGCGACGTGCCTGACCCGGCCGATCCTCCGGACCCGGTGAGGTGAACTACACGAAGATCCGCGATTCCGTCGCCATCGTCACCGGGTCCTCCCGCGGGATCGGTCTGGCGACCGCATCGATGCTCGCGGATGCCGGCGGCCGCGTCGCGATCAACGCGAGAAAACAGACCGGCACGCTGCGTCGCGTTGCGAAGGCCCTCGGACCGGACGCCCGGGTCATCGCTGCCGCAGGGGACGTGGGCGACTTCGAGGCCTGCCGGAAGATCGTGAACGCGACAATCGACCGGTTCGGACACGTCGACATCCTGGTGAACAACGCGGGGATCTTCGGCCTCAAGAAAGCCGCAGAGATGGACCCCGAAGACTGGGAGGCAATGTTCCGGGTTCACGTCTTCGGAGCGTTCAATATGATCCGGCACGTCCTGCCGAGGATGAGGGAGCGGAAGAGAGGGGTCATCGTGAACATCGCCTCCTTCGCCGCCGTGCGGCCGCCAGGTCCCGGTCGCGTCCACTACGCTTCCGCGAAGGCCGCGTTGCTGGGTCTGACGCGAGCGTTGGGCCTCGAGGTCGCGTCCGACGGCGTCCGAGTGGTTGCAATCGCCCCCGGACTCACGGACACGGAGATCGTTCGGAAAGGCATCCCGAACCTCGCAGAACGGACGTCTCGCGTCCCGCTGGGACGGATGGCTCGACCGGAGGAGATCGCCCACACCGTCCGATATGCGATCGAGAACGAGTTCCTCACCGCCGAGACGGTCTACGTGACGGGCGGTGAATGAGGGGTCTCGCCTAGGATTTCGGGATATCCTTCTTCGGATCGACGAACGGCTTCTTGACGACCGTCGCCTCCCGCTCGCCTGCCGAGGTCGCGACAGTGAGTGACGTCCCAAGTTTCGCGAGGCGGATCGGCACCCACGCGTAAGCGATGTTCTTCTGGAGCCGCGGGGAATAGGTCAACGCCGTCAGATGGCCCACATTCTTGCCCTCCTTCTTCACGTCCCAGAATTCCGTGGCCCACGCGTGGATCTGCGGACCATGGATCTCGATGCCCGCGAGCTTGCGCTTGACGCCGGCTTTCTTGATCCTCGCGAGGGCCTTCTTTCCGACGAAGTCCGCCTTCTTGTCCGAGTTGACGAGCCACCCGAGGTCGACCTCGTACGGATTGTTCTCGAGCGTCATGTCGGAGCCGTAGTTCAGGATCCCCGCCTCGATCCGGCGGATCTCGGAGGGAGCGATCGGCCGCATGTCGTACTTCTTGCCCGCCTCCATGATCCGGTCCCATAGCTCGGAGCCCCGGCTCCCATCGAGGAGGTAGACCTCGTACCCGACCTCGGCCGTCCACCCGGTCCGGGTGATGACGACCGGGATCCCGCCGATCTTCGCATCCATGAAGTAGTAGTAGCCGAGGTCCAGGATCTCCGGTCCGACGAGGTCCCGCAGGACGTCTTTCGACTTCGGCCCTTGCACCTGGAGCGGGGAGACGTCCGGCTCGACGATGTCGACGTCCATCCCGGCGTTCACCGCGACGCCTTTCGCCCAGAGGAGCGTGTCCGAGTTCGCGAGGCTCAGCCAGAACCGGTTCTTCTCGAGGCGGATGAGGACGGGGTCGTTGATGATGCCGCCATCGTCGTCCGTGATGACGACGTACTTGCCTTGGCCGACCTTGCACTTCGACAGGTCGCGCGGCGTGAGGAGCTCCGCGAACTTGTAGCCGTCCTTCCCGCTGATCTCGACCTGCCGCTCCACGCTCACGTCCCAAAGGGTGACATGGTTGATCAGGTGCCAGTACTCCTCGAACGGGTCCGTGTACAGGCCGGGGAGGTACATGTGATTGTAGATGTCGTACGCTTTCGCGCCCGCGCGGAGCGTCGCCTCGAAGAACGGGGACTTTCGATACCAGGGCCCGAAGAACAGCGTGCTCTGTCCGTCGTTGTACGGCATGTCCAACCTCCTCCTGGGGATTTGGGCCGGGAACGCGCATCATTTATATGAGAGATTCCTCCCGCGGACCTCGTGGGCGGCGTCAACCTTTTCCCGAGCGACGGTCTTCGGCGGACCTTCGTGACGGAGGTCCACGATTCATGAAGGCACGCAGGCTGGGGCGGCAAGGTCCGAAAGTCTCCGAGATCGGCTTGGGCTGCATGAGCATGTCGAAAGTCTATGGACAGCCCGACGAGGTCGAGGCGATCCAGACGATCCATCGCGCGCTGGAGCTCGGAGTTAACTTCCTCGATACCGCCGACGTGTACGGTCCCTTCACAAACGAGAAGCTCGTCGGCCGGGCGATCGCGGGCCGCCGCGAGGACGTCGTATTGGCCACGAAGTTCGGCCTCGTTCGCTCCGACGAACCAGGCTACCGAGGCGTAGACGGCAGCCCGGCACATGTCCGGAGGGCATGCCAGGCATCGCTCGAGCGGCTCGGCGTCGACTACATCGACCTCTACTATCTCCACCGAGTCGACCCGAAGACGCCGATCGAGGAGACGGTCGGCGCAATGGCCGATCTCGTCGACGAGGGCATGGTTCGATATCTCGGCCTCTCGGAGGCTGCGCCGAAGACGATCCGGCGAGCGCACGCGGTCCATCCGATCTCGGCTCTCCAATCCGAGTATTCGCTCTGGACGCGTGACCCGGAAGGGGAGATCCTGTCCACGGTGCGAGAACTCGGCATCGGGTTCGTCGCCTTCAGCCCCCTCGGCCGCGGATTCTTCACCGGAACGATTCGGTCTCCGGACGAGTTCGACGCCGACGACTTCCGACGGTCCCTCCCTCGGTTCCAGGCGGACAATTTCCCGCGGAACCAAGAACTCGTCGAGCGCGTCCGCACAATTGCGATGGAGAAACGGGTGACCCCGGGGCAGCTCGCACTCGCATGGCTCCTGCGCCAAGGGGACGACATCGTCCCAATCCCGGGGACGAAGCGGCGCGAGTATCTCGAGGAGAATGTCCGCGCCGTCGAGGTGCACCTCACGCGGTCGGACCTCGAACGGATCGACGCGGCAATCCCGAAAGGGGCCGCTGCCGGGGCCCGCTACGCCGACATGTCGTCTGTGAATCGATAGGACGGAGCGCCCAGGACCCGCGGCGGCCTGGGCCCGGTCCCTCTCGGCACCTCGTGGGTGGGAAGGCTCATGAATGGGAGCGGTCATCCGCAAGGGCGAGGCGGACCATGCCGGGAGAGACGCTGACGCGCAAGCTCGTCAAGTCGCACCTCGCGGAGGGCAAGACGCAGCCCGGCGAGGAGATTGGACTCCGGATGGACCAAGCGCTCCTCCAGGACGCGACCGGCACGCTGGCCTGGCTCGAATTCGAGCAGATGGGCCTCGACGGCACCCGGATCCGGCGGGCGACGCAGTACGTGGACCACAACATCCTCCAGACCGGCTTCGAGAACGCGGACGACCATCGATTCCTGCGCAGCGCGTGCCAGCGGTATGGCGCCATCTTCTCCGGGCCCGGGAACGGAATCAGCCACTGGGCCCACATGGAGCGCTACGACGTCCCGGGCGAGACGATGCTCGGGTGCGACTCCCACACCCCTCACGCGGGCGCCTGCGGCATGCTCGCGATCGGCGCGGGCGGCTTCGAGGTCGCGAGCGCGATGGCGGGCCAACCCTACCGGGTGACGATGCCCGAGGTCGTGAACGTCCGCCTGGCGGGGACGTTCAAACCGTGGGTGAGCGCGAAGGATGTGATCCTCGAACTCTTGAACCGATTCGACGTGAAGTGGGGGAAGAACAAGGTCCTCGAATACACGGGCCCGGGGCTGAAGGAACTCACCGTGCCGTCCCGAGGGACGATCGCGAACATGGGAACGGAACTCGGCGCCACCGCGTCCGTCTTCCCGTCCGACGGCCTGACGAAGCAGTTTCTCGCCGCTCAAGGTCGACCGAAAGACTTCACGTCCCTTGTCGCGGACGACGGGGCGGAGTACGACGACACGGTCGACATTGAACTCGGCGACTTGGAGCCACTCATCGCCTGCCCGTCGAGCCCGGACAACGTGAAACCGGTGCGGGAGGTCGCCGGCACGGAGGTCGCTCAGGTCGCGGTGGGCAGCAGCGTGAACTCGTCTTTCCGGGATCTGGGCGTCGTCGCGAACGCACTCGACGGGAAGCACATCGCGTCGGGCCTCTCGATGGCAGTCTCCCCGGGGTCGCGGCAGACCCTGCTGCTCATGCTCACATCCGGGCTGATGACGAAACTGATCAAGGCCGGCGTGCGGGAGCTCGAGGTCGCGTGCGGACCGTGCATCGGGATGGGCTTCGCGCCGCCGAGCCGCGGGCCGTCCGTGCGGACGTTCAACCGCAACTTCGAGGGGCGCAGTGGGACCGCCGACGACCGCGTGTATCTGTGCAGCCCCGAGACCGCCGCCGCGACCGCCCTCAAGGGAGAGATCGCGGATCCGCGGGACCTCGGGACGATGCCGGCGCTGAAAGAACCGACAAAGTATCCGATCGACACGTCGGGCTTCGAGATGCCGCCGAAGGACCGGGCCGCCGTGGAGATCATCCGAGGCCCGAACATCGCGGCCTTGCCGGTCGCGGCCCCGCCGAAAGACACGCTCGATGGAGAGGTCCTGATCCGCCTCGGCGACAACATCTCGACGGATCACATCATGCCCGCGGGCGCGAAGTTCCTCCCGCTCCGGTCGAACATCCCCGCGATCGCGGAGCACGTCTTCGAGTACGTCGACCCGACCTTCGCGGCGCGCGCGAAGAAGGCGGGAGGCGGGTTCATCGTCGCGGGGGACAACTACGGCCAAGGTTCGTCCCGCGAGCATGCGGCCGTCGCGCCGATGTTCCTCGGCGTGCATCTCGTCCTCGTGAAGAGCTTCGCGCGGATCCACGCGGATAACCTCGTGAACTCGGGGATCCCGCCCGTCACCTTCGCGGACCCGAGGTCGTACGACGTCATCCAACAGGGGGACCGTCTGCGAATCACGAACGTCCTCGCCGCGATCCGCGGGGAGCGAGAGGCCTCGCTTGAGGACGTCACGCGCGGCGTGCACACGTCCGTCCGCGTCCAGCTCCGCCCCTACCAGCGCGAGGTCCTCCTCGCAGGCGGCGGCATCCGCTACGCCCAGAGCCGCAGGCCCCACTGAGCCGCGCGGGTTTAAGTCGGCCGGCCGTTATCCGCCATGCGGAGGAGCCGACCGTGGTCATGATTGTCAAGAAGGGGACGCTCCCGCCGACCCCGCACACGGAGTTCTACGCGATCCCGGACGTCCTCGCGCGGGAGGAGATCCACGGCAGCTACGGCTTCAGCGGCGCCTGGTCCCGCAAGGTGCACGTCCGCTACTATCCGACGGAACAGGTCAAGCCGCCTCGGAAGGCGGACTTCGACCTCGTCCCCGAGTTTCCTCCGGAAGCGGACCTCCTCCAGCCGTACCACATCACAACAGGCCTGATGCCGTTCGAGAAGGATGCGATCCGATCCCGCAGGCCGATCGTCCACGGACCCCGCACGACCCTCTCGATCTCGAAGCCGACGGCCTCGATGCCGCCGGAGACGTTCTTCCGGAACGGCGAGCGGCATGAGGTGTACTTCGTACAGGAAGGAGTAGGCGTCGTCCGGTCGGAGTACGGCGATCTCCCGTTCCGCAAGGACGTCTACATCGCGATCCCGAAAGGCACGACCTACCGGGTCGAGCTGACCTCGCCGAAGGCGTGGTTCCTCCTGATCGAGTCGATCTATCCGATCAACTTCGCGCCGCACTACTTCAACAAGGAAGGCCAGGCCACCTTGATGTCGCCGGTCGTCGAGACGGAGATCGAGACCCCGACCCTGCCGCCGTTCCGGGACGCGCGGGGCGAGTTCCCGATTGACGTGAAGCACAGCGGGGGCAGGGTCACGCGGATCACCCTCGGCCACCATCCGTTCGACCTCTCGGGCTGGGAGGGCGCCCTTTACCCGTTCGTGTTCGACATCAAGAGCCACCACGGCATCGCGCGGGAGATCCACACGGCGCCGCCGATGCACCAGACGTTCCAGTCGGGAAACGTGCCGCACTCGGGGTTCTCCCTGTGCTCGTTCGTCCCGGTGATGGCGGGCTGGCATCCTCGCGAGGTTCCCGCGCCGTACGCGCACTTCAACGTCGACTCGGACGAGCTGATGTTCTTCTGCAATCCGTTCTACGGGGCGCGGGAGGGCGTCGTCGAGGAAGGTTCCTTCACGTTCCATCCGGGCGCGACGCCGCACAGTCCGCAAGGCAACGCCGCGCAGAAGTCCCTCGCGGGCCGCGGGAAGGTGCAAGGCCGCCTCGCCGTCATGCTGGACACGTACTTCGAGAGCATGCGCATCACGACCCAGGGGTACGCGTTCCGCGACCCGGAGTACGTCTTGAGCTGGGACGAAGGCCGCGTCCACGCGCCGAAAGGCGAAGGCTGGGAGTCGCCGTCCGCGTGAGGCATCCGATGCAGATGCCGACGATCCCGGTCCGCCTCGTGTCGCCCACGTTCAAGCCAGAAGTCCTCCAAGAGATCCTCGACGTCTCCCGACCCTTCACCGCGGAAGGCCATTTCCTGTATCCGGCGGACAAGGAGGGCAATCACACTCGTGGGTTCTTCGCAATCGAGCCCGTTACCGCACACGCCGCGTTCGTCGACGCGATCGCGGACGACATGGCGGCCTGGGCCTTGCGGCAGGGCATCGACGTGGACATGGTCTTCGCCCCTGCGCAACCGGCTGTGCGTCCGCTTGCGGAGGCGGTCGCCAAGCGACTCCGCCGGTCGGTGGCATACTGGGAATACCTGCCGAGCGGTCGGTTCGGCGACGCGCTCGTCGAAGGATGGGTGCCCGGGGGCTCGAAGGTCCTCGCCCTCAACGGCGTGAGCCTCCAAGGGCGGTGCGTTGGCCTGCGGCTCCCGCAGTTCGTGGAGCGACTCGGAGGGGACGTCACCTCGGCCGCGGTCTTCGCCAAAGGCACCACCGACCTCGTGCGCCAGACGGAGGAGCGCCTCGGCCCCCACTTCTACAGCACCCTCCAGGTCGACGTCCCCGTCTTTCCGCCGGCGGCGTGCCCGATGTGCGGCGCGACACATCGCGCGCCGGTCTCCTGGAAGGAATTCGCGGACGGTCCGCGGCCATGAAGCTCGTGACGTTCTCCCGGGGCGGGTCGAATCCTCGCCTCGGCGCCGTCCTCGGGTCCTGGAATCGCTGGGAATGGATCGTGGATCTGCACGACGCGAACCCGCAGCTTCCCGCCGATATGATGACGTTCATCGATGCGGCGGGCGGCCTTACCGGCGACGTGTGGGAGCGGGCGAGCCGGACGGTTGCCTCGGTCGAGAAGGAACTCCGCCGCGGGAAGAACCCGGCCGCCGTCCGACCGTCGGAAGCGCGGATCCACGTCCCGATCCATCCGCGCCTCCTCCGAGACTTCCTGGCGTTCCGCGGACACGTCGCTCGCACCCGCGCCGCCATGGGCAGCGTCGTCCCGCCGGAGTGGGACGCCATCCCTGCCTACTACAATGGGAACCACCTGAACATCGTCGGTCCGGGCGATGCGGTGACGCCTCTGCGGTTCCCGATCGTCGAGGGGGGCCGACCGCGGGTCGTCGCCTCGTCGAAACTCGACTACGAGGCGGAGGTCGGCTACGTGCTCGGGAGGGGCGGCTGGAAAATCGCGGCGAAGGACGCGGCGGCGTACCTGTTCGGCCTCACGATCTTCAACGACTTTTCCGCGAGGGATATCCAGATGACCGCGGGCCGGATCGGGATGGGCCCGGCGCCGGGGAAGGACTGGGCGAACGCCCTCGGTCCGTGCATCGTCACGCGGAACGAGCTCGGCGAGTTGCGCGACCAATCCGTGGCGGTGCGCGTCAACGGAGAGGAGCGGTCGCGCGGGCGGTATCACGAACTCGTCCAAGGGAATCCGCTCGTCAAGCAAGGTGAGCGGGCCCTCTGGTCGTTCCCGGAGATGGTCGAGCACCTCTCGCATGCACAGACGATCCACCCGGGCGAAGTCTGGGGCAGCGGAACGATCCCGGGCGGATGTGAACTCGAGCGGGGCGACAAGGCGCGGTACCTGAATCCGGGCGATCGGGTCGAGATCGAAATCGAGGGCATCGGCGTCCTCGCGAACTCGGTCGGGCCCGCGACCTGACCGTCGGGGAGGCCGGCGGGGGTCCGTGCGAACCGGTGCCACGAAAGGGTTATCGCCCCGGGTTCCCCTCCGAGAGCGGTGACGGAATGCCCGCTCCCGCGTTCATGAAACTGAAGGTGGACCACAAGACCGTCCTGTGCCGGGACCTGAACACTTATCGATCCCTGCGCGACTTCCTGTTGAACAGCGGTTATGTCGGTGTGTACGAGACCGAGCGGGTCGGCGAGGAGAAGACCGCCATGGCCACGTTCGCGTGCCGGAGCGGTTTGACAGGCGAATGCCTCGCGGTCGTCATGGGGCTGAGCGCTCCGAACGAGGTCTCCCATGCCCAGGCTCCGTTCGTGTACGGCTTCGCGGGGGAGCCGCAGAAGGACGCGCACACGTACATGCAGCACCTGGCGCTCCGGACGACGGACCTCGCGAAGCTCAAGGCGCACCTCGAGTCGAAGGGAGGCGAGTTCCTCACGCCGATCTACAAAGACAAGGATTCCTTCGGGCCGCTGCTCCAGGCCTTCACGCGCGAGCTCTTCGACGACGAGTGGTTCTTCATCGAGTTCGTCCAACGAGACTACGATCCGGACGCCGTGAGCGCGGGCGGGACGCGATTCGTGCAGAACACGGTCAAGTCCCTGTACGTCTCGAAGCAGGAGGAGTTCCGCGAGTGGGAGAAGACCGGCAAGAAGCGGAAGTTCCTCGATGGCGTGCCGCAGAAGGAACGGTCGAAGCTGCTCCAGGACATCTTCGCGAATACGGAGCCGAAAGGGTACGTTCAGACCGTCGCGCCGGTCGCTCGAAACGTCAAACTCGCGTGATCAGTCGCGCGCCGCCGAGATTCTTCCGAGGACGTCTTCCAGATCTTTCTGGCTGTTGACGTCGAGAAAGGAAGAAAGGTCCGGGTCGGCGAGTCGCAGGCGAGGCGGGTCCACGAACACGGCATCGAGGCTGTCCACCAGCGCCGAGGGCGACGGGACGTCGGTGCCGCCGGCGAGCACGTTGAGCACGGCCTTCCGGCGGTAGACCGCGCGGACGGGGTCGATCACGTCGAACCTCGGCACGGCGGCGTCCCTCTTCCCGATCGAGTCGAGTAGGAGACGATACAGCGCGGGCCGCAGGAGGGGCGCATCGCACGGCGCAACGAGGACTCGATCGCCACGGGCCACCTCGAATCCGGATCGGAAGCCTTCGATCGGTCCCTGCCCGCCACGGCGATCGATCACGAACGCGGCGTCGGGCATCACGGACCGCAGGGCCGTTTCCGTCCTCACGTCCGCGACGGAGACGAGGGTCTCTTCCGCCATAGTCAGCATGACTTCGGCTACCCGCCGGATCATCGGTACGCCGCCGATGTCGATCAGCGACTTCGGACGTCCAAATCGCCGCGACTGGCCCCCTGCGAGGATCAATGCCGTCTCCACGGACGAGGAATGGGCTCTCCGCTTGAAAAGGAGGGTTCGGGATGGCAGCCCCGCGCCGTGAACCGGGCAGGCAAGGAAAGATAAGCCGTAGCCGTATGCCAGAATCGTGGCTGCGCCCCGGCGGCAGAAGGGCGTACGGCGCGTGAGCCCGGTTCCCTTTGGACTCGGCTTCACGAAGCCGCACAATTACCGCGAAGTCCTCCGATCCGCGTGGAACAACAAGCGCCGGCCTCTGCTGACGATGCGGATCCTCCGGAACGGCGTGTGCGACGGCTGCGCCCTGGGGACGACGGGCCTCCGCGACTTCACGATGGAGGGCATCCACCTCTGCACGGTCCGCCTGGACCTCCTGCCGCTGAACACGATGGGACGACTTCGGACGAAGATTCTGAAGGACGTCAAGCCCCTCGGATCGAAGTCCTCGAGCGAGCTGCGGGAGCTCGGCCGCCTCGCCTACCCAATGGTGCGGGACCGGGGCGATGCCGGTTTCCGCCGGATCGAATGGGACGAGGCGCTGGACCTCGCGGCGACCGGCATCCGCGCGACGACTCCGGACCGCATCGCGTTCTTCATCACCTCCCGCGGGATGACGAACGAGTCGTACTACGTTGCGTCGAAGGTCGCACGGTTCATCGGCACGAACCACATCGACAACTCGAGCCGGCCGTGCCACTCGCCCAGCACGACGGCGATGAAGGACACGCTCGGCGTCGCCGCTTCGACCTGCTCCTACACCGATTGGATCGGGTCCGACCTCATCGTCTTCTTCGGCTCCGACGTCCCGAACAACCAGCCCGTGACGATGAAATACCTGTACTACGCGAAGAAGCTCGGCACGAAGATCGCGGTCGTGAACCCGATGCGGGAGCCCGGCCTCGAGCGGTACTGGGTGCCCTCGGTGCCGAGGAGCGCCCTCTTCGGCACGCACTTCGCCGACGAATTCTTCGAGGTCCACACGGGCGGCGACATCGCCTTCATCACGGGCGTCCTGAAGCACATGCTCGAGAACAACTGGATCGACGAGGCGTTCGTCGAGAAGCACACGACCGGCTTCTATGCGCTGCGCGTGCTGCTCGTGTCCGAGCCCTGGGAGGAGCTCGAACGCCAGGCAGGCGTCTCGCGGGAGCGGATGCTCGACTTCGCGCGGATGTACCACGAGGCCCGCCACGCGGTCTTCGTATGGAGCATGGGGATCACGCACCACCGCTTCGGCGTGGACAACGTCAAGGCGATCGTGAATCTCGGGTTGGTGCGCGGCATCGTCGGTCGGGAGAGGTGCGGCCTCATGCCGATCCGCGGGCACAGCGGCGTCCAGGGCGGCTCGGAGATGGGCGCCCAGCCCGGCGCGTACGGGCTCGGCTTTCCGGTCGACGACGAGAACGCGGACCGGTTTGGGAAGGTCTGGGGGTTCCGGCCTCCGACGATGGCCGGCATGACGGCGGTCGGGATGATCGACGCGGCGCACGAAGGCCTCCTCGACGTCCTGTATCAGGCGGGAGGCAACTTCCTCGAGACGCTGCCCGAACCCGAGTACGTCCGCGAGGCCCTCGGACGCATTCCCCTCCGGATCCACCAAGACCTCGTCCTCACGAGCTCGATGCTCGTCGAGCCCGCGGAGAAGGTCCTCCTGTTCCCCGCGCAGACGCGGTACGAGCAACGGGGCGGCGGCACGGAGACGTCCACGGAACGGCGCGTGTACTTCTCCCCGCAGATCCCCCGCCGGCGGGTCGGCGAGGCGCGCGCCGAGTGGGAGATCTTCATGAACCTCGCCGAACACGCCATCCCGAGCGCAACGCGGCTCGTGCACTTCAAGGACGCCGCCTCGATCCGTCGAGAGATCGCCCAGGCGATCCCGACCTACGACGGCATCCAGAACCTCGCATCCAAGGGCGACGCCTTCCAGTACGGCGGCCCTCGCCTTTGCGAGGGCGGCGTCTTCCCCACGCCGGACGGCCGGGCGCGCTTCACGCCAGTCGGGCTGCCGGACACGAACATCCCGGAGGGGGGGTTCCTGCTGAGCACGCGGCGCGGGAAGCAATTCAACTCGATGATCCACGGGGACGTCGACTTCCTGCTGGGGGCGGGTCGGCGCGATGTCCTGATGTCGGCCGAGGACGCGAAAGCCCTCGGCGTGGCGGAAGGCGAGGAGGTCCTCGTCACAAACACGCTTGGGTCGCTGCGGGGCCCCGTCCGCTTCGCCCCGATCCGCCCGCGGAACGTCCAGATCTACTGGCCCGAAGGCAACGTCCTGATCCGCCGCGGCGTCGTCGATCCCCATTGCGAGATGCCGGATTACAACGCCCTCGTGCGCATCACGAAGGCCTCGAGGCGCGAGGCGGCGCCGTGAACCGACCCGGCCCGACGGCGACCGCGGACGTATGGAAGCGGAGCCCGGGGCGACTCGTCCAGGAGGGCGACCGTCTTGCGGCGGAGGAGCCGTTGGAGATCCGCGTGGAGAGGACGGGCCACGCCCCCACGTCGCTGGCCGTCACGATGCGGACGCCGGGAAACGACTTCGAGCTCGCGGCCGGATTCCTCCTGACGGAAGGGATCGTCTCCCGGAAGCGGGACCTCGCACGCATCGAGTACTGCACCGACGCCAGCGTGCCGCAGGAGTACAACATCGTGAGCGCGGTCCTCCGCCCCGACGTCGAGTTCAACGCGGACCGATTGAGCCGCCACTTCTACATGTCGTCCAGCTGCGGCGTCTGCGGCAAGACCTCCCTCGAGGCCGTCCGCGTGGCCGCCCGCCACCCGATCCCGAAGGACACGCCCCTCACCGCCGCCGAGACGATCGCCGCGATCCCGGAACGTCTCCGGACCGGGCAGGCGTTGTTCTCGCAGACGGGCGGACTCCACGCCGCGGGGCTGTTCGACGCCGCCGGCCGCCGCGGGAGCGTGCGCGAGGACGTCGGCCGCCACAATGCGGTCGACAAGGTCGTCGGCGAGCAGTTCCTCGCGGACCACGTCCCGCTGTCGGATCGGATTCTAACCGTTAGCGGCCGCGCGAGCTTCGAGATCATCCAGAAGGCTGCGGTGGCGGGCGTGCCGTTCGTCGTCGCGGTCGGAGCGCCCTCCAGCCTGGCGGTCACCCTGGCGAACGAGTTCGGCATGACGCTCGTCGGATTCGCGCGCGGCGAGCGGTTCAACGTGTACGCGGGCCGACACCGAATCACGGACCTCTCCGCCTAGGCGCGCTGGCATGGGAATCGAGACCGCCGTATTCGCCCGGGTTCGGTCGGGAATATACCTCTACTTAGAGGTATGACGTACGGACAGCCATTCCCCAACCCGGGCCTCCGATTCGTTAAATACGCCGCGACCGCTTGCCGACCGTTCCGGAGTGGAGGCCATCCCTTCGAACGCGACGCTCACGGCGATCCGCGGCGTGCGGGTCGGCCACGCGCAGGACCTCCCGCGACGAACCGGCACGACGGTCGTCCTCCTCGATCCGCCCGCCATAGCCTTCTCGGATTCCCGCGGCGGGTGGCCCGGCACGTACGACACCGCCGCCTCGGACCTCGGGAAGACGTTCATCGAGCGGCACGCGCTCCTCCTCGCAGGCGGCGACGTCTACGGCTTCGACGCCGTGCGAGGGATCCGACGTTACCTTCTGGAGAACAAACTCGCCTCCCGGACGGGCGGGGGAAAGATGCCGTCCATCATGGGGACCAACATCTATGATCTGGAGTTCGCGGCCACGGACGGCCTCGACTACACAGACCTCGGATACGAGGCGTGCGCGAAGGCGGGGACTCGGCCGGTCCCCCAAGGGAACGTCGGCGCGGGCACCGGCGCGACGGTCGGGCCGTTCTTCGGGCGCAAGGGCGGCACGAAAGGAGGTCTCGGCAGCAGCGCGGCGAAGGCGGGCCCTTGGACCGTCGGCGCGATCGTCGTGACGAACTGTGTCGGGAACGTGTACGATCCATTCGCCAATCGCACGGTGGGCGGGACCCTCCGCGACGACGGCAAGGGGTTCGTCGAGATGGACGACGTCCTCGAGGAGTACACGAAGCGGTCGACGACTCGATCCGGGACCACGATCGGCATCGTCGGCACGGACGCACCGCTGGACCACGAGCAGCTCGCTCGCCTCGTCGAGCTCGCCCACGATGGCATCGCCCTCGCGGTGCGCCCGGCGCACATGTCGGCGGACGGCGACACGATCCTCGGCTTCGCGACAGGGACGCGGGCGTCGCGTCGGATCGACTACCGCGCCTTCGATGTCCTCCATCACGTCGCCGTGCGGGAGGTCGCCCGGGCTGCCGTGAACGGCGTGCGGGCCGCGAAGTCCCTCGGCGGTGTGCCGGGATTCCGGCACCGCTGAACCTTGCCGTCCCTAGGCGAGTCGCCTCTCCTCGATCGCGATCCCGTATTCCGGGAAGTGCTTGAGGAACGGCGCGGGGTCGAGGACTTCCGGCGGATACACGCCCGTGCGGCTGATCTCGCCCCGGTCGATCATCTCCGCCGCCATCGCCATCGGCGCGCCGACGGGATAGCTCGTCGCGTTGAACCCGTACTTGCGGTAGCACTCCTGGTGGTCCAGGGTCTGCCAGAACATCCAGCCGGCCTTGACGCCGTCCTTCAGACCGCGGACGATCACCGCGAGGCACGCCGCGCCGCTCGCCTTCCCGGCAAGGCTCTTCGGGTCCGGCATGAGGGCCGCGAGCATGTCGCGGGGGGCGACCTTCACCCGCTCGCCCGTCGACTTGACCTCGACCTCGATCGGATGCCCGCGGTGCAGTCCGAACCGCTGGAAGACGAGGAGCGCATGGGCGAGGTCTTTGGGGATCGCGATCTTGAAGTCCATCGCCTGGATGCCTTTGCCGATGAACAGGGGGAGCGTGTTCGTCTCCTCGTGGTCCACATTGTAGACTTGGAGCGGCCCGACCGGCGGCGGGAACTCGAACGCTTCCTCGCCCTCGAGGGACCCGAGCCGGACGAATTTCCCATCCCGGAATGCGAGCGCGGGCATCAGGACCTCCTCGATCAGCGTGTCCGCGGACCACAGGGACGCGAACGGATAGCCCTCGACCGATCCGGTGTCTCCATCGCGCACGAGGATCTCCTGGACCTCATCGAGGCGATCGGCCCCGAGCCGCGCGAGGACGTTCGAGATGCCGGGGTCCTGTCCCATGCCGAGGAGGCCGATGAGGCCCGCTTCGCGGAAGAGCGCATCATAGGCGAGCTGGAGGGACTCCGGAGGCGAGACGACCGGCTCTCCCGGCTTCTCCTTCGCGAGGGCGAGGTCCGTGGCGGCGTCGACGTAGTGCGCCCCCGCCTTGAGGCAGGCGTCCATGATCCGCAGATTGAATCGCGGAAGGACGAGGTTCATCACGACGTCGATGTTCTTGAACGCGTCGACCATCGACTCGATCTTCGATGCATCGATGCGGTCCGACTCGGCTCGCTCGTCGGGCAGGGCGGCGGCCAGGGCCCTCGACGCCTCAAGGCTGCGGTCCGCGATGACCAAGCGTTCCACCTGGGGGCTCTTCGCGAGGAGCGTTGCGACGACCGAGCCGATCGCTCCGGCCCCGAGGACGACGACCTTGATGCTGTCAAAACTCCGGAATCGGGGAGGATGGGCCCGGCTACATAACGGTTCTCGGAGTGCGGGGTCGATGGGTTATTAAGATTGCCGTTCTGTCCCTGAGACCGGACCCGTCGCCTAGCACGGATAGGGCTCCGGATTTCTAATCCGGCTCTCGAGGGTTCGAATCCCTCCGGGTCCGTGGCCCTCCCGTTGAGTGCCCCAAGCGGGCGCATTTTCCGGACTGCCGCGCGGCGTGGCCCGTCCAAGCCCCCGACGACCCGAGACCCCCCACACACCGCGATCCAAGGCCCCGATAGGGTTTCCGTGGCCCACGCCGGCCCGCCCTGACTCGACGGTAGGTGGGCCGAGAAGGCCCGGTCTATTTTGTTGCCGCTAACGCTGTAAGTGGGTTGTCGGATACAACCTTCTCGGTCATTTCGAAGATGAAACCACCTTTCGGCCCCCGGCGCAAGCCCCTGAATTCTTCCACGTAGCGGTAGGAACCACCCGTCACGGAACGGAACGACACTTCGACTAGGAGGGTGGTGGGTGTCGCCGCATCAGCCGCGCTTCGGGCGAAGCTTGTGAGGTCGTATTCGAAGATGTGCCGCTCGGGACGGTCCTCGCTATGAAAACCGATTCGGTGAGGGTCGCCGCCTTTGATGACTTGACTTAGATTTCCAGCGGTCGCTTTCAAAGAAAGGTTTCCGAGGTATCCGTGGCCCGCCGACTCGAGGTGAACCCAGAGTCCGTCATGTTCAACACCACGTTCCTGAGTGTGGATGTGAACATCGGGGTAAAACATCCCCTCCGCTTGCAAACGTCGAAACTTCCTCTGCTCTCTCAGCAGCCGCCGCGCAATCTCAACATACACGACGGTTACGAGAGCGAGCACCACCGTCGCAACTCCGGTTACCCACGTCGAAAGGTCGTCGGCCATGGACGAGTACACCGGCCCCTGCGATTATAAAGCGCTTTGAGATATGTTCTGAAGAATTGCGGCCGCATGGATTGCCCATCCACGTCCGCAAGCACACTTTCGCCCGGCGCTGTGTCCGGATGGTGCCCTGCGCGCCAGGAGGTGAACGCAAAATGCAGTACCCCAATCTCCGTCGCGACGAGTCCGGCTTCACCAAGCTCGGGCCGGGCGAAATGGTCGGAGCGATCATGTTCGTCTTCATCATCGCGATCCTCGGCGCGGCCTTCACCGGTCCCCTCCAGGGGCAGGTGAACAACTGGTCCGCGAACCTGGATTTTCCGTCAGATTTATCCGGCAACCGTCGATTTAGTTACCTGGGGTGGAGGGGTGCGCTCTAACGCGCGCGCCAGTCCATTTCTCAGGAGAACAGGACATACCATGGACGAACCCATAACGGGCTCCGCGAACATCGCGGTCGGGCTACTGAATTGGCTCGAAGCACGGAAAATGCGAAAGGCACTCGAAGCGAAACCACCGACAGGTAAGCCGCGTCGAAGGCGAGAATCCAGACCGAAAGCGAAAGCGCAAACTTCTGCAGCGACCCTCGCAAATCTCGAATTGCGCCGACAAAGGTTGGCACTCGAGCGCGACAAGCACGAGTGGACCAAGGTGCGCGACATTGCCGATTGGTTCTTCGAGGTAATAAGCGGGGACGCGGACGACGAGTACGACGACGAAGACGATGATTGACGATGGGGCGCTGGGCGAAATACTACGATCGGGTGTTGGACGTTGACGAGCCTCCATTCAAAGGGAGTGCTTGGGTCGGATATCAACCACTGATGCAAGCAACGGACAACAGTCGGCCGAAGGCGTTCCCGGCTTGGGAGCGGTTTGTAATCTGGCAGCCAGAGGGAGCAGGGGCCGATTTGAGTGAACTCTATCCTCACGTGGCGACCCACGTATGTCTTCGAGAATTGGAGAAGGCGAGGCTCCATGGATGCAAGTTACAAGGTCGGGAGGTCAGTTTGTACCTGACGAACTACACGGCTGGACGGGAAGTGTTCGAGCACCACGAGGGCGACACGTTGCCCGCCGGGATCCAGGTCGTCGGATTACCCGCAGCGCTGCGAGAGCCCGACGAGGTTCACGCGAGCCATCCGGCGGTAGAGTTACTCTGAGTCGCTCGTTCGTCCTCGACGCGCGTTCTACGCGTTGAGATCAGGAGACAGTATGCTGGGGATGCAGGCGCGCGCGTGGGGCGACCCAAGACGCGCGCGTTGGCGAGTGGGGCGGACGGCTCAGAGGTCGCGCTTCCGGACCGTCTTCTCATGGCCGCATCTTCGACACCGGACGACGACGGATTCGTCCGCGGTCATCTCGACGTCGGGCTTCTTGTGAGTGCCGCACGCCGAGCAGATGAAGGCGACCATCAGGAGCTCCCACGCTGCGATTCCGGGGGAAGGAGAAATCGTTCAGATTGCGGCGATCGCCATCTGGCTCGGAGGCGGGCTTCTCGGGAGTCAGAGCGTCCGGGGGCTCGGACGGTTCATGGTCGCGGAACTCGAAGTTCGGTCCGACCACCAGCTTGTGACGCACGGTCCGTATGCGCGGATTCGCCATCCGATGTACACCGCGCTCCTCTTGCTCGACGGAGCGGTCGCCCTGCTGTTCCTGCACGTCGCCCTCATCGTCTCCTTCTTCCTGCGGGTCCTCATCGCCGAGGTCCGGGCTCGACGGGAGGAGGAGCTCCTTGCATCCGACGACGCGTTCGGCGAGCGCTATCGGGACTACATAGCCCGGACCGGCCGTTTCCTTCCGGCGCGGAGGCGGCACTCGCCTTGAGGTCCTCACGATCTGGATTCGTGCCGCAAACCCGACTTCGCGAGCGTGCCCCGGGGAAGGAATTTTCATTCTCCACAGGCTGGCGCAACTAGGTCGCGGTCATCGTGACGACGATCAGGTTCTTCTCTCGAGCGATCTCCGTCAGGGTCTCCAGTTCTCGCAAGCGCATTGCCGAGGGGGCTGTCTCGTACAGGTCGGAGGCTTTGTCCATCTGCACTGCCGCCTGTGCTTCCCCTTCCGCCATGATGACCCGGGAACGGCGCTCCCGCTCGGCCTCGGCTTGCTTCGCAATCGCTCGGACCATCGTCTCCGGGAGCGCGATATCACGCAAGGTGACCGCGGACACCTTGATTCCCCACGGCTCGGTGTTCGTGTCGAGCAGGACCTGAATGCGTCCGCTCAACTCCGCCCGCTTGGACAGAAGCGCATCGAAGTCGACCTGTCCAAGGACATCCCGAAGCGTCGTCTGGGCAAGCAAGTCCGTCGCCTGGTTGTAGTTTTGGACCGTCGTGACGGCGTCGTTCGGCGCGTACACACGATAGTAGAGGACTGCGTCCACTTCGACCGACACGTTGTCCATGGTCACAACGCGCTGTCGAGGCACCTCGAACGCCACCGTCCGCAAGTCGATCAAGACGCGCTTGTTGATGATCGGGACGATGAGCGTCAGCCCGGGTCCCTTGGGTTTCGGAGTCAGGCGTCCGAGGCGGAATACGACGAGGCGCTCATACTCCCTGACGACCTTGATGGACGCCGCGAGGAACGCGAGGATAAGAATCAGGGCGAGAACGGTCGCCAGAATCAGCTCTTCCCCGGCCATCCCCGCCTCACACTGGCTCTCGCAAGGGACGACTCCCGGATAAGCAAGTCGGTCATGAGAGCGTGTGCCAGACGCAGCTCTAGGAAGCAGGAGATCTATGATCACTGAGCGGGCGGGCCCAGGTGTACGGGCTGTTCGCTCATCCGATCCTTGATGATTCGATGCGGCAGGAGCGTGAACGGCAAGTAGAGACCCGCGTCAAGAGGGCGGCAGAGGAGATTAAGCGGTCGGGACTCGTCGAATATCACACAGGAAGGATCGCGGGGCTCAACACGGTTTAAAAGCTACGGCGGGGCAGCTCCCTCGCCGGCGGTGGGATTCGTCTCGCACCTCTTGTCAATAGCCTTAATGAACGACCTCCGCTCCTCACCCAGCGATGGTCGGAACAGGCAGGAAAGGCTCCAGAACGCCCTGGCGCGGCCAACAGAAGAGCAGAAAATGGAAGCGGAGACGGCAGTGTCGGGCTCGAACCGCGAATGTTGAACACCGCTCGAAGTGAAACGGCTGCAAGCGCCTCCCTAGGATTGGGATGGGTGACGCACGAGGGCGCTCTTTCCCATGCGAATCGCGGTCAATCAAGGGCCCCGCGAAACCGCGTTCGATTCGCGCAAGGGCATCCTTGGGTGAATCCATCACCTGCGGGCGGCGGAGGATGCGTTCCTCGGCGAGGTGGACGGGTGAGGTGGTATCCCCTCACTTCGTTCCGCCACCGAGAGACCGTCCGTTCATGTTTGGGTCCGCGTCAGTCAGCAGATTCCAGTTCGAGGATAGTGTTCCGGGTTGTCCAAGGCTTGACGCAACTGCGGTTCGTCGATGCTTCCGAGGGATCTCTCGAGGCGGGCGAATTCGGATAGCTTGAAACACTCCGGATCCACGGTGAAGAGGACGATCGCTTTCCGCGACTTCATGTACTCGTTCAGGTGCTCGACGAAGAGCATGTCCTTGTCGAACCCGATGTTGTTCATGATCGATTCAACACCGTCCAGGAGTACAACGCAGCCGGCTGGGTTCTCGTCGACGAAGCCCTCGATCACCTTCGCAAGGATGCCGATCGCGTTCGGGGCGTAGTGTTGATCGCCTGGGACGAAGGAAATCCACCAGACCGGAACGGAGGCGAGACGGTACCGCGAACGCACTTTCTCCGGGTACATCGTCGTAATGCAAAGGCCAGGAGCCCCCCGTTCCACAATGGCTTGGAAGAGCAGGTAGCTCGTTTCGGCCTTTTTCCCCCGAACGAGGTAGCATGTCCCCTCTTCCAATCCGAACGGTTTGTTGAGCACTGGGCGGTCGTTCTCGGTCTTACCGAGCACTGAGCGGTCGTTCTCGATCTTACCGAGCACTGGGCGGTCGTTCTCGGTCTCTGCTTTCATCGCGGAGTGCCTTACTGATCCGTCGGGATGCTACGCGCTCGGTTCAGCCTTGCGGCGCCATTATCAAGTTTGGGAGTCACTGTGGCCTCCATCGGACAACCAAACGGACGTACCGAGGGACGTCGCGCGAGGGGCAAGATTTTCGATTCGGCCAGGAAGTCCGGGTCCGTAACAGCAGTCCAATTCACTATGGCGCGGTACCCCTGCGGGTGATTGGTGGTCCCCCGTCTGTCCTCGCCGGCGAGTGCTGGACGAGCCGAGAGACACGGGGGGAACTGAGGCTCGAGTCGAGAATCCCAGAGTTAAGCCATGAGTTCGAAGGGGCGCAGCAACGTTACCTGTCTCCTAGGACGCACCGTCCCAGGTTCGTTTCTCCTGACGGAGGCGGACCAACCGCGGCCGTCTCCCAAAACGGGAAGGGCCGGGCTGTTCGGCCCGTCATGGTGGGCACCGGAGCCGGGCGAACCGTTCTCGAATTGGACTTGGTTCTTCCGTATGAGTGGGTCTGTCCGGACTTGAACCGCCCTGGGAAGGGGAGAAGGATCTTTGGTCCTTCTCATGTTGGGACCGAACGACCTACTGCTCTTGGCGTACCTCGATTGGTCCGCTGTTCTGTCAGATGTTGACATGTCCATATGGAGAACACACGAATCCCTCCGGGTCCGCTACGTCTCCCTTGCGGCATGTCAAGACCCGACCGAAAGCGAAGACCCCTGGAGTCCGACATTTTGCTGACGTCAGCCACCGTCTTTCAGATTGATGATCAGAGTTTCCCCACACCTCTTGCGCGGCTTTCTGACCGCGGGCCGTGTGCAGATCCGCGTAGTACCTGACCACCGTCTGAATCGAGTGACGAAGACGCTTTCTCGAGGCTCCCTTACTCGGCTCGGCGCACCGGCTACGCCTTCACGCGTTGCCCTGTTGCCGCGGACTTCTCGATGGCCGCGATGACCTCGTGGCGCCGGACGGCGTCCGCGAAGTCCGGAACGGTGTGAGTCCCGTTCTCGATGTCTGCCGCGAACGCGGCGTAGGCACGCCCGACGTTGTAGGCGGGCGCTCCATCCAGGCTGGTGAGCGCGGGCCACTTCTGCGTCAGCGCCGCCGGGACAGCAAGCTCGACAGCCTCGCTCCGCCCGTGTGCTCCCGCGACGGTCAAGGGATAGATTTCGGGGTATGCGGCGTCCGCGGTAATCCGGAGCGTTCCGTCGGTCCCGTTGATTTCCCACAGGAACCCGGTACCGCCGGCCACTGCCTCGCGGACATGGACGCTGGCGGTCGCCCCGGACGTCAGGGTGCCGATCACCGCGATTTGGTCGGCCGCAGTTTTCACGATCTGCTCCCCGGTCTCTTCGATGGTGATGAGCGGCCTGCGGAGAGCCGAGACGGCCGACAGGTCGGCGAACCCCCCTAGGACGTAGTCCAGGAGGTCCAGGCTGTGGCCGACGGCGACCGTGAGCACGTTGGCCCCGTTTCTCTTGTCGAGCATGTAGGCGTTGGGCTGGCCGACGACGTCGCCCGGGACCGACAGCCCGACCATGGTCGTCGACAGGACCTCACCGACGTATCCGTCGCGGAGCAGCCCTTGAACGAACTCGATCGCCGGGGCCTGGCGGGCCTGCAACCCGACGACCGTGCGCACCCCCTGCTTGGCGGCGAGTGCGGCCATCGCTCGCGCGTCGTCGAGGTCGCGGCCAAGGGGCCACTCGCAGTAGACGGCCTTGCCGGCGGCAAGTGCGGCGGAGACGAGCTCTCGATGGTGCGGGACCTTGACCGTAACCGCGACCACATCGATGTCGGGTTGGCTCACCACCTGCTTGGGGTCTGAGAACACCGCGCGGACCCCGAACACTTCGCCCGCCGCCCGCGCGGATTCCGCGGTGTGCCCGCTGAGTGCCCGAATCTCGTAGGTTGGCAGCGCGCGCAGGGCCGGGATGTGGGCGGTGGCGGCCCAGCCCCGGACGGGGCTGACCCCGATGATGCCGACACCCAGCGTCGACTCAGGAATTGCTCGGGCTGGTCTCATTTCAAAGCTCCTGCCGCGGGCGGTCGACGAGGCCGCTCCGTATGAAGGCTCGGCTTC
>WNGP01000708.1_pt1 | contig 26423 bp, 19 predicted proteins | sample 5407671 | NCBI WGS metagenome assembly WNGP01 (sample SAMN13153381, study PRJNA577476) | soil metagenome | isolation source: 40 cm soil or saprolite under Garry oak tree replicate 2 | place: USA:California | collected 2016-06-15
TCAGGTGTAGTTTACCACTCAATGCTATTTGCCGTGGTTATTTGCGCTACCAGATGTATCCGGTGGAATGCCAACAACCACGTATACTACGGTGAGCGATCCATTAGCATCGAGCTTCCCCAGGGCGTACACAAAGTCGCCAACCTTCAGGCTTGCCAGCGTCACTTCCTTCCTCTCCAGCTTGTTGATAAAGCGCGTGGTGGAGGTTGTCTGGACCGTCGCTGTTTTGCCTTCATACTGGATAGTGATCGTTGTGCCATGTATGCCGGTGATACTCCCAAAAACCGCGTCACCCCCGTATTCCCTCTTGCCTTTGCCATAAGATGTAAGGGGATCAATCTCGACACGCGTCGCCGTGAAGCTGCCAGCGGCATTCGAGCTGCCAATCACGACTATGACTTCACCGGCCTTCACAGCGTCCAGGCCCACGGAAGCACCATCTTTCTTAAAAATCGTACTGGCGGTCGTAATCACTGTCACCGTCGTACCATCTTTGTGCTTCCCGTTGATCGTGTGTCCACTGACCCCCGTCACTATCAATACGTCTTTCTGTATGCTCCCCTGACCAGCCTCGTTCACCGACGCCTGGGTAGTTGAGCCTGCGGCGTTCGTAGAGCTACCTGCTGCAACGAAAGCCAGGAGCAGAAGCATACCTATCCCCAGTATGTACACCCGTTTCCGCTTCAGATGGTGCTTATTTCTACCCAACATTGTCAATATACCTGCGATCCTTGCCTTTACAGATGGCCTTTCCATTAGAAAACTGTCCCTCCTTCAAACTAACATTCTCTCATACAAATCGAAGTGTTAGGCAACTGCCTCAATTAGAGGATAGCAGGCTTCATTGAAGATTCAGGGGCAGTTTGCTGAAAAAATGCTGAAAAGCCCTCCACTGCACCACTCCTTGTCCCTACTCTAATTGTTCGGCAATAATCTGCGCTAAATGCAACACACGCATAGGCCGCCCACTTGCATCAACTCCCCCGCGGAGATGCATCAGGCAGCCGGGATTATCCGCCACCAGTACCGTCGCACCCGTACTCTCCGCGTTGTTCAGCTTATTGTTCATAATGCGTTCCGCCACATCAGCGTGCTCAATCGAGGTCGCGCCCCCGAACCCGCAGCACACGTCTGACTGCGGCATCTCGCGCAGCTCTAAACCCAGCGCCTCCTGGATGATATGCCGCGCCTCCGACCGCAGGCCAAGACAATTGATCGACTGGCAGGAATCGTGATAGGTCACGATAACATCACCCGCTTTGCCATCGCTTTTCCGCACGGTCAGTTTTGTACCATTTGCCAGCAAAACATGATCTACGAAGCTTGCAAAGTCCATCACCTTCGCGGCCAATGCCCGCGCTCGCTGCACCCACTCCTGCTGCTGTAGATCTTCAAAGAGCCGAATATAGTCTTGTGACAGGGTGACAACACAACTTGTCGTGGCACCGACGATGTAGTCGGCCTTGCTTTGTTCCAACGCCTGCTCCAGCACGGTGATCGTCTGGCGTGCCATTTTTACGCAATCGGCGCGATCACCTGAATTGAGCGCGATCAGGCCGCAACAATTTTGTTTCTGTGGGAATGTGACCTGCACACCGCAGGCTTTCAGCACGTTGATGGCAGCCTCACCCATTTCGGGAAAGAGACGGTCTATCATGCAGCCCGCGAAGTAGCAGACCGTTATGGCGGGATGCTCTGTAGGGGCTTGATTTATCATGCCCGATACCTGTCCTTTGACCCTGTCGCGCAGCGGTTTGATCGCGAAGGCGGGGAGGCTGCGCCAGCGGGCTAGCTCCGCTATTGGACGCATCCCTGGAAGCCTGCCGAGTACGCCGAAACTACGCGGGCGAATGTAGTTGCTGCCGCGCGTCACCGGAAGCTGGGCAATGCTGAAGAAGCGCACCGCCAGACCAAACAGGCGTGGACGCGCCAACGCCCCAAAGATCACTTTCTTCAGCCACGGCAGCCCTTTGGCCTCGACGACGCGGCTGCGCACATCCAGGATCAGGTTCGGCAGGGGTATCTCAACCGGGCAGATGGTTTCGCAGGCATTGCAGCTAACACACAGGCTCTGTGGACCCGCATCTGCCTCGAGGCCATGGTGAAAAGGCGTCACGACCAGTCCGATAGCGCCGCTGTAGATATAGCCGAAGGCGTGACCTCCAACCTGCTGATAAGAGGGACAGATGTTGGCGCAGGCGGCGCAGCGTATGCAGCGCAGGGCATCCTTAAAATGCGGGTCTGCCCGCATCTCGCTCCTCCCGTTATCGACCAGCACGATATGCATTTCTTTGCCGGGAGTTGCCGGGCCAGTAATAAAGGTGGTGTAGCTCGTGATCTGCTGGGCTGTGGCGCTGCGCGCGAGCAGGCGCAGCTGCGTCATAGCCTCGGCAAACGTGCTAATGAGCTTATCATAGCCGGCCATGACGACGTGCACGGGTGGCAGCGATGTTACCAGGCGGCCATTTCCCTCGTTGGTGAGCATCATCACGGTGCCGCTTTCGGCGATCAGCGCGTTTGCTCCACTGATGCCCATACCCGCGTTGAGGAATGACTTGCGATGCTCGACACGAATTACGGCGACCTGTTCGTCAATATTTTCACGCGAAATCTCGCGCCCCAGCGACTCTGTGAGAACCGCGCCCACCTGCTGGCGTGTCTTGTGGATGATAGGCATTACCATGTGCGAGGGGCGCTCATGGGCGAGCTGGGCCACCCATTCGCCGAGGTCGGTTTCAACGGCCTTGATTCCGCGCGCCTCCAGGTAATAATTCAGCTCGGTCTCTTCGCTCACCATGGTCTTGGATTTCACAACCAGGTCAATGCCCTTGTGCTGGCACAGTTCGTAAATATAGCGGTTGGCATCCTCTGCAGTGCGCGCCTCGTAAATGATTGCTCCCGCCGCTTCAGCCTGAGCTTTAAACCGGGCTATCAATTCTGGCTGGTGCTCGATGGCATAATCTTTGGCCTGGCGTAGCGTAGCGCGCATGTGGGCAAAGCTGTAGTCCGAGCCGTAATCGTCCTCCTCAACAGCAAAAACGTCCTTACGCGATGCGCGCCAGGATGGTGCAAAGCGTTCCAGCGCGCCGTGCATGTTATCATCCCGGAGCGCGTGCTCCAGGCGTTCTTCAAAGGGCTGATTCTCGTTCGTCGGATTGGCTGTTTCTTCGCTCACGATCTGTTGAGGAGGGGTGACTGAATAATTGTTAGTCATGGCTTTGCTTCTTCCTCGTCTGCAACAAGAATGACGCACAACGTTTTTGGACCTTGCACACCGATAGTAAGCGTGCGCTCGATATCGGCGGTACGACTGGGACCCGTGACAAAAGACATATAGTGACGCTGATCGGAACCCACCCTGGCAAGTTGCTGTAAGATCACGGCAGCGTCATCCAGCATTGGAACCAGCCTGTCCTCACTCACGAGGACAAAATGCGCCAGTGTCAGCATACTGACTACTCTCGCTTCGAGCGTGTTCTCTGCGAGAAGGACAGAACCAGTTTCCGAGATAGCCAGTTCCGCGCCAGAAAGACCGGCGGGCGCATCGGCAACGCTGGCAGGACTGCCAGCCTCACGTATAGTGATGCCTTGATTGCTTAATAGCGGAAGGATTGCTCCCCAACGTGAATGTTGGCCAAAGTTTGGCGGCACCACAATTTCAGCAGCATTCAATGCAGGGTGAGCAGCAATGATTGCGGCGGCCTCTTCCAGGCATCCTACCCGGTGAGACTCACCCCCAGACGAAGAGAGTCGCTGCTGAAAGTGTGTGAAGTAGGGGCCCGATTTATCATGCCCGTAGGTTGGATGGCCCATTGCTATTCCTCCTTAGTTTTCCTGGTTGGACCAGCGAGATCGCAGGTCGTTTCCTGGCCCATAGATACGGGCCAGGTACGGTTCCTGGGATCAGGAAAGGACATCGCGAACCAGGCTGTTGCTCATAGGTTGAGGCTGTGTCCATCAACTCTTATTCTACAACAGATACTATAGAGGGGATTTTTTCACTTCTTCACAAACAGCATCCCTATGGCGGCGAGCAGGAAGAACAGCGATGCTGCCCCGAAGACGAGCTGATAGCCCAGCAGTAAATGCCCGTTTCCGGCGACGGCATTGATAATGACGCTGCCCAGCAGGGGCGCCATAAGCGCTGGCAGCGTGGTCGAAGCATTCCACATGCCCAGGTCTTTCCCCGCTTTTTCTAATGAAGGCAATACGTCGATTGACAAGGCCCAGCCCACGCTGGAATATATCCCATATCCAAGCCCGAACAGTACCCCAAGAGGCCAGAGCAAGGTCATAAGATTGTTTGGAAAGATGACAAAGGTGAGAGCGGCCAGGCTCATACACAACGTCGCCAGGCTGACTACAGGAGCCCGCCGTTTGATGCGATCCGACAGGATACCAGACACCAGCCCGCTTACTACCGCACCGCCCAACGTCAGAATTGCAACCATGCCCGTTACCTGTATAAAATTTGCAATGTGCTGCACAGTGGCGAAAAAGTACTCAATATACGCCATGAAGAGCGACAGCCCCAGCACAAGGGATGCTCGTGTGAGAAAGACCATCCTAAAATTGTAGCTGCGCCAGGGAGCTATCCACCCGTGCAAGAAGCGCAGCGCGTACTCGAGCAGCGCCTTCTCTCTCTTTATGGCACGTGCCTGAGTGCATTTCAACCACCGGTTTTCACGCACGCCGCACACCGTCACCACGATGGCGGCCAGCACAAGCAAAGCCGTCACCGCATAATATATGCCTGCGTTGGCCCGGATCATACTCGTGCTATAGGAATGCTGGTTGATACCACCAAGCAGCCATGCCGCGAGGCCAAGACCCACTACGTTCCCCAGGATTGTCATTCCACCCACATAGCCCGAGGTCTCCCCTCGCTGCTCTCCCGGTACACGATCCGGCATCAGGCTTTGATAGGCGGGCATCAGAATATTCTTTCCCAAAAGCAAGAGCGCAAGACCAACCAGGAAAATCACCAGGCTGCCCGCGTTTACCAGCAGCGGCGTACTCATTAACAGTAACAGTCCGCCGATCACAATATAGGGGCGGCGGCGTCCAAAACCGCCGGAGGTACGATCGGAAAGCGTTCCAATCAGCGGCGGTATGAATATCGAAATAATCGACGCTGCAATCATGAGCCAGCTGAGAAATACCACCTGCTGCACGCTGCCAATTTCTTTTGAGGAAATAAACAGCACAATCTGCGTGGGAATGACAATCGGCAATAATGCTGCCGATTGCGCGTTGAGGGCAAACCACAGTATATTCAGAACCAGTTGTCCGCGAATAGAGAGTCTAGAGACCTTCGCCTCTCCGCTCAACCCTATTGGTGTAATTTGATCATCTTTAACAGAATACATGTATCTCCACCTGCGAATATTTTCTACTGAAGTAGACACTCTGATGTTACAAAGCATCGCTAATTAAAGCATATTCTTGAGAAACAAGCTTATCTTCGATCTCTCCCCTGGCGTGGCTTCACATGAGGCTTTAATACATGTATTGGCGCTTTTCGGTTCTAGTACTTTTTACCTCATTACGAGCATTCTTTCAGGTCAACAAATGTTCTACAAGTCAAATTCATGCGCATATTTGCTGCTCGGCCCATCATAGCCACATACGCCTACTCTTGGCGAATTGACAACGGGCAACAGCAACCCCTCACCTTCGTACTTTTTTGCATGCTTCTTACAATACGTATTTCCATCGCCCCACGATCCACCGAATATGAGGGTCGCCGGTGCATCACATACACTACATTTGAACTCAGGAGCGAGGTTGCGAGCAAGCAAACTTATCACATCTTTAGGATTTACCAACCCCTCTCGCTCCGAAACAATCCTCAAGTTCAGATCAGTGGAGGAACCGAAATCGTATGTGTAGGAGAACTTCTGCCCAACACTCAGTGCCTCCCCCAATTCCGCATATAAGCTGTGATCCTCGATCATGTCAATAAGCAATTTTACTGCCCGATGCCGATCATGACGTTGAAAGTATTGCCTTATCGACTCACGATCCTTATCGTCTGGGGCAGGTATCTTCACTTTCAGTTCCTCTCGCAGATACTTAGAGGCTTCATTTCTCGATTGGATTGTTCGCAACCTTGTCACTATATCGGCTGGAATTGTTTCGAGCAAAAGAGGAGCAATTTCCTCCTCCAGGTCGAACTTGTCATAGTCCTCGTCATCTTCTTCAGAATCTTCTTCGTCTTCCTCATCTCCAGACTTTTCACTTAAAGACCCTTCAACCTCCATACTTGCTGCCTCACCTGGGCCAAGGATTCTTATACTGGAGAAGTCGAAACGTGGCGGCTCTGACTTGTAGTAGAACTCCCCTATTTGGAAGGCGCTCAGGTGGTCGCAGCATTCTACCCAGACGGCTCGAATAAAGTTATCCAGGTCGATAAGCTGGGCGTCGGTGGGCATCTCAATGTGCATCCAGTATTGTGGATTGTATTTTCCCTCCAACACAATATGGAACAGTTTTGTCTGTATAAATTTTTTGCCTTTGGGTGACTTTGCGGTTTCAGCTTCTATTCTCGCCCGCTCTTTGCAATTTTTCAAATGTTGGGTCATTTTGGCCTTCTCAAATTGGCTCCGGCAAAATTTGCAAATCCCTGCATAACTCGGCTTTACCATAGTTTGTTCTGTCATTATTTTTCTCCTCTCTGCATTTACAACATCCTCATTATATCAAACCCCGGAATCTATAGTATACAATGTTTAATACCTCCCCGAAATACGGTATACTAGCGTATAGACTTATAGCAGACCAACCAGCCTGGTTCTGGTCGACCGGAGTAACATATGTCTTCCTCAAAGGATACAAGAGAAGCAGATGAGGTGCCCCCCGTCCAGACGAAAAAAGGAAGGGGTCCCTTAAGCCGCGGCGCAGCGCTCATGATTGCGGCGGCGTTTGTCTTCAGTGCGCTGTCGGGTATTTTCACAGCACTTTCGCTGAATGCTATACTCATCTTTGTCGTAGCAGGGGCGGCGCTGGCACTGCTCGCAGCACTGGTAGGACAGGCGACAGAGCAACTTGGCTCGTATATGGGATCAGGCGCCACAGGGGTGCTGCAATCAGCGTTTGGCAACCTGCCTGAACTATTCGTTGGTATTTTCGCATTGCGCGCAGGACTCATTGGCGTTGTCCAGGCAGCCCTTGTCGGTTCTATTTTAGGCAACAGTTTATTTGTCCTCGGCCTCGCGTTCTTTTTCGGGGGACTGCGTCACGGTACTCAGCGTTTTGGTTCCGGGGCGCCACGCAGGATCTCGAATCTTACCTTGCTCGCGGTTGCGGCACTGGCTGTACCCACACTTGTCTATGGATTGCATACTCCGGCAGCCGCGCACGAGGATGGATTGAGCATTGCAAGTGCTGCTATCTTGCTCATTGTCTTCATCACAAGCATTCCCTTTTCTTTGGAAGGGGGAGCGACCAGACTTCCAGATGGGCCACAAGAACTCCAAAAGGAAGCGGTTGCCTGGCCGCTCTGGCTTATCATTGTCGTTTTAGTTGGAGCGGGTGTTGGTTCGGCCTTCGTCTCGGATTGGTTCGTGAACGCTTTGACGCCTGCCATCACCTTCCTGCACATCTCTCAGGCTTTTACGGGTCTGGTGATAGTAGCGCTGGCGGGCAACGCGGTAGAAAATGTTGTGGGCGTTCAGTTCGCCATACGCAACCAATCAGACTTCGCCATCAGCGTCATCCTGAATAGCTCTCTCCAGGTAGCACTAGGCTTAATACCATTTCTGGTCATACTCAGCTTTTTCATAGGCGGCGCACACCTGACGCTGGTAATGCCACCGCTCCTGGTGGCAGCATTAGGGCTGACCGCCATTTTGAGTACTGTGATCGTTTATGATGGTGAATCGAACTGGCTGGAGGGCCTGACGCTAATAGGGTTATATGGGATCATTGCAATATCCTTCTGGTGGGGTTAGACATCATGCATTATTGACATGCTTGCAAAAACCGGGCATACTGCCTACAGATGAGAATAGCAGATGAACCGCTTGCATAAATGCGGAAAGCACAGAAAGCGATGAGCTACAGAACAAAACTACGCATTGGAGCTATACCGCAGACGACGTTACGCCGCCTGCGCAATACTCCCACCTACTTCTTCCTCATCTGGCGCTGGACGTGGTGGATTTATGCCTTTGCCTGGATTATCTTGAACCCCCAACTTCCACACTTTCTATTTGTCATACTCGGCATCACCCTCATTCAGACGTTAGTGGTTACGCTTTACGCGCCTGTCTTCAAACTCTTGCTTCCCAGCGTGGGCGCAAAACGGGACCGCTCACCGGCAAGCGCGAAACAGGATAAACAAAGACGACGGTTTCGATTGAGGCGCAAGACGCTGCCACCAATTGCCGCATACGAAGACCTGGAGATATTACCCCCACTCGTCCGCTCGAGCAATCGCTATAAAAATATTGCCCTCTATGGCCTGGATGTGATTATCTGTGGTCTGGCTACCTATTTTAGCGCAATCTACTTCTCTCCTCCTTTTGGTGACGGATCGCCTTTCTACCGCTACGGTTTCTCAACGGTCTTTGTAGCCGCTTTCATCTTTCGCTATTGGGGCGGTCTGGCGGCGGCAATCGGCTATGATCTTTTCGTATTGCTCGGCGTATTTTTACCGCCCCCACTGGCTCATCCGCACTATGTATTGCACATACAGGACCTGCTCGGTTCCTTGTTCGATGCCCCACTGGTAGCCATCTTCGCGGCTTATATGTCAAAGCTTATGAACGTCTATACACAGAGCAGGAGAAACGCTCAGGATAGTATGCGCAGGCAAAGAGCGTTGCTCCGCGTGGGTGGAACGCTGGTTACGGGAGCGAGCGCGAGTAGCAGGCAACGCCTCTTGCAGCAAAGCATATACGAGATTCGCCGGGGCGCTCACTTTGAACATCTGGTTATCGCGCTCATTTCCTATACGAATAACGGCAAGGCTGATGTGCCAGAAATCGAGACCTATCTTGATTCAGGAATCGTACCTGCAGGAGCGCCGGATGAAGGCGAATCGTTAGTAGAACAGGTGGCGCAAACAGGAGAAAAACTGCATAGCTTTGAGACCATAGAAAGGGAGGGAGATGAGATTGTCGGGATAGCTCGCCTGTACCTTCCTATCGAAGATAAAGATAAGCGGGTCTATATGGTGCTGGGAGGAGAAAGTCAACATAGCACGCACTTTGATGAGAGACAAGAGAACTTCTTGAAAATTGTGGGAACGCAACTGGTAATTGCGCTGGAGAATATACGCCTGACCGAACAAACCGCCGATCTTGCCGCTGCCGCCGAACGCGGTCGCATTGCGCGCGAGATCCACGACGGAGTTGCACAGCTTATCTATATGCTGAGCTTGAGTATCGAGACATGCGCTACACTCGTCCAGCGTATCGCTGATACCTCAGAGCAAGAGGCGAACGCCTTAAAGCCCGTCACGGAACGCCTGGAGAAACTGGTGACGATCTCGAAGCAAGCTCTGTGGGAAACACGCCACTACATGTTCACCTTGAAACCGCTCATCACCGGCACAAGTACGTTGACGCAAATGTTATCCAGCCAGCTTCACGAGTTCGAGTCGATCAGCGGACTGCCGGTACAATTTGAGGTTGAAGGGAGCGAAGAATCTCCCAACGGGGATAAACGACGAGCGCGCAAGCATGCGCAGGTGGGAACGGCCATCTTCCGTATCACACAGGAGGCGCTGACCAATGCCTATAAGCATGCCAACGCCACACAACTGCAGGTATTTCTGCGCCACCAACTTCATGCCGTAGAGGTCGAAATTCGCGATAACGGCAAAGGCTTACCGGTGATGGCGCTCAGTAAAAACACCGAAGCCGACGGTGAACAACGATTTTATTCCGGTCACGGGATGCGCGGCATGCGCGAGCGTGCAGAAGAGCTAGGCGGAACGTTCGAGGTCATCCAGCGACCAGAAGGTGGGCTTAGTGTGCTAGCTCGCATCCCTATCTAATTTGCAGTATCCTCAAAGCGGATCGTACAAGAAATCAGTGAGTGTAGTGGCACACCTTTCCACTAGATATGAGTTAACCGAAAAGGTCAATCAATTATTGCACCAGGAGGGTTATGACAAAGACGCGCATTATGATTGTTGACGATCACGAAGTAGTACGCCTGGGGTTGCGCACTGCGTTTGAATTGGAGCCAGATCTGGTGGTCGTGGGAGAAGCCAGCAACGGAGCCGAGGCCCTGGCGAAAATGGCGGTACTTGATCCGCAGCTCATATTGATGGATGTGCGCATGGAGAAAATGGACGGGATCGAGACATGCCGCGAAATTAAAAACCGCTATCCCGATGTGCATATCCTCATGCTCACCTCCTATACCGACGAAGACGCCGTTATCGCATCCATCCTGGCAGGGGCGAGCGGCTACCTGCTAAAGCACCTGAGCCGCGCCGATTTGCTGCGTTCCATTCGCATGGCCGCGGCGGGGCAGATACTGATTGATGCCGATGCCACAAAGCGAGCGATGGAGCACATGATACAAATGCCAGGCAGCGAGCTGACCGAGCGCGAACGCGAAGTGCTGGCGCTGATAGCGCGTGGCTATACGAATAAACAAATCGCTGAGGCATTGACCGTGACGGAAAAAACCGCGCGCAACCACGTGAGCCATATCCTGGAGAAGCTGGGTTTTTCACGGCGCAGCGAGGCCGCCGTTTATGCGGTGGAACATCGACTTGTGCCGCCTAAAGAGCAGCAAAAAGATTAGGATTCGTGATCATCTCGCATAACTCGTGACCATTACTACATGGTACTTCTTCCTCCAACTTCTTCAAAAAAAATCTTAAGAGAGATTTTTTAGCAAGATGCGCGTATTATATATCGGTAGATATACCTACCAAACGGTACTCCGGATGACATTTTTATCCTCTCTGAAAGAGCATGTCTAATAGAAAAAGCGAAGCAAAACGTATATGTATATGTGTACAGCGCGATAAAGTACGGGAAGTTGCGGAAAGAAATGACAGAGAAACAACTATCAGGAGAAGCGAAGGAAGTACGCGTCACGCTCTGGGATAGATTGCTGGCGCGTCAGGGCATCATAGCCTATCTCCCCATCATGGTGTCAATCATCTTGTTATTCCTGGGGGATTCCTGGGAATATTTCATGGTGCACGCCCCCGTGACGCGTTACGCCTGCTATGCGCTCACTTTCTGGCTCGGCGGTAGCGGAGTTCATTTATACCCTCCCATAGCGCACTGCAACTATTTACCGAGCGCAACGTATACGCTGCCGCCATTTCACGCGCTACCGCTCGAATATCCACCGTTCTCGCTTGTCCTTTATTCACTTGCCCTCTTCGCGCCCCTACACTACTATACAATAGCGTTCGCGATCCTGATGGCGCTGACAACTCTCTCTATTTACTGGCTGCTACTGCGCCACGGTCCGCGAGGCGCAGCGATGGCCTTTGCCATCTACATGGTTATTGGCGCATGGGGATTTGCACTGGGTCGCTTCGACCTGGCGCCAGCCGGGCTCACGCTGCTCTGCGTCATCGCTGCCGAACGCAAGCGCTGGACTTTCGCCTATAGTGCGCTGGCCTTTGCTTTCCTGCTAAAAATCTACCCAATACTCTTCTTGCCTGCTCTTTTCATCGCGGAACAAGCAGAACGACAGGATGCGCAGCGCTTCAACGCGCCAAAGCAACCGCTCACTCTGGCATCTTTCCCAGCAGAACTCCGGCAAACGCTGCGTGACATCCGTCGCTTGCGCTGGAAACATACCATCATCTTTTTCGCTATTCTGCTCGCTGTCACCGGCTTCTTCGCGCTGTTGAATTTCCAGGGCGCTGTGTTGAGCCAGTTGGACTACTTCGCCAATCGCCCCGTGCAGATAGAGTCCACGGGCAGTCCAATCCTCTTCCTGGCAGCCCATTTCGGTTACCCGGTCAAGCTTGTCTTTTCCTTTGGCTCGAGCAATGTTGTCAGCGCGTTGGGGCGAGGTGTGGAGTTCTCTTTGGATGCCCTGCTTGTGCTTGGCTACCTCTACGCCCTCTTTGTGCAGTGGCGCGGTAAGCTGAATGTTACCCAGGCATTTATCGCGATCTTGCTGGTCTTCATCGTAACGGGTAAAGTATTCAGCCCGCAATACCTCATGTGGCTGATCCCCCTGCTGGCCTATAGCGGTGCCTATAATCGCTTCTGGCTCATTATCTGGGTCCCCATCTCGCTGCTTACTACCTACATCTTCCCCTTTATCTATACAAGTACGATTAACCTGCCGGTGCCATACAAGCCCGGCTTTATCGAGAGTGTGACGGCGCGCAATGCACTCCTCGCCTTCCTCACATTGGCGTATCTCTTTAACTGGTGGCAAGTACGCTCCACCAGAGGCTGGAGACGCAATGAGCTTCGCTCCTCGACATTTTTCAGAGTACAAGGCGACCGAGAGGATCATTACTCTCCTTCCGCTGCTCTACCGCCCTTACCTGGACGCGATAAAGCGCGTCCCTACGAAACGTAGGTTGACACATGTCAAACAGAAAGGATCTTTCGTGAAGAATATCTCCTTATCAACGAACGACGGACCGTTTGTTGAACGACTAAAACAATTCATCTCGAATCTGTTTCATTTCCTGGATTGGTTTACACCTGCACATCCTTTCATCGCCGAGAAACGAGCGCGTACTTTCCTCATTTCCTTCACTATGCTCTTCTTCGAACTGCTCTGCATTCGCTGGATTCCGTCTTACGTCCGCTACCTGAGTTATTTTAACAACTTCCTCGTGCTGGCCTCTTTCCTGGGCATTGGCCTGGGGATGCTCTCAGCGCGGCGCGAGCGTTTCTGGTTTCCTCCGTTCCCGTTACTGCTGGGGCTACTGGTCTTGATCATCGCGAGGACCAAGTTCCAGCTTATCATCAACTCAACGCAGGTTCTCTACTTCGGAATTGTCGACGAGCAGGCCGCCCAGGCTGAAAACTTTCTGGTATTGCCAATCATTTTCGGCATGGTGACGCTCTGCTTCATTCCCCTGGCTCGCGCCTTTGGCAAGTTGTTCTCTCAGTTAAATCCACTGACCGCGTATACCTATGATATCGTAGGCAGCCTGGCGGGAATCGCCGCCTTCTCCGCGATGTCCTACTTCTCTCTGCCGCCGCTGGTCTGGTTCGCTATCTTGAGCGCCCTCCTGCTGCTGCTCAGCGCGAAACGCACGGTGCTATTCGCGGCAGTCGTACTGGCCGCCACACTCATCGAGGTGGGTCAGCTCCAGGTCGGCGCGTACTGGTCACCGTACTATAAAATCGTCCTCAGTCCTGCCGTTCCTGATGGCTACATTGTCGATGTAAACGGCATAGGACACCAGACCATGACTTCCTGGCAGTACAAGGAGCCATTCTACAAGGAGGTCTACCGGATATTCGGCAACGGGTCGTTCCACCACGCGCTGATTCTTGGAGCCGGAACCGGCTCCGACACCGCGATCGCCCTGGCGAATGGTGTCGATTCGATCACGGCGGTAGAGATTGATCCCACGATCCAGCAGCTTGGCGCTCAGTACCACCCCAATCAACCCTACAGCAACTCGCGCGTTCATGTTGTCATCAATGATGGCCGCAGTTTCTTGCAGAATACCACCGATCACTATGACCTGATTATTTTCGCGTTGCCCGACTCACTGACACTCACCTCGAGCAACACCAGTTTGCGTCTTGAAAGTTTTCTGCTCACGCAGGACGCAATCGCGGCGGCGCGGGCGCATTTGAGCAGTAACGGCGTAGTTGTGCTGTACAACTACTACCGGCAGGACTGGCTGGTTCAGAAACTGGCCGACATGGTGGGCAATGCTTTCAACCAGCCGCCGCTTGTGACGACCTACGGCGGTTGGGGACGCGCCGCGGCGATTATGGCGGGGCCGCGCCTGGCAACGCTGCCGAAAGGTGAGTTTGGCATCTATTCCGAGCATCCTGTGCCTCCGCGTTCTACTGTCCTGCGTATCATCGGCCAGGGCTACTATCCCTTGACCGCTATGACACCGGCAACCGATGACTGGCCGTTCCTCTACCTGCAAGATCGAAGTTTCCCGACCATCTACATCCTTGGACTTGCTATGGTTGTTCTCTATGCTCTGGTTGGCACGGTGACCTTCGCTCCTCGAAAGACGCTGCGCCGCTTCGACTGGCATATGTTCTTCCTGGGCATGGCCTTTATGCTGCTTGAAGTCAAAAGTTTGACCACTTTCTCCCTCCTGTTCGGCAGCACCTGGCTGGTGAACTCGCTGGTCTTTTTCGCGATTCTGAGCAGTGTGCTGCTGGCAATTCTGTTCAATCGCTACTTCAAATTTCAGCGTATTAGCGTGTTTTACCTGTTGCTCTTCGGTGTACTACTTTTGAATATACTCGTGCCGCCCGGTGCGCTGCTGCTGAGCAACCCCATCCTCAGGTATATACTCGCAAGCGTACTGGCTTTCGCGCCGGTGTTTCTGGCCAACATTATCTTCACGAATTCGTTTCGAGATAGTGAAACGGCGGATATCGCCTTCGCATCAAACCTGCTCGGCATCATGGTTGGAGGAGGCTTGGAGTACTTCAGCATGCTGATTGGCTATCGCCTGCTACTTATCCCGGTGATCGTATTCTATGCCGCTGCCTTGCTGCTGCGTCTCAGCAGCAGCCGAACGCCAGGCAGGGCGGATAAAGAAGCAGCAGCAGAGCTGGTCCCTGCATCACAAACGGATTCGTGATAAGTCAGCTGTTAACCTGAGCGAAGGGGGCCCCCTTCGCTCAGGTTAACAGCTAAGCAACGAAGAAAGGAAGCGAGCATGATCGCGCTGAGCAATTCAATTCACCTGTATGCCCTACCTGACACGAAGGAGAAATTTCTGGAATTCTTTGAACCTGATATGCCTTAAGGAGCAATAAACATTTTCCGCGCCAAATACTGGCCACCACCCTTACCGCCGACATACTCGCCATTCCTCACAACGACTCTCCCTCGCAGGAGTACGGTATCGGGTACCCCTTGCACCGGCATGCCTTCGTAGGGCGTGTAATCGACACGCTGGTGTTGAGTTGCGGCGCTGATGATCATTTTGCGCTCTGCATCAAAAATGACCAGGTCGGCGTCGCTGCCGGGGGCGATTGTACCTTTGCGCGGGAAGAGGCCGAAGAGTTTGGCGGGCATGGTTGCTACCAGGTCAACGAAATGGTGGATATCCAGCTTGCCGGTGCGCACCGCGTCATAGAGCAGGATGACGCGATGTTCGACGCCGGGAAGGCCGTTGGGAATCTTGGTAAAGTCGTGTGATCCCAGCTCTTTTTGCCCATGAAAGTTGAAAGGGGCATGGTCGGTTGAGACGACCTGCAATTCATGGCGCTGCAGGCCAAGCCAGAGGGCTTCCTGGTCTGCAAGGCTGCGCAAAGGCGGAGTGCAGACAAATTTGGCTCCCTCGAAGCCGGGCTTCGTGTAGCAGCTCTCGTCGAGATAAAGGTATTGCGGGCAGGTCTCGCCCCAAACTGGCAGGCCTTTCACACGGGCTGCCGCGACAGCCTGGAGCGAGTGGACGCAACTGACATGCACAATATAGAGGGGAGCTTCTGTCAGTGTAGCCAGCTTGATGGCGCGCTGGGTGGCTTCTCCCTCAAGCAGAGACGGGCGCGTCATAGCGTGATAGAGCGGGGCGGTATGGCCAGCAGCGACAGCTTCACGCACTATAAAGTCAATGGCAATGCCGTTTTCGGCGTGTACCATGACCAGCCCGCCCAGCCGGGCCGAGCGGCGCAGCACGCGATAGATGGTCTCGTCATCGACCATGAAGGTGCCGGGATAGGCCATCAGCAGCTTGTAGGTGGTCACGCCCGCGCCGATCATCTCGTCCATCGCTTCCTCCGGGGCGGAGGCCAGGTCGGTGATGGTGATGTGAAAGCCATAATCGATGACGGCTTTGCCCCCGGCTTTGTTATGCCAGGCTTGCAAGGCTTCGGCCAGCGTATGCCCTCGCTGCTGATTGGCGAAGTCGAGAATAGTGGTGGTACCGCCGCATGCTGCGGCTATGGTGCCTGTCTCGAAGTCATCGCTGGCAACGGTTGTGGGAAGTGGAAGTTCCATGTGGGTATGTACGTCGATTGCGCCTGGGAAAATAAAGCGCTGTTGAGCATCGATGACCACGTCACTTTGCGTCGCTGTAAACGTTCCTGGAGAGCCGATGGCCACGATATGCTCGTTCTCAATCAGGATATCGCCGATATAATCATCGGTGGCAGTAATGATATGTCCATTTGTGATGAGTGTTCGCATATATTTCCTCCGTTAGATTTATACGACTGGATAGACGTTGAGATTCGTATAGACCACATCGGTTGATGTTGTGCCATCGCTCCTGGCGAGGAAGCCTATTTGACCGGATGTATAGCTAGAATCCGTCAGGTGTGTCAAGAAGGCCCCATTGGCATAAAAGAACAGGTCACTTCCTCGCGCAATCAACTGCAAGGTGTTGGTAGCGCGGCCGGGACGCAATGCGCTCGCAGGGGTCCAGTCCTTTAAGGTGGTGGGACTTCCGAAACTATAATTCCCTGAACTCAGGATTCTATACTTGCCTGTATTATCCACTTCAAAAAGATACCCCGCAAAGGTGCTAATAATACTGGTATTCATACGAAAGAAGATGCCGCCTGATTGCCCGGTCAAAATGCGCATATCGACGGTGATGGCCGTATTCTGGTAATTATTGCCAGCTTCCCGGCACCCCTTGAGGCCATTGCCTACGGTGACATGGTAGCCATTGGTTTGAAAAACGCATTGATCGCCTTGATCCCAGTTCGCATTTGTCGTCACCGGATTGTTGGGGTTTTTCAACGTATCCTGGTAGGCTGGTTGACCAGAGGTGGCTGTCTGGATTACTCCAGCCGTCGCGCTGGCGTTCGCAGCTGCGGTAGCAGTAAGACCAGCGATAGCTGTGGCGGTGGCCTGGGCACGTGCCGTCGCGCTGGCGGCAACCGCAGCCTGGGCAGTCGCGGTCAAATTAGGAGTCGCGGTCGGGATTTGCGTAGGAGCACTGGTGGCTGCGGTTTGTGTTGGCGCTTTCGATGCAGTTCCAGCATGCCCACGAGGGAGGAAGAGAGCGGTAATTGAACCTCCGATGATAAGTAGGGCAACAAGCCCAAGCGCTAGCGCGAACCAGACACGGCGATAAAATGGTCTTGTGCGAGGCGGGATAGACGATGGTGGCATGCCAGAAGCGGGAGGGGCTACCTCTGGAAGCTGCGCCTGAGCGATAGGACCATCAGAGCGGGAAGTCGGAAATTGGACACCTCCGGTTCCATCAGCCAGTGGTGATGGTCTTCCTTCGGGCGAGGAGTTGGGCGCAATAAATTGCGTCCCTACAGGCGCTGATAAGACAAGCTGGTCGGGTCTGATGAGGGGGGCAGCAAATGCAGGAAGCGCAGTGCCTGGCGCGTCTGGTATGCTCATTTTAGTGCTTACTGAAACGGCGCGGCAGAAGGCTTCGGCCAGCTCTTTGGCGCTGGCATAACGCTGCTCTGGTTTCTTTTCTAATGCCTTGAGCAGGACGCGCTCGACCTGGGGAGGGATCGTCGATACGATGCTGCGCGGAGAAGGTGGGCGCTTGTGCATGTGCATCGATACCAGGGCAATCTGGTTTTCCGCGGAGAAGGGCAAACGCCCTGTGACCATTTCGTAGAGCAGCACGCCGAGCGAATACAGGTCGCTGCGCACGTCGGCCCTGCGATCAACTTCGAATAGCTCAGGCGCGACATAATCGACGGTGCCAAGTACATTGCCTGTGCTGGTTAGCTGCGTTGCGTCGCTGGTGATACGCGCGATACCGAAATCGGTCAGGAAACAACTCCCGTCCTCGCTCATCAAGACGTTCGAGGCTTTAATGTCGCGATGAATGATGCCCTGGCTGTGGATGTAATCAAGCGCGCTGGCCATATCGCGTATGACATGGCAAGCTTCGATGAGTGAAAGCGGGCCACGACGAATGCGCGAGCGCAATGTGCCGCCGTCTATATAGGGCATGACAAGATAATAGCGGGTGAAGTTATCCAGCTCAAATGCGCCATAGTCATAGATGGGGACGAGGTGGTTATCGCGCAGGGAGGCCATGAGTTGGGCTTCGCGAACGAAGCGCCGCAGCATTTCCTCATCTTCACGTTTGAAGATTTTGACGGCGACCAGGCGCTGGGTCTGTTGATCAAACGCCTCATAGACATTTGCCATGCCTCCCTTTCCAATCAGCCGCCGCAGTTCATAGCGAGCGAGGGTTTTGCCCTCCAGTTCTGCCATACGAAACAGGTCTCCTACTTATAAAACGGGCCATTTGGGTTTTATTTCGATGCCTGCACGTTTGTATAACGCATCTGCATGTTCACGCGCCACATGCATGACTTCATCTTCATCCATGGTGAGTAGTTGTCCTTGCTCGACCAGTATCTGTCCATCGACGACGACGGTATCGACTTCGCCGCCTGTCGCTGCGTAGACCAGGGATGAGATGGGATTGGGCGATGGCGTGGTATGCAGGCGATTCAGGTCGATGACCACGAGATCGGCCTTTTTGCCAACTTCTAACGAGCCGATTTCCTTTTCCAGGCCGAGCGAGCGCGCGCCGTTGATGGTCGCCATCTCTAAGACTGTCTCGGCAGGCACGATCAAGGGGTCGTTGGTGACGGCTTTATGGAGAATGGCGACGAGTTTCATCTCGCGCACAAGGTCGTAATCGTTGTTGCTGGGGCCGCCATCGCAGCCAAGCGCAACATTGACGCCGCTGGCAAGCATTTGCGGGACTTTGCACACGCCCGACGCGAGTTTGCTGTTCGACGAGGGGTTATGGGAGACGCTGGTATGGGTCTGCGCGAGTTTATCGATATCGGCCTGGGTCAGCCAGACCATATGCACCAGGACGGTTTTGGGACCGAGCAGCCCCACGCTTTCTGCATAGTAGACGGGCGAGAGACCAAATTTCTCGTTGAGGTAGATTTTGTCGGCTTCGACCTCCGCCAGGTGCATGGTGATGCCCATATCGCGCTGGCGCGCATAGTCGCTCATCTCGCGATAGAGTTCAGAGGTGACGCCGCCAGGGGTGCGCGGGCCAAACCAGACGTGAATACGATCATTGGCGGCTCCCTGCCACTTGCTGTGCATTTCCAGCACGCCGAAGAGGCTGGTTTCGCGGCTTTCGACCATGCCAGGATGCATGGAGTTGGTCTGGGTGGCATAGGTTCCAATGTCCATGACGATACCCGCAAGACAGGCGCGGATTCCGCTTTCGCCGACAGCGCGGGCAATGCCATCGAAGCCGTAGCGGTGAGCCAGCATGGACTCGAGGAAGGTGGTGGTGCCCGATTTGAGCATCTCGGCGATACACAGGCGCGCGCTCACATAGCCATCATCGTGCGTGAAGTTGCCCTGCAAGACCCAGACACGATCACACAGCCACTGAATGAGAGCCATGTCGTCGGCGCACCCGCGAATCAATGCCTGGGCCAGGTGTACATGCGTGTCAATCAGGCCAGGGATGATAAGCTTGCCTTTGACATCGATGACTTCATTCTCGTGGTGTTGTTGGAGGAGGGTATCAGTTTTACCAACGGCTACAATGCGCTTGTCGTTGATGGCGATTGCGCCGTTGGTGATAATGTCTCGTGTGGGGTTCATGGTGACGATGGTGGCATTGGTGAATAGCATGAGAGACGTTCTCCTGTTGCCGAGAAAAAATACTGTTTGCCATAAATTGTCTGGGGCAACTATACCATGAAATGATGTTATACTCAACTCAAAGGGAGAGTCATTGTATGTTATGATTAGTTACACCTGGTGATGACCGGTACTACCTGCCGGGCGTCCTGATCTCATCAGCTCGCGCCACTGGCGTTCTCGCTCATACCTGGAGGATTTGGATATGAGGCAGGAAATACCCTCCCTCTCGTTTTTCATTTGAGCAGTAAGTGCAGGCTCTTCCCAGGTATGGTATACTGCGCATAACCATTACAGCGATGCGTGAGACGAGACTCATTCCTTTAGAGCGAGAACGCCAGTGGCTTGGAGGGTAAGTGGACACGAACGCAACGTCCCATTTTCGGGAACGCACAGAACCGAAATCTGCCTCTCACGCGCCTCTAGAGACGCATGTACTCCCTAAGACCGATGTTGAGCAGGCCACGCATGCATTCGTCGCGCTTGATCCGCAATGGCAGGTCGTCTACTTAAATCGACAGGCAGAAGATGTGCTGCGTAGCACAAGGAGAGAGCTGCTTGGGAAAAATCTCTGGGAAGCCATGCCAGATTATGTGGGATCTCCTCTCTATCGTTACTGCCAGCAAGCCGTCAGCAGTGGGAAAGCGGCTGAATTTGAAGTCCATGCTCCACGCTCCCAGAAGTGGTTTCGCATCGATATCTTCCCTTCACCAGGTGAAATCTCTATTTTCCTCACCGAAATTACCGAGCAGAAAAGAGCAGAGGAGCAGCTCCAATTTCAGGCGATGATCTCGCAGCATATCAGCGATAGCGTGATCGTGACCGACTTGCAAGGTCGTATCACCTATTGGAACGAGGCAGCCAGCGCTCTTTTTGGCTATACCGCCGAAGAGATGCTTGGGAAAACACCGGCACGCCTGTATCCTGGGAGGGATATGGTGCAACCTGTACAAGACCTTGAGCGCCTTCTGGCAGGGTTTGATTACCTGGGTGAGTGGGAGGGCAGACGCAAAGACGGAACAGCGGTGTGGGTTGATATAAAGACGACCATCTTGCGCGATACACAGGGCAAAGCGATCGGTTTGATTGGATTCGCCAAAGATATCACCGCACGCAAACAAGCCGAGGAGCGCCTACGCCAGAGTGAAAAGCATTTCCGCGCTCTGATTGAAAACAACGCCGACGGGATTGCCTTGACGGACGAGAATGGGATCATCACCTATGCCAGCCCGTCGACGACGCGTATGGTAGGCTATCTTCCCGAGGAGTTTGTCGGTGGTCTTATCTTTGGCAGGAAGGATTACCTTGATGGCGGTGAGGCAACGAGACGCCTGATGGCTCGCGTACTGGAGGAACCACGCAAGAGCCAGGTGCTTGAAATCCGCACCGGGCACAAGAATGGCACCTTTCTCTGGATGGAAGTCGTCGGCATCAATTTGCTGGATGAGCCAGGCGTCGAGGCCATCGTCTGGAATTTCCGTGATGTGACGCAGCGCAAACAGTTGGAGCAGGAGGTTGCCAGGGCGAAAGAACAACTGGAAGCCATCCTGCACAACGTGGCCGATGGCATTACAGTAGTTGATGCCAACGACAGGCTTGCCTATGTCAATGGTGCCGTAGCCTACCTGTCCGGGTTTGCCTCGTCAACAGAGTTGCTGGCCGCGCTACAGGCAGGAGTCGTTCACAGGCACGAAAAATTTACCGTATGGGACGAATGGGGCCAACTGCTACCCGCCAGCGAGCGCCCAACAACTCAAGCGTTGCGAGGCAAACAGGCGAAAGCGCTTTTACAATACCAGAATAACGCCACAGGCCAGTCATTCTGGACACTGGTGAGAGCCCAGCCTATATTTGATGCACACGGACAGGTGCAATTCGTAGTCACCGTATATACAGATATAACCGAGCAAAAAGAACTGGAGCAGCGCAAAGATAACTTCATCAGCATGGCCAGCCACGAATTAAAGACGCCGCTCACGATTCTGAGTGCCTTTACCCAACTCCTGCACGAGCAATTTGCGGCAGAAGGTAGGCAAGATGTGGTGCAGCATCTGTCCAAAATGGAGGCCCAGGTCACGAATCTCACCAAACTGGTGGTTGACCTGCTCGATATCTCCAAGATGCAGGCCGGCCAACTTGAGTTAGCGCTGGAAGCAGTTGACCTGGACGAACTGGTGCAGGGAGTGGTCGAGAACCTGCAACCCACAACTACCCACCACCTGTTGATCGAAGGAACAGCCCAGCGACACGTCATCGGGGACAGGGATCGCCTGGGGCAGGTCCTGATTATTCTGCTGACCAATGCCATCAAATACTCGCCACGCGCAGATACAATCTTCGTGAGGGTCGCGCACACACGCGATACGCTGACGGTGCGTGTGCAGGATTTCGGCATCGGCATCGCCCAGAGCCATCAGCAGAGGCTCTTCCAGCGGTTCTATCGTGTCCTGAGCGAGAAAGATAAAACGTATCCAGGGTTAGGTATCGGCCTCTACATTGCCCATGAAATCATCGAGCGTCATGGCGGGAAGATATGGGTGGAAAGCGTTGAGGGAAAAGGATCAACCTTCTCCTTTTCGCTGCCTCTGCAAGCATAAAGAGTGGCTACCATTGATCTGAAATGGGAGGGGATCGATGAAGAAGAAAATACTGGTCATAGACGACAGCGAGGCCATTTTGGACGTGGTAAAAATTACCTTGGAGATGGAAGGCTACGAAGTCTCCACGAGTCTGACGGGTGAGTGTTTCCAGCAGATGGAGCACGACCCGCCGGATCTCATCCTGCTGGATGTCTTGTTATCAGGAGAAGATGGCGGCGAAATTGGTCAGCGCTTAAAGAGTGAAGAGCAAACCAGGCACATCCCGGTGATCCTGCTCTCAGCCCACGCCGGGCTGCGGGAAACAGCCGAGAGATGTAGTGCTAATGACTATCTTGTGAAGCCATTTCGTCTCACCGAACTCAGAGAGATCGTGAAGAAGCACCTCTCGCTGCCCTCTATGACACCCTTCTCGCCTTGGCTTAAGCGTCGAGATGGAGAGGCACCCTAAGCTGCCCTCATGAACAAGGGGCTAGCCTGGTCCAGTGTCAGTTTACCCTCCTTTTGACAGTTAGGAAATGCTCTCATATCTTTACATACACATGTGTTCCCGCGTCATAGCGGTACACCGGGTTGCCTTTTCGATACACCAGGTTCCCATTATTATCAATGGAAAGCCAGAGCAACACCCTCGTTCCGGCTGCCACATGCAAGGGATAGCGCCAGTGGTCTAACGAGCCGGGGCCGGTAACGCCGAAGAGCCACGCGCCACCGTCATCGATGATGGTGTTTGGAAGCAACTGGCTACACGAGAGAGAGTTATCATCGTGTGTGCCGTCCAGTTGTAGGTCGCAGACGCGCATGGTAGCGCCATTGAGCGAGGCGGTAGGATCGGCATATGGGTAGTTGTCGAATCCTTTGATTGGTTTGCGCGGGAACATGGCCTGCGCCCATATCCAGGAGCCGGTGCGTACGGGTAAGGTAGTTTGCACTAGCATCTGTACCTGTACCTGGGGAGCAATGCGCACCGTGAGATTGCAGCCGTTTGAGCAGTCAATACCTAACTTCTGCTGAGCAACATTAATTAAGGGCGTGGGCAAGGGCTGCAGCGGTGAGGTTGGATCGACTTTGAGGATGACTCCGCCTAATGCTACCAGGGGATAGTGTGGCGCAAGGGCAAGGACTATACCCGGCTGGATAGCGTGACAATCCTGACCGACCTGGTTATCCAGCGCATTTACCGTGTTGGGATTAACATCCGTGAATATCTGGCCTGCATCCGCCATATGCATTTGCACCGTCAAAATTTCGTCGCAGGAGTCGCCCACCTGCACCGTGTAGAGTATGGAGCCGGGCTGCGGCAGGTTCGTGGGAAATTGGGGATAGGGAGTAGGCACAGGTGAGGCCGGTGGACCAGAGAGATTATAGAAGTAATTCGTCAACGCGGGCAGGAGACGTTGACCCGTGGACGTCCCAAAGAGAAAAGCGGGAAACGCAAGCACCAGCAAAACAGGTAGTAGTAACAGAAGACGCCATGGTATAGCGCGTAGAACAATTCGTAGGTTTTCTGCAGGCGTGCTGCGAGGAGAAACGCGGCCTGCCATAGTTGTCTCCTATCCCCAGATTTTAAGAGTAACGTCCAGAACATATTATAGCAATGGATGGCAAAAATATCTATCGATATGGCCTAATATGCCTGTTTAGTCCGAAATTAATACGTTTTCTAACTTTTTACTATATACTTGGTAGTAGGCTACACAAACTGAAAGTAGGTGCCTTATTTCGTGCTACAACCATTTAAAGTTTTGATAGTTGATGATAGTCCTACACTATGTTTACTTATGACGCGCGCGCTAGAAAACGCCGGATACGAGGTTATAACAGCATCAAGTGGGCATGAAGGATTGCTGAAAGCGGTCCGGGAACGTCCACATTGTATAGTTTTGGATGTTGTGCTCCCTGGAATGAGCGGGTTTGGTCTCTGTCGTCAGCTCCGCGCTTTAGACCCGCGGAGACGTGTTTCTATCATCATGGTGAGTACTAAAAATACGCCACTGGATCAGAATTGGGGACTCCGTCAAGGAGCAGATCGCTATCTACCGAAACCATTTACCGATGAGACGCTGGTACACACAGTCGAGGAGGTCATGAGGGCACACTCACTCTACTGAGCGGTTTTCAATCCTCGCCTTCTTCCCCGCCGCCCCTGGCGAGGAAGAAGAAAAGAATTTCTAGAGCTGCCACAGGCCTCGGCAAAAACAAAGTGCCGGGACTCCCTACATCTGAGGCAAGGCGCCGATTTGAGCGAGCACGCCCAACACTCCGCCGCCCGGAACATTGTCACTTGCCAGGCTGGCGATTTTATCACCTTTGAAGGTGAAGGTCATGTGCTCTTCTGGAAGAGCAATTTTTTTGCCGGTGGGCGGAATGAGTGGCATGCCAGGCATTGGAACAACCAGCTTGCGCGTGTGCGTACCCGTGATCTGGACTGCTGCCGTTACAGTATCGCCATGCTCAACCTCGTCATGGCTGTTGAATAACCAATCTGGGAATGCGTTCTGAAATGCGCTTTGAACGGCGATAAACTCCTGTTTACCTAAGGGCTGAGGTACGGGGCCGCTTAATACAAAATCATCGGAGAGATAGGAAGCAGATTTCTCAAAATCTCGCGCTTCCAGTGCTGCCGCAAAGGCTTTGACAGTTTCAATTCTGTCCATGATAGTTTCCTCCTCGTACTGTATAAAGATTGTTGTTGACAAGCAACATCGTAGGAAAGATATTTGATTTTGATCTTTCTGGAAGTAGAATACAGGAAAAGAGGGGGCATAGATCATTCTGTGTTGCCCGCCTCTTTCAGTTCAGCGACCACCCATGGTAAGCGCCATGATAGCGTTCTGGACGTGCATGCGGTTTTCGGCCTGGTCATAGACGACCGATTGTGGGCCATCGATGACGGCATCCGTGACCTCGACGCCGCGGTCGGCGGGCAGACAGTGCATGTAGATGGCATCTTCTTTGGCAAGGGACATACGGCGCTCGTCACAAATCCAGCTTTCGTACTGGCGAATGGTGTCTACCATCTGTGAAGAGTCCTGCACCGCGACCAGTGGCCCCCAGCTCTTAGGATAGACCACATCGGCTCCTACAAAGGCCTCATCCATATCATGGACGATCTTGAAGCTGCCGCCGGTTTTACGCGCGTTACTGGCAGCATTTTCGAGAATGTCCGGCATCAAATCGAATTGTGGGGGATGAGCCAGGACGACATCCGCGCCGAACTGGGTGAATAATTCGATGACGGACTGTGGCAGGGAGAGTGGCTTGGTGTACGATTTGGCGTAGGCCCACGACATGACCACTTTCTTTCCCTTGATGTCACCTTTCTTCTCTATGCAGGTCATGAGGTCGGCCATAGCCTGGCAGGGGTGATAGATATCGCACTGCATGTTGATGACGGGTACGCGGGCATGTTCGGCTACATCTCGCAGGTATTTGTTGCCGTCGCCCCAATCACAATGGCGGATGGCAATGCCGTGTCCATACGAGGAGAGAATCTTGCCAATTTCTTTCGGTGTGTCACCGTGCGAAATCTGCATTTTATCCGGTTCCAGGAAAATGGCGTGCCCTCCCAGGCGGGTCATGCCCGCTTCAAATGAGTTGCGGGTGCGTGTGGAGGAGAAGAAGAAGAGCATGAAGAGGCTTTTGTCTTCCAACAGACGAGTTGGAAGATCGAGGCCCCATTTCATTTTGAGGTCGAAGGCGAGTTGGAGGACGGTTTCGAGTTCTTCTTTGGTCCATTCCTGGGTGCTGATGAAGTCCCGACCTCGTAAGTTGGTTTTCATATGTTGTCCTTTCTTTAGAAGACTATTCGTCTGGGATGATCCATGTACCCGTTTGACCGGACAAGGCTTCGCCGATAGTTTCGGGCATAGTTATGAGGGCGGCACGGCCCCCGCGTTCCAGGTAGTTGATGCTAGCCTGGATTTTGGGTCCCATGCTGCCTTTGGCGAAGTGTCCTTCATTATAGTATCGTTTGGCCTCACTTAATGTGACACGGTCAAGATCACGCTGGTTGGGTTTCTTGAAGTTGATGGCGGCTTTCTCTACAGCTGTTGAGATGAGCAGGAGATCAGCCTGTAACTCGGTGGCGAGCAGGCTGGAAGCGAAGTCTTT
>WNGP01000709.1_pt1 | contig 26418 bp, 29 predicted proteins | sample 5407671 | NCBI WGS metagenome assembly WNGP01 (sample SAMN13153381, study PRJNA577476) | soil metagenome | isolation source: 40 cm soil or saprolite under Garry oak tree replicate 2 | place: USA:California | collected 2016-06-15
AATAGCGTCTTATCGCAACGTCGCTGGTCATTCTTCACTCCGCCACCCAGCGACAATTCTAGAACACATGAGCCCTTGGCAAGGAGAAGTTTCAAAAAGTTCCCGTTCGACAATCGCGAGATCGACTGGCGAATCCTGGTTTCAGGACTGGTGTCTCCCGTGTCTGTGACGGGAGTGTCTGAGACCCGCGCCTCACGCTCGAACTAGCCTGATCACGATGGCGAACAGGAAGCTCGCCGACAACCCGCACATCAGCACGCCGATGAGGCCTTTTCCATTGATTCTGTAAGCTTCTTTCCGGCAAAGGGTTTCATCTTGTTTCGCACGTATTCCACGTAGGAGTTAGATAGCGGGCTGGAGATCAGCTCGTCGATGACCGGTTGGAAGTAGGCCAGAAACACTTTGCCGCAGGCGCTGCCTCGGCAAAAGCGCTGACGTAAAACGAGTTCGCAGCAGACCGCCATCCTCGCCCGCAGGCGGGACTGGACAACGGCCACTGCTCATGGCAGGGTAGAATTGCTTGGTTGGTTTACCCGATGAGGGTGAACGTTTGGGGACCTCGGTCGTTGTATGCGGCCGAGGTCCCACACTTCCCGCCTTGGGCTGTAAACTTGCACCGGATGAATGAAGGATGAGAATTCTGTGCCTGCGGCACAGAAGATGACGGATCTTTTTTTACCTATTTTTCGCTCGAAGTTCAGAAAAAAACGGATTCAGAAGATCGATGACACCCGCCGAGGGCGTTCGCCCGGTCGGAAGTCTTCACCCACATTACTGCGGCAAATTATGGCATTGCCGGGGCACTGGGTACCGCCCCACCAGAGGCTTCGATTTCAAATCCATCACGGCCCTCTCCGGTGACAAACCTAAAGTCCTGCAGGCTATGAAGGATTCCTTCGCGCATTTCCGCAATGCCATGGTGGCCCTTAACGACGCCGATGCCGCCAAGCCTCAAAAAATGTTCAATCGCGAGACCACCCCTGCGCGGTTCCTTGATCATATCACGGGACATTTTGGTGAGCATCTCGGCCAGTCCATCGCCTACGCGCGCATGAAGGGGATCGTGCCGCCCTGGACGGAAGAGGCGCAGCAGCAAACCAAGAGCCTGTGGAGAAACCCAAGCCGCAAGCCGTAGGACCCTGGCGGATCGAGCGATCCGTTAGTTATAGATTCACATCTACAAGTACATTCCGGTGTTCTGGCGGTGTACAACAATTATGTAGGAATGCGAATCAAATCAGAGTGGACATTGGTGGCTCTCTCGCCACTTCGCCTTATGCTTAAACGTGCTTTTATTTTCGTCGCGGTTCTGTGTTTGGCTCTCGCTGCTGACTCCGCCGCGCAATCCGTCGTGCCGGATTCCACGCCCGCGATCGGGCCGGCGAGACCGGATTTCTTCAACCGCGTCATCGCCAACCAGAAGAAAGGCGAGGCCGCCCTCGACTTGTACGAGCGCATCGAACGCGTCGAGACCCGCAAGAATCCCGGCGATCCCGCTCCCCCGGTGATAAAAATCTTGCGCGTCGTTCCTTCAGGAACGGGCATGTTTCGCATTCCCGTCGGCGACGACGGCAAGCCCAAGGATTCCGCCGCTTATCGCGGCGATCTCGAGAGTCTGGCGCGCGCACTGGCGCTGCTCGTCAACGGCGCCGCATCTCAGCGCGACGCCTTGGAAAAATATGCAAAGAAAAAGAAAGATCGAAACGATCTCATCGACGCTGCGCACAATGCGTTCCTGTTCACTTTTGCCGCCTATGAGCAGCGCGGCGACCGCATGCTTTCCAAATACAAAATGGAGCCCAACCCCGCCTTCAAACCCACATCACGGTTCAGCGCCATCTTCCCCAAGGTGCGTGGCTTTGTGTGGGTCGACGAAGCCTCCGGCGAACTTGCTCGCGTCGAAGGCAACGTCACCGAAGACATTTCCGTCGGCCTGTTTCTGGGAAAGATCTACAAGGGCAGCCACTTCATGCAGGAGCGCTACGAATTTCTACCTGGGCTGTGGCTCGCAAGCTTCTCGCAATACGATTTCGACGGCCGCAAATTGTTTTTGAGCTTCTCCGTCCACGAGCGTACCTTCTATTCGAACTATCGCTACATCGGCCCGCCCAAGGAAGCCCTTGCAGCCATTCAGCAGGAACTCGGGCTTGCCGAGTCGGACAAGCCGCACGCAGACGATATCGATCGGTGAAACTTTTCCTCCTAGAATGGGTTTAAGACGGTAGAGTCCTCGACCTTGAGAGATTGGAGGTGGCATGCCCCGTTCGCTCTCATTTGCAATGATCTTGACGCTTTTCGCGGCTTTCTCAGCTGCTGCGCAATCTCAGGACCGCGGTGCCCCTGCACCGCCTGCCGAGACGAAGAAACCAAAAAAAGTCTGGACCAACGAAAACCTCTCCGGCGCGAATGGCGCCGTCTCCGTCGTCGGCGACCCCAAGAACAACCCGAAACCGGCATCCTCCAAGCCCGCAAACGCACAATATGTCGCATCGGTTCGCAAGCAACTCGACAAGCTGCAGGGAGAGATCGCCGATATCGAAAGACAGCTCCTCGATCTGAAGAATTTCAGCGAAGGCGAACCGTCGACGTCCGCGAGCGGCGTCAAACTCAACAAAAGCTACGAGCGCGAACCCATCGAGGTCCAAATGCGCGCCTTGCAGGACAAGAAGAAAGATCTGGTGTCCAAAATCGACGCACTCCTCGACGAAGCCCGCAAGAAAGGCATCGAGTCCAGCGAGCTGCGCTGATTCCCCCTCGTCGCGTGCTCCTTTTGCTGCACTTGACTAGCGAATCAGGCTCCAGGGATAAACGCCAACGTTAATTTTCATGATGAAGTAGCTGAAGCCGCCGGGATCCGGCTTGGGCTGGTGCGGCGTGTCAGGCGGAATCAGCAGCCAATCGCCGGCTTTCACTTTGTAGGTTTGCCCACCGACGACCGGCTGGCCGCGGTATTCCCCTGGGATGATCCCGTCCTTATCCTTAAGGTTCTGGCGGTTGGCAATTTTTCCGCCGAGGATCATTTCGCCCGTACCACCGGTGAAAACATAGAAATCGTAGGCACCGGCGTGCTGCTCGGCGTCATCAAGAACGCTGTCGACTTTGGTCAAGCTGAGGACGGGCTTGTCGCGATACATGCGGTAGAGCATAAACATGCTGAAGTTGCGCGTCTGGACGTGCACCGGCCCGCCGCCAAACGACTGGGAACTTCCGCTGCCGGCTTCTTTGACCATTTTGGCGGCTCTCTCGGCCATATCGGTGTGCGCTTTGCGAATGTCGTCGATGTTCCAGTACGTGACGGGCGGAGCATCGGGCGCGAGAGGTGGTTCTTTGGGAGAATTGAAACCGAAGGGCATGACTTCGTTTTTGCTGTCCTGGGCGTTGGCGCTGGGGATCATCGAAAGATCGTCGAAGTGGCCGCTGAGAATGGGTTGCGGAGAAGATTTTGAAGCGTAGCTGACCAAGTAGCCGAGAAGTGCCGCGCCAATTAAGAGTACGGGAAGCATTCTTTTCATAAAGCAATCCTCCGTGCGTGAAATCTCGAAAACCGGGTTTGTGTTGATGCGTTCGAGTCCAAATTTTCATTCTCGCTATTTCTTGGGAGCCGGCTTCGCCGATTCGAAGCGAATTTCTTTGAGCATCTCCAACTGCCGGTAGAGCTCCGTTTTTCCGGCCGGAAACTTGTTAACACTCAGCATGAAGGCCAGAATGTCCGCGTCTTGTTGCCGGGTGAGGCGTCCCGGAGCGCTCTGAGGCATGGTCTTGCGAATTCTGTCGAACAAGTCACCCATCGTGAGGCCGCTCCAATTCGCGAGGAATGCTCCGCCTGTCAGCGGGGGCGCGGATTCACCTCCGGTGAGCATGTCGCCGTGGCAAGTCGCGCATTCCTTGTGGTAAATCGGTTCCCCGCGCTTGGCCTGGTCCTCGGTGTACACGCCGGCCCACACGGAGCGCGCCTCCGCCGCTGGTGCTTGCGCTCGAAGCAGGCAAAGCGGCGAAGTGATCACAAGTAAACCAACTATTGCCGCTGCGTTTCTCATCTCCGAGTCGTCATCGCTTTCCTATCCGATGGAACGGCCGCGCGGCAGTGCGTTCATTCCCCCGTCGATGGCAGCGCGTAGGCAATGTACTCGCCCGAGTAAGGCCCTCCGCTGACGGCAACAACGATGTACTGTTTTCCGTTCACCATGTAGGTCATCGGCGATCCGGTCTGCGGAGCCGGCATGTAGACCGCGCCGACCTCTTTGCCGGTGGCCTTATCGTAGGCGCGCAACATCGCGCCGCGCGGATGATCCGCAGTCGTCGTCACATGCCCTTCGCCCGCGATGACCAGCGTCTTGGTCACCAGCGTGCCGATGTTGTACGTCTCCTGCCCGGTGCGCGCGATGTTCAGGCCTTTGAGAGCCTCGTAGTTGCGAACGACATCCGGCGTTTCGCCGTGCGCGATCTGCCAGACGAACTCACCTTTATCGAGATTGATCGCCGTTATTGTTCCGTATGGAGGTTTGACCAGCGGCAAACCATCGACATCCAAGCGCACAAAGCCGCCGCCAGCAGGTCTTCTTGGAGGCTTGGGAGAATCAGCTCCGGCGTTTTCACCTGGACCATGGAGGATTTCAACCGTTCTTCCGGCGGTACCCGCGACGTAGTTGATGTCGGAGACTTCTTTGGGTGCCGGCACGAGTCCGATCGGCTCGATGCAGGAGTTGCATGCGTAGACATAAACGTTGTGAGTTTCCGGATCGTAAGATCCGCCTGGCCAGTTCGTCCCGCCGGAGGCAGTCCCCATCGTGAGCGTGCCGAGCGGACCTTCCAGTTTGCTCACGGTCGGAGGGGTGTACACCGGCCCGAGGTGAAACTTTGAGGCAATCTCCGTTGCCTGTTCGCGAAGTGCAGGCGTGAAGTCGATCAAGTCGTCGATGGAAACGCCATTGCGGCTGTAGGCCGCAGGTTTCGACGGAATGGGCTGCGTGGGCGAATACCACTCGCCCGGCACGTTGCCGACTTCCACTGGCCGCTCAGGAATCGGCCAGATAGGTTTGCCGGTCGCGCGATCGAAGACGTAAAGAAATCCTTGCTTCGACGGCTGGGCCACGGCCTTGACGAGTTTTCCGTCGACGGTGATGTCCGCAAGAATAGGCGCGGAGGAAATATCCATGTCCCACAAAGGGTGGTGCACCAATTGAAAGTGCCACTGGCGCTCACCGGTTTTCAAATCCACACAAACCAGCGTCTCGCCGAACAAATTATTGCCCGGCCGGTGCCCGCCGTAAAAATCGCTGGTCGGTGATTCCACCGGCAGATAGACCAGGCCGAGTTGTTCGTCCACGGTGATTTGTGTCCACACACCGGTGTTGCCCGTATATTCCGCCGAACTCTTTTCCCACGTGTCGTAGCCAAACTCGCCCTTCTTCGGAATGGTATGGAAAATCCAGAGCCGCTTGCCGGTTCGAACGTCGAATCCACGCACGTATCCCTTATTGTTGCGCATGCTCTTCGGCGTCATCCCTTCGCGGAAAGCCGCTCCGATGATCACCGTGTCCTTCGCCACCACCGGCGCGGACTGGATGCCGATTTCGCCGGTGATCAAATCCGGGAAAATGTCCTGATCGTCATTCAGTTTCAAATCCACTTCGCCAGTGTTTCCAAAAGAAGGAATTCGAACGCCCGTCTTCGCATCCAGGCAAATGAGCCGAAACCCCGGCGTCACATACAGGATTCGCTCTTCTTTGCCATCGGACCAATAAGCCAGCCCGCGGCCGGAAAGCTGGCGAGGAGCGGCGCCGCCGCGTTTTCCCTCATGCTCGCCGTGGATCCAGAGCAATTCTCCGGTGGCCGGATCCAGCGCAATCACCGCTCGCCGCGACCCCGCCGTCGCGTACAAAACGCCGTTCACCATGAGCGGCGTACCTTCGAGCTTGTACTCCGGCCGGTCACCGAAGTTGTCCGTCTTGATGCGCCAGGCGATTTCCAAGTCGCTGAAGTTGGCGGCGTTGATCTGGTCCAGCGGCCGGTATCGAGTCCCCGCAAGATCGGCGGCGTAGGACGGCCACTCCGTGTCCTTCGGATGAAACTGAGCGGATGCAACCACAGGCCAGCACAGGAATCCTGCAAGAAACAAGAACAACAAAACGTCTAGGAGCTTTGGTTTCCTCTCGCGCATCTTCGCTCCTCCGCTGAGTTTCCCGGCTGCCGTTATCCGCTTATCCCATCTGCTTGATTTGTTCCGCCGCCTGCTTGATTTTTGCTTTTTGCTCGTCCGTCACGTCGGAGTTCGGCGGCCGCTGATAAAACTGCCGCGTCCCCATTTGCAAACTGAGAGCGTACTTCATGGGGCCATATTCATCGACGCCGCCCTCGCGCAGCAGTTTCATCGCGGCTTCCAGCTTGGCGATGGATTCGCTGAGGTCCTTGCCGGAGCGCTTCGCGGCGAATACCGAGGCGATCTGTTTCGTGAAGTTGTTGCCTTCGGCGAGGATAGCGCCCATGTTGTGGTCCAGCGCGTACTTCAGATTCTCCGTTGTGCCGGTACGCATGTTCAGCTTCGGGAACTCCGCGACGAATTGCTGATAGACCGTGGGATCGCTTGCGGAATCCTTGATCCCCGCAAGGTTCGGATATTTTTCCATGGCCTGCAACAATTCATGACTGATGGGCACGCCTGTGGCAAACGGAATGTGGTAGAGATTGATGGGAATTTTTACTTGCTCGAAAAGCATCGAAAAATATTTCGTCAATCCATCCAGCCGCGGATGCTTGTAATAAAACGGCGGCACCACGAGCAGGCCGTCCGCGCCATTGGCTTCCGCATGTTGAGAGAGTTCCAGCGTCTCGGGAAAATTCGCGGTACCCGGGGATACGATAATGTTCAAGCCGTTTCTGTGTTTGAAGGCGGTCTCGGCGACTTTCTTTCGTTCGGCCACCGAGAAGGAGGGGAATTCGCCGGTCGTTCCGAGGACGACTACGCCGTCGGCGCCGTTGGATTTCAAGTAGGCGAGCAGATCCTTGTACAGTTCTTCATCGAATTTCAGATTCTTGTTACAAGGCGTCGAGGCCGCGACCCAGAACAAAACCTTTTCGCCCGATGCGGCGGGAACATTTGCCACGCGTGGCTCGGCCACCAGCGCTTCCGGAATTCTTGCGCCGCCGGCAACTCCCAGCGCGGCGGTCGCTCCGACGGCACCCAGAAAAGTTCTTCTCGTGGTTTGCATGATTCCCTCCCTGGTAAGAAGCCCGCGAAAGTCTAAGCCAGCGGAGTGCCAGAAACAAATGTTTCGTTTAGGACTCGCCGCCATGTAGAAGTTAGCTATGGCCGTTGGCACAATCCTGGATTGGAAATTATTCCGAGCAAATACAGGGAACTCCGGAAATGGACCGCACTTCGTTCAAGGAAGTACCGCCTCCTGCTAGAATGCGCGCTATGCGCATACTCTTGCTCTTGATGCTCGTCACTATTCCTGCCGAGGTTCAGTGGTGGAAGGTTCAGGCGAACGGACTCGATACGAATTTGCGCGGCGTGAGCCTGGCCTATGCACCGAACGCAAATGGCGTACCTGCGCCGGTCGTTTGGGCGTCCGGTTCGAACGGCGCGATTCTGAAATCTATCGACGAAGGTACGACGTGGAAACGCCTGCACGTGGCTGGCGGCGACGCGCTCGACTTTCGCGGCATCGTGGCGTTCAACGCTTCCACTGCCTACGTCATGTCCAGCGGCGAAGGCGAAAAATCGCGCATCTACAAAACAGCCGACGGCGGCGAAACCTGGACTTTGCAATACACGGACAAACGCAAGGAATTCTTTCTCGACTCCATCGCCTGCCTCTCAGAAACGCACTGTTTTGCGCTCAGCGATCCCATCGATGGCAAATTCCTCTTATTGAACACAACGGACGGCCAGCTCTGGAATCCGCTCTCCAGCAGCAATATGCCCGCGGCGCTGCCCAGTGAGGGCGCGTTTGCCGCCAGCAATACTTGCTTAGCGCTCTCCGGCGCCGACATTTTTTTCGGCACCGGCGGCCCGGCCGCCCGTGTCTTTCACTCCTCTGACTCGGGGCGCACCTGGAGCGTCGCGGAAACACCCATCACCCACGGCAACGCCTCCTCTGGAATCTTTTCCATCGTTCGCGCGAACGAAAAGACCATCGCTGTTGTCGGGGGCGACTATCAGGATCCCAAGCGCACGTCCGGCGTTGCTGGGTATTCCCTCGACGAAGGCAAGACCTGGCAACTCGCCGCGCAGCAGCCCGGCGGCTACCGCTCCGCTGTGGCTCACATCAATGATGGGCGGTGGGTGGCCGTCGGACCCACCGGCGAAGACATTAGCGGTGATTTCGGCGTTCACTGGAAGCGCACGGATTCGCTGAATCTCAATGCCGCAGCTCTCCTGGACATCTGGACCGGGTGGGCGGTGGGACCCAACGGCACCATCGCGCGCTTCGTCAATCGCTACGGATACGAAATTCATTACCGCAAGCCGCATGGTCGCCGGCAGCCCGCTGCCTCCACCATTGCCCACTAAATCCAAAAGGTGTACTCTGCCGCGTTGAAATGGCCGCACCGTGAATCATTCCACTTAACGCGCAACAGGAGGCAGTGATGTCAAATTCCTCTCACTTCGAGGACAGCAGGGGCGAGCGGGCAAAGAATCGCGCCGAGGAAAAATGCGCGACCACGACTAACGACGCGCCTTCCGCTGAGAACTTTCCGTCAGCAGACCGCCGTGCCTTCCTCCAGGGAGCCGCTGCTGCCGCGGCAGCTCTGGCGATGCCCCGCTGGGCGTCCGCTCATCCCGGCGACATGGACGCGATTCGCGCCGAAATCGAAAAGCGCCACGACGCATCCGTGAAGCGTCTGCAGGACTGGATCCGCCAGCCGTCCATCGCCGCCGAAAACCGCGGAATGAACGAGGGCTGCGAGCTGACCGTGCGCATGCTGCGCGAAGCAGGATTCCAGCAAGCGGTGAAAGTGCCCACCGACGGCCAGCCCGGCATCTTCGCCACGCTGGATGCCGGCGCTCCGCGAACCCTCGGCCTTTATTACATGTACGACGTGAAGCAGGCAGATCCCGCCGAGTGGTCTTCGCCGCCATTCGAAGCGGCTCTGGTTGATAAACCCGGCCTGGGAAAAGTCGTCATGGGTCGCGGCGCCGTAAATCAGAAAGGTCCGGAAGCGTCGTTTCTAGCCGCGCTGCACGCAATTCACGGCGCCGGCAAAAAGCTCCCCGTAAATTTGGTGTTCGTGGCCGAAGGAGAAGAGGAAATCGGTTCACCGCACTTTCCGCAAATTGTGCGCCGGCCGGAGGCAATGGCGGCCTTGAAGAACTGCCTTGGAATTTTCATGCCTAGTGCCTCGCAAGGCCTGGACGGCGAAGTTACTATGACGCTGGGCGCAAAGGGCGTCATCGAGTGCGAACTGATTTCCAGCGGCGAACGCTGGGGCCGCGGCCCGCGGAAGGACGTGCACTCCAGCAACAAAGCACGGCTGGACAGCCCCGCGTGGCATCTCGTCGAAGCGCTCGCGACTCTCGTCTCGCCCGACGGCAACGATCCCGCCATCGAAGGCTTTGCCGATAAGGCCCGCCCGATTTCCGAAGCCGAGAAGAAAATGATCGCGGAAGCGGCGCGCCGCTTGAGCGAGGCGGAAGCAAAAAAACTTCTTGGCGTGGAGCACTGGGTTCACGACGTAAGCTGGCGCGAGGCCCTGGAACTCTTGATGTCGCGGCCCACCGTGAACATCGAAGGCCTCGTCGGCGGCTACACCGGACCCGGCGGAAAAACCATTCTTCCCGGAAAAGCCGTGGCCAAGCTCGACCTGCGCCTCGTTCCGGACATGACGGCGGCCGAAGCGCTCGCCGCGCTCAAAGCTCATCTTGCGAGAAAAGGCTTCGGTGACATCGAAGTCCGCATGACCGGAGGATACGATCCCAACAGCACGGCTGCCGATGCCGCGCTCATCCACGTTGAGACCGAGGTGTATCGCAAAGGCGGAATCGATCCGGTCATTCTTCCGCGCAGCGCGGGCTCGTGGCCCGGCTACGTATTCACCGGCGAGCCGCTCCACCTGGCGGCGGGCCCGTTTGGTCTCGGCCACGGAAGCGGCGCGCATGCTCCCGACGAGTACTACGTCATCGAATCGAAAAATCCCAAGGTCCACGGCATGGACGGCGCCGTTCGCTCGTTCGTCGAGCTTCTGTACGGGCTTGCGCAAGCGAACTAGACGGGAACGGCATCTTTTCCCTCACCGAAGGCGACCAAGTTGTTGGCGTCAATCGAAATTGTCATTGGCCGCGCATTTTGCGAATCTGGCGGATGATCGTTTTCCTCCCGCCTACTTGGATCCTGGTATGCCGATGCCGCGATATTTTGCATACGGGCTCTTGGTTTTCATCGGCCGAAAGCGGAAATTGTCGCCGTCCTTCTCGAAGAGAAGCTTATCGCCGGCTCGCACCCCCAACGCACGCCGCACTTTGACAGGCACTGTGATCTGGCCTTTGCTGGTGATCTTCGCTTGCATCTTCATAGCGTCTTTCCAATCCCTTACTTTGCCATAGGTCTTCTTACTCTTGGGTGGTTCACCTCTTCGTCAATATAGATGGAAGAAGCCATCTTGTTGGCCGAGCCGAACGGCCACGCCGAACAAATTCGAAAGATGTTCCTCAGTGAGAACGAAGCACTTTGGCCCGTCCGCGAGAACGCGCCCTTCGCGCAAGAGGATCACGCGCTCGATCTCTGGAATGATTTCTGAAACATGATGCGTGACTAGCAAGATGCTGACGCCGGATCGCGCCAGCTTCCGCATGGCGTCACGGAGCTGCATCTGCGCGCCGATGTCCAGTGCGTTGCTCGGCTCATCAAATAACAAAGTTCTTGGCTCGTGCACCAGCGCCCGCGCAATCAGCGTCCGCTTAGCCTCGCCGGAAGACATCTCTACAACTGGACGATCGGCCAGATACGAGATGCCAAGCCGCGAGAGCGTTTCGTTGGTGCGAGCAAGATGCCCGGGATCGGGTTGTTGATGTGGAAAGATGCATGTGCTGCTGAAGAACCCAGATAGCACCACATCCCGTCCGGTGGCGCCCGTGGTGCACGAAGCCAGCAGGTCCGGCGATACAATTCCGAGCAACGAGCGCAGTTCGAAAATATCCCATCTCTCACGTCCCAGGATAGAGATGGAAGACCCTTCGCGGGCGAGTGGATAGCACTCCCGGGTAATGGTCTTGATCAGCGTGGACTTGCCGCATCCGTTGGGCCCAAGAATACAAAGGTGTTCGCCGGCCCCGATTTGCAATGTGACGTCGTCGAGGGCGGGCCGCTGCTCCCGCGTGCCGCGCAGGACGGTCACGTGTTCCAGGGAGAGGAGTGGAAGCGCCGAGGCGGTCATTTTTGATGGAAGTTACTCAGCCCATTTTAGCTCAGAAGGGATTGCCTGCAAGAACCGATTGAAAATATTGGAGTTAAAGGAAGCAAGGAATCCAAGAAGTGGGCCGCTGCGATGCCATGAACCGTCGAAAGCCCGCTCAGTTCCATTTTGGAACCAGAACTCGTCGTCAAGGTCCGGGCAAATAAAAAGGAGGTGAAAACAGGTTCGTTCTCACCTCCCGGGGTGGGTGGGGTGTTGCATGACAAGACCCTCGGCGGCTCAGCAGGCCTGCCCTGCCAGGCAGGACTGCGGCCTCACTCGCGCACTGCGCTCGGCAATTCGTTAGGAGACTCACCACCAAAGAGCTTGTCTTTCTGCGGTTTGTAGCACCGCGGGACGCACCTGTCAACGGCAAAAAAGGGACAGATCGATGGGAAAAGCACGACCTTGCTCTGCTTCACGCGGGATCGCAAATGACGGCGTTGTTTACTCAATGCCGTTTTGAGCCTTTGGTTCAGCCCGATGCCTTTCGCTTTTTCACTTGGTCAAGAATTTCTCGCACCACACGGCCGAGTGTCGTGGGGCTGTATGGTTTTTGCAGGTGGCGGGCGAAACGCTCTCCGAATCCTGTGAATAACCGCTGGTAAAGAGAATGGACAGACCAGGGAACAAAATCGTGAGCCTCGAGGCCACGGCCGGACCGCCTGGTTTGGGCATGCTGAGGTCCAGAATCGCCAGTGCGGGCCTTTCTTTTTCGCAGAGTCGCAAGGCCTCCTCGCCATCGCAGGCAGAGAGTACACGGTAACCGAGGTTTATGAGCGCCTGGCGCGCCATCTCCCGGATAGATTCATGATCGTCGGGCGCAGAGCGGTGCACCCGGCGCACCGCCTCCAACGGATCGGGATGCGCGAAGAGATATGTCGACGAAGATGACTTCGGGATTTACGATTTCGAGCGTGGCAATCAGCGTCGGGATCGTGGAGACGATTGTTAATTCCAGACCGTCTTGAGCTTCCCGGTAAAGCTCGCGCAGGCCTGCAGTGGTCTGGAGCGGGATCTCTTTCCGCAAGTAGTATGCGCAGCTTCTTCTTGATCATACGCGTCGCCTCGCTTCCGCGAAGGCTCGCAAAGAAAGTGGATCGCGTGCTCAAGAACTGCGATCGGTGAGAATCCGGTGACAGTCCACCTGATGCGACATTTCACCGCAAGCCAGCTCCGTTCAGAGACTGGAGAGGGCAGTCCTACGGACCATCGGCTGTATTGGAAAGGGGTTTGTCCATTTTGCCGCAGGGGCGGCAGGAGTCAAGCAAACTTCGCTGGAAGTGACGGAAAAGCTAAGTGCTCTGCGGACGAGATTGCGAATACCGCAAGAGAAACGCCGTTAGTCCTGCGAGAAGACCTGCGGTGATGATCACGCCCTCCCAAACGATTCCCGTTGCCAGAACCTGCGACGCCGGCGCACCAAACGGCACGAGCAGCACCACGAGTGCCGCTTCGCGAACGCCAATGCCACCTTGCGTGATGGGCATGACTGCGGCGATTTTGGCCAATGGCCACGCGAAGAGCCACACACGCAGCGGCAGACGCAGGCCACAAGCAATACCCAGGAGAGCGGTGAGCAAAACATAGGTGCCCTGCACGGAAGTTCCCAGCAACCAGCCAAAAAGCAGCCGGTGAGGACGGCGCGAGATCGCGCGGATCGCATGACGAAGCTGCGCGAGCCTCCGCCGGAAACGAATGGAGCGGCCCCGCAAGAGCGGCCGGCGCAATGCCACAACGAGACCGAAAAGAATCGCCGCACCAAGAGCGCCGGCAAGGAGCGCGCGCTTCGCCGGCCCCTGCAGGGGAACGGGCAGGGAACCCGGAAGCAGCATCAGGCCCAGCGAGACGAGCGTGAGCTGAGCGGCCACATCGAGAAAACGGTCCGCCACATTTCCGGTGATCACCGCGGCCGGATGCCGACTGCGCGAAATGCCGACGGCGAGGCGCGCGACGTCGCCGCCGATTATCGAAGGCAGAAAGAGCGCGCCGAATAGCCCGCTGGTGTAGCACTGCGCGCTCGCTGCGAAGCTAAGCTGCGCGCCCGCGGAATTCACCACCGTATGCCACTTGGCGATGCCGCCGGTCAGCGCCACCAGATAGATCAGCAGCACGGCAAGAAAACGTGTCAGAGGAGCGCGCGACAAGGCGTTCCGGAGCGGAGCCACCGGCAGCAAATAAAAAAGAATTCCAAGAATCAGCAGCGCCGCCGCCCAGCGCGCCATAAGAAAAATCCAGCCCCGGCTGGATTTTTGCGGCTGGCGGTCTGCGCTCATTATCGGAAGATCGTTTTCGACGCGAACACATCAGACGCCGAAAAGATCACTGGCCTTTTCCGCTGCCGGGAAGGCCCAGCGGCGGAAATGGCTCGAAGATTTCGTTGATTTTTTCCGCCAACACAAAGTCAAAGTCACTGATTCCCTTCACGCTGTGCGTATTCAGGTCGATCACCACCTTGTTCCACACGTTGGACCATTCGGGATGATGATTCATCGCCTCGGCCACCAGCGCTACGCGCGTCATATTGCCGAACGCGGTGACGAAATCCTTGCACGCAAACTCGCGGTGGAGCTTGCCGTTGACAAGACTCCAGCCCTTGGCCTTGGAAAGCAGCGTTTTAATCTCGGCTTCGGAAAGTTTTTTTGCTGGCATGCCGTCATCCTCCGGGATCGGTTTGGGCTCTCTCCGGCTATTATGCGGCGCAAGCGCTGCCCCAGCAACAATTCCGGCTTCGCCAGCGCGAGCTGCAAACGGTGTGAACGCTTGGAGCGGTTCTTCGTTGAATGCGCACGGGAATTCCATTATCGTAGGGGTTTCTCCTGAGACAAAAATGCGCGGTGTGTGTCATTGTTTTGGCGACCGCAAAGCGGTCAGGGTTCTGGCGATCGCAGAGCGATCGACGCCGCAAAGAGACGGAGAACGAAGTGAAAAAGAAAATTCGCGCCATCCAGTATGGTGTCGGCCCCATCGGCGCATCCATCGTGCGGCTGATGCGGGAAAAACAGGCCATTGAAATCATCGGCGCGATCGATACGGATCCGGCGAAGGTCGGGCGCGATCTTGGCGAAGTGGCCGGCGCGAAGGACGCGCCGTGGGGCGTGAAAGTGTCTGCGGAAGCGAAAGAAGTTCTGGAACAAAACGCGGACGTGGTGATCCATTCGACGTCGTCTTCGCTCGTGCAAGTGATGGACCAGTTGCTGACGTGCCTGGAAGCGGAGTGTTGTATTGTTTCGACTTGCGAAGAATTGTCGTATCCCTTCCGCACGCATCCGGAGCTCGCGGCGAAGCTGGATAGCGCGGCGAAGGAATGGGGCGTGGCGCTGGTCGGCACAGGCGTGAATCCCGGCTTCGTGATGGACAAGCTGGTGGTGACGCTGGCGGCGGTTTCACAACGCATCGAGCACGTCAAAGCGCTGCGCGTAGTGGACGCCTCGAAGCGGCGGTTGCCGCTGCAGAAAAAAATCGGCGCGGGGATGACCATCGAAGAATTTCGCGCGCAGGTGAAGGAGGGCGTGATCAAGCACGTCGGCTTGCCGGAATCCGTGGCGATGGTGGCGGACAGCTTGAATTTGCCGGTCGAACAGATTTCAGAAACGATCGAACCGAAAATCGCCACCGAGCGCGTGCAGACCGAATTTCTCACCGTCGAAGCGGGGCAGGCGGCGGGTGTGCACCAGATCGCGCGCGGCCTCTCGAAAGACGGCAAAGAACTCGTGTACCTCGAACTGCAGATGTACCTGGGTGCGAAAGACCCCGCGGATACGATTTCGCTCACGGGGCATCCGAACATCAGCCTGGTGATTCCTGGCGGCTCGCATGGCGACATTGCGACGGCTTCGGTGGTCGTGAATTCGATCCCCGTGATTCTGGATGCGCCGGCCGGCTTGCGGACGGCGCGCGATTTGCCCATCGGGTTCTTTTCTCCTAACTCACGGCCGTGAGGACGTAAAGGCGTAAAGAAGTAACGAGGTAACGGCAAGCGCGGCCTCAACATGGCTGACAATTCAAGAACATTCGCCTCCTTCAGTTGTGCTTTAGGAATTCTCCTTTGTGGCCGGTGAGCGAATTGTAGAGCGTCTCGATAAACACATCTTTATTGACGAAATCGCCTTTCCATTTTGCCCAGAGCGGGAGAATTTTTGAATTCTTGCTCGTAGGGATGCCCCTTGACATCGCGGAATCGCTCAACGAAAGGCTTCAGCGCAACGGTGCTTGCATCCAGGGCTAACCTTCGTACCACCCCTTCCGGGATTCCACGTGGAATCAGTCCACTCGATTCTTGAACGTTCAGCCATAGAGTTCCCCTTCGTTTAAGTTTCTAGAGTTGGGGCAGAGCTAAACGAGTCCTGTAGATTATACCTGCGCTGCACGACCGCCGGCCTAATTCGGTTCTCCATAAGCCATCGAGGCTCACCAGCGGGGGAGGGGGCGGCGAGCGAGGAGGGCTTGGGCGGCCCATTGGCCGAGGTAGACGGAGAGAGCGACGCCGTGGCCGTTGTAGCCGGCAAGGACGATTACTTGTTTGCTGCGCGGATGGTGCTGGAAGATGGGGCGCATTTTTTCGGTGAGAAGGATTGGGCCGCCCCAGCGGTGCGTGATGCGCACAGATGCAAGGGCCGGGTGCAAGTGGCGGACGCGGTCTTCGAGCCAGCGGAGACGCGCGGCGGATTCGCCCCTGCGAACATCGTAGCGGCGCAAATCGCGCACGGCGTTTTTGATCGAGCGATTACCGATGGGAAAGCGAGAAGGCCGGCCAACGTACGGGGGAACTAGGCCGGCGCCAAAGATGACGCCATTTGATTCGAGCAAGCGTCCCCACAAATAGGGCAAGTCCACGGTGTAAAACGGGCGGCGCGAGGAGAGGCCGATGGTTTTGAGCTGCGCGGTGGACAGCGGAGCGGTGGCTAGCGCAAAAGTGAGTTTAGGAACGGCAGCGGCGCGGAGGCCGGACAATTCCAGGGAGAAGGCGTTGGTGGCAAGAAGCACTTGCTCCGCGCGGATTTCTTTCTGATGGATGCGGCCGCGATGGTTGCGGCGGACGTGCAGCCGCGGCGGATTCGAGAAGTCCAGCGCGCGAACCTCGGCGTGCTCAGCGATCCGGGTGCCGGCGTTTTCTGCGGCGCGCGCCAGGCCGGCGAGCACTTTGCCCGGGTCAACCGTGCCGCCGGGCACGCGGCGGAAGACTTTCAGCTCGCCGGAATCGCTCCAGGAGATGGGCGAATGTTTTCCGGCAGGGCCGGAACCTTTGGTCGCGGGAGCGGAGCGGCCAAGCTCCCAGACGCCAGGAAGCGTTAAACGTGAATCTATGCGGAAAGCGCGGAGGATTTTTTTGTAGCCGGCGAGGACGTCGCCGAGTCCGGGGAGATTTCCGGCCGCGGTTTCCGTGAGAGCCATGCCGCCGGTTCGGCCGCTGGCGCCGTTACCCAGCGAAGCAGACTCAAGCACAAGGACGGACCGCCCTGGAGCAAACCGGCCTAACCACGCCGCGGCGGAAAGACCAGAGAAGCCAGCGCCAACTATGGCGAAGTCCACATGATCCGGGAGCGCGCGCGGGGCGGGACGGAAATCGACCGTCCAGGGCGGCGCGCCCCATGGGTGGGGTTTGCGAAGCGTGCCATTTGTATGAGCTTTGCGAGGCATGGCATTTCTTTGATGCAAAGGAAACGTGGTGGGTGGCGAGAATTTCCGCGACTCCACAACGATGATGATGGCGTACATTTTCGCAACCAGCGGAATTGGGAGCGTATTTGGATGGTCCGACGACGTGGCGTACATGAATACACGGCACTTGCCGATGATTCCGGTGCTGCTGGCCATCGCGATGGTGATTGAACTGGCGGTTCGGTTTGTCTGGTGACCGGATACCTGGCGCGCATCGCGGCGTTTGCGATGGTTCTGGTACTCGACCGCCGTGGCGGTGTTGGTCCACAACGAGTGGGCGGCGAGCGAAGCGATCACGCGAGCTGGAGGCGTTTGACGAGCTCCGCGGCGATGGACGCGACGCGTTCTTGCGACCCGGGAGGAAGAGAGGTTCCTGGCTTGGCGTGCGGATCTCGGAGAACGATCCACAAGCCGGGGCGGTAGCTCTCATCACCGCCGGGGCAAATGGCGCCGGTCAACTGCGTGAGTTCGAGAGGCAGCGGGGCCGAGTGCGTGAAATCGAGATTGGCGTGCTCCGGAGAGCTGGCTTGATACGGAGGATGGGCCAGGAGATCCATGAGGACGCCGCGGGCGTCATCAACGAGGTCACGGAAACCCTGCGAGACGAGGACAGCGTCCACATCGCGGGGCGTGGGCTGCTCGAGTTGGAGAAGGTCGTAATCGGGGAGAGGATTCTCGAGAGGAATTTCGATTGTCGCGGAGGGCCGATTGGCGTCGGGAGAGATGTGTACGGACATGGTGCATCTAGTTTGCACCACGCGGGCTATTTCCGGTAGGGGCTGCCGACACCTGTTTCGATTAGCAGCCTTGAGGGACGCTAGACCATAGGAAGCTCGGCTTTGCTCCCGGTCACTTGGTACTGGTTTTCAGCCTCGTTGTAATGGCCCCAAAAATGAAAAAACGGATACCACATGAGTGCTCCGACGAACGCGTCAAAAAGCGCGGCTATCACGCGAAGGCCGCGGGAACCCAATTCTATGCCATTAGGTAAGCTTGAAGCTGGGGCGGCCACTTAAGCCTCCATAAAAATCGCAAATCACAGAATAATTCATATAAACAATTCGATCTATTTAGGATAGGGGCTGCCGGAGAGGATGGCGAAGGCGCGGTAGAGCTGCTCGGCGAGCACGACGCGGGCAAGTTCGTGAGAAAAGGTCATGGCGCTGAGAGAAAGTTTCTGGTGGGCGCGCTGGCGAAGGTCATCCGGGAAGCCGTCGGCGTCGCCGCAGAGGAAGCTGAGTTCGCGGGTGCCGCGGTCGCGGAGTTCGCGGAGCCATTTGGCGAGGGCGTTCGAATCGAGGTTCTTTCCGACAGCGTCGAGAAGGACGACGGTGGCGGCGCGATCAGCGTCAAGTTTCTTGATGGCGGCGACACCATCGCGGACCTCTGTGACTTCGATAGGACAGGAGCGGCCGATGCGCTTCACATAATCGTCGAGGATGGCGCGCATTTCAGGATGACGGGTTTTGCCGATCATCAATAGGCGAATTCGCATGGCATGTTCTCAGTCGTCAGTTTTCAGTTGTCAGCAAGAAAAAATGAATTGCAGTCGAGAGGTTGCACGCTCCAGGAAGAATTCTCCTGCCAGCAAGAAGAGTTTTGACACCGGGCTCTGCCATTCCGACATCATTTCAAACCGTACTTTTTGCGCTTTTCGAGGAGGGTTTTGCGGCTGATGCCGAGGGCGGCGGCGGAGCGGCTGATCTGGTAATGCGTGGCTTCGAGCGTAGCGGCGATGACTTCGCGCTCCACTTCCTCCAGGGAACGGAGGCCGGCGACCGGGCCGGCGGCGCCGGGCGCAGCGGCGCGCATATTTTCCGGAAAATTTTCGGGCTCGAGTAAATCGCTCTTGGCTGTCGCTGTGCCGCGGCCGGGACGCGAGAAAACCACCGCGCGCTCGAGAGCATTGCGGAGTTCACGGACATTGCCGGGCCAGGCGTAGGCCGCGAGCATACGGCGCGCAGAGTCGCTCAATTGCACCGTAGGGCGGGCATGGACGAAGCGAATCATCACAAGAAGATGATCGGCGAGAGGCAGAATATCGGCGCGGCGCTGGCGGAGCGGTGGAACCTCGAGAGTGAGGACGTTTAGCCGAAAATAGAGATCCTCGCGGAAGCTGCCTGACTTCACGGCGGCGGGAAGATCGACGTTGGTGAGGGCGATAAGGCGAGCTTCGATGCGCAGGGTTTCCGTGCCGCCAAGGCGTTCGAACGTGCGCTCCTGCAAAATGCGGAGGAGCTTGCCCTGCGCTCCAGGCGAGAGCGCGGCGACTTCATCGAGAACGATGCTGCCGTTGCCCCCGAGCTCGAAGCGGCCGAGCTTGCGCTCGACCGCACCGGTAAAGGCGCCGCGTTCGTGGCCGAAGAGTTCGCTTTCGACGAGCTGCGGCGGAAGACTGGCGCAATCGATTTTCAGGAACGGCGCGTCACGTCGCGGACCGAGTTCATGAACCAGCCGGGCGAGATGGTCCTTACCGGTGCCGCTTTCACCGGTGATCAAAACAGTGGCGGGAGCGACCGCGACTTTCTCGGCGAGTTCAAATAGACGGAGTGATGCGGGGTCGGCGGTGATCCACGGCAATCGTTCCGCGGTCATTGCCGCGAACGGCCCCTGTGCGGCCGGCGGGAAACGGCTTCGCCGGAAAAGTGTTCGTGCCCGAATGGCGAATCAGACATGTTTCGTTCGGAAGAAGGACCTTCAGGCCGGTCGGGGATATCGAGCTTGGGCGCCGTGCGCCAGAGGCGCTCGAGATCGTAGTAGCGCCGGGCCTGCTCGCTGAAAACGTGCACGACAAAACCGCCGAAATCGAGCAGCGCCCATTCGGCGGAGCGATATCCCTCGCGATGTTCGGGCGAGCGGCTGAGATTCTTGTATAGCTGCGCCTCGACTTCGGTGCAGATAGCCTGCACCTGCGGCGTGCTGAACCCCGTGCAGACCACAAAATAATCGGTGAAGGCGCTCGCTGCCTTGAGGTCGAGCACGGTGATGCCCGCGGCTTTTTTTTCTTGTGCGGCTTCGACAGCGAGGCGGACGCCCTGAGGCAAGGATTCGAATTTCACCGGTATAGGCCCTGTTTGAGAATGTATTCCTCGACACGCGCGGAAACAAGCCCATGGATGGACTGGCCGCGGTGCGCGTGGCGCCGAACGTCGGTAGCGGAAACATCGCTAGAGACGTTTTCGAGCAGATAAACAGTGGTCTTGTGAAGGTGCGTGACGACCTGGGATGGCTGATCGGCCTCTTTTCTTGCATCCGGCCGAGCCATCAAGTCCGGTGGAATGACGAGGCGCATGGCTTCCGGGCGGATGCCCGGGCGATTGGCGATGATGAAATCGCAAAGGCCGAGCAGCGTTTCGTATTCTTTCCACATGGGGATGTCCAGGAACGCGTCGGCGCCGATGATGAAAAAGAGGCGATCTCCGCGGTAGACGTGACGGAAGTAGCGCACGGTGTCCACGGAATAGTGGAGTTGCGTGCCGCTGAAATCCTCGCCGGCTTCGGCCAGCGAGGGAACGAAGTGCGGATGCTCGGTGCAAGCGAGCGAGACCATGGCAAACCGGTGCGGAAACGGAGCAAGATGCTGCTTCAACTTGTGCGGGGGACGACTCGCGGGGATGAAGTGGATTTCGTCGAAGTTAAAGCGGCGGTCGGCGGCACGGGCAGCGGAAAGATGGCCGTTGTGGATGGGATCGAAGGAACCGCCGAAAATCGCGATGCGCCGAGGATGATGTCTTGCGGCGGTGCGGTGCGCTTGCGCGGTGGTCAATGCGCCTCCCGGGAAAGTGCTGCCGGCGCAGAGGGGATCGAGGCCGCGCACGACATACTTAATTCTCTCACGAATCATCTTTTTTGTTTGTGGCGACCGCCGAGCGGTCAACAGGCGCGGACGAATGATGATGATCCTGCTCGTCCTCGCCATTTTCGGCGGGGCCGGGCGGCGGGTCCAGAGTGGAATCGGGAGCCGGGCGAGGAATCTTGTCCAGGGCATCGGCGATGGAACGAACCAGATCTTTCACACCGTCACCGACAACAGCGGAAATGGAATGAAATTCAAGGTTGCGCTGCTTGCAGAAATCGCCAAGAGCTTCGAGCCGCGCACGATCGGTCGTGGCATCCAGCTTGGTGGCAACGACGATCATCGGTTTTTCGGTGAGGGAAGCGCTAAAGGCTTGGAGCTCGCCGTTGATGACTTCGAACGAGTGGACCGGATCATCGGCATTGGCGTCGCTCGTGTCGATCAGATGGGCGAGGAGGCGGGTGCGTTCGACGTGGCGGAGGAAACGGATGCCAAGGCCCGCGCCTTCATGTGCGCCTTCGATGAGGCCGGGAAGATCAGCGACCACAAAGGTGCGACCTAGCTCGGTGCCGTGCCCACCGGTGCCACCGTCGGCGTTGACGACCCCTAGATTCGGCTCCAGCGTGGTAAAGGGATAGTTGGCTATTTTCGGGCGCGCCGCGGAGACAACGGAAATCAAAGTGGACTTGCCGGCATTGGGATAACCCACCAGGCCGACATCGGCCAGAAGTTTCAGCTCCAGGCGAAGATGGCGCTCTTCGCCAGGAAATCCGTCTTCATGTTCGCGCGGGGCCTGATGCCAAGGCTTGGCAAAGTGCTGATTGCCGCGCCCGCCGCGTCCGCCGTGGGCGATCAGTACGCGCTGGCCGGAGCTGGCGAGATCGGCTATGGTCGCGCCTTGGTCGTCGAAGACCAACGTGCCGACGGGAACTTGCAGGATCATGTCACTACCGGAATGGCCGGTGCAGTTGGAGCCTTCGCCATGGCGGCCGCGATCGGCCTTGAATTCGCGATTGTAACGGTAGCGGAGCAGCGTGTTGTCGTTAATGTTGGCTTCGAGATAGATGCTGCCGCCATGCCCGCCGTCGCCGCCGGAGGGACCCCCACGGGGCACGTATTTTTCACGCCGGAAGGCCACGCAACCGTTGCCGCCGTCGCCGGCCTTCACGAATATTTTGGCTTCATCAACGAACACAGGAATAAAGCTCCGTAAGAGTGGACCGCTAGGCGGTCAACCGTGAAAAAGATAACATAAGCAGACTATCGAAACGCGAGACCCCCAACGGAGGCCGACCCCCGATGCTCCGCGCGCTCAAACGCATTACCCTGCTACTTTTAGCGTTCGTAGCCGTAATGGCTGCCGCCCTATACCTGCTCTACTTCCGGCGAACGCCACTGCCTCCGGCGGCTCCTCACGAGCACACCGTGCCGGTGATTTCCGCGATTCCGGGGCTATCCGCGTGCTGGGTGGAAACGGCGAAAACGTTTAGCAGTTTTCCTTTCGGCTCGACTGCCGGAAGCGTCCTCGTAAGGCATCCCGCGGGCGACCTGCTGATCGACACCGGAAACTCCAGCTACTACGACCAGGAAATTTCCGGGTTCCCCTTTGCGACGTGGCTCAAACTCAAATCCCTGGCCGGGCAGCTAAAGCCGAAAGTGCCGCTTCCGGATTTGTTGCGCCGCATCGGTGAAGATCCCGCGAAACTGCGCTGGGCCATCCTGTCGCATGTGCACTTGGATCACGCCGGCGGCTTGATGGATCTGCCGCCTCTGCCGGTACTGCTCACGCGCGAAGAGTTGCAATTTGCAGCCGACCCGAGCGTTCAAGCCAAGGGATACGTGATTGTCGCGCACACCCAAAAGTTTCCGCCCGTTGCCGCGCCCACTTTGCGATTCGAACCCGCGCCCTACGAAACTTTTGACGAGAGCGCCGATCTTTACAGAGACGGCTCGGTGGTCGTCGTGCCGTTGCGCGGCCATACCCCTGGGAGCGTGGGCATTTTCGTGAACCTTTCACGCACGCGACGCCTGTTTTACGTTGGCGACGCCGTTGATGACGAACGCGGTTTCGAGGAGCGCGCCGGGAAATCTCTGATCTTGCAGGACAGCGACAATGACATGGCTCTTGCGAACCAAATCGTCGGCAAACTCAGCGAGCTTCACGAAAAGGTGCCGGGACTTGCCATCCTTCCGGCGCATGGACGGAGCGCATACAAGAAATTCTTTCCCGGCGGGCCCCTGTCCTGCATTTCCGGGCCATAGCCGAATCGAAAAGAAAAACGCGGTCCGGCCGGGGCCGGACCGCGGAAGAGGCGAAGAAGGCCGGACTGAAGCCCGCCCCCACACAATGTAGCGCAATGCAGTTAGTTCGCGGCGGACTTGGCTTGCTCAGCCGGCAAGACGCTGATGAAGCGGCCGTGACGGCCCCTGTCTTGGAACTTCACGAAGCCAGTAACCATCGCGAAGAGCGTGTCGTCCTTGCCCTGCCCGACGTTTTCCCCGGCCTGGTGCTTGGTGCCGCGCTGACGCACGAGGATCGTGCCTGCGTTGACCCGTTGCCCGCCGAAGCGCTTGACACCCAGCCTCTGCCCGTGTGAATCGCGGCCGTTTGTAGAGGAGCCGCCGCCTTTCTTACTTGCCATGACATAATCCTTTTCGAGAAAAACTGCCGGGTGGAAGCCCGGCGCTAGTTGAAGAATTAGAGCTTGATATCGCCGACCTCGATGGCCGTGTAATTCTGCCGGTGGCCACGTGAAATCTTGTACTGATTGCCCTTCTTGAATTTGAGCACGGTGAGCTTCTTGCCGCGGCCCTGTGAGACGATCTTGCCACTTACAGACGCCTTGCGGGCATCTTCGCCCAATAGGACCTTCTTGTCGTCCGTATGAACGGCCAAGACGGAGCCGAAGTTCACCTTTTCCCCTACCTTGCCATCGACCCGCTCGATGCGGATGGTGTCGCCGGGCACGACGCGATACTGCTTTCCCCCGGTCTGAATAACGGCGTACATCTGTCCTCCAAGCGCTAAAGGCAAACCCTAATTATAGGGTTCCCGGCCCAAACCGTCAACGAACGATTAAGACGGGTAGTGGAACAGTTTGAATTTCGATCCCATGGAAGGATCCGCCGACCGTGCAATCATTGGTTCATGGCAAAGAGCAAAACCGAAGATATAAACGAAGCAGCATTCCGCGTGGTCAGGGAGTCCACTTTATAATAGAGCCTTCGAGCATGCCAAAGAAAAAGCCTACTAGGAGCCGCAAGAGGAAGGCCAAACGAATTACGAAATCAAGGTAACGCCTTTTTGGAAGGGATCAGGTATACCTTTCGGTTCTGATCCGTGTATCTTCACAGCTATTGCCCTAATTTCCTCAGAAGCTCTATAAATTCGTCCTCTCCGTTCTCCTGTTGGTACGAGCAGACCCGATTCTACAGCCGCTCGTAAATCTCGACTTGCAACAACTTTGCTTACTTCAGCAAAATGCCTGTAGGTGGCGCTGCGAACGCGAAATCCCATCGCCGCATCAGCAACAGCCCCTATCACGCGGTCCGGCAAATTTTTCCTTGCTACCTCTCTTTCCAATTCATCCCACAATTTCTTGATGATCACTGAACGTCTCAGGACAGTACCAGCTTGGCGATAATGAGCGGTGAGGTTGAATCGAATCCACGGACGAGTATCGCGTTGCGGATTCCACTTGCCACGCCCTACCTCAGCTAGAATGTCGTAATAGTCCTGGGTGTTTTTCCCCAAATATTCCTCGATTGAACAGAATGTGGGGTCAACAATTCCTTTGATTGCTAAAACGAGAGTCTGCAAACATCGAGCCATTCTGCCATTCCCATCGGAGAACGGATGGATCATCGTTAAATTGAGATGCGCCATAGCCGCTTTGACGAGAGTGTGTTCACTATCTCGTGGGTCGTTAAGGTACTCGACGAGTTCCGCTACGAGTTTCGCAACAATATCGGCGGGTGGGCCTTCGTAAACATTCTCTCCCTTCGATTCATCTCGGACATAGATCGGCCCTGGCCGCCAGTTCCCCGGATGTTTTGTAAGATCGTAGCTCAGCATCATGAAGTGGAGGCTTCTAAGGAAGCCATCATTGAAAGCGAAGCTAGAGTCTTTGGAGAGTTGCAGAACGTAGGTCATAGCATTGCGATAGCCTGTTACCGCACGCCACGTCTCTTCCCCTGCCTCAAGTGGTTCGTCTCCTTCGGCGGCTGCTATAGCATCCTCGGCGGTTACTAGATAACCTTCAATGCTATTTGATCCCCGAATCGCGCGGGCAAAGGCGTTTCGCCGCAAAACACCCTCCCATCGTGAGGGTGTAGACAAGCTGTATTTAAGCGACTTATGCATCTTCGCAATGGCGGCAATGACTTCTAATTCTTCTTTTCTAAGCTCCACGCTCTTAAAGATCATGTTCCATATCCTATAATCAGTGAACTTCTGTATAAATAATAATTGACTCTTAGTCCCATGTCAATGTACTATTTTCACTGAAAGGAATAGACTTAATGAACCAACTAGGAAGGGCAAAGCAGGCGCAAATCATCTCAGCCCTGGTTGAGGGAAGTTCTCTACGCGCCACTTCGCGCATCACTGGCGCTTCAAAGGTGACGATTCTTCGACTGCTTGGAATCGCTCGGGGCAGCCTGCGCCGCGTGTCAGGATAAGGTCCTGCGAAACCTCACGTGTAAAAGCGGATTCAGTGCGATGAGATTTGGCAATTCTGCTATGCCAAAGACAAGAACGTGCCCGCCGATAAACAAGGGCAGTTTGGCTATGGGAATGTGTGGACCTGGGTTGCGCTCGAAGCGGAAACGAAATTGATTCCTAGCCGGCGCGTTGGGACACGCGGGGCGGCCACCGCCTATGAGTTCATGCACGATTTGGCTGGGCGTCTGGCGAATCGCGTACAACTGACCACAGACGGCCATCGCGTGTATCTAGACGCGGTAGAAAGTGCATTTGGCTCAGAGATTGATTACGCGATGCTGGTCAAGCTGTACGGCGGAGATCGTGAGGAAAGCGAAGCTCGCTATAGTCCGGCAGAGTGCATCGGATGCCGTGCGATCCCCATTTCTGGCAACCCGAAGGCAAAGCATATTTCTACTAGCTATGTGGAGCGCCAGAATCTCACGATGCGGATGTCTATGCGCCGATTCACGCGGCTCACCAATGCATTCTCAAAGAAAGTGGAGAATCACGAGCACGCGCTGGGCCTTCACTATATGCATTACAACTTCTGCCGGATTCACCAAACACTGCGCGTCACACCAGCGATGGAAGCGGGAATTGCCGACCACGTTTGGAACATAGAAGAATTGGTGGGACTATTGGACAGAATGCAGACTGAGGCAGCGGCATGATCTCGCAAGTACAAATGTACGCCCTAGGTGTTGTATGGGTTGGTGGCTGGGGATTCATGTTCTTCGCCTATCCTGAACTAGTGTGTCGAATTTTCAGAGTAAAAAATCCCATGCTCAAGAGGCTCAAACTCATCAAAATAACGGGAGCTGTCGGGTTGGTCTTGGTTTTCAGTGCGTCTATTGGATACGCA
>WNGP01002977.1_pt1 | contig 26348 bp, 24 predicted proteins | sample 5407671 | NCBI WGS metagenome assembly WNGP01 (sample SAMN13153381, study PRJNA577476) | soil metagenome | isolation source: 40 cm soil or saprolite under Garry oak tree replicate 2 | place: USA:California | collected 2016-06-15
ACGCGGGTCGCGCTGGCCGCGAGGATATCGAATTCCAGGCCCAGATACGTGAACCGCTCGCCGGGGCGCGGAATGCGGCCCAGGGTCTGCATCAGCAACCCGCCGACGGTCTGGGCTGCGCCGCTGCCGCCCAGGGGCACACCGAGCTTCTCGGCGAGGTCCGTGGTGAGCGCGCTCCCTTCCACTTCCACCACTCGCGTCACATCTGGAGTCGACGAGGAGGGCTCGAACAGCTCGCTGACGAGATCGTTGAGCAGGTCCTCGAACGTCACGAGGCCCGCCGTGCCGCCGAACTCGTCGAGGACGAGGGCGAGGTGCTGGCCGCCGCGCTGCATTTCGAGCATGAGATCAGCGGCGCGGATGGTGCCGGGAACGCTCAGCGGCGGGCGCACGAGAATCGGATCCTCGGGCTGGCGGCCCAGCAGATCGAGCGTATGCGCGACGCCGGCCACCTGGTCGAGCGAGCCGCGGTGCACCGGATACCGGCTGTATCCGGACTGTTGCAGCACGTGCGCCGCTTCGGCGGTCAGAATGCCCTCGGGAAATGCGACGATCGCCGTCCGCGGCGTCATCAGCTCGCGCACCGGACGATCGGCGAACGCGAGGACACCCGACACGACGGCCATCTCGTCCCGCGTGGCCAGGGCGTCGGTATTCGCGCCCGTGAGCAACGCCGCGAGCGTGGTGCGCGTGGACCCCTCGCGGCGCGGAATGAACGGCGCGAGCACGCCCCCGAACCGCTCCATGAGCGGCACCGCGCGGCCGACCAGCGGCTCGGCCCACCGTCTTCCCAACACGCGCGGCACCAGGTACGCCGCGCCGATGAAGAGTGGAACGCCGACCGTGATGGTGAAAATCCCGAGGAACGTCGGCGTCGTGGCGGCGAGGAGCGCCGGAATCGCGCCCGCGGCGAGCAGGACGCCCACCGTCGTGAGCATGTTGGCGGTGGCGAGGGTGCGCCCGGGGTTCTGCAACACGCTGACCGTCGCCGCCGAGCCCCGGAGCTTGTACGCCACCCAGCGGGTCAGCTCGTGCTGGCTGACCGTCGCCGCGGCGACGCCCACCGCTGCTGAGACGCCGGCGACCAGCAGGCCGACCAGCAGGACCGCGAGGGCGACGCTCATTGCTTCTCGAACGACACCTGGGTGACGCGGCGTTGCTCCACGCGCTCCACGACGACGCGGTAGCCGTCGAGCGTGAGCTCATCGCCGGGCCGCGGCACGCGTCCCAGCACCGAGTATACCAGCCCGCCCACGGTCGACACTTCGGCGTGCGCGATCGTCGCTCCCAGCGCCGCCGACAGATCGTCGAGGCTCGTCCCCCCGTCCACCCAGATGCGCGCGCCGTCCTGCCGAATAGCCGGGGTTGTCTCGGTGTCGTGTTCGTCGCGGATCTCGCCGACGATCTCCTCGAGAATGTCCTCGCGCGTGATCAGCCCTGACGTGCCGCCGAACTCATCGACGACGATCGCGATGTGCGCCGGCGTTCCTTGAAAATCGCGGAGCTGGTTGTCGAGCGTCTTGGTCTCCGGCACAAACGCCGCCGGCCGCACCAGCGTCTGCCAGCGCGTGCCCGGCTCTGCGAGCCCCATCGCGATGGGCACGAGATCCTTGCCGAACACCACGCCGCCGATGTTGTCGGGTGAGCCGTCGATGACCGGCAGGCGGGAGTGCTGGCTCTGCCGGAATGCGTCGAGGACTTCTTCGACGGAGGCCGAGATATCCACGCCCGTCATGTCGAGACGCGGCGTCATGACCTCAACCACCGTCGTATCGGCCAGCGTGAAGACGCCGAGCAGCATGTCGCGCTGCGCCACGCCGAGGTCCGGTTGCAACGGCCGTGGCGTGTGCACGATCGCGTGCAGTCCGCGATCCGCCCAGGCGAGCAGCCACAGCAGCGGTCCGAACGGCGCGAGCGTGCGGCGCGCCAGCGGCAACGCCGCCTCCGACACCTCCGGGGCAATCTGCGCCACGCTGCGCGGCAGCGCATCGCCGACGATGAACAGCAGCACGGTACCGACGACGAGAGTGACCATGGCTTCCACCCACGGCCGCGTCCACCACGCCACCGCGTTCGCGGTTGCGACCGCACCGAGCACGAGGAGCGCCAGGCGCGCGATGTGGAGTGCGCGATGCAGCGGCACGCGCCGTTCGGCGGCGATCGGCGGTGCGTCGCCCAGGGTGTGCAGCGCTTCCCCGACGGCGGCTTCCTCGCCGAGCGCCAGCAGCGCCGCCCACACCCCGGCGCTCATGGCGACGACGAGCCCGATGAGTCGCAGTGCCGCTTCGGTGAGCATCAGCGGAGGAGTCGTTTGACGTAGCGTTCTTGCAGCCGCCACATCCGTGACCGGTTGCGCCCTGCGCCCGCGGGATGATCGAAGCCCAGGACGTGGAGCGTGCCATGAACGGCCAGTCGCACGAGCTCTTCCTGCAACCCGGCTCCGTTCCCGGCGGCGTTCGCCGCGGCGGCTGGGGAGATGTAGACATCACCCAGCACGCGGCCGTCCGGCTGCGGCAGGGCGTAGGCGATCACGTCGGTCAGCCCGCGGCGGCCGGTGGCGCGGCGGTTGACCCGCCGCATGGCCGCGGCCGAGAGCAGCGTGATGTCGACGTGCGACCCCGCGGGCGCGCGTTCCCACGCCAACACCCGCTTCGCGACGCGCATCAGCTGGTCAGCGCGCGGCCGCCGAGTGCCAGGCCGCACTGATGCCGCCACTGGACTCCGGGTAGTCGATGCGATTGTGGTACATCCCGCTCAAGACGACCATGAAGGCGGCTTTGACCTGCTCGATCTGCCGCAGCGTGAGCGGGGCTTCATCGAACTGGCCGGCGTTCACCTTGGTGCGCACGATGTGAGCGATCGCCTCAGAGATTTTCAGCGGCGTCAGGTCCTCGAGGACGCGCAGCGCCGCTTCGACCGAGTCGGCGATCATGGAGATCGCGGTCTCCATCGAGCGCGGCTTGGGGCCGGGATAGACGAAATCTTGTGGATCCCGGATCTGGCCGCCGTCGATCTTCTTCGCCTTGTCCAGGAAGTAGGTAATCTCCGTGGTCCCGTGATGTTCCGGAATGAACGCGGCGACCGCATCGGGCAGATGCGCCTCGGCGGCGAGCGCCAGGCCGTCGGTGACGTGCGCCTTGATGATCTGGGCCGACTGCAGCGGCTTCAGCCGGTCGTGCGGGTTGTTCCCCGGAATCTGATTCTCCACGAAGTACAGCGGATTCCTGACCTTGCCGATGTCGTGGTAGTAGCAGCCCACGCGGCCCAGCAGGCCGTTCGCGCCGATCCGGTTGCACGCCGCCTCGACGAGGTTCGCCATCGCCACGCTGTGCGCGTACGTCCCCGGCGCTTCCAGCGAGAGGCGACGGAGTAGCGGCCGGCTCGGATCGGACAGCTCGAGCAGCGTCAGATCGGTCGTGATGTGGGTGACCGACTCCGCGACGGGGAGCAGGAAGAACGTGAGACCCGCCGACACCAACCCGTTCAGCGCGCCCCATAGCCCGCGGAGGCCGATTTCCTGGATGGGCCAGCCGCTCGCGAGCCCCAGGGCGAGGGCGCCGGTCAGGTATCCCGCGACGATGATCAGGACGGGTGCGTAGAAGTTGCTCCGGCTCCGCAGCGTCTTCACCGAGAGCGCGGCCGTCACGCCGCCGACGACGCACAGGAATGTCGCCGGCACGTCGTGGAAGACCGGCTGCAGTCCGACCACCACAGCCAGAATCATCGCCGCGATCATCGAGACCCTGCCGTTGAACAACACCGTCATCATCATGGCGAGGAACGGCATGAAGATGATTTCCGGATGCGCCGGATAGAATCGCGCGACCAACCCGGCCTGCGCCAAGAGCACCGCGAACAGCCCGCCGATCAGGGCCACCTGACGCTGGTCGCGGTAGGTCTCGCGCCGGTAGAACACCAGCAGTACCCAGAAAATCGACAGGATCAGCGAGTCGCGGAGCAGCGGGCCGAGCACGCCACGGATCGAGTACGTCGTCGCCGCGCCGCGGCGCAACAGCTCCTGGTGCAGCGCCAGCAGGCGCTCGTGGGCCTCGTTCGTGACCACTTCATGCGGCGCGACGATCCGGTCGCCGGCGCGCACGATGTATTTGCTGGGATCGACGCTGCCGCGCAGCTCGTTGCGGCGCCGCTCGGTCTCGAGCTGCTTCGCGATCAGCGTGGGCCGGAAAAACTGGCGCACCAGCTTCAGGTAGAGCACGTCGCCCACGCTCGACCCGGCGTCGGGGTGCAGCTGCTTGGCGCGGCTCAGGTACTGTGCGAAGGTGAGGACCTGGTCGCGCTGCACCGACGACTCGGTGGATCCGCGGCGCACGATCAGCTCCCGGGACTGCTCGACCTGCAGCACGCCTGGCCCGGTGACGCCCTGGGCGAGCGTGCGATCGAACAGCTTCACGAGTGATTGCTGTAGGGCGCGGCGCTTCCCGCCTTTGCTCGCATACGCGGCTTCCTGCAGCGTGACCGGGACGCCGAAATCGCCGGCCGCGCGAATCACCGTCTGGGGACCCTGGTCGACCGCGGCGTCCACCGCGGTAAAGAACGCGGCCATAGTGGTGGCGGCGCTGTCATAGGCGTGCTGGCGAAACTCGTAGATCGGCTTCGCCGACGCCGCCAGCTCTTCGGACTCGCGCTGTAGCTCGTCTTCCGACTTGTTCACGACGTAGTTGAACGGCGCGATGATCTCTTGGTCGGCCTGCGCGCCCGGCTCGAGTAGCGGCGCGACGTCGGCCGAGCTGGACGGGAAGGAGACATGCACCACCAGCGCGAGCGCGGGGATCCACGCCCAGCGCGCGGCGTGATAGCGCACCTGATCCTGCGTCGGGAGCTTCATCTCAACCCTGCGCGTCCTCGGCATAGGCGCGAATGATGTCGCGCACCAGCCGGTGGCGGACGACGTCGCCCTCGCCGAGATAGCAGAAGCCGATTCCCTCGATCCCGGGGAGGATGCGCTCGACCTGCAGCAGGCCGGAGTCCTCACGGTTGGGCAGGTCGATCTGCGTCTTATCGCCGGTGATCACGGCGCGCGAATTCACGCCCAGCCGCGTCAGGAACATCTTCATCTGCATCCCGGTCGCGTTCTGCGCCTCATCCAGAATGACGAACGCGTCGTTCAAGGTGCGGCCGCGCATGTACGCGAGCGGCGCAATCTCGATCATGCGGGTCTCGAGCGCCTTCTGCACGCGCTCGCGCGGCATCATGTCTTCGAGCGCGTCGTACAGCGGCCGCAGGTACGGATCGACTTTCTCCTGGAGATCGCCCGGGAGGAACCCGAGATTCTCGCCGGCTTCCACCGCAGGCCGGGCCAGGATGATCCGGCGCACGCGTTTGCGGGCGAGCGCGTCCACTGCCGCCGCGACCGCGAGGTACGTCTTGCCGGTGCCCGCCGGGCCGATCCCGATGACGATGTCGTGCTCGGCAATCGAGCGGAGATACTCGCGCTGCCCCGTGGTCTTCGGTTGAATGACGCGGCGCAGCCCCGGGAGAATGATCTTCACCGGGTCCGGGGTCGCCCCAATTCCCGTTCCCCCGCGGCCCAGCTCACCGTGCGCCTCGTCCGAGATCAGGCGCTCGACGTCGTGTACGTCGAGATTCTCGCCCATCCGCGCCAGATCGATGAGTGCCTGTGCCACCGCACCGGCACGCTCGATCGCGGCGGCGGGACCGGCGAGCGACAGATTGTCGCCGCGGAGCGAGACGCGCACGCCCAGCCGGCGCGCCAACTCGAGCAGGTTGGCATCATTCACGCCGGCCAACGCCAGCGGATCCACGCCTTCCACGGATAGCCGGTGGACGACGTCGTCGCTCATGGCACCACCTTGATGTGAAGGGCGGCCAAATCCTCGGGCCGTGCCGCCGCCGGCGCGCCCTCGAACAGCGCGCGCGCCGTGGTTGTCTTCGGAAACGCGATCACGTCGCGCAGCGAGCCCGCGCCCGCGAGCAGCATCGCCACGCGGTCGAAGCCCACCGCGAATCCCCCATGCGGTGGCGCGCCGGCGGCCAGCGCCGTCAGCAGGAAGCCGAACCGTGCCTCGATATCGGACGCCGACAGGCCGAGATGCGTGAAGACCGTGCGCTGAATGGCCGGGTCTGTGATACGAATCGAGCCCGAGCCCAGCTCGTTGCCGTTGTAGACTGCGTCGTAATGCAGCGCCCGGCAGGCGAACGGATCGCTCTCGAGCTTGCTCACGTCGTCCGGATGCGGCGAGGTGAACGGGTGGTGCGCGAAGACCGGCTTCCCCGTCTCCGGATCGGGCTCGAACAGCGGGAAGTCGACGACCCAGCAGAACGCATGCGCCAGCTTCGGCTGTGGTGCGAGCCGCCGGATGACTTCCTGGCGGACTTTGTCGAGCGCGGGCGACGTCACGCGATCGGGGCCGACCGTCATGAGCGCGACGTCACCGTCGCCCACGCCGATGCGGCCGAGCGCATCGGCCGTGAAGTGCTTGCCCACCGAGCCCGCGACCTGCTCTCCCTGGCGCTTGACCCACGCCAACCCGGGCGCGCCGTGGGTCTTCGCCGTTTCAGCCAGCTGATCGACGTCCTTGCGGGATAAGGTGCCACCACCCCGCACCGCAATGCCGCGGACGCGCGATCCGTTCGTCGCGCTCTGGAAGAAGGGCACGGCGAGCGGCTGCACCTGCGCCGTCCAGTCACTGATGGGATAGTCGTAGCGCAGGTCGGGTTTGTCCGTGCCGTAACGCTCCATGGCCTCACGCCACGTGAGACGCGGAAACGGGCGCGCGAACTTCTGGCCGGCCTCGTCCCACAGCGCCACGAGGACCGTCTCGACCACGCCGGTGACATCGTCCTGCCCCACGAACGACGCCTCGATGTCGATCTGCGAGAACTCGGGCTGCCGATCGAAGCGCAGGTCTTCGTCGCGGAAGCAGCGGGCGATCTGGAAATAGCGGTCGAATCCCGAGACCATGAGGAGCTGCTTGTAGATCTGCGGCGACTGCGGCAACGCGTAACACTCGCCCGGGTGCACGCGCGACGGGACGAGATAGTCGCGCGCGCCCTCGGGCGTCGGCTTGGTGAGGATCGGCGTTTCGATCTCGAGGAAGTCGAGCTCGCTGAGTGCGCGCCGCGCTCGCTGCAGCAGCCGGTGGCGCAGGATCAGGTTGGCTTGCAGCTCGGGCCGCCGCAGGTCGAGGTGGCGATGCTTCAGGCGCAGCTCCTCAGCCGGCAGTTCTTCGGTCTTCCCGCGCGCCACCGGAATGGCGGGCGTCTCGGCCGGGCCGGCGACGCGCAGCAGCGTGGCGTGCACCTCGATCTCGCCGGTCGCGAGCTCAGTGTTGCGCATCGCCGGCGGGCGAGCCACGACCTCGCCTTCGACGAGCAGCACCGCTTCCGCGCCAACGGCCTGCGCGCGGGCCACGATTTCCGGCGAGGCCCATCCCGGGCCGACGGCGACCTGCACGAGTCCGTCGCGATCCCGGAGATCGAGAAACACGATCCCTCCCAGGTCGCGGCGGCGGTGGACCCAGCCCCCCAGGCGAACGCGCTGTCCGACGTCGGCGGCGCGTAGCGCGCCGCAACGGTGGGTCCGCAGGGTTGTCCGAGTCACAGATGCGTCTATGCTCCCCCCCCTCCCGCTCCCCGCTCCGCATCGCACAGCATGCGGTAGAACTCCTGCCCATCGGTGGCCGCGAGCAACTGCGCGCGGGTCGCCTCGCGCCGCACCAGCCGCGAGATGCGACTCAACGCCTTCACGTGTGCGCCCGCCTGCGACTCCGGGCCGGCCAGCATGAAGAACAATCGCACCGGCTCGCCGTCCACCGTTTCATAAGGCACAGGTGAGGGCGCCGTGCCGGCGACCGCGACGAGATTGGCGAGGGCGGGCGTCTTCCCGTGTGGAACGGCTACACCATAGCCAATGCCGGTTGGGAATTGCCGCTCTCGCTCCATCACCGCCTGCAGGACATCGGGGGCTGCGCCATTCGCCCCGACCAGCAGCTCCACCAATTCCCGCAATACGCCCTCCTTGCTCTGGGCCCGGATGGGGACCCGGATGCGGTCGGGTGTCAGCAGTTCGGAGAGCCGCAATGGAGTATGTCCAAGTGCCGTAACCGGTTGAAGATAGTTGACTTGAGTTGACGGCGCCACAGTCGTGAGTAAACGTTCGGCATGCAACGCATTGGCCCGCTGGTCGTTGGCCTGCTGACCATCGGCGCGGCGCGAGCTGCGGGGCAGCAGGCCACCGGGACCACGCTGTGGCGAGTGGCTGGAACGACGCTCGCCACGCCGCCTGCGCTCGCCCTCGGTCCCGCCGCCGCGATCTGGAATCCGGCGCAGACCGAAGATAGCGCGCGCTTGCTGCTCGCTGTCGAAGCGATTCAAACACCGGCGGCTGTCGATGCCACCGGTCTCATCTCCACGGTGCGTTTCCCGGCAGGATCCCTTGGACAGTTCGGGCTGCTGTTTGGGCGTGTCGGGTTGAGCGACATCACGCAAACGATCGACAGCCCTGATCCCACGGGCAGCGCGGTGCCGGTGTACACCTTCGCGTTTGGCGCCACCTGGTCGCGTCTCCTCGCGGGAACCAGTGTGGGCGCAACGGTCGCGTTTCATGAGACCCGCCTCGACGTCGCCCGCGCTGACCGTTGGACGATCGATGTCGGCGCCAGCCGGGCCTTCGGCGGCGACAGACTGCGGCTCGCGGCCGCCACGCACTTCTTCTCAGCGCTCAAAACGAACGACCCGGCCCAGGACGTCTATGCCGGGATCGAGGGACGTGTGTGGAGCGGCACGATGGGGCGGGGCAACAATCGTGTCGTTGTGCGTGGGCGCTACGGCATGTCCTTCGCGCACGGTTTTGCGGCGGATCATCAGTTTGGCCTGGGCGCCGATTTCGCAAAGACCCTCGGCCTCGATCTCATGGTTGTGCGCGAGGGAAGCTACAGCAATGCCGTCAATTGGCGGCCCGCCGGCGCTGTGCGCATCGCGATCGGCAAGTACCGCGTCACGCTGGCGCGTGATGGCGGGGTGAGCGACCTCGGCTCGTCCTATCGGGTCGGTGTCGAGATGCGATTCCGGTGAGCGTCGACCTCCTCAGTCTCACACCGGAGGCCGCGCAGGCGTCGCTGGGTGAATGGCTCGGACAACATGGCGAGCCGCCCTATCGCCTGCGCCAGGTGTTTCCGCGTCTGTGGCAGCGGCCCGTCAGCCGCTGGGCCGAGGCCACCGATCTGCCCGCGTCCCTGCGCGCGGCACTGGACGAAGCGTTCCCGCTGCCGCGATTGACGCTTGCGACGCGCCAGGTCTCGAGCGACGGCACCGAGAAATTTCTCTGGACCCTGGACGACGGCGAGGCGATCGAATCGGTTTTGATCCCGGAGGGCAAGCGGCGGACACTCTGCATCTCGTCGCAGGCCGGCTGCGCGCTGGGATGCGTCTTCTGTGCGACCGGTCGCATGGGATTTCGGCGCAACCTTTCGGCCGGGGAAATCGCCGGTCAGGTGCGCGAGCTGATGCTGCGCGACCCGGCACTGAAGCCGACAAACGTCGTGTTCATGGGGATGGGTGAGCCGTTGCTCAACTGGGAGGCCGTCGACACGACGCTCACGATATTGAACGGGCGCGAGGCCCTGGGGATTGGGGCCCGGCATATCACCGTCTCGACGGTGGGGATCCTGCCCAATCTCGCCAAGTTCGCGAAACGGACCGAGCAGTTCCGTCTCGCGGTTTCCCTGCACGCGCCGACACCGGCGTTACGGCAGGAGCTGATGCCGATCGAGAAGAAGTATGGGCTGCCCGAGCTGATCGCGGCGCTCACACAGTTCCGGCGCCGCGTGACGCTCGAGTACGTACTGATCGGCGGGAAGAACGACTCGGTCGAAACCGCCGATCAGCTGGCGGCGCTGGCGCAACCGCTCGAGGCGCTCGTGAACCTGCTGCCGTTGCACCCCGGCGGCGCGCCTGATCTCACGCCCAGTGCGCGCCCCCAGATGCTTGCCTTCGAGCGGCGGCTCAAACAACGCGGCGTCGCAGCGGTGCTCAGGCGCAGTCGCGGCCTCGATATCAGCGCGGCGTGCGGCCAGCTACGGGTGGAAGTCGAGGGGGCGCGAGCGCGACGCAAAGTCCGCTCCGAGGAGCACGCTCACATCGAGTAGCTTCGCGCTGTCGAGCGCGACTTCGACGCGCCCCTGCCCCAGTGCCGCACGCACCCGCTCGCCGACCTTTGTAGCACCGCGCCGCACGATGATCCGCGTCGAATCCAGGCCACCTTCCCCGGCATTGCCGAAGTACACCACGTCGATCCCCGCATGACGGAGCAGCCGTGTCCCGACGCGCGCGTCGCCCGGGCGACCACTGGCGTTCAGCACTTCGACCGTGATGGCCGGGTTCCGGTCGCCAGGAATCGGGCGCGTCTTGGTCGAGTCGCCACCGCACGCCGCCATGATGAGTACTGGGACGAGAATCCTCACGGCCGTCCGGCCGTCCGACCGTCCGACCGTCCGACCAAGTGATTCCAGAAATCGACCGACTGCTGCGGAACCGGCCATCCCGAGCGGAGCACCCATTCGAGCCGCCGTCGCGCGACCTCTCGCAGCACTGCATCGCGCTCGGTTGGGACACGCTGCGCCAGGTCGGCCCGCTCTGCCGCTGCGAAATCGCGGCCTGGCTCGAGAAAATCGGCGAGATAGAGCATTCGTCCCACGTCGTCCCATTCCACCGAGCCGAGGGTGTGGTGGCGAACCGCGGCGAGCACGCCGGGGTCGCGCTCGCCGGTCGCGGCCGCGCGGTCCGCGGCGGCCGGGCCATGCGCAGCCCAATCGGCAAGGGGAGCGTCGCGCAGCGCGTCGTGCAGCCAGCCGGCGCGGAGCCAGCGGTCCCGCTCGTTCGCTGCGACATGCATCGCGTCCGCCCAGCTATTCAGGAGTGCGACGACGCGCTCGATGTGCGCGCGACGCTGCGGTGACGCCTGCGCCCACCCCGGCAGGCTCACGGCGTGACTCGCGGATCCGCCCCGATGCCTTCGCCCAGCACGACGTTGTCGAGGAGACGGGTCTTCCCCACGCGCGCGGCGACCACGCCGACCGTATGGGCCGTGACGCGGGAGACCGGTTGGAGGTTTTCGTCGACGAGTGCGCAGTACTCGGGGATCACGCCGGGCGCATGCATGGCTTCCAGCCCGGCGCGTTGCACCTTCACCGGGTCGGCTTCCCCGCCGCGCCAGGTTTGCTCGAGCGTCCGGAGCGCGCGGGACAGCACCAGTGCGGAGCGTCGTTCGTCCGGCGTGAGGTAGCTGTTGCGCGACGACAACGCGAGGCCATCCAGCTCGCGCACCGTCGGCGCGATGTCGAGGGTGAGTCCAAAATCGAGGTCCTGGACCATCCGCTTGACGAGCATCGCCTGTTGAAAATCCTTGCGGCCGAACACCGCGACGTCGGGCTCGACGATGTCAAACAGCTTCGCGACCACGGTGAGTACGCCGGTGAAGTGGCCTGGCCGCGCCATGCCCTCGAGGGTGTCCGCCACCGGTCCGGGGACGACACGGACCAGCGGTTCCGCCGGATACATCGCGGCGGTCTCCGGGACGAACACACAATCCACGCCACGCGCCTCGGCCAGCTGGCGATCGCGCGGCAGGTCACGCGGGTAGCGCGCGAGATCTTCGTGGGGGCCGAATTGCAGCGGGTTGATGAAAATGCTGACGACGACGCGGTCAGCGAGCTCCCGCGCGCGGTCCACGAGGCGCAAATGGCCTTGGTGGAAATAGCCCATGGTGGGAACGAAGCCGATGGTGTGGCGGCGAGAGCGCTCGGCGCGAGACCAGGAGCGCATCTCGGTAAGGCTGGAGAGCTCGCGCAACTAGAACTCGCGCTTCTTCATCTCCGAAAAGAAGTCGCGACGCTCGACGCTTCTTCATCTCCGAAAAAAAGTCGCGACGCTCGATGTCATCGTCCGAACTGTCCGGCGGGAGCGTCGGGTCATAGCGCTTGCGCGCTTTGGGTTTGGCCTTCGCCGCCTTGGCCATGTTCTTCTTGATAAGCTTTGCGAGCTTTTCGTCTTCCGTCTTGGACACAGCCGCCCTCCGGTCGGAATGAACAATTATCAATAATCAATGATCAATGATCAAGGATCGATGAGGGATCACGATCATTCGACATTGATCATTGATCACTGATCATTTGCCGAACGAATGCTCCGGCCCCGGGTAGCGGCCCTCGCGCACCTCGGCGGCGAATACCCGGGCGGCCTCGCGCACATCCTCCGCCAATGCGGCGTACTTCTTCACGAATTTAGCCGAGAATTGATCGTTCTTAGCCGAGAATTGATCGTTCAAGCCCAGCATGTCGTGCAGCACGAGCACCTGGCCGTCACAGGCCGGGCCGGCGCCGATGCCGATCGTCGGAATCGACAATGACTTCGTGATTTGCGACGCGAGCGGCGCGGGCAGCAGCTCGAGCACGACCGCGAACACGCCGGCGTCCTGCAGCGCCGCCGCATCGGCTTTCAGCCGCGCCGCCGCCGCGTCGTCGCGGCCCTGCACGCGGTAGCCGCCCAGCGCGTGCACCGACTGCGGCGTGAGGCCGAGGTGTCCCATCACCGGAATGCCGATCTCCACGAGCCGGCGCACCGTCGCGGCCATCGGCTGGCCGCCCTCGATTTTGACGGCGTCGCAGTTCGTGTCCTTCATGGCGCGGCCGCAGTTCCGGAGCGCGTCCTCGGGCGAGACCTGATAACTCAGGAACGGCATGTCGCACACCACCATGGCGCGCTCTGCCCCGCGGCGCACGATGCGCGTGTGATAGATCATCTGATCGAGCGTCGCCGAGAGCGTGGATGGCGCGCCGGCGAGCACCTGGTTGAGCGAGTCACCGACCAGCAGGATGTCGACGCCGCTGGCATCGAGCAGGCGCGCGAACAGGGCATCGTAGCACGTAAGTGCGACGATGCGCTCGCCCTTCTCTTTCATCTCGAGCAAGGTCCGCGTCGTGATGCTAGACATGTTCCCCTTCCAGCTCGGCGATTTCTCGCCGCCAGAAATCGCGGTTCTCGAGCTCCGGATGCGGAATCGTCAGGTGCTGACTCCGCACCGCCTGGGCGCCGAAGCGCACGATATCGAGGTCGAGCGTCCGCGGTCCCCACCGCTCGCGCCGCGCTCTGCCCCGCTCCGCCTCGATCGCCAGGCAATGCGCCAGGAGCTCCGCCGGCGTGAGCGAGGTCTCGAGTAGAACCATTTGGTTCAAATACGGCGGCTGCGCAACCGGGCCGATCGGCGCCGTCTCCTCGACCCGCGACTCCGCCACGAGCCGGGTGCCGGGCAATGCCCCCAGGCGTGCCCGGGCGTGCGCCAGATGCGCCGCGCGATCACCCACATTCGAGCCGAGCGCCACAAAGACCCGCTCAGTTGACGTTGGCAAACCCGCGGGTCAAGTCGCGCAGCATGGTGGCCACCTGCTCCAGGTCGCGGGTCGCGCGCTCGAGATCGGTGAGTCCCTCGGCCGCCTGGATGGCGCGGGTGGCGACGTCGTCGGCCTCGACGCGGTTCTGCCCCGCGATGCTGGCGACCGCATTGATGCGCTCGCGCAGCCGCGCGAACGCTTGATTCTGTTCTCCGGCTGCCGCCGTGATCCGCCCTGCATGGGCGGTCGCTTCCGCCGTCGCCGCCACAATCGCGTCGAGCGCTTCGAGCGCCGCGGCGGACAGCTCCTCCACGTCCCCGACGTTCACCTGGCCGCGGCGCATCTGTTCGACGACTTCGCCCACCTGCGTGTGGATGTCCTGCACCAGCTCCCCCGCCTCCGCCGCGGCCGTCGCGCTCTGTTCGGCGAGGCGCCGCACCTCGTCGGCGACCACCGCGAACCCCTTGCCGTGTTTTCCGGCACGCGCCGCTTCGATCGCGGCATTCAACGAGAGCAAATTCGTCATGTCGGCCAGCTCGCGGATCGACGCGATGAATCCGGTGATGCGGCGGCTCATCTGCCCGAGCTGCTGGACCTTGATCGAACTTTCGCCCACGAAGATTTTCAGGGCGACGAGCCGCTCGATCGCTTCCCGGATCTGCGTGCGATTGCGGCTGGCGACGTCGCTCGCCGCGGTCGAGGCGCGGGCCGCACCCGCGCCGTCGTCCGACACGCGGCGCGAGACCTGCGCGAGACTTTCCGTGGCTTCGAGCCCCCCCGAGACCTCGCCCTCTTCTCGCCGTACGCCTTCGCGGATCACGCCGGTGGACTGCGCCACGGCCGCCGCCGCGCCTTTCAACGTTTCGGCCGTCTGGGCGATGCTGGCGAGTTGGCGCGTCATCCGTTCCACCGTTTCGACGAGCGGGCGGCGCAGATCGGTGATGTGGACGGCCGTCGCCAGCTGGCTCGCGAACGTCGTTATGGTGAGGATGTCCTGCCGCCGGTAGCAGTGTTTCTTGTGATGCTCGAGCTCCAGCGTGCCGATCACCTGATCCCCGAATTTGAGCGGCACGATCACGAGGCTCTGGACTGCGAGCGGCGCGTCCGCGACCCGCTTGTCGCGTGTCAGGTCGTCGATCACCACCGTTTCGCCGCTCGCCGCCACGGCCTGGCGCAGGGCGGCGGTATCTTCGGACGGCTCCCCCCGCGCGTCGCGGCCCCGCTCCGAGCGATGGACCAGCGACATCACACCGTCGTGCAGCCGGTAGATCCGGAAGTCACCCCAGTCGACGAGGCGATTCGCCAGCCGCTCGATCCGCTGGAAGGAATCCTCCAGACTGATGTTCGCCGTGATGACCGCTTCCATCGCGTGGATCTTGTTCAACTCCTCTGCCGAGATCGCTTCTTCGATCATTTGCTTGAGGAGCAGGCCAAGGAAGGTGAGGACGAGCCCGACGAGGATCCACGCGCCGAACGACCACGCGACGACGGCGCCGACGAAGATCGTGGCCGCGAGGAGCGTCGCGGCATACGCGATCACCTCGTAACGCACGATCATCAGACGCTCCGCCGGCTCCAGCTTCGCGCGGATGATGAGCGTGAGGTAGAAGAGCAACCGGCCGAACACGAAGTACGCCAGGGCATAGCCCGCGAGGACCGGCAGGAGCTCGATACTCAGAACGGGCGCGCCGTTCGGCATGTCGAGCCAGTGCAGCCCCGCCGCGTAGATGCCAAACGCCCCCACGAGCGTGATGACCTCGCGACCCAGATTGATCCACGCCACCCGCAGCGGCTTCCGTTGCCACAGCGAATCGGTGACGACGGTCGCGCCGGAGATGGCGAGCGCCGTCGCCGGGACGCCGACGAGCAGACTCCCCGCCAGCCCCACGAGGGCGGTCTGGGTCAGATACGAGTACTTACTGAGGGGGACGGACAGGCCGCGTAACGCGACCGCGCTGCCGAACATCACCGCGAGTTCGGGGATCTGCCCCAGCCACCGCCGGTCGACGGCGAGCAGCGCGACCAGCAGGGCACCGCCCACCCACGCCAGGCCCTGACTGTAGAGTGTGACGAAGCGTGAGACCTTCATGCGTGGACCGCCGCGGCCAGCTCGCGGGTCAGCTGTTCGAGCCTCGAGACCCCGCCTGTTGCGAGGGCGTCCATGAGGGCGCTCCCGACCACGACGCCATCCGCTGAGCGCGCCGCCGCCGCTGCCTGCGCCGGCGTGCTGATGCCAAAGCCGACCGCCACGGGGAGCCGGCTCGCGCTTGCCGCCCTGACGCGCTGCACCTGTGCATCGAGATCGCGTGGCGCGTCGGACCGTGCCCCGGTCACACCGAGGCGCGAGATCAGGTAGATGAATCCCGTGGCTCCGCGCAGGGCGGTTTTCAGTCGTCCGTCATCCGTGGTGGGCGCGACCAGCCGAATCACATCGAGCCCATTCGTCGTCACGGCACGCTCCACCTCAGGATCAGCGCCCGCGGGAAGGTCGGTGAGGATAACTCCCGCCGCTCCCGCCGCGTGTGCGTCTGTCGCGAACCGCTCCACCCCATATGCGAGCACGGGATTCAGATACGTCATGATGATGACCGGCACTTGGACCGCGCCGGCACGGATCAGGTCGAGCACGCGCGGGACGGTCATGCCCTGCTCGAGGGCCGTCTGGGTGGTGCGCTGGACCGTCGGGCCGTCGGCGAGCGGGTCGGAAAACGGAACGCCGACCTCGATGAAGTCCGCTCCGGCGGCCGCGACCGCTCGCAGGGCGTCTCGGGAAACAGCAGGCGTGGGAAAACCGGCGGTGAGGTACGGGATCAGCGCTCGGGATTTGCCGAGTGCCCGCCACCGCGAAGCGATGGGGGCGCTCTCAGACAAAGTAGTCGCTGACGTTGATACCGTATTTGACCGGGTCGGTGACCTTGACGATGGTGCGCGGGTAGTTGCCGTTGGCATCCTTCTCGGAAAGATCGACCACGGTACCCGGATTCAACAGCGCCCCATCGGGTGTCGTCACGAGGCGTACCACCGGGCGGTGTACGTGTGCGACGTCGGGGTTGGCGCTGTGGACCAGCGCCACCTCATAGGTGTCGAGGATGACGCAGGTGCCCACGGGGTAGATCCCGATCAGGTTGATGAACGCTTTTACCACGACCTGATCGTACCCGCGCCGCGGGTTCTCCCACATCTCCTTGAGCACCTGGTCAGGCTGGATCGGCACGGTCTGGTAGACGCGTCGGCTGGTCGCCGCGTCAAACCCGTCGGCGACCGCGATGACCTTGGAGTAGATCGACAGCGTGCGGCCGCGGATCGACTTGGGGTACCCCGTCAGGTCGATCTTCATATGGTGTTCGTACGCGGCGACCATCCCGCGGTAGGGGATCTCGCCGTAGCCGCGCAACCCGAATAGCGTCAGCACACCCAGCCAGGGGTGGGCCTGCATGATCCGCCATTCTTCTTCGGTCAAGCCCCCTTCCTTATTTAGGACTTCCAAGGGCACGCGCGACTTGCCGACGTCGTGGAACAGCGCTGACATGCCGAGATCGTAGAGCTGCAGCTTCGTCAGCCCGAGCTTGCGGCCCAGCGCCACCGAGAAGATGCAGACGTTCACGGAGTGCGTGAACGTGTACTCGTCGTAGTCGCGCAGCGTGGTCAGTCCCACCAGGGACGACTCGTTGTTGAGCACCTGGTCGACGATGGCCTGGACCGCGCGCTTGACCTTTTTCACGTTGGCGGTGCGGCCCATGCGGATACTGTTGATGACTTCCTTCGTGACGGCCACCGATCGCGCGTAGGTGCGCTTGGCCGCTTCCTTCTGCCGCTCTTCCTCTTCGACGTCCTCTTCCGCCTCGAGCGGCGGCTCGACGCTGACGTGCGAGACGCCGCCGTCGCTCAGCTTCTGCGACAGCTCGAACAGCTTGTTGGGATTGGCTTCCTTCGCCGCATAGGCAAGCAGCAGCGACACGAACACCTGGAGTTGCCGCCGGTCCACGCCTTCGTCCAGGCGGACGGCGCCGATGCCGCATTGCGCGAGGACGTTCAGGATGTGGGAGAACGAAGCGTAGTTGTCGAGGTCCAGGCGCAGCCGCGTCGAGTTCACGAAGATGAATTCGCCCTGCAGCCGGATCTCGAGCTCGCGTTCGACGTCCAGGAGCTGCTTCGTCGTCGCGGCGAGATCGTCGAGCGCCTTCTGGACCTGCGTGTTCTCGATCGGATAGAGCTTGAGCGAGCGGAACGCCGTGTAGAGGACGATGAGAAAGTCCCGCCCGGCATGCCGCAGGAAACCGTCCGTCGTCTGGACGGTCTCCATCATCGAGGGCCGCTTGCCGCCGGCGCCGGGTGCGGTCATGTCGTGGCTCCCCCCACTTCGCGCAGCGCCCGGCTGACGGCGTTGCGCACCAGCGGCTCTTTGTCCTGCGCGACTTTCTGGAGGATGTCGCGCGCCGCCGGCGTGCGAATTTTGCCGAGCGCCATTGCCGCGCAGGCGCGTGTCTCGGGATCCTCCCTGCGTGCGAGCAGGCCGCCCTTCCCCACGAGCAGCTTCTCGAGCGTGCCGATCCCCGCTTCCCCGGCCAACGCGCCGTAGGCTTCGAAGAACGTCATTTTCTCGGTCAAGTCCGCATCTTTCAGCTTATTCCCGACGACGGCGGCTTCGATCCGCGAGAATGCGTTCCGATGGCCGCGCTGGCCGAGGAACTTGACCGCCGTGATGCGTACGTCCCGCTCCACATCATCGATGGCCTTCTCGAGCAGACGGGTCGCGCCTGGGCTGCCGATCGTCGTCAGCGCTTCCACCACCGCGAGCTTCAGGTCGCGCTCGCCCCGCTCGAGCAGCGGTCCCATCCCCTCCGGCGCGCCCGGCAGCTTGAGGCGCCCCGCGAGCCGGACCATCTCGAGCTGCACGGCGGGGTCGGCACTGGCGAGCGCCTTCAGCACTTCCCCCGCGTGCGCCTGGGCGAGGCGCTCGGCCGAGTTTTGCACCAGGGCCTTCACGCGCTCATTGGTCAGCTTGGGAAGCCAGCCCATGAGCGTGCCGAGGGCGTCGGCCCCGAGCTCCCCAAACAACTCGCTCAACTCCTCTTCGGTCGGGTGGCTCGTTGCTTCATCGAGCGACTGCAGCAGCTGCGACAGCGCGTCGGCCTGGGAGAGCCGACCCGGAAGCCCCTCGAGGATCTGCTTGTGCTCGGGAATGAGCTCGCGGGCGCGCTGCAGAATGACCTTGCATTCCCGCAGGATGAACGCCACCGAGCGGAAATCCCCTGCCCCCAGCAGGTAGGGGATGAAGTTCTCGACGATCGAGAGCAGCTCGGCGCGGACCGTGCCGTAGGTCTGCAGCTCGAGCAGATCGAACAACATCGCGAGCACGTTGCCGCGCAGGTCCTGGGCGTACTCGCGCTCGACCTCTTTGTGGAGATACTCGATCTCCTTGTCGTCGAGGAAGTAGAGCGTCGTGTCGAAGTCGTCGATCGACACGAGCCCTTCGCGCTTGGGGGGCGCCTCCTCCTCCACCTGGCGGCGCACCGTCGTCGGGTCCGCCGAGCCGGCGTCGCCGCCGGGCGTGCCGCCGCCGCCGCTGATCGTGGGCGCGCCCTTCTCCGCCCGCTCGATCGGTACCGCGTTTTCACTGGCGAGCTCGCGGAAGGTGTACGTGACCATCTGGAAGTCTTCCGCCCAGAGCAGCGTCAGCAGATCGTCGGCCGCGTCCGCCTGCAGGTTCTTCGCCTGCTGCAGCACCGCGAGGAAGCGCACGATCTCCAATTCCTCGACGCCCGGCTTGAACGTGAGCGAGCGGACGCCGTCCTTGAAGAGCGTCCACGCGATGCTTTCGTTGCGCTGGGCCTGGCTATAGATGACGTGATCTTCCCAGCGGATCTCCGTTTCGCCGATGTCGAACACCAGATCGTCGGTGGCTTGCCAGATCTGGCGGAACGCGTTGCGAATGTTGTCGACGGCACGCTGATAGACGGGATTGTTCGGGAGGTACAACTGCGTCGCCCGCATCCCCTTGCTGACGACCTGCATCAGCTCCTCGACCTGCGACGGCGGGAGGGCTAGCTCGGGGATCTCGGCCTGCGGATTCGTCAGATCGCTGCTCCCGTCAGCTCCGCGACCATGGCGACGTCCTTGTCGCCACGCCCACTCAGGTTGACCAGGATGAGTTCGTCAGAGGCTCGGCGGCTTTTCATCACCCACGCAATGGCATGGGCGCTCTCGAGAGCCGGCAGAATGCCTTCTAAGCGCGAGAGGGCCGCAAATGCTTCCAGAGCCTCCCGGTCCGTCACGGCTTCATACAATACGCGCCCCGTGTCTTTCAGGTAAGCGTGCTCCGGGCCCACCCCGGGATAGTCGAGACCCGCCGAAACGCTGTGCGCCGGTTGGACTTGTCCGTCGGCGTCCTGGAGCAGGTAGCTCTTGCTGCCGTGGAAGACGCCGGGACGGCCCGCGCCCAGCGTGGCCGCATGTTTCTGCGTTGCCACACCCTCACCGGCGGCCTCGACGCCTACCAGTTGGACCGCTTTATCGTCCAGAAACGCCGTGAAAATGCCTATCGCGTTCGACCCGCCGCCGACGCACGCGACCACCGTGGCCGGCAGACGCCCCACCTGCTCCAACATTTGGGCGCGGGCCTCGCGCCCGATCACCGATTGGAAATCCCGCACCAGTCTGGGAAACGGATCGGGTCCGACCACCGAACCGATGATGTAATGTGTCGTGGTGACGTTGGTGACCCAGTCGCGCAGCGCTTCATTCGTTGCGTCCTTGAGGGTGCGCGTGCCTGACGTGACCGGCACGACTTTCGCGCCCATCAGCTCCATGCGGTACACGTTGAGCCGCTGCCGGCGCATGTCCTCTTCGCCCATGTACACGACGCACTCGAGCCCAAACCGCGCGCACACCGTGGCGGTCGCCACGCCGTGTTGGCCCGCGCCCGTCTCCGCGATGATGCGCGGCTTGCTCATGCGCTGGGCCAGCAGCACCTGTCCGAGGGTGTTGTTGATCTTGTGTGCCCCGGTGTGGTTCAGGTCCTCGCGCTTGAGCAGAACCTGGGCGCCAACCTGCGCGGACAAGCGCGGCACGGCGGTGATGGGCGTTGGGCGACCGACATAGTTCTTCAGGAGCGCCTCGAGCTCGGCCCAGAACCGCGGGTCCTGGCGCGCCGCGTCGTAGACATGCGCCAGCTCCCCGAGCGCATGCATGAGCGTCTCGGGGACGTAGCGGCCGCCATAGGGGCCGAATCGACCGGTGGTCATGTGTGTCATTGTGATCTGCATGTCTCACGTCGGCACGTCGGCACGATACTGCGCCTCAATCGTGCCGACGTGCAGTCGTGCCGACGTGTATTTATCATGGACGCACCCCACTCTTCCGTTTCACGCCAACCAATGCTCGCACCGCCTCTTCGGGATCGCCGTGTCGCGCGACGCTGGTGCCGACCAGTACGAAATCTGCGCCGGCGGCGGCGACCCGTTCGATATCGTTCCGGCTCTCGATGCCGCTCTCGGCAACGACGGCAATATTGCCGGGCACGTCCCGAATCACCGCTTCTGCCGCTCGCAAGTCGACCGCAAAGGTCGAGAGGTCCCGCGCGTTCACGCCGATCGCGCCCGGCGCGGCGGCGAGTGCCGGCTCGAGCTCCGCCGCCGAGTGAACCTCGATCAGCGTCGGCAACCGCCAGGCGGCCGCCGCCCGCGCGAGTGCCTGCAGCCTGTCCGGGGCCAGCGCGCGCACAATGAGCAAGACCGCACTCGCCCCAGCCGCTCTCGCCTCCATTATCTGCAGCTCGTCGAGGATGAAGTCCTTGCGCAGCACCGGCACCGGCACCGCCGCGGCGACGCGCTCCAAATCCTCGATCGAACCTCCAAAGTGCGCTTCGTCCGTGAGCACCGAAACGGCCACGGCGCCCCCGCGGACGTATGCGCGTGCGTGCTGCACGGGATCCAGATCAGGCCGGATATCTCCCTGTGAGGGCGAGCGGCGCTTCACCTCGGCGATCAGTCCCACGGTGTCGGCAGGCTCCATGAACGGTCGCACCGGTGGGGCGGCCGCGGCCTGCCGTTCCAGGTCGCCAGCCCTCCTCTTAAGAGCCCGGACCCGTGTCCGGGTTACGGCCAGAATAGCGTCCAGCGAGAGCGTGAGCGGGTTATCTGACATGCTTGCGTTCGGTCGTTATTCGGGTAGATTGTGGTTCGGTAAATCTTCGGAGCCATAATGCCGGTCACGCGGCGCCAGCGCGAGATTCTCGATTTCATCGGGAAACACATCGAAGAGAAGGGGTACGCCCCCAGCTTCGAGGAGATAGCACGCCAGTTTGGGTTCCAGTCGCTGGCGACGGTGCACGAGCACCTCACGAATCTCGAGCGCAAAGGGTACATCCGCCGGACGCACAACGAGAGCCGGGCGATCGAGGTCGTTCCGCCCAAGGGTCAGACCGGGGCGACGGAGCTGCCGTTGCTGGGTCTGGTCGCTGCCGGCGCGCCGATCGAGGCCGTGACGGAGGGTGAAACCATCGCCGTACCCGATGAGCTGCTGCCCCGCCGTGGCCGCAGCTACGTCTTGAAGGTGCGCGGCGACTCCATGATCGACGAGCATATCAAGGACGGCGACTATGTCGTCGTTCAGGAACGCAACCAGGCCGATGCCGGCCAGACCGTCATCGCGCTCGTCCATGGAGAGGGCGCCACGGTGAAGCGCTTCTACCGCGAGCCCGGCGGGTGGATCAGGCTGCAGCCGGCCAACGATTCGCTCCAGCCGCTGCGGCTCAACGAGCGCGATGTCATCGTGCAGGGAGTGGTGGTCGGCGTCATCAGGAAATACTAGCCGTCGCTTTGCGCAGCCGATCGAGTGCGGCGCGTGCCGCGCCGGACGCCACCACTTCGCGTGCGCGACCGATTCCTTCAGCCAGCGACGCCGCGATTCCCGCCACGTAGATCGCCGCACCGGCGTTCAGCAGCACCGCAGCAAGCCCCGACGGATCGGCAGAGCCATTCCCCAGAATCCGCTCCAGGCGCTCGGCGTTGGCGGCCGGTTCCCCGCCCTGCAATTCTCCGACGTCTTTGATGCCGAGCCGGAAGCGCTCAGGATCGATTTCCCAGCTCCGCACCGTGCCGTCCTTCACCTCCCACACATCCGTCACCCCGTGCGGAGAGATCTCGTCCATCCCGATGCGGCCATGCACCACGAGCGCATGCTCGGCGCCAAGCCGGGCGAGCGCCGCGGCCACGATTGCGGCACGATCAGGGTCGGCGACGCCCACGACCTGCCGCCGCACGCCCGCCGGGTTCGCGAGCGGGCCGACCAGGTTCATGAGCGTCGGAGTCCCCAACTCTCGTCGCACCGCACCAACGTGCTTCATCGCCGGATGGAAGTTGGGAGCGAACAGGAAGACGACACGAGCTTCGTTCAACACGCGACTCGCGCTCGGCGCATCGAGCACGATCCGGACGCCAAGCGCCTCGAGCACATCCGCGGAACCGCAGCGTGACGTAAACGATCGATTGCCGTGTTTGGGGACCACCGCTCCGGCGCCGGCGGTCACGAGGGCGGCGACGGTCGAGATGTTGAACGTGGGCACGCTGCCGCCGCCGGTGCCGCAGGTGTCGACGAGGTGGTTTTGGGTCGCGGTGACGCGCACCATCGCGTCGCGCAGCGCACGCGCGGCGCCGGCCAGCTCGTCGGCGGTTTCGCCTTTGGCGCGCAGCCCCATGAGCAGCGCGCCGATCTGCGCGGGTGTGGCCTCGCCGCGCATGACTACGCCGAAGACCTCAGCCGTCTGGTCTTCGGACAGCGCTTGACGATTGGCGAGCGCGCTCAGCGCGCGGCGCAACGGCGAGTCCATGAGGAGTTAAGGCTATCACCCTTGTCAAATAGTGACAACGAGTTGCATCTTTCCCGCGTGACAAGCCGCCCCTTCTTAGCGGTGATTCAATACGACGGGGGGGGCTTCGCAGGGTGGCAACGCCAACCTGCGGACCGCACGGTCCAAGCCGAGTTTGAAGCGGTCCTCGAGCAGCTGATGGGCCGGAAGACCGCAGCGACTGGAGCCGGTCGGACCGACGCAGGCGTGCATGCGCTTGGGCAGGGCGTCAGTTTCCTCGGCACGGAGCGCTGGTCCGGAGATGCAGCGGGTTTGCGCCGCGCGCTCAACGCCTTGTTGCCGCAAGGGATCTGGGTTCAGCAGGTGCACTCGATGCGGCCGGGTTTCGATGCGCGGCGCAGCGCGACGGCGCGCCGCTACCGGTACCTGATCGGCACAGATGAAGCAGCCGCGTCGCCGTTTCGCAAGCCGTACGAATGGGCCCCCGCTCGCGCGCTCGATCTCGCTGCACTGGAGAGCGCCGCAACGGCTCTGCTGGGAGAGCACGACTTTCGCGGCCTGGCTGCGGCCGGCGCGAACACCGCTCACTACCGATGCCGCGTGGCGCTAGCGCGATGGGCGCCGCGAGCGGACGGAGTGGGGATGGCGTTCACGGTCGAGGCCGATCGATTCCTGCATCACATGGTGCGCTTCATCGTGGGCACCATGGTCGATATCGCCCTCGGCCGGCGCCCGCCGGCGGATTTCCCCAGTCTGCTCGCAGCGACCGACAACCTGGCGGCCAGCCCGCCTGCCCCGCCCCAGGGCTTGTACCTGGACGCGGTGCAGTATCCTCCGGAACTCTACGCCGAGGAGTCCGCGACATGAAGTTTTTCCTCGACACCGCAAGTCTGAAGGACATCAGCTGGGCCGCACAGGCCGGTCTGATCGATGGCATCACGACCAATCCGTCGCTCTTGTCCAAGCAAGCCGGCGATCTCGATCCGCGCGACGTCCTCAAAGAGATCTGCTCGCTCGTAGATGGGCCGGTCTCGGCAGAGGTTGTCGCGATCGATGCCGAGGGCATGGTCAAGGAAGGGACCGAGCTCGCGAAGATTGCCGACAACATCATCGTGAAGATCCCGATGCTCGAGGACGGGATGATCGCGGTGCGCCGGCTGGCCGCGTCCGGTATCCGCACCAATGTGACGCTCTGCTTTTCGAGCGTGCAGTGCCTCATCGCGGCAAAAGCCGGAGCGTCGTACGTGAGCCCGTTCATCGGCCGGCTGGACGATGTGGGACAGGAAGGCATGGATGTGATTCGTGAGGCCCGGGTGATCTTCGACAACTACAACATCGAGACCGAGATTCTCGCGGCCTCGATCCGCCATCCGCGTCACGTCGTGGAGGCCGCGATGATCGGCGCCGACGTCGCGACGTTGCCGCCCGAGGTTCTGAAGAAGCTGCTGCTCCACCCGCTCACCGACCGCGGCCTCGATCAGTTCCTCGCCGACTGGAGCAAGCTGGTCGCGCGGGCGAAGGCCGCGGTTTGAGCTGGGTCTCGCCGCTCTCCGCACGCTACGCCTCTCCCGCGATGCAGGCGCTCTGGGGCGAGCGCCGCCGTATCGGCCTGTGGCGCCGGTTGTGGCTGGCGCTCATGCAGGGGCAAAAGGATCTGGGAGTCGGGATCCCGGATGCAGCAGTGAATCAGCTTCGCTCGCACCTGGACGACGCCGACCTCGAGAAGGCGGCCGAGTACGAGCGCCGGCTGCGCCATGACGTGATGGCGCACATCCATCATCTCGGCGATCAGGCGCCGGCCGCCCGCCCCTTCATTCATCTAGGCGCCACGAGCGCCTACGTCACCGACAACGCCGACCTGGTGTTGATGCGCGAGGCGATGCAATTGCTGCTCGGGCGGATCGGCGCCGTCCTCGTCGCGATGGGCAAGGTGGCGCGACGCTATCGGGCCCTGCCCTGCCTCGCCTACACGCATTTCCAGCCGGCGCAGCTCACGACTGTGGGCAAGCGCATGACGCTGTGGATGCAGGATTTCGCGCTCGATGCCGAAGAGCTGCTCCATCGCATCGCGACGCTGCAGTTCCGCGGCGTGAAAGGGACCACCGGCACCCAGGCGAGCTTCCTCGATCTGTTCGACGGCGATCACGCCAAGGTCGCCGAGCTCGACATTCGGGTGTCGCGCGCGATGCGGTTCGATCACGTCCTGCCGATTACCGGCCAGACCTACACCCGTAAGCTCGACGGTCAGGTGCTGGCGGTGCTGTCAGGCATCGCGCAGTCGGCGGCGAAGTTCGCGACCGACCTGCGGCTGTTGCAGCACGAAGCCGAGCTGCTCGAGCCGTTCGAGAGCGAGCAGGTCGGATCGTCCGCCATGCCCTACAAGCGCAATCCGATGCGGGCGGAGCGCATGACGAGCCTCGCGCGGTTCGTGATCGAGTTGGAAGGCAACGCCTGGCACACCGCGGCCGCGCAATGGCTCGAGCGCACGCTCGACGACAGCGCCAACCGCCGGCTCGTCATTCCCGAGGCGTTCCTGGCTACCGACGCGATTCTGGTGCTCGCGACCAACGTGGCAGCGGGCCTCGAGGTGCGCGAGGACACGATCGGGCAGCACATCGCGAAGGCGATGCCGTATCTCGCCACGGAGCGGCTGTTGATGCGCGGCGTGAAAGCCGGCGGTGACCGCCAGCAGCTGCACGAAGTCATTCGCGCGCAGAGTCTCCAGGGCGCTGACGATCTGCTCGACCGCCTGGCCCGCACCGCCGAGTTCAAGCAGCTCGGCGTACGGGCTACAGCGGAGGAACTGGATCCCGCGTCTTACGTGGGGCGTGCGCCAGAGCAGGTCGATGAGTTCCTCGATCGAGTGCTTCCCGATCTGATGCGTTCCATTCAGGCGGCCGCACCTGCGGCGGCGGTCGCGGAGGTTCAGGTATGACCGGAGCAGTACTGGTGCAAAGCAAGTTGCCCCTCCCGCTCCTGCGTCGCGGGAAGGTTCGGGAGGTGTACGAGGTCGACGAGAGCACGCTGCTTCTTGTCGCCAGTGATCGCGTGAGCGCATTCGACGTCGTCATGCGCGAAGCGGTGCCCTTCAAGGGCGCCGTACTCACCCAGCTGAGTGCATTCTGGTTCGAGCGCCTCAAATCCGCCATGCCGCATCACCTCCTGACGGCCGA
>WNGP01004716.1_pt1 | contig 26332 bp, 29 predicted proteins | sample 5407671 | NCBI WGS metagenome assembly WNGP01 (sample SAMN13153381, study PRJNA577476) | soil metagenome | isolation source: 40 cm soil or saprolite under Garry oak tree replicate 2 | place: USA:California | collected 2016-06-15
AAAGTCGACTCCCTTGTCAAGGATCAGTTCAACGCCCGCGACTTTGGGCTCGTTTATCGGTCTGCCGATCTGGCTGAGAAGCCAAACATACACTTCCTTGATGCCGGAGACTTTTTCATAGACACGATTGGCAATCTCATAGGTTAACAGATTGTAGATCTTACCTACGTGGCTGACCGGATTCTTGCCGGCAGCGGCTTCGGAGCATGTCGGTCTGTTCAGCGGAATTATACCCGTTGGCCGGTTTCCGCGTCCCACCTGTCCACCATCCCCATCGTCGGCAGAAGTTCCGAGAACCGTGAGATAGATCCCATCCATTCCCCTGCCCCGTTTGTCAAGGGTGTTGATGTTGACGTTTGCCGGGTCAAATTTGACTCGGTTCCGGACGAACCGGTTGACGTCTTCCTCTACCTCCGTTTTACGTTTGAAGTACTGGTTCTCGTTCTCGATGAACTTGTCAACAAAGGCCAGCGCTATTGTCAGGGTGAGTTCCTTTCCCTCGCGGGCGGCCATGATCTTGACGTCTTCTCCAGTCTCTGGGAATTCTTTCTTGAAGCTGGGAGAGTTGATGTATCGTTCCGTCTGTAAAACGATCTTCTCGGTGTTACTCAGGGGCGCATATCCGACGGCAGCCGAAGTGTCATTGGCTCCGTAGTATTTTCCTTTCCGCTTGAAGATGTCCGTAAGAGCGGCCGATCCCTTCTTCAGCTCAACCTGGTATCTGACGTGCCTATCTGGGTCGACGAATCGCAGATTCTTTCTGAGCCACCTTTTTGCTGTATCGACGGCCAGCTCGTCAACTGGGATGGGATCCCCATCAACATCATAGGTTGCCCTGTCTCCGAATACCATCAGCATAGGCCTTTTCACTTCGCCGCCACCGTATCGTCTCTTGACCTCACCTGCTGCTAGGAGAGCTTTGTCGATGTTGTGATGCTGTACGTGTCCGTAGCGTCTCAAGTATTCCTTTGAGAGGGTTATTGACACCTCGTTCATGATTGCGTCGCAGATGTGATCAGGGTGTCCGACGCCTTTTCGTTCGACGATTTCGAGGTCCTGTTCCTCTATTGGGACCTGGTGTAGCTCGCTAACTCTTACGCCCATGTCTCTCGCATTCTGAGAATTCTGTGTTGGGCTTGCGGAATTTCTATTATTAACGTTTCGTCAGACTATTCCAATGGGAATAGTTAGAGACGGTCTACTTCTTTCGCGCAGTGGTCAGAATTGAGATGATGTCACGATCTCTTATCTGATAATCCTGAGGTAGCCGCAGTCCATTTCTCGCGTCAATGGCGTGTATCATTCGGTTTGCGAGGTCGGAGTGGATCTCTTTGGCTCGATCCTTCGCGACGTATCCTTTTGGAGCGAGATATACGTCGGGGAGAACATTGCCTTTCTTGTCAGAGAGCGTCTTGGGGTCCTCGACTGGATATACTGCGTTCATTCCTAGAAGCTTGAAGACGGCTGAGTTGAGCGCAAACTGGACCCCCGTTCGCATCCATTTCGTCATGACTTTCTGCTGGACGTAGGCCAAGGCCCAGGACTGATCCTTTGTAAGGTGCGACTCATCAATGACTCTGAACGTTTCTTCACCGGGAACGTATTCGACAAAGCCTTTCTGCTTGGCCCTGTTTAGCGCGACTTCGGCTTCGCTGCAAACTGGAATGACTAGTTGCGACTTGAATTCTTCTCGGATTTTTTCGAAATTCCGCTCGGAATAGGCTAGATCCATCTTGTTGGCAACGATCAGAGTTGGCTTTGCGACTGTTCGTAGCGTTTCCGAGAAACGTCTTGAGTCTTCATCCATCCATTCTTTGGGAGGTTTTTCTGCCAGGCCAGTCTCCTCTAGAGCCCTGGTGACATGCTCGGCTCTTACTCCAATGCCTGCCAGTTCTTTCGACATACCCTTGCTGAACGATCCTGACTTGAATGTTCGCTTCTTGACCCGCTGGAGTGCTCTGTCGACCGCTACTTTGAACCAGAGTATCATCTCCTCCTCTATGTCCACGATATCGAGGATCGGGTTTCCCATTCCGGGATGAGTTATCTTTCCTTCGGAATCGATGCTCGCGGACGCGTCGACGAGGTGCAGAAGTGCGTCAGCTTGCGCAACAACGTTCAGGAATTGCGTGCCTAGACCCCTACCGGCAAAAGCTCCCTTGATAAGTCCAGGGAGGTCGATCACTTCGATTGGTATGAACCGCCAGCCGTCTATGCAGGTTGAGTTACGAGGCTTGTCCTTGACATCCAACTCTCGGCAAACGCAAAGAGTTTGGACTTGACCCGTCGCAACGTTAGGCTTCTTCGTGGTGAAAGGATAGTTGGAGACCTCGGCGGTGCTTGAGGTTGCCGCGTTGAAGAACGTAGTTTTGCCGGTGTTTGTCTTGCCGACTATGCCAATGCGAATCATGTTGAAACTGCCGAAATATCAGAGAGCCTTGATATTAGCTGATGGATAGGTTCCTAGACCACCGGTCGGGCTGCAAGGCTTAGCGGAGACTGCGTTGAGATACGCGGAATAGTTTATAGAAGCAGACTCTTGAGGGGGTGTCGGGCCAGGGCAATGCCAGCTGAAATTACAAGTATTGACGAGTTTGTCAGTCTATCGGAAATCGCCCTGGAATGTCGAGTCAAGCGTTCGAAAGACGTTGTCAAGCTGAAGCTTAGGACCCCTGGCAGACTGTACACGCACAAGGCGAAGGTTGAGCGGGCCGATGATGTCATCAGGCGGTTGAAGTGCGAGATTGTCGAGGTCTAACCGCCATGGGCTACAGGTATGATCGTGATTACGGTCCCAGATTCGAGTTTGGTCCTTAATCCTTCGAAAAGATTGCAGTCTTGGTCATTCAACAGTATGATTACGTTAGGCAGGGGATTGTTTGTCGCAGAGTCGATGAGAAGGTCTGCGAACTGGCTCTTGTTGACTTGAACAAGAAGTCTCGAGATTAGTTCCGACAGTGTCAGTCCGGGTGGACCCTCGATTCCGACCTCTCGTCTGCCCGCGGCAGAAGCTAAAACTCCAATGAGTTTTGCCTTGTAGTCAGTGAGGCTGATCGTCCCGGTTTCACTCAAAAAGGAACACTTCCTCCATGTATCTTCTGCTCCCGACCATAGACCCTTCGGGCAAGCGTCTAACCCTCTTCGCGGCGAGGTATTTCTCGAATTCTGCCTCCGCCTCTTCCACGTTCGGATTCTTCAGCCAGCCCAGGGGAACTCCGATTCCTAGAGGTCGTGAAGGGATTAAATGCCGGGTCGATTTTGGAGGAAACAAGTAGTGTCCCAGGCAACTCTCTACCACCTCGCTCTTCTTCAGGCAAATCGTCGACATCAGGATATCAGATCCAGAAACTTGGTTCATCTCGCCATTATCGGTGTAGGCTATTTTCATGTGGTTGTATCTTGCGATTTGTTCTAGCTGGAATGCGTGCCGATATAGCGCCAGCGGCGTGTACTCTTTCGATTTGAAACCTAGACATTCGGTCTTGTCGCGTAGCGTCGCGTAGCAAGACCTGCCTAGAAGACTCTGCTCTGCGTCAGAAGGTGACATGGAGGAAGCTGATGACTGTCTAGGCCGTTTGATGAAATTCTGGAGAGTGTCCCCGGTGATGATTCTGAACCATCGGTTAACTTGGACGAGCGGGTTCTCATAGTCGATGAGAGCAGCGGGAACGGTTCGGCACCCAAGTTTTTTGAGTGCAGCAAGCCTGTGGGTCCCGTCCAAGACAGCTCCGGTAGCTGAGTCAGCGATAATAGGATGGCGTAGTACCGGGACCTGTCCAAGGGTCTTGACGATCCCTTGGAGGTCCGCATGGACTGTCTCTTCGTGAGGCTTCAGCTCCTCGGTTCTCTTTAGTTTCAGTAAAATAGGAATCCTGCCTGTGGTTATTGAGAAGCCTCTTGGACTTGATGCTTCTTCCAACAGCCCTATCGGACCGTGGGGACGATCTATTCCTGCTCTGTCTCTTGGGCGATCTCGGTGGGCGCCGCGGCTCTTCTGCCCTCGACTATCTTGAGTCGGGTGACATAGCCTACTACACGGTTCCTGAGTCGCTTTGTCTTGGCGTCTACTAGATCAGCCATGACCTTCTTGTTAGACTCATAATTGGTCGTGAACTTGTCCGGATAGCGTGCAACCAGCTCTCTGGCGACCTTCTTCACGGCGGCTATCCGAACTTTTCCCACTATAGCACTTCCGAGGAGCGGCGGACCGGCTGCTCGTCTATTAAATATTTGGCGTTAGAAGCGTTCGTCGCGTCAACTAACGGTTAAATAGACGATTTTCCGACGCGAATCCGGTCGCATAGTTGGCGGAAACCGAGATATCGACCGCTGCGGTGCATCGGCTCATAAAAAAGGGTGGTGCGGGCAGAATAGGCGACGATGCGGCGGAAGAACTGCGAAAGGTAGTGGAAGAGGTAGCGGTGCGGGTGGGAAAGGAGGCTCTGGAATTGGCGACCCATGCAGGGCGCAAAACAGTTAGAGCCGAGGATATCAGGCTCGCAGTGAAACGCATCTGGAAAGAATGAGCCAAAAAACCCCGCAACTAGCAAAGTAAGGTTTTTATTCGAAGTATCCCCGCAACCGCTTTTCGGGAAGTAGAATGTCCTATCTTGCAAATCAACCTATTCTGATTCTGAAAGAAGGTTCCTCTCGTAACAGAGGCAAAGATGCGCAGCGGGGAAACATCAGCGCAGCACGCATAGTCTCTGAGGTCGTCAAGACCACTCTGGGTCCACGCGGAATGGACAAGATGATGGTAGACAGCCTCGGCGATGTGACTATCACGAGTGACGGAGCGACGGTCCTAGATGAATTAGACGTGCAGCATCCGTCCGCAAAGATGCTTGTCGAGGTCGCGAAGACACAGGACGATGAGGTGGGCGATGGGACGACCACTTCGGTGGTACTCGCCGGTGAACTTCTCAAGCGGGCAGAGCTGTTGCTCGACCAAGGAGTGCATCCGACAGTCATCAACGCGGGGTACAAGAAAGCAGGAGAGAAGGCCAAGGAGATTCTCAACGAGATTTCGAAGGCTGTCGACTTGAAGGACACTGAAACGCTCAAGAAAGTGGCTATGACCGCGATGCACGGCAAGAGTCTAGGAGGGGCGACGGAACATTTTGCCAAGATCGCTGTCGAAGCCGTCAACAGAGTCGTCGAGAAGCGAGGTGACTCGTTCGTTGCTGACATTGATAATATTCAGCTTGTGAAGAAGGAGGGGAAGAGCCTCCTCGACACTGAGCTCGTCAACGGGGTAATCATAGACAAGGAGGTCGTTCATCCCGGAATGCCCAAGCGGATGGAGAAGGCGAGGATCGCGCTCCTCGACACGGCGCTCGAGATTGAGAAGACAGAGTTCAGCGCAGAGATCAAGATAAGCAATCCGCAGCAGATGCAATCGTTCCTGGATGAGGAGACGAAGCTGATGAAGGATATGGTTGACAAGATAGCAGAGGCGGGCGCTAGCGTGGTTCTCTGCCAGAAAGGGATCGATGAGATAGCTCAATCTTTCATGGCGAAGCAGGGAATCCTAGCCGCGAGGAGAATCAAGAAATCCGATATTGAGAAGCTCTCACGCGCAACGGGCGGAAGGATCATCACCAACTTGGAAGACATGAGGGCGAGCGATCTTGGAGGCGCGGGGCTGGTTGAGGAGCGGAAGATAGGGGACGACAAGATGATCTTCGTCGAGGACGCCAAGGATCCAAAGTCGGTCAGCATACTCATCCGCGCAGGCCTTGAACGGATGGTGGACGAGGCGGAGAGGTCCCTGAAAGACGCTCTGTCGGTAGTTATTGATGTTGTAAAGAAAAACAAGATCGTTGCTGGAGGCGGAGCTGTCGAGACGGAGCTTGCGAAGAGAATCCGTGATTATGCGACAAAGATCGGCGGAAGAGAACAACTTGCGATCGAAGCTTTCGCGGACGCGATGGAATCTATTCCTAGGACCCTATCGGACAACGCTGGCCTCGACCAGATCGACATTCTCGTAGGGCTGAGGGCCGCCCACGAGACTAAGGGTCTCTGGAGCGGCATCAACGTCTACACGGGCGAGATTACTGACATGATGAAAGAAGGCGTCTTGGAACCGGTCAAAGTCAAGGAGCACGCCATCAGCTCAGCCGTCGAAGTCGCATCGATGATCCTCCGGATTGACGACGTTATCGCTGCGGCCAAGCCACCGCCGATGCCGAAGGGCCAGGGTCCACCGCCCGAGTAGACCTCTCCCGGAAAAGACTTAACTTAGAGATATTTTCTCGGACCGCCTGCTCCGGTAGTATAGACCGGTCTCCAGACTGGCCGAGAGTATGCCGGACTCTCGATCCGGCGACCCGGGTTCAAAAGCCTTCAGAGAGCTGATAGTCCCGGCCGGAGCACCAGAACACACTTGGACAAGACCATCATAGTCACCGGGACACCTGGCGTAGGGAAGACCGTCTTCGCCAGACTACTTGCAAAACAGACCGGATTCCGGTTCCTGAACCTTGGCGAACTCGTGAAGAAGGAAAGGCTCTACGGAAGATTCGATCGCTCACGTCAATCCTACGTAATAGACGAACAGAGTCTGCGCAAGACGCTCATCGACTTCTTCGCAGCCCACGGAGAAGGCGGACTGGTCATCGAAACAAACTGGGTAGGTAAGTTCATGCCGAAGAAACGCGGAATGATTGCGATTGTTGTGCGGTTGGACCCTGTCATTCTCGCCAGCCGCCTTCGAGGGAGAAGATGGCCGAAAAGGAAGATCTGGGAAAATGTGGAAACCGAGCTCATTGATCTTTCTCTGTACGAATCATTGAAGTGCCTTGGGGCTCGGAGAGTGTACGAGATTGATGCTACACGGAAGCGGCCTAGACAACTGCTTCACGAAGCGATGAGGCTCATATCAGCGAGTAGAGGATGGAACGCAGTTGCGGTTGACTGGCTCCAGCGCTACGACCCGATAGAACTCTCGAGGAAGATCCTGTGAAAGACCATTACCTTGTAGGTAAGTGTCCCCGTTGCCACATGCTCATTATTGCAGATTCTCGATACAAGAGCAAGACTTGTTCAAACTGCAACGCGAGGATCCCGCTCTCAGATATCAGAGTGATTCAGACGGCCCACGATTCTCGTGAGGCTCGAACCATCCTTGCAGAAGCGAAAGCGCATCGTGGTCGGTTGGACCAAAGGTGATATAGCGGCAGGCATTTCCCGGCTCGTCGGTAGTCAAAGATGTCTTCGACTGCGGGCCGCAAGTTCATGGAGGAGCTGTCCAACCTGCTCCAGAAACACGTCAGCGTCGTAACCAACCAGGGCAAGACCTTTGTTGGGACACTGACGGGGGTTGACACGGAGAATCTGAGCGTCTGTCTGACGAACGCGAAGACTGAACAGGCCGGCGAGATTCACAAGCTGTTCATCAACGGTAGCACGATACTTCAGATCTCCAGCTTTGAGAAACCCTTTGATCTCCAGAGCCTTGGCGAGAGGCTGGAGAGGGTCTTTCCGAGAATGGTCCGGGTCATGGATGACGCTGGAGTGATCGTTGTGATGGACCGGATACGTCTCAACGAGAAAGGCATCATCGAAGGGTCGGGACCAGCGGCAGAAAGGGTCCAGCGGGTCTTCGACGAATTCATCCGGGAGAAAGGTATCAAAGCCTAAGTCCCCAGAATGAGTTTTCAGGTTCATTCAAAGGATCTCTTAGGCCGAGTCGGGACTCTAAGGACCAAGAGCGGAGTTTTCACCACTCCGCATATGTTCCCGGTTCTGGATCCGTATCACCAGACCCTAGACGCGAAATTCTTCGAGGAGGCCGGAATCGGCGCTCTGATGACCAACGCGTATCTTTTGAAGAGAGGCGAACGTAATCCTGAACCTGCGGATGTCCATAAGACTCTGGGTTTCGGCCGAAGTGTTGCTACGGATTCTGGCGCCTATCAGATCCTTGAGTATGGCGAGGTAGGAGTAAGACCAGACGAAATCGTTCGATACCAGGAGAAGATCAATAGCGACATCGGTGTGATTCTGGACGTTCCGACGGGTTTCCGAAGCGATCCAGCCCGAGCGCGATGGACCGTCGATGAGACAGTGAGGAGGGCGGACCAGGCGATGGAGGCGATCACCAGGGAAGATATTCTCTGGATGGGTCCGGTTCAAGGCGGTGTACACATCGAGGAGGTCAAGCGATCTGCGAGGGAGATGTCGAAGAGGGATTGGTCACCCTGTTCTATTTCCTTTCCTCGTGGCCTTGGGATGTGACCTGTTTGATTCGGCAGCCTACGCGCTCTACGCCCGGGCCGGCCGATACCTCACCTCAGAGGGCACCCAGCTTCTTGACGATATCGTCGAGTTTGCTTGCCCTTGTCCGGCTTGCGTTGGGATAAGCCCGTCCGAAGTCTTGAAGGCAGCTCCAAAGGAGCGTGAGGCTCGACTTGTCCAGCATAACCTGTGGGCCTGTTTTTCAGAACTACGAAGAATCCGTGAGGCGATCAGAAGAGGGAGGCTCTGGGAGTTATTGGAGTCTAGATCCAGGGTACACCCAGCTTTGCTGGACTGCTTCGATCGAATACGTCGCCATTCGGCGCTCTTAGAGGCTTCCACGCCTGCCGTGAAACCGCATGGAATATTCCATTTGAGCGCCTCAAGCGACGACCGGCCCGAGGCCCAGAGGTTCAGAGCTCGGGTATGGCGCTCCTTCGAGGAACGCAGAAAGGCGGTACTATTGCTACCAGGTCGATGGCGTAGGCCCTTCCACGAGGATCCTCGCTACCATACGGTCGCAAAGTCTTTCGACGATCATCCAGACATATCCATCTGGTTCTACTCTCAATCGTGGGGGCCAGTTCCAATCGAGCTGGACGAGACATTCCCGATAGCACAAACAGAAGGTCGAGACCTAGGAGATCCCTCTCTCTATCAGTCAAAGGCGGAAGATGTTGCGAGACTCATCAGGACTCTCGTCCCCAGAAACGTGATCTTTGTCTCCGACGGCGAATATGGCCGGCACGTCGCGACGGAATTGATGAAGACTTTAGGCAAACGGAAAATCACTCTTCTAGATGGAAAGAAGCTGAAGCCTCAAACGATAATCCTCTCTATTGGTCGTAAGATGGCTCGGAACAGTTAGGCGTACATTCTCTGGAGGGATTTGCGTGTCAGTCGAGATTTCTGGTCAAACTCTCTCTCGATGAATTTCGCATCCTTCACCAAGTCCGACACTTCGACGTTGAAATTGTACGCCTTCGAGATCTTCCTGATCGCGAGCGCGGCCGCCGCGGGATCAGCTCTAGCAGGTTCCGCGTACGGGAGAACCGCCACCGCGGGAAAGTCGTGGATCTCAAACTCGTTGAGCATAATCGCTAGCGGCCCATAGACTAGTAGCCCAGGTTCGAGTATGGGCGCTTTGAAGAGTTTCGCTCGGTCGAGATATGCTCCAGTAGGGACGACGCAGAAGTCTTCCTTGGTTTGTTTGTAGGCGGAGTCTAGTCCGCCTATGAGTATAGCGTCCTTGAACTTCTGTCCGATTGCCCAGTCAGAGATCGATTTTGCGAATTCCGCTTCCTCTGATCTGTGGGGTGAGAATTCGAGCTTCACCAGCACAGTCTTTCCTCTTCGGTAGACCTCGAATGGTGTGACCAATCCGCCTTCTGCTGTTCCGACCCATGGTGGTGGGTTGGAGACGTCGATGAAGCCTATCCTCTCTGCTTTGAGTGCGTGTATCATGTATGATGTGGCTATGTATCCTGTCTGCCCCACGCCATGGAATCCAGTTACTAGTGTAGAGCCTCTCAGGTTCTTTGAATCGACAAGGAGACGAACGGTCACCTTAATTCCACTTGGACAAGTCGATTGTACGAAGCGTTGCTTAAATCTGTCTTGTTTTCCTGCCAGTTGTAGGGCTTTTATTGTAGTGTTCCAAGCCCGATTGCTTAGTTAGAGTTTCGAGTCCTCACATGTTCCAGTGTCCGCCTGATTCGGTGTTAGAATGAAGATCAGATTCATGGGCGCCTGCCAAGAAGTCGGCAGGTCCGCATTCGCCGTAAGCGTTGGAGAAAAGAATCTGGTCCTAGACTACGGTGTGATGGTCAACCACCATGTTGGGTTCCCAATGCACATCCCGCCCAAGGAGGTGGAGGCAATTGTGCTTACTCACGCACATCTTGATCATGTCGGGTCCGCGCCGATCTTCTACATCGGAGGCGGAGTCCCGCTGTTCGGTGTTCAGCCGACATTCACACTCACGAGTCTCATCATCAAGGACTTTCTGAAACTGAGCGGATACTACGCTCCCTACGAGTATATCGATCTCCAGACAATGCTGAAGCATACTCGCGAGCTACAGTATCGACAAGCAGTCGATGTTGGGAATGGCTCGGTGACACTGGTTAACGCTGGGCACATCCCTGGCAGTGCGCAGGCGATTGTTCAGAGTGACGGGAAGAGATTGTTATACACTGGAGACTTCAACCGCCAGCCTACGAGGCTCGTCGACGGCGCGGACCCCGAGTACAAGAACCTCGACGGGATAATCCTGGAGGGTACTTACGCGACGGAGGATCACCCGGTTAGGGAGGGATTGGAGAAGGAGTTTGTGGAGAAGGTCACAGAGGTCGTCGAAGGTGGTGGAACCGTGCTCGTCCCCGCGTTCGGTGTCGGCAGATCTCAAGAACTTCTCAGCATTCTCTCCGCGTTCCATTTTGAACATCCAGTGTTTGTTGATGGCATGGCGCTTGATGCGATGGAGTTGTTGCTCAAGCATCCTGAAGCACTACGCGACGCGAGGGTCTTCGAACGGGCGAGCAAGATGGCCCACTGGGTGGACGGGTGGAATGATCGTAGGAGAGCTGCCAAGACTCCCGGTGTAATTATATCTCCAGCTGGGATGCTAAAGGGTGGGGCCTCCGTCTTCTACATGGAGAATGTTGCAGCAAAGAAACAGAACGCTGTCTTTATGGTAAGCTTCCAGGTTCCCGGAAGCCCTGGAAGAATACTGCTAGACAGGCGCAAATTCGTCATCCACGGGCGGGCACAGCCGGTCGACGCTAGGGTCGAGCGTTTCGACTTCTCGTCGCACGGTGGTAAGCGAGAGCTTGAGCAGACACTATCGGATCTGGACAAAAAGACGCGTGTGTTCATCGTGCACGGTGCTGAAGGGAACTGTAAGAAACTAGCTGATTGGGCGTCTAAGGAGCTGGGTTTGAATGCAGCTGCTCCAAAGACTGGCGATATAGTCGAGCTATAGTCTCCAATGGCAGAGAGCGAGGAGAGGATATTCAAACCTCGCCCGAAACATCTCCTACCCGTCGCATTGGGACTCGTAGCTACGGGGATTCTTGGCTATCCGATCGCCAGCAGCGGAGCGCCAGCGGCACAGGTAACACCCTTCGCCGGCAACGACCTTCCGAGCGCCATTCCTGACGCCCTCATCTTCGTACTCGCACTCGGAGCTAGTGCAACAATAATGCTAATCATGATACGCAGGGGAAGGATGGGCTTTGTCCGCCGGATGATCAAAGGAGCCCTCATCACAGTCTCCTTTGCCGTAACATTCTGGTATACCACATCCCTCTTGTCGCTAGATATCTCGATCTTATTCGCATTGTCTCTGGCGGTCGCCGCTTTGATAGGCTTGACGGTTTCTGCAAAGGGGCAGATTCGTCAGTTGTTCGGCGTGACTGCGCTCGGCGCTTTGACGGGTGTGTTCTTGGGGTATTCGATTCCTCTCATCACGGCTCTAGTCCTTGTAGGTGCGCTCGTCGTCTATGACATAGTTGCTGTTTTCAGAGGTCCAGTCGGAGCTCTCGCAAAGACGGTCGCGGCGGGGGATCTGCCAGGGGCGATGTATAGTTATGGTGAGTTGACGATTGGAATGGGGGACCTTGTGTTCTATTCTCTCGTGGCGACGATCGCGATGATCACGTTTGGGCTCGTATCGTTCTTTGGGGCGGCTGTCGGGATTCTTGCCGGAACCTATCTTGGCTTTAGAGCGCTCTCCAGATTTGAGATGTTTCCAGGTCTCCCGTTTTCGCTATTGCTCGGTGTGGCTGGGATGCTGTTGCCGGTGTGGTTATAGCATTTGCAAAGTGGGCATCGCGTCCCCTAAGGTCTTGAACCGATAGTCTGCAAGAGACTCGTCCGGTGGCTTCGTCCGGTTGACCAGAACCGTTCTTAGTCCTGCGATATAGCCTCCTTGGATGTCGTGTCTTTCTGAGTCTCCAACCATAATTGCTTCCTCCGGACGGATGTTCAGCTGGTATAGGGCATACCGGAAGATCCCAGGGTCAGGTTTTCGGATTCCCGTCTCGGCCGACGTAACTACGAGGTCGAAATATCCGGCCAATCGCACTTTATCTAGAATCCCAAGGGCAACCTCATGTGAGGAAACGTTTGAGATTACTCCCAGCTTGACTGTTCGTCTTGACAGTTTTCTAAGAGTGTCGTTCGCATCCTCAAAAGCAACAGTGTTGGCGGCACGTGCTTTGACGATTATGTTGATGCTAGTTTGCAGTAGTTGGTCTGTTGGTTCTTTCTCTGTTACTCGCTTCAGTAGCCGGCGCATCCATGCCTGGATTGGGATCTCGACGTTATACTCTGATCGAATCGCGTCGTTGGTCTTGTAGCCTTTCATGTACAGTCTGAAGAGTGTCTCTGGCGAGACTCGTTTTGTTAGAATCTTGCCTATCTCTCGCAAGGCCTTTCTTGTCACCATGCTGTCCTCTATGTTCTGCGTGACGAGGGTCTCGCCTAGGTCGAAGAAGATAACCCTGGCTCGCTTTGCCACTTTGACCAGCCCGAGTCCTGCCAGTCCCTTGCATGGTCTTAGGTCTATTGCCGACTGAAGCGGAACTGTGGTGGCGCCAAGACTGAGTCCTTGATTCGAGACTCTCGCGTCGCGAGACCAAACTGATTTTGAGATCCCTGGTACGGTAACGGGTCTGGTAACAGTAGCTGGTAACAACGGGACTGCCGTAGTCCTTGAGGAAGTTTCGCCGAGACTAGGGGCTGTTGGAGTATGGACTGTATGGGGCCCTGGCGTCTAGTTGGCTCCGTAGCGTAGTATGGCTGCGACTTTTCCGAAGGAGTCGCGGAGCATCCGCCCCTCTTCGGTCTCCTCTGATATGACTTCGACTTTGGTCGCGGCCTTTTCCGCGTAGTCGAGGAAACTGTCTATGATATCCTTGTCCTCGATGACTTCGAGTGTTGCTTTTCCACAGTTCTTGCATGCTCGGGTTGCTAGTTCGGTTTTGACCGCGTGGATTTCATATCTCGTTCCTCGGACCTCTTCCGTGTTTCCACAGGTTTTACATTTGAGTAGGAGTCGGTCTCCTTCGAGCTTTTCCGATATTAGCAGGGTTTCGACTATTCCTTTTTCGAGGTATTCCTGGACCTTCTTCTCTCCAAAGGCTGCTTTGCCTGTCTCGTGTCCCAGTTCGTAGAGGAACTTCTGGACCAGCTGTTTCTCCTCGCTGTACCGCACTCCCTTCAGTATCTCATTGCTCTTTTCGACGACTTCCTCAACGCCTGCCTCGCTCGTGTAGCTTGTGTCTATTAACGAGAGGACCTTCTTCTTGAGCATATACTGCAAGTATTCTCCCTCCTCCCAGACATACTTGGTCGGTCCGGGTCCACCTATGATGATCCCCTTCAGGTCAGGGATCTTCGACATTATCTCATTGAAGTGCTCACCGACACGCTTGTAGTATTCGTTCGTGACTTGTTCTCTAATACGTTCGAACCGTCGAGCGGATTGCCCACCTGCCCGGCTCTTGCCCGGTATTCCTGACGTGAACGATTTGATGATCTCTACTCGGCGCCCCTTGAGGGTGGCCACAACCGCTTCTGTCCCGTCTATGACCAGTATCCCGTAGGTATCCTTCTCGGCGACCAGTGCCATTAGAGGCTCGACATGGAAGCGCGCGTCGCATCTGTAGAATCCCACAGTGATCGGTTCGGGCGGTATGAGAGTGTAGATTTCCATTTTCTCGCTACCAGCCCCGTTCTGGGGGATAGCTCCACAGAAGATGACCAGACCGGTCGGCGGTGGTTCTTTGAAGAGTCTCAGTCGCTGACTCGTTCTCTCGATCGCGTCTTCTACGTTCTGCCTGGTTGTCCGGGATTTTATGTTGCTTGCGGTGCCGAGTTCTTCCCGGAGCTGTCCAAGCACTTCGTGTATCCTCCTATCCGGCGGGACGTAGAGGCTGATGAGTTCTGTGCCTCTTCCCTCTTTCTTGGCGAGCTGCTCGAGGGTTCGCTTGAACTTGAAGCGTGAGACAGAGTCGGCTCCTGACATCTAACGCTCTCCGTACGCGGAAAAATTGGTTTTTAGAGCTTGGCTAGAGCGGCCGCTATTCGTTCAGAGACTGTTCTTCTCTGCCTGGGTGGATTTGACTGCATCGATGGACATTTTCGAGCCACTCCTAGACAAGATATTATCGCGGATCCTATAAAACCCCTTCTTCATCATCACGCGGATGGAGCGAACTCATTGCCAAAGACGGGATGGTCCGATAGTCGATTTTCCCTTGTCCATTCTAATATACCCAATAAATTCCGTCTCTGTCAGCTGGTAGACGGATGAAGGCAGTCGTCAAGCTGGGCGGGGCGCTCTTCAAGCGTGACCCTGATGTTGATGCATTGCGAACCACGGGAAAGATATTGTCTGGCTTTGTTGGCGAGGGGAATCAGCTTGTGGCTGTCGCCGGCGGGGGCCAGAATGCCCGGGTCTATATTGATGCGGCGAGGAAGCTCGGGGCCGACGAATCGACCTGCGACCTTCTGGGGATAAGCGTAACAAGGGCCAACGCGGAGCTCCTCCGGCTAGCATTGGGCAATGTTGCAGTTCCAAAGATACCATCGATGCTCTCAGAACTGACCCACTACGTCGGTTCGGGAAAGGTTGTTGTTCTTGGAGGGCTACAGCCTGGACAGTCCACAAACGCTGTCGCTGCATTGGCGGCGGAGATTACCCGTTCGGATTTCCTGGTCAATGCAACTGACGTTGGCGGTGTCTATACCGCTGATCCCAAGAAGAACCCCAAAGCTAAGATGCTCAGGTCGGTCGGCGTCGATAAGTTGTTGAGTTGGGCTATGGCTGGCGATGTCTACGCTGGGAAGTATGAATTGCTGGATCCTGTTGCTCTGAAGATCATGCAGAGAGCAAGAATTCCGACTAGGTTTGTCTCGTTGGATGATCCGTCCAATATCACCAGTGCTCTTCGCGGCCGTGACATTGGAACCCTTGTATCATACTCGTGAGAGGTACCTAGAATGCGACTTTTAGATCTGTTTCAATCCAAAGCTCAGGTGAAACTTGTCGAGCATCTTCTGCAGAACCGAGACAAGGTGTTCAACCAGGCCGGGCTGGCAAGGGTCATGGAAGTCTCCCCTTCAACTGTGGCGCGGATCGTTGAACCATTAGTGAAATGCAAGGTGCTCCTCTACGAAAGATATGAGAAGGGCATGAAGATCTTTGCACTCAACAAGGAAGCGCCTGCAGCTCAGAAACTGATCGAGTTCTACGACAAGATACGCGAACTATAGCCTCGACGAGACTGCCCTTATTTTCTGGAAGCTCTCTTCGTAACACTTCCAAGTCTCTCCTGAACCTGTGAGCTTGTGAGTTCGCGTAGAGCGTCGGCAGCGATCCACTTTGCGGATTTGGAGTCCTGCTTCTGAATCGCCTTTGCGGTTCGTATTGCGGCTTTGTTGAGAGCCATGTTTCTCTTTCCGATCTGCCTGAGTGCCCAGTTGACAGCCTTCTTGACGAAGTTGCGTTCATCCGAAGATTCCTTCATTATGAGAGGGAGAAAGTCTAGAAAAGTTCTATCGAGTGCTTTCCCATCATGGACCGCGAGCTCGGCCATCAACACGAAGCCGGCTCTCTTTACATACTCTTCTCGTCTCATCGACCACTCGCGGGCCTTTGCAACGGCGAAGGGGGTCTTGTCGAAGAGGTTTCCACAACTCCCATCGACGACGTCCCATGAGTCGAAATCTAATCCCCACTCCTCCATTTGATCCTCGGTGACTCGTGCGGGCTCGTCTATCATCCCCGCAAGAATTCGGGCCTCGTGAAATCCGGTCTGCCACAGCCGCTGGGCCAATTCATGGTTCTTCCCTATCCTTTCTGACAGTTCTCGGAGTTGTGGAACTGAGACTCCGAAAGCTCTGCCTGTCTGAATACCGAACCGTGCCATTCCCGCGACGGCTTTGGGATCACCTCTGCGCTTCATCTCAGCCATGACATCTCTGAGGGTTACAGACGAAGCACGTTGACTGGCAGCATTCCGCATCTAATTATTCACCATTGTCGAGTCTGGCCGACTTGAAAACATGACTCTGTTCTCCATTCGGTCGATAGTCCTAGCGTGATCCGGTCCGAGTTTGCGTTTTCAGTGGACGGGTTTCTGGGAGGCTTCGAGCGGGAAATCGGCCATCTCGTGGTTAGATTGTAGCCCAATCAAGGCCCTTCCACTGGCTCTGCTTTCGTACTCGATTGTTGGATTCGCACCAAATATTGGAGCGGCACTTTCTGCTGCGTCGTTTCCAGCCGCTGAGAAGAACACAGAAGCGGTTGCTGGGTACTTTTAGGAAATGATGGGCGAGGCCGTTCGTTTTCCGTTTCTAATACTCGTCCACGTCTCGCCTACGGCTAACGTGAGCCAATGCTCTTCGTGGGGTCTGGTAGCTGTCGTATGCTCGGCCAATCTGGTTCTGCGCATTGAGTGACTTCATCCTTCTTCTCGCGGTAGCAAGCTCTGCACTCGCCCTAATGTGCACAAGAGCGATTGAGGATACGATCCCTATCAACGCGCCAATAGCGAGTAACCATGCTGTGGTGGTCATCCTCGTGGGTAGAAGGCAGCTGAGGCAGAGTCCTCCGCCTGAGGGGCCGCTAGCGCCGCTCTGGACCTGTATAGGTACTGACTGCGTACTGGTCCAAGATTGGTTGTTGCTGTCTGTTGCTGTGAAGTTGACTGTGAACGTCTGACCTGCCTGGGTCGTGCTTGGTGTGAACGAGAAATCGCCCGTAGATGGATCGAAAACCATGTTGGAGACAAGTCCGGTCGCAGACAGGATGATCGGTCCCCCTGCACCGCTAGGATCGTTCGCTGAGACACTGAAGTGTAGTTTTCCTCCAACGGTCGCGTTCTGACGACCCGGCGCTACGAGGATGGGAAGATGGTTGGAAGCAACGACGGTTATTGACACAATAGCCTGACTCGACGACACACCATCGTCTATCGCGAAGATAGCGGTGTATGTCCCAGGTGCCACTGTTGCGGTCGGCGTCCACTTGAACATGGCCGACAAAGGAGACGTTCCTTGAACTGTTGCGAAGCTTGCTCCCGGAGGTAGCTGGCTGGCCGAAAGTGTAAGAGTTGGCGAGAGATTTGAAGACCCGGTTCCAGTCACCGTGAAAGTAAGGGTGTTCAGCTGACTGACCGTCTCTGCTGATGGTGCGCTCACGACTGGTAGCGCCTGAGCTCCGACGGTTACGGTCACGGTAGTTGTCTTGGTTAGAGACCCGCTTGTTGCCGTTACCAGTACCGTGTAAGCGCCGGCAACTCCCGAGCTTGCCGTGAGGGTCGAGGTGCCTGAACTTGGGATTGTTCCGGTGCTCAAGGCTACCGTGAGACCCGCCGAAGGTGTGGCTGTTATCGAAACGGTTCCTGCGAATCCGTTCAACGCCGTGATCGTAATTGTCGTAGTCCCAGAGATGCCAGTGTTGAGAGCGAGCGTCGACGGATTGGCGGAGACTATGAAATCGACGACGTTGAAAGTTGCTGTAGTACTCTGGATTATGCCTCCGCTGGTCCCGGTTATGGTTAGAGTGTATGTTGAAGCTGTTGAAGAGCTGCACGATACGGTCGCGGTGCTTGAACTCGTTAGGCTACTTGGCGTGATCGCGCTGCAACTCATGCCCGCCGGAACTGTGTCGGTTAGAGCCACAGTGCCTGCGAACCCGTTAATCGGAGTTAGCGTTATCGACGAAGTTGAGGCTGAGCCAGCGTTCACGGGCGCAGGAGAAGTCGCTGATACTGTGAAGCTGGGAGGAGCGCCGAAGGCGAACATAGCTGTGGCCGAATGGCTTAGAGAACCGCTGGTGCCTTTGATGGTGACGGTGTACACGTTCTGGCTGGCAGAGCTGCAGGACAGAGTTGCAGTTCCGGAACCAGACAGGCTGCTGGGAGAAATTGCATTGCAGTTCAGACCAGTGGGCACAGTGTCTGATAATGCTATAGTTCCGGTGAAACCGTTCACAGATGTTAGTGTGATCGTCGAGGTAGTCGTCTGTCCCGCGCTGACAGACGTGGGTGTGCTGGCGGCAATGATGAAGTCTGGTTGTATTGGTTGGTTGAAGCTGAACGTAGCCGTCGCCGAGTGTACTAGTGAGCCGCTTCTTCCCGTTATTGTTAGGCTGTAGCTGCCGGTTACATTTGAGTTGCAAGCTATGGTCGCGGTTCCTGACCCGGCTAGACTGCCTGGTGTGATCGATCCGCAGCCTAGTCCTGATGGGACTGCGTCTGTAAGGGTGATTGTGCCGGTGAATCCGTTCAGTGGAGTGAGAGTAATGGTGGATGTTGACGATACACCTACGTTGGAAGCAGGAGGGGCTGATGCCACGATGACGAAATCCTGAATGTTGTAGGCTACCGTGGTAGAGTGGGAAAGAGATCCGCTAGTTCCCTTGACAGTCACAGTGAATAGGCCTGTGGTTGACGCTGTGCATGAGAGGGTGGTGGTCCCTGACCCTGTTAAGCTTGCGGGAGTGAGGGTGCAGGAGAGTCCGGCGGAAGGGTTGATTGAGGAGGCCAGGTTGACGACACCAGAGAAACCATTCAGGCTCGTTACGGAAACCGTAGACGAGGCCGTTTGACCATTATTGACCGTTAGGCTTGTCGGGCTTGCGACTATGCTGAAGTCAGGAGATACTTGGGAAGATATCGTTAGAGTCTTAGAGATCATAGCTGTCTGCTTCGGGCTACCGGCATCCGTCACCGTCAGGGTGATACTGTATGTTCCGGCAGAAGTGTAGGCATGGCTCGTGGTCTGGCCTGAGCTTGTTGCTCCATCTCCAAAGTTCCAGCTGTAGGAGTATGGAGTTGTGCCTCCACTCGCGCTTCCCGTGAGGCTCAGCGTCTGACCCGCCGAAGGCGACGTAGGAGTGTAAGTGAAACTGCATGAGAGTGTCGATGGTAGACCCCCCGTGCTGAGGAGTACGTTATACCAGTTGGTATCGAGAGCGTTCATGTCAAAGCCCTCTGTGCCGATCTCTACACCCGTTAGTGTACAACCGATTGAAGCGCCAACGCCGAGTTGTAAGACCGCGAGACTGTATCCGCATGCACCCACGCCGGGATCGCTTACTCCACCGTAGGTTGAGGTCGTGCCTATGGGAGAGTCAACCCCGTTGATGTCTTCTACTCTGACCTGTGTGTCCAGCCAGCTTGCTCCGCTGAACGTGCCGCATGCTGAGACTGTCTGGGCGAGCTGGAAGTATAGCGACATGAAGAGGTTGTATCTCGGTCCTGAACCTGACGGGCCCGAGCAGCTCGGCCCAAGACTTCTGTCCAGGAGCGTTGCTGAGGCTGACACCTGTTGTATGCCTGATGGCAGTGGGGTCCCCTGCGACGATCCTTGCGCAGGCGGCGGTGTACCCCTAATGAGGCTGTCATAGTAGCTGTTGGTCCAGTCGCAGACGCTCGGATTGCTGTGGCGTATCTCGGCCGTACCATTGGAATTGACGCTGAGAGTGCTGGGGGAGACGAAGTTCTGGCAGGTCCAGTTCGTGCAATCGAAGACACCTCCCCCCGTGGTTCCAGTTGCTGCTCTCACCGTTAGAGTCTGAGTCTGTGTAGTGAAGGAGGCACCTTTTGAGTCAGTGACCTTGAGGCTGATCGTATAGGTTCCCGCGGAGAGTGTCACCTGTAAAGGGTTGCCTGCTCCTATGCTGAAGGAGCCAGACAGCCAAGAGTAGGAGTAGGGAGCTGTGCCTCCGCTAGCGCTTGCACTGAATACGATCGTTGACGCATTTGTCGGATTTGGCGGGCTGTAGCTGAAAGAGGCCGTGAGGGGCGATGGTCCGCTGGTTCCGAAGACATCGCTCATGATCGGAGCGTTGCAGCCGTTGGCTAGACAAGCCAATCCCCAATTACTCTCTATCGTGTGTAACGAGGCAAACTCGTCATAACCGTTCGAGGCCGAGACGAGGCCCGTTTTGACCGACGCTCCGTTGAACCCGATCTCCAAATTGGGAGATGGATCGTATTCGTCCCACCAGATGTAGAGCAGGGTCCGGTATGAGGAGCTTGTGAAGAGTGATGAACCGAGGAGTGAGCCCGAGGCTGGGCTTGAGATCGTACCGGTTCCCACGAGGAAGGATTTGAGATAGCTGTCGCCGGTTGAGATGGAATTGTCGTGCATGTTGTGATTGTCAGTTGGAGTATACCAGAGAAGGTTGGGAGGGTTAGCTACGTTGGCTGCTGATATGAAAGTGGTCGTGCCCACTGATGAGCTAGTGAAGATGTTGGGACTGCCAGCATCACTTGCAAAGCCCGTGAATGCGAAGTGGTCATTCCCCCTCGGGCAGCCGCTTTCACAGTAAGCTTGCCATGTAAGCCCTGCCGACTGCATCTGGTCGACCAGAGTCGTGGCGCTTATACAGCATGAGTAGCCGTCAGATATGCCTTGGTCGGACCCTGAGACAATAGCGGTGTAACAGCCAGCTGAACAGCCGCTTATCGAGGAAGAGGCTCCGTAGCTGTGATAATTAGGGATTGTCGAGCTGAGAGGCAGCAGGCTGCAGAGAAAGGGGGCTGTTCCTATTGGACAGCCCGCCAACGTGCCTGTTCCAAGAACGTTTGCATAATTCTGATTCTCCATAGCAATTATGACGATATGGTCAAAGTAGCTTCCTGAAGGTGCAGCTGAGGCTTTCGGCTGGAGGGACGTGAACATGATACCAAGAATTGAGAGTGCAATAAGGAGCCCCGCAAGGCCCTTCCGGTCTAGATCTCGTACTATGGTCATTTGTTTCCAACTCTATCTTCATCAGATTCGGCTTCCCTGCGCTATCGGCGAGGGATTCGTTCCAGTGTCGGAGCGAAGAACCAGACTCTTTTCGATGAGCGAGTTCCCCGGCAATAACTACTATTGTCTCAGGATTCACAAAGGCACTCTTGAACCCAAGAAATTCTTGTCCGGTTCTTGAGCCGAGCTTGGAGTGGACTCTAGTGTGCACTAGCCTCGGTTGTTCCCAATTCTTCTGAAGCAGCCTATGAGGGGCAGACCGCACGGTCTCCGGTTTTCATATGCCTCGTTTTATGTGGGGAACGGCAGTCTCGGTTGCCCATTCTGCATCGAAATATTTAACGCTCAGGATTTCCTAGGCCAGTTTAGCGAGCGGAAGTCGCAACAACGAAATCTTGTGTCCGAGGAACTAATCTGTGAGTCAAGAACGCGTGCATCAAGGTTGTCCTCTCTGCACCATATCGGATGGAGAGGTGTTGGAAGAGTATGCGCGATGGAGGCTGGCTCGGACGAAGACCATGAAGGGTCATAAGGAGAGACTCATGCTCTTCCACAAGGAACATCGGAAGTCCCTTGACGAGCAGTCAGTCGGGGAAGCCTACCTTCTGCTGTTGCGGATAGGCTCGAGGTTTTTTTCCTACGCCAGGGAATGGGCAATCTTCGAGCCTGTATACGCAACTGTGCCAGACCATTGGCACAGAGTCGCGTCGGACCTAGACAATAAGGCCCAAGACTACGACCAGATCCTCAGGACTCCAAGGACGATAATAAACAATGATGGCGGTGCGATCTACAGAGCCGATCCGGTTGAGAAACCCGCTGAAGCATCCAAGCAAGCCTAGATACTTCTATTCGGAAAAAGCCCACCCTATGTGGGAGCTTGGAGGAAGATCTGTGCATCTGGAATTGCGAATCCGTTTGAAAATGGTTCAGGAAGAGATTCTAGACGAGAATTTGCCTATGAACCGGGCCGGGATATTCCTCAGTGTCGAGAGAAGTCCAATGTGGTTGCTAGTGTCTAGCTCCTATTCTTAGAAGAACTACTGGTGTCACTATCTGCTTCCAATCCCGCAGCGGCGATATGTGAGAATATGAAGTCCGACTCATGTGGGAATAGACCTTGGACACAGGCCTCTCGGCGAACCTGTAGCCGAGAGTCAACACTTTGTAGTGAAGATAGTATTCAAGCTCGTATCCGTTCAGCCACTCCTGCTCGATATCGATCCGCGGATCCAGCAGAATGCTGGCTCGATAGGCTCTGAAACCATTGGTAACCTCCGTGCAGCGTACCCCTGTCAGAAGGGTCCACGCGAATGGGAACAGCCGCGTGAATATCCTTCTAAGGAAGGGCGTCCTCTCCCCTCTGCCGCCCGGAAGAAACCTTGAACCTTGGACGTAGTCAAAGCCGTCTTGTATGATTGGCGTCGTTAGCCGGGGGATCTCCTTTGGATCATCCTTTCCGTTTCCTGCCATGACCACAATGATGTCGAACTCGTGGGAGAGCGCGTATTGGTAACCCTCCTTGATGGCGTAGCCCACACCCTTCCGGTCAGAGTTCTCAATGATCGTGACCGGGACATGGATACGGTTCTTGGATTCTTCTATCTCCTTCAGAATTGAAGGGCTAGGCTGGTCGACAACAAGGCACAACTGATCGACAGACTCGGGTGTGAATCTCTCGATTACTCGACCGATCTTTCCGGTTTCTCGAAATACTGGGACGATCGCAACTCGTCTCATCGACGAGTTCTCTGATTACAAACCGGGCCTCCGTCGGGCTCACTTGGTCGGGGCCGAGTGCCTATCACCCTCGCTGGAACTCCGACCACTATCGCATTGTCGGGAACATCCTTAGTCACGACTGATCCTGCTCCAATGAGTGCGTTCTCTCCGATCTGTACACCTGGATTGATCGTGCTTCCTGCACCAATTGAAGCAAATCTCTTCACGCGTGTCTGGAGCCGGGTCCATTCTCCATGTGCCCTTGGATGCTTGTCGTTTGTGAAGGTGACGTTGGGAGCGATGAAGACGCTGTCCTCAATGACGACGCCTGTCGGGATGAAGACGAATGGCCGAATCTTGCAATTATCCCCTATCGTGACTCCTTCCTCGATGTAGACGTATGAGTCTATCTTTGTATTCTTACCTATCTTACAGCGATACAGGTTTACCTGGTCGTAAATGCGTGAGTTTTTGCCAACTTCGGCATTCTTGATTACCGAGTATCTTGTAGGCTTCATTTATCGAACCGGGATCTCCGGCAGTATCGGCAGTTGGACCTGTATTGTCCTTTCCTGGTACATAGACTCTCGGGACGCTTCCAAGAGGGAGACTACCCTTGCTCCGAGTATTCCGTCGGAGTGATTTGAGAAGGGAGTAGAGTCTTGCTTGCTTCGGATGCAGTCTGTGAAATGGATGATCTCGCTAGCCAGAGTGTTGCTGGGTGAGACTGGGAGTTCACGCTTTCCGCTAGTCTTTTCGAGGAATAACTTCTGGCCGCTACAGTCGAGGTGAGCCACCCCGTCGCTGCCGACGATTGTAACCTCTCTCCTCTTGTTAGGGTCTAGCCAGCTCAGTTCGATGTGAGCCAACAAGCCCCCCTTGTGCTCCGCGGTGATGAAGGCAACCTCCTCGTTCAGCTTTGTCCTGTATCCTCGTCCCTTGCAGGAGACCTTGTCCGGCCATGCGTTCACGACGTAGTTACAGATGTCGAAGGGATGGGGAGCGAGGTCAGTTATGACCTCCCGTTGCAGTTGAGGGTTCATGAGTGCGGTCCATCTTAGCTCAACATAGTGGGGATCGCCGATCTGGCCCTCGGCCAGTACTCGGCGCAATTCGCTAACGCCGTTGTTGAATCTGTGTATGTGTCCAACACAGAGCACACAGTCGTTTTCTCTAGCGAGTCGAACAAGTTCGTATGCCTCCTCGGTTTTCAATGTCAATGGCTTCTCAACTAGGACATGCTTTCCTTGTCTAAGGAATCTTGAAGCGATGTCGAAGTGTGTCCCATTAGGGGTGCAGATGTGCACTCCTGACACTGATGGATCTGAAGCTATGTCGTGATAGTCCGAATGATAATCGATCCCGGGACCAAACTCAGTCTGGCATTGTGCGAGTGACCGCGGAAAGCTCTCGACGACAGAGTGCAGCTCAATTTGTCCAGTCGCGCGGCTGATCTCCAATGTCTCGCGCACAACCTTTCTTCCCCAGTAGCCACAACCGATGACCGCGATTCTGACACGATTCATTCTTAGAAATCTACTCTTAGTTTAGTAGCGCACTAATTGACTGCCGTGTGGCGAGAAGGGGAGGTGAGAATAGTCCGAGCTCTTACCCGCGATTCTATCACTCATCATCTTCTTCACCATTTCGGCGCAGTTGTTGGGGTCTTGAACGTCCCTGTTCTTAACCTTCTTGGTTGCGAGGCATATTCGTCAATAAAATGATGTCCGTGGATATGTTTCACTATCCCACCGAACAACCAGCCCTGACAGGATTGGCAAGGTAAAAAGGTTGAAGCCATGTTGCTTGCATTTTAGAGAGCCTCTACGAGAATTTTGAAAAGCCTGTACAGTCCTGTTGCAAGGAATTTTTCGCGTTGATCATAGTCGGAAGCATCGTGTCGGCCTCAGGAAATGTGTCGGTCCCTCAGAAGACTGAGTGGAGTATATCATTATCGTCGGATCCCGTTCTCCCGTTTATTGAACTTCCGAGAAAGGAGCATGGCGTCTAATTGGATATCTCCGTGTCAAGCGATTAGTCGAGAAGACTCAATCTCTCATTGCAGGATGATTGGCCGGAATGTTTGCACCGGATGATCTCGGAATATTCCTCAAGGAAAAAAGAGCCTATCCCTGCGAATTCAAACCTCATCTGTTTCCTCTCTAGTCATACGTCTGATGATGAGACTGGCTTCGCGTCTGACTTCTGGTTCAATATCTATTGCAACTAGGCCTTCATTGGGCTGACCATAGAGCACTATGGCACCGTCCGGAGACTCTTCAATACATGGGAGGGCGAGGAGGTCCTCCTCGCCATCGACAAGAATCACTGTATCGCGTTCTTTCATGGCTTTCTTGATTGCGTCCCAGGATTCCAGCGTGATTACTCCCGCTGGGTTTCTCACATAGTATATTTTACGATCCTTTAGGGAGATCGTGGCGGCCGGCTTCCGCATTGTCTTCTGATCTATTATCGAGAGATTGACTGGGATGCCAGCCTTGAGGGCTTCTCTAGAAACGACATCTCCGATGGCTGTAATTCTGCTCGGATGGTGTCTTCTGACAAGCATCACCAACTCGGGCATGGTCTTGTCAGGCTCTCCTTTGATCAGTCTGCCAAAGGGCTGTTTCAGTCTTGGAAGATCGGGGCGGCTGGGCCGGAATTGAATCAATCAATTCACTATCGATGGAGCCCGCACAATGATTACGGATGGTCCCAGGCCAAGCAGAGTGCTCACAGTAACCGCATCCTAGTCCTTGTACGAATTCCCGTCTCTATGTGAGCTCGGTTGAAGTGTGAAATAAGTCTTCGAGCTCCAATTCGACGAGTTCTCCCTGAGTCAACACATTCTTGATACGGACCCTTCCAGAGACTAGGCAACCGTTAGATGTGACGAGCTTTATGATGCCATCGCGAAACAGTTCTGCGTCCAACTCGTGATTCGGCGACGACCATTGTGTCGGATTTCGTACCCTACAAACTCTTCCGCCTGTTGAATCGTTGGCACTCATTTTAGAGTCTCTGACTCTTCATAGATATCATACATGATTCAGAAGCGGACGGCGTCATAATAAGAACCATCGTAAAATAGTCCGGAAGTCGACGGTAGAACGCCATATTTCACTCTGTTATGAGCTAAGCAGGTCGAACCGGCGGAGCCAGAACTTCGACAATGATTAGAACTATTGATCTCACCCTTCAACTAATGTCTTATGGAAGGTCGACGAGCTGGCAACGTGTACAAGAGAATCGTAACATCTACTTCCCGCTAATCATGAAGTCGCGGGCGGCGACCAGACCCGCATGCGCAGAAAACCTGTCCGAATACGATTGGTCTCCACTGATCGAAATCTGCCATACAAAGAGACGACCCAAACCGTGGAACCGCGGATATATTTGGCAATATTGCAAAGATTTTTAACCTATTTTATGGATACCAGCGGTGTCGAGTGATGGAGACATCTTGTATCTACTACCCCGCGGCTCAACGCGACGGTTGCGAATGGGTGGGACGCGCGCTCTCTGTTCTCCTACTTGCTCGCGGGCAGTGCGCCGAATCTGGTTCCTGAAGAAAAGTTACAGCGTCCACGCGTCC